>Ga0194132_10004690_pt1 | contig 23036 bp, 16 predicted proteins | sample TA2KigOf80mmetaG_FD_148612 | JGI IMG/M metagenome (GOLD analysis project Ga0194132, IMG submission 148612) | Freshwater microbial communities from Lake Tanganyika, Tanzania - TA2015054 Kigoma Offshore 80m | ecosystem: Environmental > Aquatic > Freshwater > Lake | place: Tanzania: Lake... | reverse complement strand
CGACGAAGCGGTCGACGAGGGCGTGCGAGCCGGCGCGCACCGTCCCGAGAGGTTCCTCGCGCGCCGCGCGAAGTCGCTCGCGACCTCGATGGAGAGCCGACTTGACGGCGCCGACGGTCGTCTTCAGCATCGCCGCGATCTCCTCGAGCGAGAAGTCGAGCACGTCCTTCAGCAGCACCGCGGCGCGCTCCTGCGTCGGCAGACGGAGGGCATCGGCCTTCCTCCCTTCTCCTTCGTTTCGACTCGGGACGCACCGTAGCCGAGCGAGGGCGGCGAAAGGATACGTCGGGCGTCAGCTCCGGAAGACGAAGTACACCGCCCCACAGAGGCAGAGGGCCGCCCAGAGGTAGTCGAGCTTCACCGGCTGCGCCATGTAGAACAGCGCGAACGGCACGAAGACCGCGAGGGTCACGACCTCCTGGATGATCTTGAGTTGCGGCAGCGAGAACGTGCCATAGCCGATCCGGTTCGCCGGCACCTGCAGGGCGTACTCGAAGAACGCGATGCCCCAGCTCGCGAGGACGGCCAGGTACCACGGCTTGTCGAGCAACGTGCGCAGGTGCGCGTACCAGGCGAACGTCATGAAGACGTTCGAGAGGATGAGGAGGCCGATGGTCTGCGTGGGGATCATTCCTTCTCCGATGGCTCCGATGGATCCGATGGATCCGATGGATCCGATGGCTCAGAGGACGAGGAGCGTCGCCGGACCTCCCGCTGCGCCGGGCGTGAACGTCCAGCGCCGCTCGTGGTAGCGCGCGAGCCCGGGCCGGTGAGCGATCGACAGGATCCCCGAGTGAGGTAGGCGCTCCGCGAGGAGCGCGTAGATCCGCTCCTCGCTCTCCTCGTCGAGGCTTCCGGTCGCGTTGTCGAAGAGGATCCACTCGGGACCCTGCAGGAGCGTCCGTGCGAGGCCGAGGCGCTGCTCCTCGCCGGTCGAGAGGACGCGCTCCCAGTGCTGCATCTCGTCGAGCCGAGCGGAGAGGTGTCCGAGGTCGAGGGTCCGGAGCACGTCGTGGATCCGGTCGTCCGGAAACGTGCCGGCCGGCGACGGGAACGCGATCGCCCCGCGCAGCGTGCCGATCGTCAGGAACGGGCGCGGCGGCAGGATGAACACGCGGTCGCCGCTCGGCAGCTCGATCCGGCCCTTGCCGAACGGCCAGATGCCGGCGATCGCGCGCAGCAGGGCCGTCTTCCCCGTCCCGAGCGGTCCCTGGAGCGCGATGCGATCGCCGCGCGCGATCGTCGCGTCGATCTCGTCGAGGAGGATCCCGCCGTCGGGAAGCTCGAGGCGTAGGTCGCGGATGCGGATCTCGCGCTCCGGGACCTCGGCGACCTGGATCCGGTGCGCTTCGCAGATCTCGACCTCGGTGCTCTGCATCGCCTCGGTGAACGACGTGAGACGCTCGATGCTCGCGCGCCAGCGCGCGATCTCCTGATACGCGTTGACCACCCAGGAGAGCGCCCCGGACACCTGCCCGTACGCGAACCGCGTCTGCGCGACGCCGCCGAGCGACAGCTCGCCCGTGAAGAACGCGGGTGCGGCGACGAGCAGGGGAACGACTCCGTTCACCTCGCCGATCCCGGTCGTCAGGAGGGTCAGGTTCCGCTGCGCGCGGATCAGGCTCCACCAGTTGCCGACGATCGCGCGAAAGCGGCCGAGCGCGCCCGTGCGCACCATGCCTTCGCCGTGCGCGAACGCGACCGGCTCGACGTTCTCGCGGAAGCGGACGAGGTCGAAGCGGAAGTCCGCCTCGACCCGCTGGCGATCGAAGTTGATCGGCACGAGCGGCCGCCCGACGCGGTGCGTGAGCCACGTCGCCAGGAGCGCCGCGAGGATGGCGACCCACAGCATCAAGCCGGGGATGCGAAGATGGAAGCCGCCGATGTCGACCGCCCAGTCGCCGGACAGGCTCCAGAGAAGGCCGCCGAACGAGATCAGCGTCACGACCGCGGAGAGAAGCGAGAGCGAGAGCCCGAGCGCGCTGGCGACGTACTCGCGGATGTCCTCGGAGATCCGTTGATCGGGGTTGTCCGCCTCGTGATGGAGCTTCTCCTGGCAGTACGCGGACGGCTGGATCCAGGTGTCGAGGAAGTGCGAGGTCAGGTTCTCGCGCCAGCGGATCTCGAGGATCTGGCGCACGTAGATGCGGAGAGTCGAGGTCGCGACGAAGCCGAGGGCGACGACGAGAAGGACGCCGATCGCCGCGAAGAACGCGGCCGCGTCGACGTCCTGGAGGGCATCGAAGATCCGGCGCTGGCTGTCCGAGAGGAGAAGCTGCGCGCCGACGGTGGCGAGCTCGAGTGAGATCGCGAGCGCCAGGAGGAGAGCGCCGCGCATCGCGTCCGCGGACGTCCAGTAGACGCGCGTCAGACGCCATAGGCTCTTGGCGAAGCGCCGATCGAAGGCGGCGGGCTCTCGAGGCTGGGACATCGGCGATCCTCCGGGCGGGCGCGGGGCTCCCGTGCCCGGCACCCGCTTGGGTCCACAGCGTGTCGCACTATGGCGCCCGGCTTTCCAGGTTGACTCCGGCGGCGCATGCGAGACACTCGCTGCTGCCTACGAGGAGTGCTCCGTGCCGATGACCCGTCATACGCCCGTGTTCGACCAGCGCTTCATCCGCCATCTCGCGCGGCTGACGCGCATCTACTGGACGTCGCCCGACGCGAAGAAGGGGGCCGCGCTTCTCGCTCTCTGCGTCGCCGGCGAGCTCGGCAACGTGTACGGGCAGGTCCGCCTCGCGCTCGCGAACAGCTACGTCTTCGACGCCGTGCAGAACAAGCAGTGGCCGGCGTTCCTCACGGCGATCGAGATCTTCCTGCTCACCTCGGTCGCGGTCGTGTTCGTCTCGACGTACCGGATCTACGTCCGCAACATCCTGCAGATGCGCTGGCGCACGCAGCTCACGGACCACTTCCTCGGCGAGTGGATGGGGCCGCACGCCTACATCCATCGCGAGCTCTATCACAAGGAAGCCGACAACCCGGATCAGCGAATCTCCGAGGACATCCAGAATTACGTCGCGAGCGCTCTCGGGTTGTCGCTCTCGTTCCTCTCTGCCGTCGCGACGCTCGTTTCGTTCGCGGGAATGCTCTGGGCGCTGTCGGGCGACTGGCCCCTCCGCGTCGCCGGGTACGAGTTCTACATCCCGGGTCTGATGATGTGGGTCGCGATCGGCTACGCGCTCCTGTCCACGTGGCTGACGCACCGCGTGGGCCGCACCCTCGTCTCGATCAACTTCGACAAGCTCAAGTTCGAGGCAGACTTCCGCTACGGCCTGGTCCGCTTCCGGGACCACGTCGAGGCGGTCGCGCTGTCCCGTGGGCAGGCCGTCGAGCACCAGGGTGCGCTGAAGCGCTTCAAGAACGTCATCGTCAACTGGCGGGACCTGATCATCAAGCAGCGGAACCTGACCCTGCTGACGTCGGGCATCGGGCAGGCGAACAGCATCGTGCCGCTCCTCGTCGCGGCGCCCGCGTTCTTCGCGGGGCGCATGACTCTCGGGATGGTGACGCAGACGCAGATCGCCTATGGGCAGGTCTCCGGATCGCTTTCGTGGTTCGTCGACGCGTACCAGGAGATCGCCGCGTGGCGCGCCAACATCGAGCGTCTCGCGACCTTCGCCGAGAAGCTCGACGACAGCCGCGTCGAGCTCGCGAAGGCCGGCATCCAGGTCGAGGCGGGAGCGGAGGAGGCCTTGAGCCTCGTCCAGCTCGATCTCGCGGAGCCGGAGGGGCAGGTGCTCGCCTCGAACTTGAACGCTTCGATCCAGGCGGGCGAGCACGTCGCGTTGCTCGGACCGCCCGGGCTCGTGAAGACGACGCTCTTCCGCGCGATCGCCGCGATCTGGCCGTTCGGTCACGGGAAGATCGAGATGCCCGCGCACGCGCAGTCGCTCTTCCTGCCGCACCAGGCGTATCTGCCGATCGGGACGCTCCGCGAAGCCGTCTCCTATCCGGCGGCGTCGGGAACGTTCGCGGACGACACGATCGTCGAGGCGCTCGAGCTGCTCGATCTCGGGCACCTCGCGAAGCGGCTCGACGACAGCGAGCCGTGGGACCAGGAGCTCTCCGTCGACGAGCAGCAGCGCCTGACGTTCGCGCGCGCATTCCTGCATCGCCCGAACTGGCTCATCACGGACGACGCGACCGGCGCGCTCGACGAGGCGATGGAGAAGCGCGTCTTCGAGACCCTCGCGAAGCGGCTTCCGGGGACGGCCGTCCTCTCGATCACGAACCGTCCGACCGTCGCGCAGTTCCACCAGCGTCACTGGGTGATCGCGCCCGGCGGCGACGGACGCGACGCGCTCCAGACGAGCTGACCGGCGATGGCGAAGGAACGAGCGCTCGAGCTCTGGAGCTCCGCGACGGGAGCGCCCGGGCAATGGACGTCGAACGCCGCCGACGGATCGAGCGCGCAGCTCGCGATCGAGCCGCGCGACGGCGGCGGCAGCGCGCTCCGCTTCGACTTCACGCTCGCGGGCCACGGCGCGTGGGTGATCGCACGCCGCGATCTCGAGGCGACGCTCCCGCCGCACTACGTCGCGGTGCTCGAGCTGCGCGGCGCGGGCGACGACCCGGTCGAGCTGCAGCTGAAGCTCGTCGACCCGAGCGGTGCGAACGTCTGGTGGTGGCGGCGCGCGGGCTTCGTACCAGGCGCCGCACCTTCGCGGGTCGTCTTGCGCCGCGCGAGCCTCGAGTTCGCCTGGGGACCGGCGAGCGGCGGCGATCCGAAGACCGTCCGCGCGATCGAGCTTGCCCTCGCGAGCGACGTCGGTGCAACCGGAACGCTCTGGATCGAAGGACTTCGCGTCGAGCCGCGCGATCCCGAGGAGAGGCAGCCGCGCGTGCAGGCGGCACGCGCTTCGAGCCAGGCCGGCGAGCACGTCGCGTCGAGCGTTCTCGAGCCCGCTCCGACGACCGCGTGGTGCCCGGCGCAGGGGGACACGGCGCCGTGGCTCGAGCTCGATCTCGGCCGCACCGCGGAGTGGGGTGGCGTCGTCGTCGACTTCGCCGGAGAGCCGGTCGACTGCCGTCTCCTTGCTTCCGACGACGGTGCTTCGTGGACGCCGCTCGCCGAGTCGAGCGGGCACGGCGGCCGCTGCTGGCTCCGTACCGCGGACGGCGAGGGCCGTCTCGCGCGCCTCGAGTTCGCGAAGGGATCGTCGCCGCGCGTGACCCGCGCCGACGTCGTGCCGCTCGAGCTCGCCGTGTCGCCGTCGCGCTACGTCACGGCGAACGCGCGCCAGGCGCCGCGAGGACGGTTCCCGCGCCACCTTCTCGGCGAGCAGGCGTACTGGGCCATCGCCGGAGCCGACGGCGACTCGAAGAAGGGTCTGCTCGGTGAGGACGGAGCGCTCGAGGTCGACGCCGAGTCGTTCACGCTCGAGCCGTTCCTCTGGGAGTCGGGGAAGCTCTGGACGTGGGCGGACGTCGAGAAGCGCGTGTCGCTCGCGGAGGGGCATCTGCCGATCCCGACGGTCGAGTGGCGGACGCCCGAGCTCGGGCTGCGCGTCACCGCGTTCGCGGCGGGACCGGCGGAGCGGAGCACGCTCGTCGCGCGTTACGAAGTCGAGACGGTCGGGGGCGGCGAGAGCTCGGTGCGCGGCGCGCGACGCGTTCGCTTGCTCGTCGCCGTCCGTCCCTTCCAGGTGAACCCGTCGTGGCAGAGCCTCAACATCGTCGGCGGCGTCGCGCCGATCACGCGCGTCGAGTGCACCGGCGACACCATCCGTGTGAACGGCGGGCCGCGCGCGATCGCGCTCTCGCCGCCCGCCGCGGTCGGGGCCGCCTCGTCGACCGAAGGGCTCGCTGGGCTCGGGGAAGGCCGTGTCCCCGAGGCGGCGCTCGTCGAGGATCCGATCGGCTTCGCCGAGGCCGCGTTCGCTTTCGACCTGGAGCTCGGAAGCGGGCCCGTCGTCGTCGACGTCGTCGTGCCGCTCCATGACGGCGCCGCGGTGACGGCTCCGTCGCTCGAGGAGGCCGTCGCCTACTGGCGCGAGCGCCTCGATCGCATCCCGATCGAGCTCCCGCGCGGCGCCGCGCGGATGTCGGACTCGCTCCGCGCTTCGGTCGCATGGATCCTCGTCAACCGCGAGGGACCGCGCATCCAGCCGGGCCCCCGCTGCTATCGGCGCTCGTGGATCCGCGACGGAACGCTGACCGGGACGGCGATCGCGGAGATGGGCTTCGCGGACGAGGCGCGCGCGTTCCTGCGCTGGTACGCGCCGTTCCAGCTTCCGGACGGCCGCGTTCCCTGTGCCGTCGACCGCCGCGACGTGATCGATCAGGCCGTCGAGCACGACAGCCACGGCCAGCTCGTCTGGGGACTCGTCGAGATGTATCGCTTGACGGGCGACCGCGGGCTTCTCGAGGAGCTCTGGCCGAGGGCGCGCGCCGCCATCGGCGCGATCGAGAAGCTCCGCGCGACGCGGACCACGAAGGAGTACCGCGGCAACGCGCGCTTCGGTCTCCTCCCCGAATCGATCAGCCACGAGGGCTACGCTTCGCATCCCGTCCACTCGTACTGGGACGACTTCTTCGCCGTGCGTGCCCTCGCCGACGCCGCCGAGGCCGCGACGATCCTCGGCGACGCAGCCGAGGCGAAGCGCTTTGGCGCGCTCCGCGACGCGATGCGGAACGATCTCGCGAGCTCGGTCGTGAAGACGATCGCCGAGCACGGCATCGACTTCGTGCCGGGCTCGGTCGAGCTCGGCGACTTCGATCCGACCTCGACCGCGATCGCTCTCGACCCGTGCGGCGCGGCGTCGCTCCTTCCGCCGGCGGCGCTCGCGAAGACCTTCGAGCGCTACTGGAGCGAGCTCGAGGCGCGCCGTCGCGGCGACATGGCCAACGAGGCGTACACGCCCTACGAAGTCCGGACGGCGGCGGCCCTCGTGATGCTCGGGCACCGCGAGCGGGCGGCCGCGCTCCTCGACTGGCTCGTCGCCGATCAGCGGCTCGAGCCGTGGTGCTCGTGGCCGGAGATCTCCTGGAAGGAGCGGCGCGCGCCGCGCTTCTTCGGAGACCTGCCGCACGGCTGGGTCGCTTCGAGCTTCGTCCGCGCCGTACGCCGCATGATCGCGTACGAGCGCGAGGACGGCGCGCTCGTCGTCGCGGCCGGCCTGCCCGCGGCCTGGGTGAACGAGGAGCCCGGCGTGCGCGTGCACGGTCTGCCGACGCACTGGGGTCTCCTCGACTACACGATCTGCGCGGCGGGCCCGGACCGCGTGCGGGTCGCTCTCGGCGGAAGCCTGCGGACACCTCCCGGCGGAATCGTGATCCGCTCGCCGCTCGATCGGCCGCTCCGGAGCGTCGTGATCGACGGTGACGAGCGACCCGCTTCGCGCGCGAACGAGGTCGTGCTGCACGATCCCGGCGTCGTCTCCTTGCTCTACTGAGGGAGCGTCTCTAGCCTGCATTTCTCACCAGATCCCTACTGCGGCGGCCGATAGCACCGAATCTTCGCGAGCTTCTCCCTCCGGGCTCCTCGACGTACTGTTCAAGTACGCCTGCGTCGCCCTCCGGTCCGAGGCTCGCGAATCTTCGGCACTCTCGACCGCCTCGCGACGTGATCTGGTGAGAAATGCAGGCTAGACCGCGGCGCGTCCTCGGCTCAGCTCAGCGCCGCCAGTCCGCGAGCGCTTCGCGCACGGCCGGGATCACCTGCTCCGGCGCCTCGAGCACGCTCTGGTGCGAGGACCGCTCGACGACGACGAAGCGACAGCGCGGGATTCGCGAAGCCTCCGCACGCGCCTGCGCGACCGGGAGGAGCGAGTCCTCGGCGCCCGCGAAGTACAGCGTCGGGACTCGCACCTCCGATAGGAGCGGCGTCACGTCGCCGCGCTCGAACATCGCGGAGCGCGCCGCGAGGAGGAAGGCGCGCTTCTCGCAGCGCCGGAGCCGGTCCGCCACCGTCGCGACGAGCTGCGGGCGGTCGCTCGCGTTCTGCGCGATCATCGCGCCCGCGATCACCGGAGCCAGGAACGAGCACGGCCCGAAGACGGTGAGAAGAGCGTACGTCAGCCGCGTCAGCACGAGCCGCGAGCCGCTCCAGGGCGCCATCGGCGCATTGAGGATCACGAGTCCCGTCAGGCGCTCCGGGTGTCGTCGAGCCGCCGCGACGCCGATCTGACCACCCCACGCGGCGCCGATCCAGACGGCGTCGCGAATCCCGAGGACGTCGAGAACCGAGAGCGCGGCGAAGGCGCAGTCGTCCAGCGAGAAGAGGCCCGGGCTCGATCCGCTGCCTCCGTGCCCGGGGCCGTTCACGACGACGACGCGATGATCCACGGCGAGCGCCTCCACCAGCGGATCGAGAGCGCGCGCGTCGCAGTAGAGGCTCGGCCAGCACAGGACCGCCGGCCCCGTACCGCGCACCTCCACCCGAAGGTTTCCGACCTTCGTCGGCACGTCGCGACTCTCGATCACCGGCTCGGCACTCCCGCTCATGGGCGGACCTCCGCAGACCTCCAAGGCAGCGTTAACAAGATCGACCGCTCACCGGCACGTCAGCGTGGTGTGCCCTCCGTTGTACGTGCAGCCCGGCGGCGTTCTTGTTCGTCGCGAAGATGTCGACGCCGCGGCCCTTCATCATCGCGACGTCGTCGAGGCACGTGAGCGCGGCGGCGATCGTGCCGTAGCCGTCGCCGTCGAAGACCACGCTCGGCTCCTTCGCGGAACCGGACCAGGATCTCGTCCGGGATGTCCCCCGCGGGCTCGGGCCCGGCGAAGCCCGGCTGCGCGAACGCGAGCGCGAGCAGAAGAGCCAGCGTGCGCGTCGCGACCTTCGCGTGAGCCATCGTCCGGATGACGCCGGCCGCCGCCCGCGCGGCGGAGCGAAGCAGCGCCCATGGGCGCCACGATCTCCTGTTCTTCGTCTGCATCGCCGTCCCTCCTTTGGCTTCCTGCATGGTGGCGGCAGAGGTACTGAGGGAGCGGCGCGGAGTCCTTGCGGAGTCCTGGCGGAATCCGGGGATTACCCAGGGGATTCCCGGGGGTCGGGAAGGCCATGAAGAGGACTGGGAAAAGAGTGAACGCAGAGCGTACCGGGAGGTCGAGATGGACGACGTGAGCCGCCTCGTCGCGCGCGACGAGATCCGCCAGCTCGCCTACCGCTACGCCCTGGCGATCGACACGCGGAACATCGACACGCTCGTCGGCCTCTTCGTCGACGACGTTCGGGTCGGCGCCGCCGCCGGGCACGCGGCGCTCCGCGAGAGCTTCGAGGCGCAGCTTCGTGCGACCGGCATCACGATCCTCTTCGTCGCGAACCACCTGATCGACTTCGACGACGACGAGCACGCGCGCGGCGTCGTGTACTGCAAGTGCGAGGCGCAGAACGGCGACCGCTGGATCCACCAGGCGATCCAGTACCGCGACACGTACGAGCGCCGCGCGGGACGCTGGCTTTTCGTCCGGCGCCGGCACCTCCTCTGGTACGGCAGCGAGGTCGGCCAGAACCCGCTCGCTCTCCCGCCCGCGAACTGGCCGGAGAGCCAGACGGGACGCGGCACGCTTCCAGAGAGCGAGCCGACCTGGCAGGAGTTCTGGCGGCGGCGCCGCTCGTGACCTCGACGACGGTTCACACCCTGCGCGCGCGCAGCGCGAGCGGCGCGACCGCCGCGACCCTCGCGGCCGTCGCCGGCTTCGCGGCGACACTCTACCTCTACTACCCGGGCTTCATGACCTGGGACTCGACGTTCCAGTTCGCGCAGGTCGTCTCGGGTCAAGTCGAGAATTCCCATCCGCCGTTGATGGTCTACGTCTGGATGCTCGCGAATGCGGTCGTCTATGGGCCGGGCGGGATGCTGATCCTTCAGGCGGCCGCGTACTGGACCGGCCTCGCGCTCATCGCGGCCGCGCTCGGTCGCTCGGCTGCGATCGCGGCGGCGCTGGTGCTCCTTCTCGGCTTCTTTCCGCCGCTCTTCGCGACGATCGCGATGATCTGGAAGGACACCGGCTGCCTCGCCTTCCTGCTCCTCGCGACCGGGCTCGCTCTCCAGGCGCGGATGAGCGCGGCGCCACGCAGCCGCGCGACCCTCGTCGTGTGCGGCCTCGCCGCGACGTTCTACGCGAGCGCGCTTCGCTCGCCGAACCTGCCGAGCGCCCTCCCCCTCCTCTGGCTTCTGTGCGGCGCTCTTCCCGCGCTCTCGCGTCCCGCCTCGAAGCGGCTCGCGGCGGTCGCAGTGATCGCCGTGGTCTTCGCCGGCGGAATCTTCCTCCTCGACAACGTCGGCGTGAAGCGTCTCCCCTATCGCGCCGCAGTTCCGCTCTGGGACCTCGCGCGCATTTCGATCGCGCGAAACGAGCTCCTCCTGCCGCCGTACGCGATCCACGATCCCTCGCTCGACCTGCCTCGCCTGCGGGAGATCTCCCGAGACTTCCGCTGCGACGTCTACGATCCCGCCGACGGCAAGAAGCCGACGACGGACGTGAGCTTCCGCACGCTCTCGGAGGCCGACGCGGACCGCCTGATGCGCGACTGGGCGAGCGCGATCGCCGCGCACCCGGGCGCGTATCTCGAACACCGCGGCCACGTGACGAGCCTCCTCTTCACGGATCCGATGATGAAGGTCTGGCACGCGATGGAGTCGATCGACGGCTTCACGCTCGACATCGCGTTCGAGCCGCGCCCGCCGTACCGACAGGTGCGAAAGGCGCTCCTCTGGGCCTCGATGCACGGCTTCTTCACGCCGTGGATCTACGTCGTGCTCGCGACAGGAGTGCTCGCCGCTTCGTACCGCGTGCGGACCGCGACCGCTTCCGAAGCGAGAGCGGTCGCGCTGAGTGCCCTTCTCTACGTCGCCCCTCTCCCCGTGATCGCGCCGTCGACCGACTTTCGATACACGATCTGGCTCGTCGCCGGATCGCTCGTCTCGCTCGTGCTCCTCGCCGCCGGGCTCGGGAACGCGATCCAGCCGAGCGCCAGCGCCGCATGGGCGGCCATCGCGACGAGCGCGCGCGCGGCTCTCGCCGTGCTCCGGAGGAGCACGGGCAAGAGCGGGAGCAGCAGTAGAACTGCACCTTCGTCGAGAGGCTCCACGGCTTGCCGGGCTCGACGCTCTGCAGCCGGACGACGGCCGTCCACCCGGCCCTCGCGAAGTCGGGACGTCCGATAGCCTTGGCGGCGTCCTCACGCGGAACGTCCAGGCTGCGCTCGCTCAACCATCCTCATCATCGATGATCGCATGGTCGCAGAGGTCCTCGACGACGGAATGAAGCTCGATCGAGAACCACTTTCGAAACGTCGCGAGATCGCGCCGTGGCGGCCACGCCGATTCATCCGTGTGCCAACCCCAGAGCTCTCTCTCGAAGACCTCGGCGTGGAGCTGTGCGAGGATCCCCTGCGCTTCGTCGTCGGACTCGAACTGCGGGATGAGGTAGACGGTCTGCTCACCCTCGACGCTCGGAAGAATGCCTGAATCATCGAGCCCTGCGGCCCACTCGAGGAAAGGCCCTTTTGGCCGGACGATCAGAACACCCCTGTTGATCATGTTCTTCCCCTCGCTGCCTCGTGACTCCGCCGTCACGTCGCACGACCGAACGTATGATACGCGAAGACGAAGTTCGCCTCGCCGTACACGTATCCACCGGGCTTCAGCACCTCGTGGATCTGCGCTGCCACCTCGAACGACTAGCCTGCATTTCTCACCAGATCACGTCGCGAGGCGGTCGAGAGTGCCGAAGATTCGCGAGCCTCGGACCGGAGGGCGACGCAGGCGTACTTGAACAGTACGTCGAGGAGCCCGGAGGGAGAAGCTCGCGAAGATTCGGTGCTATCGGCCGCCGCAGTAGGGATCTGGTGAGAAATGCAGGCTAGCGCAGGTGCTCGAGCACCGCGAGCGCGAAGAAGAAGTCGACGGTACCGCCCGCAGACGAGCCGGATTCCCCACTCCGAGGAGCAAGCGGTCCGTCCCGTGCACGGGGAAAAGTACGACGGCGAGGCGCCTTGTCGGTCGGCCCATGCGAAGAGCTCGCAGTGAGAAGCAAGCGGAAGATTCACGCGCCGCCGAGGCTTCGCAGCGAGAGCGCGACGAAGAAGCCGTAGAACACGGCCGTCGCGACGAGCATCGCGCGCCGCCAGAGCGGCGGACGCACGTGCTCCGGCAGGAGCCGGGTGTTCACGTGCAGCAGGTGCAGGGACGCGACGATCAGCACCACGGCGCCGAGGTTCGCGCTCAGCTTCAAGAGGAAAATCGGCGGCGCGAGCCGTAGCGCGACGATGCCCCACAGGACGACCGCGCCGAGCACCGCGTAGTACACCGCGCGCACGTCGCCGCCGCGCCAGGAGCGCACGCGGCGGCTCCCCGTCCACAGGATGTCCGTGATCGACCGCACCATCCCCTCGAGCAGGTCGAGCTGCGTCTTGAAGAGGATCCAGACGCCGAGGAACGCGATCACGCCCCCGAGGAGCGGTCCCGCCTTCGCGGCGAATCCCTGTGCGAGCGCGGATCCGATCCCGAGGCCCTGGATGTCGGTGCCGCGCGGAAAGAGCGTCACGTAGAGCAGCGCCGGGAGGAGCATCCCGAGGAGCGCGCCCGCGAAGAAGACGCCCCATTGATCGGCGCGCACGACGCGCCACCAGCCGCGCCAGCGGCGCATCGCCTCCGCGTCCGGCGCGAAGACGAAGCCGGTGTCCGCGAGGTGGACCTTGCGGCCGCCGATCGCGGCGGGGATGAATCCTGCGCGCTCGCCCATCCCGTAGCCGCGGTCGCGTGCCCAGTTCGAGAGCGTGAGATTGACGACGCCGCCTGCGCCCGAGTAGGCGACGAGCGCGCCGAGCAGGAAGAAGTCCATCCCGTCGGGCAGAAGAGCGAGCTCTCTCGCCTCGGCGTCCCAGCCTCCGAGCCCGGCGATGGCCGCGAGCCACGTTCCCGCGGGAACGAAGGCCACGGCGAGGACGACGAATCCGCCGAGGATGCACACGACCAGGATCCAGTTGAGCACCTCGAGCGTCCGCTCGATGCGGCGCCCGAACGAGAGCACCAGGACGCAGGCGAGGAACGTCGCGACGCCGATCGCGTAGAGCGTCTCCGCGTCCGCGGGACCGGCGACGCGTCGCGCGAACAGGAAGAAGATCGCCGCCGCCGCGGTCCCCGCCCACGCCGGCCAGCCGATCTGCAGGAAGTAGAGTCCCGCGTAGACCAAGGCCCAGAGCCGCGAAGAGGGACGCGTGCGCATGAAGCCCGTGAACACGGGCTCGCCCGTCGCGAGCGTGTAGCGCATCACCTCGGTGTTGAAGAGCGTCTGCAGGAAGACTGCGACCGTCGTCACCCAGAGGAGCGAGAGGCCGTGGCGCACGAACACGGCGGGGCCGAGGAGGAACTCGCCGCTGCCGATCGAGGCTCCGAGCACGATCACGCCCGGGCCGACGACGGAGACCCAGCCGAGCCCGCGCGGCGCGGGCGGTACCGGCAGCTCCGCGCGCGTCCACGGGTCGAGCCCCGAGCGCGCCTCCGTGGCGCCGTCGTTCGTTCCCGCTGCCAACCGGGCAGCCGGTATCAGGTGCGTCCCGTGCTCGACAAGAAGAAGCGCGTCGCTTCGCCTCCGCGCCTCGATCAGCGCTCGATGCCGCCGAGGCCGAGGAGCTCGAAGGCGCGCGGCACCGATGCGTCGAGCAGGTTCCCGACGCGGCAGCGATGATCGCGCACGAGGCACTCCGCGACGTCGCTCGACGAGGCGAGAGCGGGCACGCCGAGAGCCTCGCAGTAGGTCGCGACGGCGCCGTGCCCGAGACCGTTCTCGTCGAGCAGGTCGGCGGGATCGCCCGTGCACGCCGCGGCGATCGCGGCGATCCCCTTCGCGGCGGGACCCTTCGGCCCCTCGAGCTTCTCCTCGAGCTTCGCGCACTTCGCTTCGGCCTTCGGGAGGCACTTCGGGTCCGCCGGCTTCTGCTGGACGCACTTCGTGACCGCGGCGATGCAGCCGTTCAGCGCGACGAGGTCCTGCTGCACGAGGCTCGCGGCGGCCTTGTCGATCGCCTTCTCGCACTTGCCGAGCGTCTTGCCGTCCGCGGGGTCGCCGAGGCCTTGGCCGCCACCGTCCGCACCCGCGATCGCACACGCGTACGCCGAAGGGTCGACGCCCGCGAGCTCGAGAAGCTCTCGCCCACGCGTCGCCGGCACTCCGAGGAGGAGGTCCGCTTCACAGGCTTGACGGCGGAGGAGACACGTCGTCACGTCCGCGATCGAGTCGAGCTCCTCGACGCCGACGGCGGCGCAGGCCGACGCCTCCGCGACGAAGCCGAGACCGGCGACGGCCGTCAAGTCTTCAGGCGTGGAGTCGAAGACGGCGCAGGACTTCGCGACGTCGCTCGTCACCTTCGCTTCGAGACCGGCGATCGCGCCGGCGGCCTTCGCGCACTTCGTGCTCGCACCCTCGAGGCACGACGCCTTCCCGGGCGAGAGCTGCAGGCACTTCTGCACGCCGGCGATGCAGCCGAGGAGGAGCTTCTGCTTCTTCCCGGCGAAGGACGCAGCAGCCTTGCCGAGCTTCTGCTGGCAGGTGACGAGCGCCTTCCCACGATTTGGGTCCGCGAGGCCCGCGCCCGCGCCGTCCGCGCGTGCCGGGCAGTCCGGGTCGTCGCGGTCGACGGGGGTGTCGCCGTCGTCGTCGATGCAGTTGCCGCAAACCTCCCCGGGGCCCGGCGTCGGAGTCGGGGTCGGGGTCGCCGTGGGTGTGGCTGTAGGAGTAGGAGTGGGAGTCGGTGTCGGAGTGGGAGTCGGTGTCGGAGTGGGAGTCGGTGTCGGAGTGGGAGTCGGTGTCGGAGTGGGAGTGGGTGTGGGAGTCGGCGTCGGTGTCGCGGTCGGCGTCGGTGTCGCGGTCGGCGTGGGCGTCGGTGTGGCCGGCACGCCGCAGGTCGCGTTCACGAGATCCGACCCGAGGAGCCACGGGCTGAACGTCACGTTCGTTCCGACGGAATCACCGCTCCCCGGTCCCTGCCCCGAGGGGCCGCTCGCGCTGCCCCACCAGTTGCACGTCGCATCGGCGAGCGTCGCGGCGCGGTTCGTCAATCCCGTCGTGTTGCCGGCGATCGAGTTCCGCCGGATCTGCGTGCTCGCCGATCCCGCCTGCGGAGCGATGTCGATGCCGACGTTCGCGCCGCTGACCGTGTTGCCGGTCACGGTCGAGCCGGTGCTCGCGCGGCGGAGATAGATGCCGGTCGTGTTCGCGCCGCCGACGCTCGTCACGACGTTGTCGGTGATCTGCGATCCGGGATCGCTCGCGATGCCCGCCTCGCGGGCGCCGATGATCGTGTTCCGCCGGATGATCGCCCCCGTCGCCAGCCCGACGTAGATGCCGTAGTTCGCGGCGCGGGTCGGGTTCTCGATCGTGTTGTCCTCGATCGTCGAACCGACGGAGGGACCGAAGCTCCCGATCAGCGAGATCGCGTCGAAGGAAGCGGCCCCCTTGATGCAGTTTCCGCTGATCAGGCACCCGTCGCAGCCGCCGACCAGGATCGGGTCGGAGGATCCGGTGTGGCCGTCCCAGGAGTTGTCCGTGATCATCGCACCGGTCCAGACGAGGATCGACAAGCCGGCCCCCGTCGTGTTCCGGTACGTGTTCGAGTCGAGAGTGAAGGTTGCGGACCCGCGATCGCCCTGCATCTGCACGCCGGTCTTCCCACCTTTGAAGAAGTTGCCGACGACGGCGAAGCTCGAAGCGTTCGCGCCGGTGCTCGACGCGACCGCGATGTTCATGGCGGAGAAGATGTTGTTCTCGACCGTGACGTCCGCGGCGATGCCCGTCACGGTCGATCCGTTGACGATCACGCCGGTCGAGACCGCGATCGACATGCCGACGGTCTTCTCGATGAAGGTGAAGCCGTCGACGACGACCTCCGACTCGATCCCCGTGATGAAGAACCCCGTGTTCGACTGCACGATCGACTCGGTCGTCGAATCCGTCGGATCGCGCAGGAGCGGATCCATGCCGGCCTGCGCGCCGAGGAGCGTCATGCTCTTCTTCACCTCGGTGAAGTTCGGGTTGTAGAGCCCCGGCGCGACGCGGACGGTGCCCCCGGTCGTGACCGTGTCGGCGGCCTTCTGCAGCGTCTTGAACGCGTCGGCGGCGGAGGTGCCGTGGTTCACCGCGTCGTCGCCATTGACGGCGTCGACGAAGCACTCGGTGGTGCAATCGCCCGGGGCGGCGTCGGCGCGCGTCGCGGCCGTCGCGCTGGCCAGCGCCAAGACCGCGCAAGCCGTGACGAACACGAGCGGGAAGGAAGACCGGAGTTGCTGCACGGAGATGACCCTCCAGCGGATTTCGCTATCAACGCGGTCGCTGGACGGGCCATCCCATGCTTTTGGGATTCCAGCTCGAGCTCAGGCTCACCTGAGCCACGGCCCCGTCCACGTCGCGAGCGTGCCGGTGAAGAGCCGATCTCGAAGAGGTTCCGCGAGGGGAGCCGCGGCTGGTCGGACCCGGCTTATCGTTCCAGCGCAAGGCGTCGATACCCCGGAGGCGGAAACGACGGAGGATGCTGCGGATTGGCCGGGACATCCGTTCCGGGCGTGGGACAGAACGCGGTGGCGGAGGGCTTGTGGCACAGAGTCGACGGGACTTCCTCAAGACGGCGGCCGCGAGCGGCGTCGCGATCGTCGTGTCGCGCATCAGCTTCCTCGACTCGCCGCAGGCGCAGGCCGCGACGATGGATCCTCCGGGCGGCTGGATGGGCTCGCCCGGTCACGCACGCTACCGCATCGACGGGCTCGCCAAGGTCACCGGCCAGAAGATCTACGCTCGCGACTTCCAGGCGCGCGATCTGAACGGCTGGCCGGTTCCCGAGGAGCACGTCTTCGTCCTCTGCTCGACGTTCGCGGACCGCATCTTCACCGGCATCGATCTCGACTTCCTGCCGCCGGACCTCCGTCCGAAGCGCGTCGTCACCGCGGCCGATCTGCAGCGCGACGGCGTCGGCATCGCGAACACCGACTTCCCCGAAGGCCGCTATCTCCTCCCGACCGGAATGCGCCCCGACTATCTCGGGCAGCCCGTCGCCCTCCTCTTCTACGACGACTACTACACGTTGCAGCGGGCTCGACCGCGTCTTCTGTACGCGCCGCAAGCGGTCGAGACGGGCGAGGCCGCCCCTCTCCTCGTGCCGATTCCCTTCGAGCCCGAGACGAGCATCATCCACGTCGTCAAGGACGGGAACGCGCCGTTCGCGGAGCGCGAGAAGTTCGCGCAGACGATCGGCGGGCCCGTGCGTCCGACCGAGCCGGGGAAGCGCAACGCCGACGCGATGAAGTACGTCGACATGATCGGCGACAAGCTCGAGAGCTCCGGCTGGGAGGTCCACGAGCAGACGTACGAGACGCAGATCACCGATCCGATGTTCATGGAGCCCGAGTCTGGGCTCGCGTGGCTCGATCGCGACGACAAGACGCTGCATCTGCTGATCGGCAGCCAGTCGCCGGAGTACGACGCGCGCGCGGCGAGCGAGATCTACGCGCCGAAGGACTGCAAGATCGACGTGGAGAAGGTGAGCTTCACCGCCTGCTATCCGGGCGGCGGCTTCGGCGGCCGGGACACGTCGATCTTCGGCGTCTACCTGGCGCTCGCGGCGGCGTACTCCAACTCGACCATCCGCATCGCGTACGACCGGTACCAGCAGTTCATGACCGGCATCAAACGTCACTCGTCGCACATCGAGCTGACGATGGGGATCGACAAGGCCGGGCGTTTCCAGGCGGTGCGCAATCACACGATCCTGAACGGCGGCGGCCGCATCAACGTGAGCGCGTACGTCGCGCAGGTCGCCGGCATCATGGGCGCCGGCTGCTACGACTTCCCGCTCGCCGACATCTGGTCGCGCGCCGAGCACACGCGCGCGATGGTGTCCGGCTCCGTGCGCGCCTTTGGTTCCGAGAACTCGTCGTTCGCGATCGAGTCGATGATCGACGAGATCGCCGAGGCCCGGAAGACCGACGCGATCGAGCTCCGCCGGAAGAACCTCCTGCAGCCGGGCTGGTCGATCGTCACGGGCGCACCGAAGGCGCCGCCCGCCCTGCACGAGATCTGCCGCAAGGCGCACGCGCACCCGATGTGGCGCGACCGCGCGAAGAAGCACGCCGCGCACGCGAAGGACCGGATTGCATACGGCGTCGGGTTCGCGCTCTCCATGAAGAACTACGGCACCGGCGCCGACGGCGTCTTCCAGGCGGTGGAGGTCGACGAGAAGGGCAGGCTCACGGTGACCACGCACGGCGTGGACATGGGCACCGGCACCGCCACGACGCTCGCGATCACTCCCGCGCGCTCGCTCGGTGCCAACGCCCACGAGGTCAAGACCGGCGAGATTGCGATCTTCGAGAACCTCGAGATGATCGAGTCGTTCGACGACCTGAAGGAGAATCCGCGCTGGACGCCGATCGCCTTCATGTCGCACAAGGCCGCGACGACGTCGGGCCGCTGGGTGCACGGCGTCGACGCGACGAGCCAAGTCCTGTTCGAGGTCGGCCTGCTGCCCGCGGCACGTTCGCTCTGGGGGTCCAGGGCGAGCAAGCTCGCGCCGAAAGACGTCCACTGGAAGGACGGGAAGCTCCAAGCGCGCGGCTTCAAGCCGCTCTCGCTCGCGGAGATCGCGGCCAAGGCGCACGCCGACGGCCACGTCGTCTCGGCGATGACGCACGCGTTCTTCAGCGCCGAGTGGGCGACGGCGGACTACACCGTCGACGGCTTGACGAAGCGCTGGCCGATCGACGCGCTCGCCGTGCGTCGGGGTGGCGCCGCCAACTACGAGATCGTCGATCGCAAGAACGCGAAGCTCTTCACGGTCGAATCGATGTGGGAGGGCAACGGCCAGACCTTCGGCGCCGCCGCCTGTATCGTCGGCGTCGAGATCGACCGGCACTCGGGAGAAGCGAAGGTCGTCGAAGGCGTCCACTTCCTCGCGCCCGGACGGATCCTCGTGCGCGAGCTCGTCGAGGGACAGATGGAGGGCTGCTTCTCGCAGGGCGTGGGCTACGCGCTGCTCGAGGAGCTGCCTCCGTACGAGAAGGGCGCGATCGACGGCAAGTGGAACCTGAACCGGTACCACGTGCCTCTCTCGGCCGACTGCGCGATCCACAGCGTCGAGAAGGTCATCCTGCCGCCGGAGTCGCCGGACGCACCTGCGCGCGGCGTCGCCGAGGTCGCGTTCTGCCCGGTGGCACCGGCGATCGCGAACGCCGTCGCGCACGCTACGGGCCATCGCTTCCGTTCGATTCCCATCACCCCGGAGAAGATCCGGGCGGTCTGGGCCTGAGTCAGGAGATTCGCGTGGCGACCATCGATCTGGATCTGACCATCAACGACGAGAAGTATCGCCGCGGCGACATCGACGGCGATCTGAAGCTCGTCGATTTCCTGCGCCAGGAAGTCGGTCTCACGGGGACGAAGTTCTGCTGCGGCATCGCCGTCTGTCGCGTCTGCACGGTCGCCGTGCAGCGTGTCCCGGGCGGACATCAGGAGGCGATGCGCGCCTGCACGACGCCGGTCTCCGACCTGAACGGCAAGATCGTCACGACCGTCGAGGGCCTCGCGAAGGACGGGGAGCTGCATCCGCTGCAGACGGCCTTCCTCGAGAACTTCTCGTTCCAGTGCGGCTACTCGGCGCCGGGGTTCCTGATGGCGTCGTACTGCCTGCTCGATCGTTTGAAGCGGAGCCCGATTCCCACGGCGGACGTCGACGACGCGATCCAGGACGCCGTCGGGCAGCACGTCTGCCGGTGCACCGGGTACGTGCGCTACCACCGCGCGATTCGTCAAGTCATTCTTTCGACGCCCGGCCTCGTCACGGCCTGAGGGGATCGACGATGCACGAGTCGACCAGGCGTTGGGTGCTCGCGGCAGGGCTGCTGCTCGTGACGGCTGCGGCTCCGGCCTTCGCAGCGGAGAAGAGCAAGGGCGAGTACGACATCATCGCGTACGGCAAGGAATGCGCGGAGCTGATCGCGGAGGCCCCCCCGTACAACTGCCTCGACGGCGACATCGTTCCGATCACCGTCGATGGAAAGACGCCGACCGAATACACCCGCCACATGACGTGCGACCGGCCGGCGTACCTGCCCTATCCGGAGAAGACGGATGGCCAGTGCACGCCCTACTCGCGCGTCCGTACCGTGCGCGACGACGACATCCAGATGCTGCTCTTCTGCCGGCGGATGTACATCCGCCCCATCGACGACCCGCGCTTCGATTCGATGGAGATCATCATGCACAACGTCGTCACCGGCAGCACCTGCTTCTTCATCTCGAAGAACTTCGGCGACAAGCCGGAAGGCGACGACGGACGACGCGTGCCGCCGCCGACCGAGGAGACGCCGCCGGAAGGCAACATCGCGGCGCGCGACCTCTGGGGCACGCCCGATGAGATCGCCGAGCACAAGTGCATCATGTGCCACGACAGCGATCCGTGGATGCGAACGCCGTGGATCGCGCAGACCGAGCAGCTCCCCGCCGACCCGTTCGGGTACCATTCGGTCGACGCGGGCGGACCCTTCCAGTCGTGGCCGAAGCCGATGAGCATCAAGACGCGCGGCAACAGCTGCACGGGCTGTCACCGCATCGGGTCGCTGAACACCTGCGGCTCGCAGGTCGTCGGCACCTTCGGGCAGCAGCCGGCGAAGATGCTGCAGTCGATCGGCCGCGCGCCGCACGGCATCCTCGGAAACCCGCCGGGCGCTTCGGTCACCGAGGGCCCGAAAACCACGAGCGCGTGGGCGAACACGTTCCCGCACGACTTCTGGATGCCGGTCGGCAACGAGCTGACGCTCGAGGAATGGAACGTGATCTACGAGCAGGACGTCGCGGACCTCGAGCGGTGCTGCGCGGACCACGATGCGCCGGGGTGCATCGTCGAGCCGATCGTCAACAAGGAAGCGTGGCTCCGGCAGGAGATGTCGGCGCACGGGACCAAGGTGGCGAAGAGGTAGAGTCTCCGCGGATTCGCCTCGATCGAGATCACCTCGCGAGCTCCGGCGCGCTCGAGCATGTAGGAGTGACCACCCTCGAGCGGTCCGAGCTCGAGCACGCACGCGCGTGCTCAGACATGACGAGCGTACTCGTCGAGCACCGGCATCACGAGGTCGCGCGGCGCCGAAGGCAGTCGCAAGACGACCTCGGTGCAGCCGACCTCGCGGTAGTACGCCATCTTGCCGTCGTCCGGGAACACGCCCATCGGCACGATGTGCAGCGAGCGCGGATCGCGCCCGCGCTCCTCGACCGCGCGGTGCAGCTCGGGGAGACTCGCGCGAATCCCGGAGCCCCCGATCGGCAGCCACCCGTCCGCGTACTCCGCGACGTGCGCGAACATCTTCGGTCCCGCGGCACCGCCGATCAGCACGATCGGCCGCGGGCGCTGGATCGGCTTCGGCCACTGCCAGCTCGGCTCGAAGCCGAGGAGCTCGCCCTCGAAGCTCGCGACCTCGTCCTTCCAGAGTGCCTGCATCGCGAGCATCTTCTCGCGCACGAGCTCGCGCCGGCGGCGGAAGTCGATGCCGTGGTTCTCCATCTCCTCCCGGTTCCAGCCGAAGCCGATGCCGAGGACGAGGCGGCCGTTCGAGAGATGGTCGAGCGTCGCGAGCTCCTTCGCGAACGTGATCGCGTCGTGCTGCGCGACGAGAGCGACGCCCGTTCCCAGGCGAATCGAACGAGTCACCGCGGCCGCACCGGCGAGCGCGATGTACGGGTCGAGGCTCCGCTTGTACTCCTCGCCGAGCTCCGCGTCGCCGGTCGGCGCCGGCGTGCGCCGGCTCGTCGGGATGTGCGTGTGCTCGGGCAGATAGACCGAGTGGAAGCCGCGCGCTTCGGCCTCGCGCGCGAGCTCGATCGGATTCATCGACAGGTCGGTCGAGTGGATCGTGACGCCGACCTTCATGCCCAACCCTTCTCGTACGGCGCGTGGAACACGACGCGAAGACGCATCGCGCTGTGTAGCCAGACACCGTCGACCCGCTCGTACTCGTCGGTCTCGACCCCGGTCATCCAGAACGCGCGTCCGTCCGGGACCGTGCAGGGCGCGAAGATGTCCCACGTCCCGTGCGCCCTGGAGCCGTCCACCCGGATCTGTGGCTTGACGAAGAAGTGCCACGAGAAGAGGAGCGTCGGCGCGAGGAAGCGCTCGCGGATCGCTTCTCGGCCGCGGCAGAGTCCGAGCGCGGGGCCGCCGTCCCACACCGCGTCCGTCGTGAAGAGCGCCGCGATCCGGTCCGCCAGCTCTGCCAGCTTCGTCGCCTCGACGACGCCCTTCCGATCGTAGCGCTGGTCGACGAGCTCGCCGTAGTGCGCCTTCAAGCGCTCGATCGCCTGCACGCTCAGGGCGGCATCGAGGCGCGCCTCCAGAACTTCGATCCGGCGCTCCAGATCGGGTCGATCCGCATCTCCCACGACACGGCTCTTACCACGCGCCGGTCGCGGATCGCTTGCGGTTGCTGGGCTCCATGGCGATATACCGAAGGAGCGGGCGGAAGGGATCCGGGTGGGGGAATGCTGAGCCGTAGGAGCTTCTTCGAGAAGATTCTGAGGAACCCGGAGGCGCGCGAGCTCCTGATGAACTCCCTCGCCGTCGGCGAAGCGGACAGCGCGATCGGCCTCGACCGAGCCTCCGAGCACGTCGAGGATCCCGTCCTCTCGCGCAAGATCTACCGGCACTACGCCGAGGAGAAGAAGCACGCGCGCCTCTTCGGACGCCGGCTCGAAGCGCTCGGCGTCGAGGCGAAGCCTCTGCCGCCCGAGCTCGACTACGAAGGTCTCGTGCGACGCTTCGAGATGGGGACGCCGCAGGAGCGCTACGACGATCCGCGTCCCTTCGACCAGGCCGACCTGATCCGCTTCCTCGTCGGCTGCAAGGCAGGCGAGGAGCGCGCTTGCGCCGAGATGCACGGCCTGATCCAGGACTTCAAGGCGGTCGGCATCGACGCGGAGACGATCGCGGTGCTCGAGGAGATCTACGGCGACGAGATCCGCCACGTCTCGTATGCGACCGAGGAGCTGAACCGCATCGCCGCGAAGGGTCCCGCGGATCGCGAGGAGGTCGTGACGGCGCTCCGCCGCGG
>Ga0194132_10004689_pt1 | contig 23043 bp, 18 predicted proteins | sample TA2KigOf80mmetaG_FD_148612 | JGI IMG/M metagenome (GOLD analysis project Ga0194132, IMG submission 148612) | Freshwater microbial communities from Lake Tanganyika, Tanzania - TA2015054 Kigoma Offshore 80m | ecosystem: Environmental > Aquatic > Freshwater > Lake | place: Tanzania: Lake... | reverse complement strand
ACTAAGTTTTTACTATATAGGTTCAGATATCTTATTAATTACATAATAATAGGCCTTTTCTCGGTTGGTTTAGAAATCCTAATTGTTCATTATCTTAATATTCTAGAATCGCCTTCACTTATTAGCATCCCTCTTGGCTTCATTTCAGGAGTTTTCATAAGTTTCCTTCTCAATTCCAGGCTTAATTTTAGAGTTCCAAAAGGAAGGAATGCAAAAACTTTTAGTATTTTCTTATCAATAGCAGTCGTAGCTTTTCTTCTTAATCTACTAATAATGTCTGTTCTTTTTGGAGGAATAAACTCAAATTATGGCCCTTCCAGGCTTTTCACTGCAGGAGTAGTATTTCTACTGAGCTATTTTGCGCATAGAAAAATAACTTTCACAGATTTCGTGAAGAAAGTAGGTGTCGCAGTTTACCTTAAGAAAGACGAGTCAATAGAAGATGTTTATTCAAAAATAAAATATTATTCTGATTTTATCCATATAGACTTTGTAGATAAATCAATGAGTGAAGAGGCTGAAGAGATAGATTTACCTCTAATAAAAAAGATAAGCAGTGTTTGGTTTCTTGAAAAGCAGTTGCATATTATGTCAAAGACACCCTCTATCTGGATTAAGAAACTTCATAAGTATGTTGATGTAATAACGGTTCATTTAGAAGTTAATGAAGTTTTGGATGAAGTAATAGATTTATGCAAAAGTTTCAATAAAAAAGTCGGTATTGTCATTACAATAAAATCAGATTTAGATAAACTCAAGAAATATCTCAAAAAAATAGACTACATTCAAGTAATGGGTATCGAAGAAGTGGGTAAATCAGGTCAAAATTTCACCATAGATTCATTGAGTCTATTAGAAAAAGTAAACTCTCTTAATCTGAATGGAATAAAAGTTATTTTTGATGGAGGGGTAAAGCCAACAAACATCCAAAAGATAAATGCTAGGTATATAGTTTCAGCCTCTAGCTTGATAAATTCAGATGATCCTATTAAATCTTTTATGGAATTAAAGACTAGCGCAAGGTATTCATCCTTATCTGAAACAATTAGGAAGGATATAGTGGATGAAATAAACAAGATTGTTAGGTCTAATAAGTTTTTGGTATCTGGAAACTTAGTAGGAACATTTGCAGAAACTTATGATTTAGAAGGAGCTAGTGATATAGATACAGTAATCATATTTGATAAACTTTCAAAAGATAACTTTCTAAAGGTTTTAAATGACTTTAAAGATTTATCAAAATGTCTTGAATCTAAATATGGTATAAAATTTCTCATAAATAACACTCTTGGACCATTAAAATTCAATGATAGGTGTATAGTTTTCCACCTTATGTTTTACGATATAGAATCGCATAGACTTCATTGTTTGGATAGCCCATTTACATGTTTTGATTGGCAAAGATCCAGGAAATATTCAAAGAAACCTATCGAAAGAATCTATTCAGTTAAGTTATTGCAGCCTAGTTTTTTCTTTAATTCAAGAAGAAGCGTTTCAGATTACCTAAAAGACTTAAAGAGTGGTAATATCTCTTATAGGTCATACGCATTTGATAAAAAAGGTAATGTGGTAGAAGAAAAGAATTTCAAAGAGATGGATTCTCGGCATAAAATAGAATTCTCTTACCATATATGCAAGTTTTTGATCTTAAACTTCCTGAAATTATATAATAGAAGAAACAGTAAGCCTGATTTCGATAAAATGCTTGACAATTATTTCAAAATATTTAAGAAAAACGCAATCTGGCACAGATCTTTAATCGAAAAAATGTATTCTGATAAGCTCAAGAGAAACTTTGGTTTTGAGAAAAGCATAGAATCTTCTTTAGAGAAATTTTTGAAGGATTTTGAGAGCCAGTTTAAAGATTACTTTTATTCAGGAAAACAAATCTCTTTCATAAGGCATGCACCTACAGAAATGAATAAAGAAGGATTATTCCTCGGTCAAAAAACTGACATTGGAATAAAGAACTTAAAGAAGAAACTTGATTTTAGCGATTTTGATCTGGTATTTTCATCACCATTAAAAAGGTGTCTAGAAACCTTGGAGCATTCCAAAGCAAAAAAAGCTAAAAAAGATAAACGCCTTATAGAGGTAGACTACGGTTTAGTAGATGGTAAGGACTTTTCTTTTCTCCAAAAAAACTACCCTGGAATAGTAGATTCATGGGATCTAGGGGAAGATACCGCATTTCCTTCAGGTGAAAATAATGCAGATGTTCAAAAAAGGATGTTTTCATTCGTTAAAGACCTTAGAAGATACTCCCACAAAAAAATCCTTGTTTGTACTCATAATGTTTTCCTTAGGTCTCTTGTTGGAACTTATTCAAATATTCCAGTTAAGGACTGGCATAAAATTAAAATAGACCACTTGGATGAGATAAAAGGAGTAATTTCTAAAGATGGAAGGTTTTTTCTGGAGTTAAATAGGGATCAAATTGAAAGGATGTTCTCTAAATTATAATGAAATATTTCATAGCACTTGAACCTGAAAGAAAAGTTTATGAAAAAATAATGGATCATAAAGAAACTGTTTTTAATCTAGTTGGAGACCAAAAGTTTCTGTCTCATTCCCCCCATACCACGCTTGTACTTCTAAATTTGGATGATTATGGTGAAAAGATTATTTTAGAAAAAATAAGCTCTTTTGTTTCAAAAACAAAAAAGATAAATTCAGAGATAAAAGGAATGCATGTCTTCTATAATGATATCCAGACAGGTGGAAATACTATAACTTACAATTTTTCATCATTTGCAACAAAAAATCTTAAGAACTTGCAGGTTGAATTTTTAGATTCCCTTAATATCTCTGATAAAATGAAGTTTTTCTCTTCCGAGTCAGATGTCTTTAAGAAATCAGGGCAAATAGAGAAAGATAATATTATCAAATATGGATTTCCTTTTGTAGGGGAAAACTGGATACCTCATTTAAGTTTGGCTTCCATAGATCAAAAGGTTTTTGACCTTGTTCATAAAACTATACTTGGTCAAAATCTAGCTGGTCAATTTGTATTTGATTCTATAGTTTTATATAAGGAGGAAAATAAACCTCAGATAATTAAAAAGTTCACTTTCGAAAATGTTTGAAGATCTAAAGGCAAGAGTTGCAGAAGCTAACAAAAGAATTGTTAAGGAAGGTTTAGTTAAGCTTTCATTTGGAAATGTAAGCGGGTTAAGTGATGATGGAAAATACTTTGCAATTAAGCCAAGCGGAGTCCATTATGATTCTTTAACTCCTGATGATATGGTTGTAGTGAATGTGGAAGATGGTTCTGTAATAGAAGGAAAACATAAGCCAAGTTCAGATACCCCTACCCATCTTTATCTCTACCAGAATTTGAAAGGCATAAAGGGAATAGTCCATACTCATTCTCCTTTCGCTACTTCTTTCTGTCAAGCTAAAATGCCTCTACATTGCTATGGGACAACCCATGCAGATCATTTTAATGGAACAGTGCCTGTTTCAAGAGACCTTTCCACCGCTGAAATTAATTTAGATTACGAATTAAACACGGGCAAAGCGATAGCGGAAGCGTTTGGGTCAGTCAATCACCTCGAGGTTCCAGCTTGCCTGGTTGCATATCACGGTCCTTTTGTATGGGGAAAAAGTGTTGATGATGCAGTGGAGAATGCTATTGCTCTTGAAGAAGTATCTAAAATGGCAATTAGCATGAAAAATATGCTTGGGGGCATGCCATGTAGCATCCCAAAACCACTTCTTGAAAGACACTACAATCGTAAGCATGGTAAAGGGGCCTATTACGGTCAGGGTAAAAAATGATAAACGTGGTATTAATGGCCGGAAGTGGAAAACGTTTTACCGATGCTGGTTACAAACTTTCAAAGCCACTTATCCCTGTTTCTGGAGCGCCAATGATTATTCAGGCTGTCAAATCAATGCCTCCGGCAGACAAGTGGGTTTTTGTAGTGAGGCAGGAACATTTAGAGGAAAAAGAAGTAATTAGCGCTCTTAAGTCTGTATCTAAAGATGTGGAAATAATAGTTGACCCAAATCCCATAGGCCAATTAAATTCGTGTCTTGTTGCAAGAAAATTCTATGACTATGATGAGCCTATTTTTGTAGGAGCTTGTGACCTTGGAATGGTTTATGATCTTCATAAGTATCAAAATTTAATCAAATCTAAAAGTCCTGACATGATTTCCTGGAGCTTCACTAAACAGCCTAACCTGACTAGAAACCCTCAGGCCTGGGGTTGGCTTAAGATCGACAAAGATCATAATATAAAAGGAGTTTCAGTCAAGGTTCCAATTTCAAATAATCCTTACGATGATTATGCTATTACGGGTTCATTCAGTTTCAAAAGCGGAAAAGAATTTCTAAAGATTGCAGAAGAATTGATGCGTAGGGGAGTAACAGTAAAGGGAGAATATTATATAGATTCTATGATTGGAGTGGCAATAGAAATGGGCTACAAAGTGGTTTCATTCCCGGTAGAAAAATATATTGGATGGGGAGTGCCTGCAGATTATGAAGAATACCTTTACTGGGAAAAAGCAATTGCTCTGCCAGAAAAAAACCCAGAAGCTAAAGAAAAGAAAGAATATGCTTTCTGGCATTCTTATTTCGGTAAAAAATAATGAAAAAACCATATCTCTCAATAGTTTTGCCTTGTTATAATGAAGCAAAGAATATTTCTATAGTTTTAGAGAAATTTAGTAATGCCTTTGTTAAGTTTAATAATCCAAATATTGAATTAATTCTCGTAGATAACAATTCAAAAGATGAAACAAAAGAGGTTCTCAAGAGTCTTCTTAAGAAAAAAAAGTATTCTTTTGCAAAGTCAGTGTTCCAACCTGAACCTGGCTACGGAGCAGCTCTGTGGAAAGGCCTTGCTTCTGCTAAAGGAGAATTTGTAGGCTGGACCCATGCAGATATGCAGACTCCTCCAGAAGATGTTTTTAGGGCTCTAGAAATAATAAAGTCTTCCAAAAATAAAAAAATATTTTTGAAGGGAAAACGTTATGGAAGGCCTTTAGCTGATAAATTAGTCAATACTTTAGGTATGTCTATATTTGAAACAGTAGTTCTGGGAAGTTTTATGTATGATATAAACGCTCAGCCAAATATTTTCCCAAAATCTTTGATGAAGCATCTATCCAATCCTCCAAAAGATTTCGCGTTTGACTTATTCGTATATTATACTGCTAAGAAATACGGATATGAGGTAAAAAGATTCCCTGTTTACTTTGGAAAGAGGATTTTTGGAGAAAGCGCCTGGAATACAGGATGGAAAGCAAGGATAAAATTCATAAAAAGAACAATGAAGTTTACTTTCGAGTTAAAGAAAAAACTAAATTAATTATTAGGCAAATTATAAAGTGTGTGGCATTTTAAGTAAAATGATCTTAGATTAATTTATAAAGTGTTATTTTATACAATTTTATGGGAATTATAAGGCATCGTATAAACACGATAGAAGCTTTGAAAACAGTCAATCCTAGCCATGGAGTCGAGCTTGACTTAAGAGGGTATGGGGATAAGCTACTGATGACTCATGATCCTATTGAGGATTCTAAACTGGCGACTTACACCGATTTTGAAGAATATCTTAAGCATTGGAGGCATTCTGGAGTGATGGTGCTTAACATCAAGGAAATGGGTTATGAAAAAAGGATTATTGATTTAATGCATAAATATAATGTCAAGGATTGGTTCTTTCAAGACGCTGAATTCCCTTATATATATAGAGCAACAAGAAAAGAAGGAATGAGAAGAGTTTCAATAAGATTTAGCGAAGCAGAGCCAATAGAGTATGTGGGTGCTCAGTTGGATGAGAATGGTAATCCAATGCTTAACTGGGTCTGGATTGATACAAATACAAAACTTCCTATAACCAAAGAAGATATTTCTGTCCTTTCTAAATTCAAGACTTGTCTTGTTTGTCCTGAAAGATGGGGAAGACCTGCTGACATCCCTAAGTATATTGAAGGGCTTAAGTCTCTTGGATTTAAACTGGATGCAGTAATGACAGCCGCTCAATATGTAGAACAGTGGGAAAAATCAGGAGTGGTAAAGCTCTAACCTCTTACAGAAGAGATTTTAAACCGCTATAAATCTAATTTTTAATGAAAAAACAAGATATTTTCTACCCCATTTTAGGGATATTAATTGTCATAGCAATATTCTTTTATATTGAATCGTTGCATCCATATAACTTTACTCAAGGAGACAATATAGAGCAGTTTCTTCCTGTTTTGCTTGAAGGTTTTGACCAACTGTTCAATTTTGATCTTCCGGTATTAAATATGCATCAATCGTTAGGTTCCCCGATGTTGGAGGTTGGGACATACCCTTTCTTCTATCCAATAAGTATCTTGGCTTATATTTTTTCAAATTATGTTTTTGGAAACGTTTTCTTATTTATGGAAATATTTGTTTTCATTCACCTCATAATTGGCTTTCTTGTTATCTACATTTTTCTTAATAACAAAGTAAAAAGAAAATTCATTTCAATGCTTGCAAGTGTTGCTGTAGTATATTCAGGATATATCTTAATTTATTCCTCAAGCTGGTTTTATTTGATTCCTACGCTTGTTTTTCTTCCGCTTCTTCTTCATTTCGCTGAATCTTTGATAAAAGATTCCTCAAAAAAGATTTTCATTAGTTCAGGGATGATAAGAGGGCTTTATTTTTATTCCGGAAATGCCCAGTATTTTGTATATTCAGTTATTTTCGAGTTTCTCTATCTGGTGTTATTAATGCATAAAAATGAATTTAAAAATTATGCTTCTATTCTTAGTAGGTACGGATTATCTATGCTGATTACAGTATATGTGGCTTTACCTCTTATTCTTTCACAATTGCATATTGCCTCAGAATCTCCGCGCGGCAACTTAAATTTAATTAATTATATTATAAGCCCTCCGAGTTCTCCTATAGATATAGTAAAAGGATCTATTCTTCCTTTTCCACTTGTTAAGTCTAATAATCCTTTGTTTTATTCCGGACCAGATGTTATAGCAATATATTACGCAGGAGGCTTATTTTCAATATTCTTCTTTTTAGGGGGATTATATGGATTATACAAATATAGAAAGAGGTCTTTAAAGAAAATCCATCCTTTATTTTTCCTTGCAATACTAGCTATATTGCTAAGCATGGGCTACTATGGGATAATCTATACTTTTGGAGCGTTTTTACCTATCCTAAGTAACTTTAGTTATCCTTTGAAAATAACTCTTTTCACAAATATATTCATGGCCCTATTCGGAGCAATAGTTCTTGACAAAGCATATGAAAACTTGAATATTAGTTATCGAAATAAGATCTTTATTCTCTTTTCTTTATTGTTTCTTATTCTTATAGTTTATCATGTATTTATAGCAGTTAATCTGTCAGGGCCAAGGTTTGAGGAAAGTCTTCCTCTAAACCTGGATAAGTACGAATCTTTGCAAAATAAGGAGGGAAGACTTATCGGAGTGTTTACCAACAGCACCTATAACCCTACTAACGTGAAATATTCAAATGCTTCTAATGAAATGAAATATTTTGGGCCACTTACACATAATTTTCCAACTTATTTTGGGATAGACTCTGTTTTTGCTTACGAACCATTTCAAGATACTTTAACTTATGAAAGAATACCTGTGTCAAAATATGGCCTATCAGAGGTAACTATTAATCTGTCAGGTCTTGGAGAGTATGGGGTAAGGTGGGTATTAGTTCCGCGCGATAGCCTTGTTTATCATGAAGAACTGGCTGGCTTAAATGAGGTTTATTCAGATGAACATTTTATTATCTTTGAAAACAAATATAAAAGTTATGTATTTTCAGGTGAAATAAAAATAGAATACTTAAGACTTTCTAATGGCCTGAAATTTAACACCGTATTTTCTGAGCCTAAAAATGTAACTATCAACCTATTGCATAAAGATAATTATGTGCTAAAAGTTAATCATGAGAAAAAAGAAATCTATTCGGATGAATTTGGAAGAATAGTATTTGAAGCGCCAGAAGGAGATAATTCGATAGAATTAAAGTATGTAGCAAAACAATTTTATTTAGGTTTAATTTTGTCTCCTTTGGTTTTAATTATTGGAGTGTCTTTGTTTTTATTTGTTCAAAGGAAGAATAGATTGCCTAGACTTGAATTCAAGATAAATAAAATATTGAGTAGACTGAGAAATATCGGTTTTAAGATAACCATAATCTGTATTTTATTGTTGATTATTTTACTATTCTATGTAGCAGTCAATTCATTTACAGACGTAAATAATATTTCTAAAATAATAAAGGAAAGAACTAACGCTGACTTTTCCATAGATGATGTAAAGTTTAATATATTTACAGGAAAAGTAGTTATAGAAAATTTAATTGTAAATAATACACAAAATAAGGTTTTTGAAGCCGAAAGAGCGGACTTGGATGTATCTTATTTAGATTCTATTACTGCTATGATAAGTGGAAATAAAAGAATAATCTTTAGAAAAATAGATTTAATCAATCCTACTTTTTATATAGCTCCTCAAACGCCTGAAGAAAGCTGCAATACTCCTCTAAAAATTAGAATGGATTCAGTTAATGCTATTATAAAATCAGATGGCCTCACAATAAATGATGCAACATTTGTACCTTTTAATAAAATGTACTTGACTCTTGAAGATAGCGAAGTTACTCTAAGAGGGCAGCCTCAAAATTTAAACTTTAATATAAGCATTGAGAAATATTTAAATGGGGAGATAAATATAGGGCAGTCAACCGAAGAGCATTTGTCTTGTGTTATTTTGCCACTTCAAGATAAAAATGTATTGTACTACTAATTCTTTTTAATTAAGTAATCTCCAATTGCCAGATATCTAAGTGCCGAATTATCTAGTGTGTGAATGGCATCATTAATAGTTAATACATTAGGTTCTCCATGGAGGTTGAATGAAGTGTTTAATATTCCTCCGATCTTTGTTAATTTTTTGAACTCTTTTATTAGATCATAATATCCTTTGTTCCAGTTTTTGTATACTATTTGAGGCCTAAGTGTAAAATCATATGGGTGCATAGCTGCAGATAAATGCTCTTGTGCAAGTTTTGTAGAGTCAAATGTTAGAGTCATATAAGGAGCTTTTATCTTCTTTGGGTTTTTTATGTATTTATGAGCATCATCTTCAATAATGCTGGGGGTGAATGGCATCCAAAAATCTCTGTCTTTTATTGTTTCATTCAAAATCCTTATTGTTTCAGGGTCACTAGGATTAGCAAGTATTGCCCTATTTCCAAGTGATCTAGCACCCCATTCACTTCTTCCACTGCATCTTGCTACTATTTGCCCTTCTGCAAGAAGTTTTGCAACTTCTTTATTTATTTTTTTTACTTTTTTTACAGTATAATTTTTCAGTTTATTTTTCTTGAGATAATCCTCTAAATCTTTATTGTCGCATTCTGGTCCAAGATATAAGTCTTCTATGGCTCTAAAGTTAATATTTTTATCCTTATTTAGCTCCCTATATCCAAAAAAGCAAGAACCTATTGCATTAGATTCATCCCCACAACTCGGCATAACAAAAATGCTCTGAACTTCGTCTAGATTAGCTATTCTTTGGTTTGCTTTAACGTTCATAAATACCCCTCCAGCCAAAGCAATGTTATGTATTCCTGTGGCCTTAATGGCATTTCTTATCCATTCCAGTGTTAGCTCTTCAGTAAGCATTTGCACAGCACCTGCTAATGTGTCAAACCTAACAAACTTCATTTTATCAAGCAAATAATTGTCTACAAAAGGCATATTGAATTTTGACTTAAATTTTAAGGAGTCTACCCATATTATCTTTCTGAGCTCCTCATAAACTTCCTTTACTTTTTCTGTCTTTGCATATGGAGCCAGCCCCATTACCTTGAATTCATGTTCAAGAGGTTTCATTCCTAAAATAATAGTAGTTATTGCATAAAGGTATCCTAAAGAAGCGCTTTTATCTGTCATTGCTATTCTTTTAAGATTTTTACCATCAAATATATTTACAGTAGCGCAAGTTCCGCTTCCTTCCCCGTCCAGAGTAAAAACAAGAGTTTTTTGGTTTTTGTTAAGATTGAAGCAAGGCGCAAGCGCGTGAGCGTAATGATGATCTATCAAAATAATCTTTTCTATTGGATAGTTAAGTTTTCTTGCAAGGTAATTTCTTACTTCATTTCTTCTTTTTTTATTTGAAGATCTAGGATTTTTCATTAAATTATAATTATAGTAAAAATTTGGATAATTATATCCAATTTTAGATAAAATTCTTTTATGAAGAGGTTTGCGAATATAAGATTCCAAGAATTGTTTCACAAATTTAGGGTCATTTATTATGGGATAATGGTCGTCCAATACAATCGTAGCCAAGTCTTTAATTTCTAACCCATTAGACTTCAAGATATAATCTATTCCTGCGAAAGGTATGCCTGCATGATTTTTTATTCTTGAAAATCTCTCCTCGCTCACGCAAGTAATTATCTTTCCATCTTTTAGCAGACATGCCGTAGAATTATGTCCTATATTAAGTCCTAAGACAAACATGTTTTTACTTTATAATAGTAATTTATAAAGTTACCTGTAATTTATGTCCAGATATGCTTTTCTTGTTATTCCAGATATTGTTCCAAAGTACCTTATTGTCATAAAAACAAACATTGGAAAGACTACAGAAACTTTCTTTAATTTCATAGATTTCATTAAAGACAGTGTTGGAATAGCAATAGGGGAAATTAAATAGAGAAAAAATGGAAACAACTTGTTTACTATCTTTGTTCTAGTAAATAAATTATCTATGGAAGCTCCAATCCATCTACTTTGGGAATATATCTGTTTAAGGTTTTCAGGGTTTTTATGATAGCATACCGTATTTTTGGCTACAATCGGTTTGACTTTATGCTTGAACCATAAAGTCTGGTCATCTGCATATCCGTAATCTGGGTCAAATCCTCCTAAATCTAAAAATTTCTTTCTGTCAATTGCTCTAAATATTTTTACCTTATCTGCATCTTTAGGTGAGACTCGTATATGCCCCCAGCATCTGCTCCATATATTCTTAGTGTTAAGAACTATTTCATTATCATGGGTTGTTCCGATTACCTCTTTATTGATAGGTTTTATGAGATTTTTTATGTAATCTTTATCAAAAGTCATATCAGAATCAACAAATATCAGGATTTCTCCTTTAGAGTTTTTTGCTCCAAAGTTCCTAGCTTTTCCAGGCCCTCCATGTTTTTGGTTCAGTATTTTTATTTTAATTTTCTCTTTTCTGGCAGTGTCATTGGCCACCCGTATGGTAGTATCGGTACTTCCATCATCAACTAATATTAATTCTATTTTTTTGTGGGTTTGCGCTTTAAGGCTTCTAATGCAATAAGGGATGTCTTTTTTCTCATTATACATAGGAATAACAACTGAAACTAATCTGTCTGACATATATTCTAATTAACTATCTGGTTTAAAAGCTTTTAAATGGAAATTCCTCACAATATTATGGGTAAACTCAAGATTTTGGAGCTTTGTCACTTTTCATCCGGAATTTGCGGAGTTTGGAATAGAGTCAGAGAAGAGTCTGTTCGTCTATCCGAAAAAGGATATGAGGTACAGGTTTTTTCTTCCAGAGCCATAAAAGGAAGCAGAGAAAAAGTCCCCATTAGTGAAACTATAAGCAAGGTTAAAGTTAGGCGCTTCCCTTACTTCAGATTAGGGGGAGAATCTTTTATGTTTTGGAATTTTTATAACGATGCCATTGAATATTCTCCTGATGTAATCATTACTCATGTCTATAGGCACATACATACTACAACGGCTTTAAAAATAAAAGAAAAGCTTGAGAGGATGGGAAAGAAATGCGTAGTAATACTGGTAACCCACGCTCCTTTTAATGAAGATAATTCTGAAAGAGGCTTACCCGCTAGATTATCGGTATGGTTCTATGATAAATTTATTGGTCCGAGAAAAATAAATAAGTTTGATAGAATAATAACAATTTCACATTGGGAGGTACCTTATTTATTGAAAATAGGTACAAGCAAAACCAAATTATCTTACGTGCCAAATGGTATCCCTGAAATTTTCTTTAAGTCAAAATCTCAATTTAATAAAGATAATAAAATGCTCTTTTTGGGAAGAATAGCCCCTGTTAAGAGTTTAGAAACTGCCATTTTCGCCTTGACCAAATTAAATGATTATTCTCTTGAATTAGTTGGCCCAATTGAAAGTAATTACGAAAAATATCTAAAATCTTTAATAAAGAAGGAAGGCTTGTCCAAAAGAGTAACATTCTCTAGAGCAATATATGGCTCTAAAAATAAAATAAGAAAGCTCGACTCTTCGTCAATCTTTATCCTTCCTTCCAAAAGAGAGGGTATGCCTCAGTCACTGATAGAATCAATGGCTCGCTCAAGAATCTGTATAGGGTCTGATGTAGAAGGAATAAGAGATTTAGTAAAAAATAATGAAAATGGTTTGATCTTTAAAGTAGGAGTCTCTGATTCTTTGGTTGAAGCTGTTAAAAGTCTTAAAAATAAAAATCTCAAAAATATAAGCAGGAATGCTCATTCATTTGCCTCGCAGTTTAAGTGGGATTTATTAACTTCTAGACTTGATCGTATAATAAAGGACGAATTGAAGAATTAACAATGGCAGACAAAAAAATCAATAGGTTGCAATTTGCTTTATACGGAATTATAGCAATTGCTTTATTCGTAAGGTTTTATTTTTTTAATATAGTAAAAAATCAGGCGCATTGGTGGGACTCTTTGGCATATGGAAGTCTTGCTAAAAACATGATTTATCACTTATGGGACGAAACTCCATTCATAATTAATGAAACAATTATACGTCCGCCGCTTTTTCCCATTATTTGGAGCTGGATGTTAAAGTTTGGATTTTCAGATTATTTCCTGATTGTTTTCACAAACATAATTCCTTCTGTTCTCGCAGTTTGGTTGATTTTCCTAATAGGAAAGGAGATGTACGGTAGTAGAGTAGGATTGGTAGCATCTGCTCTTTCTTCAGTTTCTTGGATATACATATTTTATTCTTCAAGAGCAATGACGGATATACCTTCAATGTGCTTGATACTCGCAAGCATATACTTTTTTGTTAAGTCTTATGAATCTCTAAATATTAAGAACTGGACCATCTCTGTATTTTGTCTGTCATTTGCCGTCCTATTTAGGTATTCTCACGCAGTTTTTGCCTTTGCCTTTATACTTTTCTTAATCTTTGTTCATAAAGTAAAATTAGTTAAAAGTAAAAACTTTTGGATGGGCGGAGTTATTGGAGCTATCCCATTAATATTATTCTTCATAATAAATTTATTTGCTTATGGTTCTATATTACCTGCAACTAGTACTTATGCATCTAGTGCAGGTGAAAAACAAGATTTTGCATGGTATACTCTTGGATTCATCAATCATATCTTGCAATCGCCTTTAGTATTTCTTTTCTATGCAAGTCTTATAATTATATTAGTTAGAACAGTTATGTCCTATGGGTTCATTTCGAAGCATAAAGAATCCAGGATGCATATCTTTAATTTGATTCTCTTGTTAGTTGTTCTTTCATTCTTTATTTTTGTAATAAAAGCTTCAGAAGATAGATACTTACTTGGATTATCATCTGTCTTTTTTGTCTTGCCTGCTTTAGTGGTTTCAGTTATTTACGATTACTTGGCAAATAACAAAAAGAAATTTGCTATGATTGTATGTATTGCCTTTGTTCTATGGGTTGCTTTTGCAAATCTATCTTTTGCAAATACGATGATGATTGAGAAAAAGGAATCTTATGGGCAGATGAAAGAAGCATTTGAGTGGATAAGATACAATACTCCAGAAGATTCTATTATTGCAGGAGAGTGGACAGAGCCATATACAATCTATTATGCAGAAAGAAGAGTGCAAGCATTCCCGCAGGATGCGGACTTTTCAAACTTCACTCTTGAGGCAGATTACTTGATAGTTAATGTGTTTTATCCTCCAAATGAAAAGGTTTTGATTCACTTCAAGCCTATTGTTGAACAAGGGGGCCTGATACCTATAAAGACATTTTATTTCGATGTCAATCAGCAGCGGCCTGCAGTAATAATCTACCAAAGAGTCTAATTCTTTATAGCAAGAATAGCAATTTCATTGCCTTTTTGATTATGTTTGAAATATTCTTTATCTATTATTTTTGAAAATGGGCTTACTTTCTTTTTAATGAAATACTTTGCGAAAAAATGAATATATAGGGCAGCTAATTCAAATATCCCTCCGCCGGCAAAAACCCTTTTCACTTTGAAACCCTTTTTAGTTAGAAGATTTGTAATATCTTTGATAGTATAATGTCTTTCATGTTGGACATAGCGCACAGGATTAAAATAACTTAGAAAAGTATCATTAGGAACACAAATCGCAAGCTTTCCATTTTTATTGAGTACTCTATTTATCTCATCTAGTGCTTTATGATGATCTTTAATATGTTCAAGTACATCCAAAATAATTACTTGAGAAAAATATCCATCCTTAAATGGCAGTTTGGTAGCATCTGCCTTAACCTTGTTAATTGCTTTATTTTCCACTCCAAGGTTTTTATCGTCCAAATCAGAAGAAAAGAAGTTTTTATTTTTTATAAATAGTATATTTTCAATCCATTGCATTTCACCTGCGCCTATATTCAAAGTTTTTCCTTTAATTTTATTATCAATTATAGAAGCACATACCCTTTCTCTACCATAAAGTTTATTTTTATTCTCCATTTTTCAAATTAACTAAGACTGCCCAAACAATAGAATATGTGGACACTATATTTATTGCAGGTTCATTCAACAAAGCAAGATCCTTATACTTTAAAGATTTGTATATTGCCGTTATAAATGGAAGGAAAGAGTGAGTGTAGATTAACCATGTCATAGCCTTATACCAATCTTTTTTCCAATTAATCCATTTGAACAATCTTTTTTCTTGATTGGGAAAATAAGTTCTTCTAAGATTTCTTATTCTTTTTCTTGATAGCTCTGTTAAACTTCTCAATAATTTATGGTATATCCCAGTTTCTGGTACATATGCAAACTTAGTATAACCTTCATTAAAAATTGCGACAGGTATATCATTATCTATTAGTTGCCTTTTATCTTTAGTATATTCTTCTATTATCTTTTTCCTATAAATCATCAAACCTTGAGGAGGTATTGTATTTTTTGTTACCCTGCATACAAAGTATCCACTTTTCTTTTCAGTTATTATCTTATTTGGAGAAGCTGTGAAGAATCTGAATATGGGGTCGCGTTGCCATGGATCATAAGATAATGTTCTTGTTAAAGGTGGATGTTGTTTATTTACTAAAAATTTAACAAAGACTCCTGCAATTTCTTTATCATGTTTTAAAGGAAAAGTCATTCTTTCTATAAACCTATCATCAGAAAAAGCCATGTCAGCATCCATATACATAAAATATTGACCTTTAGCCTTTTTGAATCCAACCATTTTACTTACCTCAGCGTCTTTTATTTTGTTAAATACTATTTTCAAGTCTATCTTTTTTGAATATTTTTTTGCAATTTCTACAGTTTTATCTGTAGAACAATTGTCAACTATTATTACTTCAAACTTTTTTTTATCATATTTCTGTTTAGAAATAGAATCAAGACATTCTACGATATCTTTTGATTCATTGTATGTGGGAATAACTATTGTGAGATCTTTCATAAATTCAAGCAAAATTCAGTGATTTAAAAGTCTTTTTACCTCTTAAGAAATGGTCCAATGCTATACTTCTTGGATAAATCATTTTTTTAACATCTTCTCTTATTTTATGGTGTTGCATATTCTTATGCTCTGAAATTAAGTAATGGGCAAGATAAGGCACGCTGATTAAGAAAGGTAATCCTCTCTTTACAGGAAATCTTCCCAATGAAATAATTTCAAGCATTGTTTTTTGGAAAATAAGCAACAATCTTTGTGGAAAATGGCTATTTTTCATTAAAGCAATATAATGATTTCTGGAAATAAGGTATTCTTTCTTGAGGTTTATTTTTTCCTCTTTTATACTAAAGCTCCCAATATGGTATACTGTAGATTTTGGACAAAACCATATTTCTTTCCCAGAATTATTAGCCCTCCAGCAAAAATCAAGCTCTTCAGCATACATAAAAAACTTTTCATCAAACATGCCGAGTTTAATAAATTCTTTTCTATCTACAAGCAAAGATACCCCACACCCCCAGAATATTCTTATTTCATCATTATATTGACCTTTATCTTTTTCAACAGAGTTAAACAATCTTCCTCTGCAAAATGGATACCCATATTTATCTATAAAACCTCCAGCAGCTCCAGCATTTTCAAATTTATCTCTTTGGTAATAAGATTTTATTTTGGATTGAACTGCTATGCATTTTTTATTTCTTTTGAGAGTCTTTAACATTTCAGACTTCCAGTTCTTACTAACAACAGTATCGTTGTTAAGAAATATAATGTATTTTGACTTAGATCTTTTTACTAAATAATTAGATGCCTCTGCAAACCCCATTCTCCTATCAGTTAAATATATCTTTACAGAAGGATACTTCATTTTGACAATATTAATAGAATTATCTGTAGTTTGATTAAAAAGTAAACTTATTTTAGCCTTTTTGTCATCTTCGTATATTGAATTCAAACAGTTGTCTATTACTTTCTCACCATTCAAATGGATGATAAGTATCTCAGGTTCTTCCATTATTCTATGATTGAGTGATTTAGTTTTAATATTCTTGGTAATTTATCGTATGCTCTTACAATAAAGCTAAAAGGAGAATAAATAAGCCTTAGTCTTAACGTTCCAGAGAACATTTTTACTGAAGCTCTTATTGTATCAACAGTTGTATTTTCCTCATCAGTCCATGCAGTTGGAAACTCAATTATTCTAAGTCCATATAGTTTGCAAAGATATAATATATTTATATCAAAAGCCCATTGAGTTATGAATATTTTATTCACTATTTTTTTTAAATCATTTACTTTAAACAGTTTTGCCCCACATTGAGTATCACTATATCTCATAAAGAACATTATTCTTAACAAGAAATTGTATATTCTACTTGCCAATCTTCTAATTACGGGTTGCTTTCTATAAATTTTAGACTTTTTAGACCATCTATTTCCAATTATTCCGGAGTAACCATTAATATTATTTATTAAATCATAAAATGCATCCGGGGAGGTAGCTAGATCGGCATCTACGAAACCAGCCATGTCAAACTTCTTTGCTATAAGGTATTTGAAACCCTCTGTTACTGCAAAGCCCTTGCCACCTTTTTTGAATTTTATATAACTAACATTTTTAGCTCTTTTAATAAAATTCTTTACTATTTTCTCAGTATTATCTTGAGTATTGTTTATTACGACTAATATTGAGTATTCATTCTTATCAGTTTTGCTTTTTTTAGCAAAGTAAGGAGAATAAACTTCTAGTTTCTTACCTATCCTTCTTTCCTCATTATGAGCTGGAATAATTATGCCTATTTTCATTTTTTAAGTAAGATTAGTGAGCCTATAAAGAATATGGCGTTAGATATCAAGAATGCTATTGAATAATTTATAAGGGTTGTACTCATTAATGTCAAAAGAGTAATTTCTATTAATAATAATAAAATAGACCATAAATAATATTTTGTCCTCCCCAATGATAATTTATAATATAGTATTGTGCTGGAGAAAGAAAGAAGAGTAGTTCCTGCAGAAAGTAATATTGCAGGAATCTTTGCTTCAGTTAATGTTTTTCCAGATATTAGGTATATTATTTGGTCTGTAAAGAAAGATATTATTATTAATAATCCAAAGCAGATTATAGAGACCAAAAGCATAGCCCGAATAAAATTATTTTTAGATGATTTATTATTTGCAGAATCCACGGCAGTAATCGGGAATAATACTTTGTTTATTGGTTGTATTGCTATGAATATTATCAAGGATATTGTAGAAGCTATTGCATAAACTCCAGCCTCAAAATCACTAAATATATTTCCTGCAATAAGTATGTCTAGATTAATAAATAGTATTAAAGCAGAAGTTATTAGAAATACTGGTTTACTATAAGATCTTATACCTTCAAGAGGAGTATCTTCCAGCTTACTTGATAATACTTTATGTATGAAAACTAAAGATATTCCTAATGACAATATAAGGCTTATAACAACTCCCCAAACTGCTCCAAGAACTCCAAATCCTATATAAACCAAAATAAATGAAACTCCTATCTTTAGAACAGCTTCTCCTAGCATAGATAGTCCTAAAGCTAAGAATCTCTGTTGCCCTTGTAGTATGCCTCTAGCTATTGGAACAAAAATTGAAAATATTATGAATATGGATGTAGCAAAAAGAAGGGAATATGCGATATTGAATAACGGAGATAAGAATATTGATAAAATAAGAAATGTTATTGCAACAATTGCAGCAGCGGGGATGATTTCTTTATTTGCTCTTAAGAATATACTTTTGAGTTTTCCGTTATCTTGTTTATGGTTAGAAGCATATTTTACAACAACTGTCTGAACGGACTCCATGAATATTGCTCCTATGTAAAGAAATGCAAATACTCTCTTTAACATTCCAAAGTCTTCAACAGGCATTATTCTAGCCATTATTAAATGATATCCAAAATTAAGAATATTGAAAATGCCCACTAAGAATAATAATAGTAAACTTCCTCTAACGAGTTTGTTCTTGAAATTTATCATGCTAATCTGATCGAGTCAGGATAATCTGTTTCAAGATAGAACTGGTTAACTTCCATATTTGCAGGATATTTGACTTCCCATATTTTGATAGGACCTCTAAATTCGTTAAAGTAAACAAAGTCTCCAGTATTTATTCCTTGAGAGTTTAGTATCTGGACTATGAAGTCCGGTTCAGAGCGCGCTAGTTTGAAGTTTTCATTTTCTTCTCCGAAAAGATAGAATTTAGCAAGGTTGTTGTGTACTATTTTGGAGCTAAGATAAAGAAGAGCTCCTCTAGGTTCAACATCTCCTCCACCAGCTGAATTCTGAACAACTCTAGGATATATGAATACTCCAGCATCTACACCTCTTCCAGTATCAACTATATTTCCCTCACTTTCAATATAATATCTTATTGGTATTTGGTATGTTTTTTCATTCAAGTAATAAACTCCGTAAACATCTGAAACTTGACTATTATCTTTGTTTACCGTTATTACAACGGCTGCAACATATGCTCTTCCTTCAGGTAAGAATAGTTCAGTTCCATTTAGGTTATATCTTATATCTTGGTCTAATGCGACACCACCAGGATAAACAAATAATGTAGTACTCTTCCTTTCAGTAGTTTGTGAATTATCTCGAAGGAGTGTAGGTATCCAGCTTCTTCTATCATAAGTCTCATCAGAACCAATAGTCGAAAATGCAGAATATTTACCAATATCTGTAGAATCAATTAAAAAGTGAGTTACATTGTGTGCATAAAGGAATTGTAAGGTATTATCAAAGTTGCTTTCTGTTAAACCATACCTTCCCATTAAATGGTTCCAGTAAGCTATGCTGTTTCCACCATCCAACATGGTTGCGCGTTCCCCTATTGATTGCACCCAATAACCATAATCCCACCAGTGTCCGAAAACGGCGCCAGTTGGTGTATTTTCCCTAATCCATGACATTGCTTGTTGCCATTGCTGAGTATAAGAAGAAGGAACATAATTTTGGGCGAGACTTTTACTTGAAGAGTATAAATAATAGACTGAGAATATCAAAACAATCAATAGAATTGATGCTACAATTAGAGAAAATAGTTTATCTTTATCTTTAAATTTTTTAGTAATAGTAATCAAGCTTAATGAACCCAAATAACCTATTGCAATTGAAACTGGAGGAATTAAAATCATTACAAGCCTTATAAATCCTCTAGCAGAAATCAAAGCAAGGAATAAGAAAGATACAAATATCAAGAATTCCAGTTTTATATCTTTAAACTTATGAGTTTCATTATTTTTTTCCGCGAACAGGTAATATCTTACAAAGACCACTAGAAACGCTAATACGCCTCCGGCATATACAAGTAAGCTGAATAAGCTTTCCCCATTAAATACAGACCCTGAGGAGTATCTTGTGAATATTACACTAGCAAGCATAATTACAAAGAAAGAGGTAAGGGTAATTCTTTCCCTTTTCGCAAAGTTGCTCAATGTTTTATAGAACATTACAACTGAACCAACCAAAAATAGCCAGAATGAAACGAAAAATTTCCCTAGTACAGGGCCAAAGTTACCTACCCATTCTACAAAATAGGGTTGTCTATTCTCAGCAACAGTCTGAATAAGTCTTGATGGGGCTGGCTTAACAAAACTTGCATATATATCTCCAAGTCTTCCAATTAAAAATTTAGGTCCAATTGTTACCAAGGCTAACAAAATTAAGGCCACTGAAAAGACCAAAAACCACAAGAGACGTGGAGGTAACTTATTTAGATAATTTATGTTTGCAATCTTTTTCCCAAGTTTAGATTTATTCCAAAAGTCGTATAGGAAAACCATTGCCAAAATAACAAGACCAACTCCTCTATCCAAGGAAGTGGGTATTGTATTAAACCCATATCTGTTAGAGAAAATAATCATTACAAGTATGGCTGAAATAATCCACGAGCTGTAATTAACCAGCTTATCTCTTTCAAAATTTCCTATAAGAAATGATACAAAAAATGCGGGAATCATTATGAAGAAAATATAAGAATAAGCTCCCCATATTAATGCCATTAAACCAGTTGATAGGCCAGCTAAACAACCAAATAAAATCTTTTTTATTTTATCTTTATAGTTCCAAGATAAAATAAAAAAATAAAAAGCCAAAAACATGAAAAGGAAAGCAGACGATTCTTTCTCAGGTATTCCAGCAATTGTTCTAGGTATGAATATGGGAAACAAACTAAATAATAATGTTGAAACTAAGGATCCAATGCTAGCATAATTTTTATCAAAGTAAACTTCCAATATTTTTCTAGACATCAAAAAGAAAGCTATTGCTGTAAGTGCAAACATGAACACTGGAAATATAGCTGCTGATTGATCTACCGAACCACTTCCAAATATTTCAGCAATCTTATGGAACCAAGCAATAGAGTAGTAGTGAAGCGTGAAGTCTTGAGTACTAATTCCTAAGGGTACATATCTCATAGTGTCTATTGCAAAAAGGCCTCCGTTCTCAACTATGTATTTAGCATATCTTAAAAATAAAAAAGGGTCCAAGTCAGGTCCAAGGGTCCAACTCCCAGTCGTAATATCCCTTAAACCCGAAAGATTTCTGGTGCGGATCCATATAGCAATATAGACAACTATAGCTACTCCTAAGTAAATTAACCAATCAGATTTTTTTTTAATGAAGTTAAGAAATTTTTCCCTGCGCTCTCTTACAACAGTGCTTACTTCAGAATCATACATAATCTAAGAAGGTAAAAAGCATTATTTAAAGCTTATTGGCTAAATTTATACAATACAAACTATTCCAGATGTTTTCTGCAATTATACAAAATGGTTTGACATTTGTTTTTAGACAATTCAAAAATAGTTAAGGAGGTGTTGTGCAAGGTCTCCATATTTTCCATTTCCTCAGGTTTTCTATTTGTTAAAACAGATATTAACGCCTTATTTGTTGCATTATGTGATACTAATAAAATGGTCTTGTCAGAATAAGATTCTTTTATCAACTCCAAGAAACTTTTAACTCTGTTAAATAGTTGATCTCTAGTTTCTGCATCGGCAGGTAACGGAGGTCTATAACCTTCCCTAAATCCAAGCTCTTTCTTAGTTTTGCCCTGCCATGAGCCAAAGTTAAGTTCTCTTATTTCTTTGGAGATGAAAAATGGAGTATGTTTATGGTAGGCAACTATTTCTTTTGCAGTTTCCATTGCTCGACCAATATCACTACAAAATATCGCATCAATTTTTTCATCCTTTAATCTAGAAGCAACTTTCTTTGCCTGTTCGACACCTATTGGGGATAATTTCCCAGGCAAATGGCCTTCGTAAACGTTTCCTTCATTTCCAAAAGTTTGCCCATGCCTAAGCAAGATAAGTTTCATATTGGTTCTCAAATAAATGGAAAAACATCTTATTTAAGTCTTAACTTGCCCATACCTTTATATACCTTAATTGCCAAACACACGCATGCTAATTTTGGCAATTTTTTTAGACCTTTTTCTATTTCTAAATTTAGTTGATATAAATTCCCAAAAAATATAACAAATGAATGATAGAGAGTTGCAATCAATACTAGGCAAGATAAGGGCAGATGTAAAGCAGTATAGGCCAATAGTGACCGAACTTCATAAGAACTTTAGCAACGGCAAATACAAACTGCTTGAAGTGGGAGCAGGAGCCAGACTAATAAAAGACTTAATCCCTAAAAATATCATCTACCACAGTATGGACATAGATGATGAGCAAACCTATCCTTTTAATTTAGATGAAGGCAGATTTCCAATTCAGGACGAAGTTTATGATATTATTGTTTGTACAGAAACGCTAGAGCACATCATGTACCCTCACAGAGTCTTGAAAGAAATGTTAAGGGTGGCAAAGAAAGGGGCTACTTTTTTCTTGTCCCAACCAAATGAATACAATTTCCTTCAAAGAATATACTATTTAGTTGGCAAGAAACCTACTCTAACTGATGAAACTTATATGGTCGTAGAAAAGCATCAACATATTCATAGGCCAAGAGTCAAGGATATATTCAAACTGTTTTCAAATTACATAAAAATAGATAAGTATTGGTTTATCTGGTTGTCAAAGCTCAGCGGTCACGGAGGAAGATTAAGAGGCGTCGCAAGGATAGTAGATAATTCCTTAGCACCTCTGGCTAGTTTGTGGCCTAGTTTTTTCACAAGACTCGTCTTAGTTAAGGGTCATAAAATATAAAATAATGATAAAAATAGAGTTAAGAATCTCTATGCAAAAAATCAAAATGCATCTTTTATCTTATCATTGAAAGAATAAAGAGGGGATAAATACTTCCATGAGGGCTGCCAAAAATAGAATTATTATAGCTAATATTATTAGGTTAAGAGCGTCTTGTAAAACTTTCCAGAATTTCTCTGTTCCTATTTCTCTTC
>Ga0194132_10004686_pt1 | contig 23046 bp, 17 predicted proteins | sample TA2KigOf80mmetaG_FD_148612 | JGI IMG/M metagenome (GOLD analysis project Ga0194132, IMG submission 148612) | Freshwater microbial communities from Lake Tanganyika, Tanzania - TA2015054 Kigoma Offshore 80m | ecosystem: Environmental > Aquatic > Freshwater > Lake | place: Tanzania: Lake... | reverse complement strand
AGAGCGTGGCCCAGTTCGTGAACCGCGACGGAGAATAGATCGACTTCGTCGCCGATGTTCCAATTCTCCGATTCATCGAAGTGCATGTCGCCGGCGATCGGCTCCGGATTCGGGAGGCTCGGATAGAAAGTGTGGGCGAGGACGCGTCCCGGGCCATCAAAGGGATAGGCATCTCCGTGTTGGACGCCGCCCCAGAGGATGTTGATGTTCTTGGTCGCGACCGTGTTCGAGCCTTTCCTGAACCGGACCTTTAAGACGTTCGACCAGGCGATCATTGCGTTTTGCAAGATCGTTTCCACATAGGGTGGAGGAATGCGACCGGGGTTCTTTTGGATCGTGTAGGTTAGTTCCGCGGGGCCAAGACCGGCGCCGTCCCAGCCTTCTCCTACTCGTTGGGTGAGCTGACCGACCTCTCCGGCGGGAGCGGCGGCGCCCATGCAACCGATCAACGGAGCGCCGGTGGCCAACTCCCCGCTGGCGGGAAATATGTAGGCAACCTCGTCCCAATCGGCGAGCGATTGGACGCGTGCAAGGGGCCCGGACACGAGCATGTGGTTACCAACCAGGTCCGCATGATCGCGTACTGCAAGACCGGATTCGACTATAAGCGCCCGGCGATCCTCCCAAGATACATCTTCGTGAAACTCGACCAGGAAAAACTCTCGGCTGGCCGCACTCGCCCGCGTCCGGGTCGGCCGAAAGAGTTCGGCGCTCAGTTTGTCCGCCGGTGTAAGACTTTCGTAGCCGGTAATACTCATGCCGTCCAATCGGGGATCGCCTGTCAGTCCGACGATGACGCCCGTATCCGGCAAATAGGCCACCACGCGCATGCCTCGCTTCTGCAATTCGGCACGTTCGGTTTCGCCGGGAGGCGCTTCGAAGTGGACGAGGAGATGATGCCTCCCTTCGATTCTCGACTTGGCGCGATAAACACGATTTTCCGGTTCGCTCCTCACCGTTCTTGATTTCAGATGCACATCGCCCGAAACGGGCATAGACACGAGTATCGCCAGAGCCGCGCTGGCGCGCAGGCTCACAGGCCAACTTGAAAGCATGAACCCCATATCGCTACGGACTGAGATTTTTCCGACCCTGAAGCCACTTAGTGATAAGGGGAAAAATCCGTATGCAGCGCCTTTTTGCAGGAGTAGTCCTAGCGGCGGTGACGGTCTGGCCGCAGACCGGTGGCGTCTCTTATCAGGTCCAGACGCTCGCCGGGACCAATACTGTCGGCGACGGCGGCCCAGCGGCAGCGGCCCTATTGCGCCAAGTGGAAGGAATTGCGACGAAACCCGACGGCACCATCTACCTCGCCGACGCCGCCGATCATCGCATTCGCGTCATTTCTCCGGAGGGGACCATCTCGACCCTCGCCGGCAACGGTTCGCCAGGATCGGACGGCGATGGCGGCCCGGCCGGCAAGGCAAGACTCAATAGTCCGTACGGCCTTGCACTCGACCGGTTGGGCAATCTCTATGTTGCCGACCTTGGAAATGCCAGGGTTCGGCTCATTACGACCGACGGGAAGATTCGGACCGTGGCCGGAGGCGGCGAAATCGGCCTTGGTTCCGCGGAGGGAACACCGGCGACATCGGTCAAGTTTCTTGCACCGCGCAACGTGCTGGCCGACGATAGTGGCGGATTCTACTTCTCCGATTTTGACGCTCATCGGGTGTTCTACGTCAACACCAGCGGAGTGTTGTCGACCTTCGCCGGTACGGGCGCGGCGGGATACGGCGCCGACAACATCGCCGCGTCGAGGTCGGCCCTTCGCAATCCCGCCGGTTTGATATTCGAGCCGCTCGGTGGCGTGGTGATCGTCGAAAGCGGGTCCCATCGCCTGCGGCGTGTGTTACGGGGCATGATCGGCCCATACCTTGCGGACTTTGTTCGCCTTAATCCGCTCTATTCACCAACATCGATAGCAATCGACTCAACCGGAGCCACCTTCATCGCCGACGCCCGGGCCAGCGGCGTCCTCAAGCGCACCGCCCAAGGAGAAGCCGTCGCCCTTCCGATCGCCGGACGCACCGTGGCCACCCACCCACCGGGCGGAGCGATCTACGCCCTCAATGCGAGCGTTCAACGAGTCGACACGGCAAACAAGCTCTCGACAATCGCCGCCGCGTCTCAAATCGGCGAAGTCAACGGTGACGGCGGTAGCGCCGAAAACGCCCGCTTCTCGGCCCCGTCCGGACTCGCCGTCGATCGCGAGGGGAACATCTTCATCGCCGACGAACGCAGCCACCGCGTCCGCAAGATCCTGCCGAACGGCGTAATTGTTACGGTCGCTGGCACCGGCGCCGCGGGCTATTCCGGAGACGGCTTCAACGCTACACGCGCGGGTCTCACCGCGCCGCGCGGCCTCACGCTGGATCGCTTCGGAAATCTATACATCGCCGACTCCGGCAACCACGCTATCAGACGGGTCTCGCCTTCGGGTACCATAGCGACCATCGTCGGCAACGGATTCAAGGGCGGCCGGGGCGATGGCGGGCCGGCCTCGGCGGCGCAACTCGACACCCCTTCCGGCGTTGCCGTCGGCACCCTCGACGACATCTTCATCGCCGATTCCGGCAACCATCGCATTCGTCGTATTTCGACCTCCGGTTTCATCGCCACCTACGCCGGCACGGGCGTCTCCGGATTTGCCTTCGACGGATCCGCCGCGGTTTTTTCTCACCTCAGCGACCCGCGGGATGTCGCCGCCGATTCCGCCGGCAACCTCTTCATCGCCGATACGGGCAACAACCGCATTCGGCGCGTCGACGCAACCGGGGTAATCACGACTCTGGGCGACGCCGAGTTTTCCTTTCCTCGCGGGGTCGCGGTGGGCGCGAACGGAACTGTTTATGTCGCCGACACTGGCAAACACCGCATTTGCCAAATCAACGGTTCCGTCGTCACCAAGATCGCGGGCGGCGAAGCTGGTTTCGACGGCGATGGACTCTCGGGCGAAGAGGCCCGTTTCCAATTCCCGAGCGCGATCGCGGTCGATCGCGATGAGAAAATCCTGATCGCCGACACAGGCAACTATCGCCTGCGGCGCCAAACAAAAATCACACTCGCGGTCGGAATACTACGCGGCTCGGTGCGGACACGCTCCGCCGCCACCGGAAAGGATGCGCCGATCGTCGCGGGCATGATCGCCGAACTGGAAGGCGAAAACCTAGCGCCCGCCGGGACAATCGTTTTGGCGCCGGTGAACGGCCGCTTTCCGCTCGTGCACAACGGCGTCGAAGTTCGCATCAACGGCGAACCCGCCGAACTGGTCGCCCTATCTCCTACGAAGCTCCGGGTCCGGATGCCACAGGGCATCGATAGTTCCCGAGACGCCGGACTGGAAGTTCTACAAAACGGCGTCGTTCGCGCATCGAGCGCAGTACCCACGGCCATCTCCGCACCGGCGCTATTCCCGGTCGTTATCCGCGAAGACGGGACGCCAGCGAACCCAACGAACCCGGCCCCGCGCGGAACCGTCGTTCTGCTATTTGGAACGGGCGAAGGAGCTCTCGATCCCGCCAGCGCGAGTTTCACAGTTGGAGGAATGGAAGCGCAGGTCGTCTGGGGCGGCCCGCTACCATCGGCTCCGGGGATTTTTCAAATCAACCTCCGCCTTCCCACGGGCTTCTTCGGAACTGGGCTTTATACGATCACCGGGCAACTCGGAGCATTTCGCATCGACACGTCCATCGACGTTCCGATCCAATAGCCCCATTCCATTCCGAAGACGATGCATATATACTGTGGAAAACCCTCGGGAGGTGTTTAGATGTCTCGAAAGTTCCTGCTCGCTTCTCTTCTGTTGTCTACGGTTCTGCTTTCGCAGACCGGTCAAGGCATCATCACCGGAATAGTATCGGACGCCTCGGGCGCCATGGTTCCCAACACGACGATTCGTCTCAAGGATCGCGACTCCGGTTTCACATATTCGGCGTTGTCGAATGAGGAGGGCTTGTACCGCGCGCCTTATCTGAATCCGGGCTTCTACGACATCACTTACGAAGCGCGGGGATTCAAGCGCCTCATTCGCAGCGGCATTCAAGTCCGCTCGACCGAAACGGCGCGTGTCGACGTCACGCTCGAAGTCGGATCGGTTGCCGAACAGGTCGAGGTCTCGGCGCGGGCGGCGTTGCTTGAAACCGAAACATCGATGACCGGCCACCTGGTCACAGGCGTCGAATTGACCAAGTTGCCCACACCGCAGATGAAAGTCGAAAGCATGCTCTGGTATGTTCCCGGCGTCACCAACCAGGGCGGCGCCGGTCATTCCGCCGGCGGCCGTTCCCGCGCGTTTGTTCTCGCCAACGACGGCGTATCCGGTATGACGCCCGGAACCGGTTCGATAGGCACCGGCCGCAACATGTCGACCTCGCAGCACGCCATGGAAGAGATCAAGGTATTGACCACCGCCCTGCCGGCCGAATACGGCCACTCCGGCGGCGGCCTGATGAACATCAACTACAAGAGCGGCGGCAATCAGTTGCATGGCATCGCAGAGGAGCGCTACATGGCGCGCCACTTCATTCACCGCAACTGGCAGGACGCCCAACTACCGACCAACAACTTCGGCTTCCACCTGATGTCGGCGATGATTAGCGGCCCAATCCGCATCCCGAAAATTTACGACGGCCGGAACAAGACATTCTTCATGTGGGCCTTCCAGCGCCATCACGAAAAAGCCTCCGAAAACGCCAATACGAATGTTCCTTCTCCCGCCATGCTCGCCGGCGACTTTAGCTTCAACGGCGTCGGACAACCCGTATTCGATCCCGCTTCCCTCACACGCGACGCCGCCGGCGCCTTTTCCCGTACCCAGTTCCCGGGAAACAGAATTCCGCTCAGCCGCCTCGATCCGGTCTATCAGAAATTCATGAGCCTGAATCCGTTCACGCCGGAAAGCAACCGATTCAATCAGGCGTTCAACAGTGCGGTGGGACCGCGCGACAACCTTAGCGCCGACACCGTATATCGCTCTTACCGCACCAGCTTCGACAACAAGATCGATCACTCCTTTTCCGACCGGCACAAGATTTTTGGCCGCTGGTCCTATTTCCGCCATCGCTCGTTCAATGGCCGCTGGCAGATCGGCGCCGCTAACCGCGTATTCGATTTCAATACGGTCCCGATACCCATCAATCACAACCAGTTCGTGATCTCCGACACTTACACCCTGAGTCCGACCTTGATTAACGAAGTGCGGGTCGGGTTCAATCGCCGGTTCAATCCGAGAACCCCCAACAGCGTCGGCCAGAACTGGGCCCAGCAGCTTGGCATTCCGAACGTCGGGCCCGAGACGATGCCCACCTTCGTCTGCGCCGCCGTATTCACCGCCGAGTGCGCGCCAGGCCAAGGCGGACGCCGTCTCATTATTGACTTCCCTAGAGGCAATTCGGTCGACACGAACGAGAACTTCAGCTTCCAGAACAACATCACAAAAGTCATGGGCCGGCACACCTTCAAATCCGGTTACGAATTGATGCGCACACGGCACAATGTGCAGGTCGCCGCGGATCCGTCCGGTATCTATCAATTCGGCGGCACCGACTTCCCCTTCCGCCCGAACACCGGCAACGCCTACGCCGCGTTCATGCTCGGCTCGGTCGTGCAGGCCGACTTCACCAGCAGGCTGGCCTCCTGGTTGCCACGCTGGTGGAGCCAGGCGTTCTACTTCCAGGACGACTACAAGGTCAATTCCCGGCTCACGCTCAACCTCGGCTTGCGCTGGCAATACGAATCGCCGTTCTCGACCAAGTACGGCCAACAAAGCCAATTCGATCCCACCGCGCGCGATCCGCTCACCGGCCGCGCCGGCGCAATTCTTCACGGCCCCGGACTCCTCTCAAAAAAGGACTGGAACAACTTCCAGCCACGCATCGGCCTCGCCTACACCATCACTTCGAAGACAGTGTTCCGTGGCGGATTAGCCATGAATACCCTTGACCTCTGGACGAACGGCCTCAACGAAAACTTCGAAGAGTATTTCGCCACTGCCACGGCCGCGAAAGAACCTGGCAACCCCGACATTGCCTTCTATCTGCGTAACGGCCCGCCAGCCACGCGGTTCAATGTGCAGCCGGACGGTTCGGCGCCGTTCATCGGCACGAATTTCGGATCGCGCACCGCGTCCTGGCGCGATCCCAACCTCCGCCTGCCCTACATCATGAACTGGAACGGAAGCGTTCAACACCAGCTTTCCAACACCATCCTCGCCGAGGTCAGCTATCAGGGCTCGGCCGGCGTCGGGCTGCTTAATCGCTGGGACATCAATGCCATTCCGCTCAACGTGTCGACCGATCCGGCGCGCCTGAATGAGATCTTCCGCGCGCAGCAGAACTTCCGCCCCTTCCCGCAGTTCGGTTCCATTTTCCACTATGCCAACTACGGCCATTCGAGCTTCCACTCCGGCACCGTGAAGGTCGAAAAGCGTATGGCGAAAGGCTATAGCGTCACATCGTTTTACACCTTCGGCAAGTCGATCGACGAAGCCTCCGACGACGGCGCCGCCGGCGGCATTACCTTTTACAACCGCCGTCTGGAAAAGGCCCGTTCCAACTACGACGTCACCCATCGGTGGGTCACCTATGCGCTCGTCGAACTGCCGTTCGGCAAAGGGCGCAAATGGATGAATAGCGCCAACGCCTTCGTCAACGGCGCCTTGGGCGGCTGGGAGTTGAACATGATTCAGACTGTCGAAAGCGGCGTTCCGATGAGCTTCACGTTCGCCGGTTCGCCGAGCAATTACCTGGCCGGTGCGCTCCGTCCCGACATGGTGGCGGGCCGTACCTACGATAGCATTCGTCTCGACTGGGACCGCAAAGGCCCATGCCGCCACCAGACCGGATGCCGCCCGCCGTGGGCGGATATCAACGCCTTCGCGTACCCCGCCGCGTTTACGGCCGGCAACTCGGGCCGCAACGTCTTGACCGGCCCCGGCAACTTCTGGCACCAGGTCAGCATCTCGAAGACGCTCACGTTCCGGGAACGCCTCAAGGGCACGCTGCGCTACGACATCAACAACCCGTTCAAGTACTACTTCTTCAACAACCCGACGAACTCGGTCGATCTACGCGCGGCCAACCGCGTGAACTTCGGCCAGATTACCGGCAACCAGGGCAGCTTCTCCGGCCTCGGCGGCCGGACCTACCAGCAAATCGTTCTGAGGGTGGAATTCTAGTTCTGCGAATCGATCGGATTACACTCACGCCCGTTCGCGTTCCGCTGGTCGAGCCGTTTCGCATTTCGAACGGTGAAGTCGCCGAGAAGGATGCAATCGTGGTTGCGATTTCTAGCGAGGGACTGACCGGCTACGGTGAGTCCTCGCCGATGTCTGGGAGTTTTTATTCGAGCGATACGCCGGAGTCATGTCTTGCTGAGTTGCGGGCGCACCTGGCGCCGGCGCTGCAAACGCAGTCGTTCGAAGGCTTGGACGCGGCCTGCGAGTGGATCGACGCGCAGCGGGCGAGCCCGTTTTCGAAAGCGGGCCTGGAAACCGCGCTGTGGGACTTGGAAGCGCGGCGGCGCGGCGTGCCGCTTCACCGTCTGCTCGGCGCATCCAAGGATCACTGCGAGTCGGGCCTGGCCGTCGGTCTCTACGACGACACGCGCGATCTGTTGCGGGCCATCGAACGCTATCTGCCGGAGGGTTACAAGCGCGTCAAGATCAAGATCTGCCCCGGCCACGATGTCGAACTCATCGAAGCCGTCCGCAAGGAATTCGGCGACATCCCACTGATGACCGATGCCAACGCGTCCTACACGCTGGCCGACATCGAAGTCTACAAACGGCTCGACGACTTCGGGCTTCTCATGTTCGAACAGCCGCTCGCCGGCGGCGCGCTCGAAGACTCCGCGGCGCTGCAGCGCCAACTCAAGACGCCGGTCTGTCTCGACGAAAGCCTCGAAACGCTTGCAGATCTGGATCGCGCCGCCGCCCTCGGCAGTTTTCGCATCGCGAACATCAAGATTCAGCGTGTCGGCGGATTGCGCAACGCGTTGCGCATCTACGAGCGTGCACGCCAGCTTGGCTTGTCGATTTGGGTCGGAACCATGCCGGAACTTGGCATCGGTTGCCTGCACGGCGCCGCCCTTGCGGCGCTTGACGGCTGCGACTATCCCACCGACGTCGAGGCGTCGACGCGTTGGTTCCGCGGGGATATTCTCGACCCCGCGCTGCTCACCGTTCGCGACGGCGTCATCGACCTTCGCGGGCACGCCGGCTACACGGTGGCATATGATCAATGGTCATGAATAGACGATCGATGCTGGCCTCGCTCGGCGCGGGCGCGGTCTCCGCGCAAACCCTCTATGCGCCGAAGGGCAAAGCCGCGGTCTACACCGGTCCGCATAAGCCGCACACGAAGTTGTTGGAGTTGAAAGCGAAACACAAGGGCCAGAAATCGTGGCGCGAGTTGATCGTCGACGACAAGCACCTGCGCAGTGAGTATTTGTATCTGCCCCCGGGCCAAGGCCATCCGCGCGCGATGCATCCGGACACGCGTGCATGGTGGGTCATCATGGAGGGCGACGTTCGCTTCGAAATCGAGACGCAGCAACCGTTCGTCGCAAGGAAGGGTTCGATCGTCCAAGTTCCCTATCAGACGCTGTTTTCGTACGAAGCCGTTGGATCGCAGCCGGCGCTGGTTTTTGAAACGAACGTCGCCGGCGCGCGAACGCTCTACGTCAATCGCAAGGACGCCCCGGCGCTCGAAGGCCATGAGTGGTTGCCGGTAACAGCCCGTGCCCGTGTTATCGGCAAGTGGCAGCGAAACAACAAGCCTCACACCACCTACGACGAACTCGCGGCCAAGTTAGAAAAGGGCGAGTTGACCGGCACGCAGCGCGTAGTCGAAGACGACGGCGGCGCGGCGAATTTCATCTACGGCTACAACAGCAAGTTGCCGCCGCTTGATGAAAAGGCGCGCGGCCACTATCATCCCGAAGGCGCCGAGTACTGGCTGGTGATGTCGGGACAGATCCGTTATCCGATCGAAAAGGTCGGCGTGGTCATTGCCGAACCGGGCGACGTCGTCTACGTCCCCGCATTCACTTGGCACGCGCCGCGGTGGTGGGGCGACGGACCCGCGTGCCGCCTCGCGATGAACGGCTTTCCGTGGATCTCGCACCTGTTCGATCCCGATTGAGTTAGACGTTGCCTTGCCGCATCTGCTCGGCCAAATAGTCGGTCGCACGCCATGCAAGCGCAAGAATCGTCAACGTCGGATTCTTCTCCGAGGCCGTAGTGAACGAAGAACCGTCGACCACGAAAACGTTCTTGACATCGTGCATTTGGTTGAATCCGTTGAGCGCGCTGCGCTTCGGATCTTCGCCCATGCGGCACGTGCCGTGTTCGTGAATCGCCGAACCGAACGGATCGATCGAACCGCGCTCAAACGGAAGCATCTCGGCCTTCATGCCTTTGAACACACTCTCGGCCATATCGTACATCTCGGCGAGCATCTTCTTTTCATTGTCGCCAATCGAGTACTCGATGCGCGAGGTCGGCACGCCGTAACGGTCCTTCGGCGTGCCCTCGACCGTGACGCGATTGTGCTTGTACGGCAGCACTTCTCCGTAGGGATGCATCGCCACCAGCGCGGGGAATCGCTGCTTGATCGCTTTCTTGAAATCGAGGCCGAAACCGTCTATCTTCTTTGCCCACGATGCGACGCCAGGCTGCGCGCCGGTGTTCCAGAACTGCGAGCCGAAGCCGCGCAGGTAATCGCGCTTGCGGCCGTCGCGCGCGTTGTATCGCGGCAGATAGATATGTTCGCCGCCGATGCCGTCGTCGTTGAGCGGCTTGGTCCCCATCAACTCCGGCACGAAACCATACATGTGAAAGCGCACCTGCTCGGTCAAATAATTGCCGATGACACCCGAAGAGTTACCGATCTTCGAGTTGAGTAGAATGCGCGTGGAATCGATACAACTCGCGCCCAGCACGATGCGCTTGCCATACACGATGCGCTCGGCCTTCGTGTAGCGGTCGAAATAGCGGACGCCCTTCGCCTTCCCATCTTCGCCAAGCAGAATGTGCGCCACCACGGCGTTATCGACGATCTTGAGCCGGCCTGTCTTCTCGGCGGGATCGACTAGATAATCGGTAGCGTTGAAAAATGCCGAGACGTCGCACCCGCGTCCGCACGCGCCGCAGAAGTGGCACGGATTGTAATTCTTGTAAGGCTTGGTAATCACCGCGCGGCGTTGATTGACGACCTTGATTCCCAGCGCTTCCGCGGACTTCTTCATGAATCGCTCGCCACAGCGAAACGCCGGTGGCGGTAAATGAAACTGGCTGCCGGGCAGCGAGTCGGTGTCGTCGTTGCCGCCGCACACGCCGATTTGTTGATCGACCTTGTCGTAGTAAGGCTTGATGTCTTTGTAGCGAATCGGCCACGGAATTTCCCAGCCGTCGCGCGCGGGGCCTTCGAAGTCGAGATCGGAGTAGCGCAGCGACACGCGCCCCCAGATGTTGGTCTTTCCCCCGCGGCCCCACACGCGGATGAGATCGAATCGATTCGGCTCTTTCCACGAGTACGGCTGCTCCTTCACATCGAGCTGAATCTTGGGCGGTTGCATACCGCGCTCGATGCGCTCGCGCCACTGCCACGGCTTGACGTGCGTCCAAAAATCCTCCCGGCGGAAACGTGTGCCGGCATCAAGCATCAGCGCCTTCGTGCCGTGATTGACGGCGAGATTCCAAGCGGCCATACCGCCGGCGGCGCCGCTGCCGATGACGATCACATCGTGAACTTCGGGGCTCGATTGCGTGTACATGGTTTAGGCGTGCTCCTTGTGCGTGCAGCCGTGATACTCGCGCAGAAACGTGTTCGCGTTCCAGCCGAGTTCCACGTGCAGGCCTTCGCGAGTGCCGTAGTAACCCTCGATGGTCAGGTCTTTGAACGTCGTAAAAACGCGCTTCGGCTCGCCGGTTGATTTGTGCCAGGCGGCGAGTTCGAGGCCGTTCTTTCGGACCCACGCCAGGTCCCGGCGGAGGCGCTCACCGAGCCGCTTGTTGGCGCGAGCCTGCCAGTCGATGTAAAAGTGCGCGCCGGCGGCCGATGCGCCTGGAGTGTCGGAAGGAGGAATGAACGCGTCGACGATCTTGGCGAGCAATTCCATCTCGGCCGGCTTGAAGAAACGCGCGGTCTTCTTGCCGGGGAGTTCGTCGGCGGCGCCGTGATGCTCCTGTGCGGTAACGGCGATTGCCGCACCAATCTGGATGAGTTCTCGTCGAGTGTTCATCGGAATCTTCTGATTGTATCGTGCAGGTTCACCCTGTATCGTTGACCTATTGAATGCCGGGAGAATACGACGTTGTATCGAAGGTGCTTCTGCTGGAATCGAACGGTCTGGTCGCACGGACTTTGTTCGGCGGCGAGGTAGCGGAATGGTTAAGCGCTGAGCTACCGAACGTTCGAAACCCGCGCGCCGACGCGGTGGTGCGCAGAGTCGACGGGCAGATCGCCCACGTCGAACTGCAAGCGAAAAACGATCCCGAGACGGCTGAGCGGATGTTCGACTACTATGGCGCGTTGCGCCATCGATTCAAACGAGACGTTCCGCAGACTGTCCTTTATCTTGGGCCGGAGCAACTGCGGATGCCGCATCGGATCATCGAGCCAAGACTGTACTACGAGTATCGTCTGATCGACATTCGAGAATTCAGCGGTGAAGAACTGATCGCGAGTCCAGATATCGCGGACAATCTGCTGGCGGTGCTAACCGACGCCGGACGTGACAAAGTGATTCGCCGAGTCCATGAGCGAATCGAGGCGGCCAAGCGGCCCGTTCAGGAACAGGCCGCGCAGGCGTTCATGATACTCTCGAAACTAAGAGGTCACACGGGGGAACTTTCGAAGGAGATACCAATGCTCGATATCAAAGAGTTGTTGCGAGATGACGAGATGGTGTTGGAGATTGCCGAAGAACGGGCGTTCAATCGTGCCGCGAGAACCCTCGCTCGCCAATTGGAACGGCGATTCGGACCGAACCCCGAGTGGGTCACCGAGCGCCTCGCCTCCGCCACCGAAGAACATCTCACGCAGTGGGAAGATCGAATCGTGACAGCGTCCTCCCGCGCCGAAGTCTTCCTCGATTAACCCGCCAACGACTGCGCTGCTTCCAGCGCCGCGTCATAATTCGGGTGATTGCCGACCTCGCCGACATACTCTACGTGGCGAATCACATTCGCCGAGTCGATCACAAAGATCGCGCGTGCTTCAATGCGCAGATCTTCGATCATCGTGCCGTACGCCGCGCCAAAGTTTCCCGTGCGGTGATCGGACAGCATGACGAGGTTATCCACGCCCATCGCGCCGCACCAACGCTTCATCGCAAACGGCAGGTCCATCGAAATCGTGTAGATCTTCACGTTCGGAAGCTTCGTCGCTTCCTCATTGAACTTCTTGGTTTGCAGGTCGCAAACGGGCGTATCGAGCGACGGAACGACGCTGAAGACGCGAACGCCATCGCCGGTGTCGGCAAGCGTTACGGTCTTGAGTCCAGTGTCGACGGTCTCGAAATTCGGAGCGGCGTCCCCAACTTTCAATTCGGGACCAACAAGATTCTTTGGGTTTCCACGGAGCGTGATAGCGGCTGTTCGGATCATGAGACCCTATGATAACAGCCCGCGGCTATCGCGCAAAACGGAGCGATTGCATCATCTGTTGATACTCCGGCTCGGCGACGCGCCAACGGCTCTCCGGAGCGACGAATATCGCGTAGAACAAGCCCTGTCTGTGCATAACCGTGAGAACGAGAATATTTTCGCGTTCACCTTTTCGCAGCGAGGAGGCATTGGTCATCGGCGTGATCCGGCCATTCAGCCCATCGACGCGAACGCCTTGCGGCGAACCCGCGCTGCGCAACTCCTGCTGGCCTTGCTGCAGCGCCTTAATCAATTCGTCGCTGGCCTGATTGATGTCGTTCGATTGCGGCCTGCCGAAACTGATGAGCACACCGTGGCCGATGTCGTCCTGCCCATTGGGGCCGCGCACGGCGCCGTCGCGGGCCAGCAGCGTCGCCGAAACATTGTCCTGCTGTGTTTTGGCGGACCAGTCGTCCGGGTAGACCAACGCATACAGCGGCGTCTGATGCGCGCGAAATCCCTGCGGTGCATTGACAGACACCGGCGGGCCCTGTACTGGCGCGGCTTGCCCGCCCTGTCGAGGTTTCGGCGGAGGGGGCAGCCTCTTGATGGCGTCGCGCGCGGTGACAAGTTCGGGCGGTATCGCCGCGGAGTCATAGGATTTGCGCGGATAGAACTTCATGTCGCCTTCGATGTTCTTGATACGGTTGCCAGGGTTCGGATGGCTCGCGAACATCTCCTTGAACTTGCTGTCGAGCCCGCCTTCGGCTTGTAGCTTCTCAAAGAACCGCGCGAGTTCAACCGGGTTGTAACCGGCTTTGTGCACAAGCCGCGCGCCGAACAGATCCGCATCGTTCTCGGCCGTTCGCGAGAACTTCATCAGCACGGGATTGGCGCCCAGGCCGATCCCAAGCTGCGTCAACGTGCCAGTAATTCCACCCTTGTCGAATATGCCGCCCGCGATCATTGCCGAGATCTGAATCAGATTCGCCTTCGACGCCTGATTCGTTCCGTGCCGCAGCATAACGTGCCCCATTTCGTGACCCAACACGCCGGCGATCTGCGCTTCGTTATCGGCGGCCGCGATCAGGCCCGTGTGAACATACATCGGCCCGCCAGGCAGCGCGAAGGCGTTAATCGATGGATCGTTAACTACCTTGAATGTGAACGGAAACTTCTGCCCTTCGATGCCGTTCACGAGGCGCTGGCCGATCCGATTCACATAGTTGTGCAGCGCTGGATCGTTGATGATCTGAAACTGCCGGTCGATTTCCTGAGCGTACTCCTTGCCCATCTGAACGTCCTGGTCTGGCGAAAACAAATTCCATCCCGGCTTCAGCACACGCTGCTTCTCGGCGGCGATCAAGAACCCCAGTGTGAGTGTGAGTTGTGGAATCAATCGGCGTAGTTTCATGAATGGCTCCGGTTAACTATCGACCGTATGATGCCACTTTTCGCGCAAGAGTTGCAAAGCGGGCCGTATAATGAGAGGATGTTGACGCCCACGGAAAAGATATGGTGTAACGGCAAGTTCATCGCATGGGATGACGCCAAGATTCACGTGCTCAGCCACGTGGTTAGCTACGGAAGCGCGGTGTTCGAGGGGATTCGATGCTACTCGACCCAAAACGGCCCGCAAGTATTCCGCATTCGGGAACACTATCGCCGATTGCTCGATTCGGCAAAGATCTACCGCATGGACAAAGTCGACTTCACCGTCGACGCGATGTGCGATGCGACGCTTGAGCTGATCCGCGTCAACCAGCTCGATGCCTGCTACGTACGGCCGATTCTACTCCGTGGCTACAGCGATGTCGGCGTGCTTGGCATCAACAACCCGCTCGACCTTTACATCGCCTGCTGGGAGTGGGGCAAGTATCTGGGCGAAGAGGCTCTGGCCCAAGGCGTCGATGTCTGTATCTCCAGTTGGAACCGCATCGCGCCGAACACACTGCCAGCGTTGTCGAAGGCCGCCGCCAACTATATGAACTCGCAGTTGATTCGCATGGAGGCCCATTTCAACGGCTACGTCGAAGGCATCGCGCTCGATACAAACGGATATGTCTCGGAAGGCTCGGGCGAGAATATCTTCGTAATTCGCGACAACAAGATCGTGACGCCGCCGCTGGGCAATTCGGCGCTGCCGGGCATCACTCGGGATTCTGCAATCAAAATCGCCAAACGGCTTGGTTATGAATTGACCGAGTCGATGATCCCTCGCGAAATGCTTTACATCGCCGACGAAGTGTTCTTCACCGGTACGGCCGCCGAAGTAACACCAATCCGTTCGATCGACCGCATCACCATCGGACGCGGCGCGCGCGGCCCGGTCACCGAGAAAATTCAAAAGGCCTTCTTCGACGTCATCAACGGCGTCGCACCCGACACCGAGGGCTGGCTAACTCCAGTCGCCGCTCCGGTTCGGGCCTAGGAGCGAAACCAGTGGGGCGCACCGTCTGTCGGGCTGCGTCTCGGCCACCGCATCGGGATTCTCGCTGGCGAGCGATGCGGGAGCGGTGGCGCGCCTTTCGATCCGGCGCTGCCCCTGTCTGGTTAAGTGCTGCTTGCGCCGCTACCTTCTCGCGTCTCGCGACACAGGAAGGCGGGGGGATCAATCCATCGAAAAACGAAATCCGCGGGAGAGCGCTCCGGCCACCTCCCCCGAGATCAGCCTCGTGCGCCACAGCCCGCGGAATCTGTATGTTGTTGTACCAGTTTGCGGGCTTCTCCGCTAGGGGGAAACACTGATTTCCCACAATTTTTATTTCCTTTGGATTCAGTGAGTTGCAGGCGACACTTTGTCCAAAACTTGTGGATAAGACATAATGGCAAGAAAATGTTTTGGCGTGGACGCCGCTCGCGGCGAACAAGTGATGGTTGAATTTGACTCGGTCATCCGGGTTGTCGATGACCTTGTGGAGCCGAGCGAAGCGTTACCTTACGTCGCTCCCGGCTTCATCGACCTACAAGTAAACGGGTACGCAGGGGTCGACTATAACTGGCCCACGACGACCCAAGAGGACATTGCGCGGTCGCTCCACGTCCAGTTCGCCTGCGGCGTGACCCGGCTGCTGCCAACCGTAATCACCGGCAGCCGTGAGGGCATGCTCGGGTCGCTTGCCAACTTGCATAAAGCAAAGTTGGCGCTGCGCGAAGGCGTGGCCATTGAAGGCTATCACGTCGAAGGTCCGCACATCGCCGCCGAAGAGGGACCGCGCGGCGCGCATCCGAAACACCACGTTCGCCCGCCCGATGTCGAGGAGTACAAGCGCTGGCAAGATGCGACAGACGGGCACGTCAAACTCGTGACGATCGCACCGGAGTGGCCCGAGGCGCCGGCCTACATCGAACAACTCGTTCGCGAAGGCGTCACCGTCGCCATCGGCCATACCGCGGCCAACGGCGAGCAGATTCAGGCGGCGATCTCCGCGGGTGCGACGCTTTCGACACACCTCGGCAACGGCGCGCACGCGGTTCTGCCGCGACATCCCAACTACATCTGGGAACAGTTAGCCGAAGATCGTCTCAACGCGGACTTCATCGCCGACGGCATTCACATTGGAAAGACGTTTCTGAAGGTCGCCCTGCGAGCCAAGGGCGTGGAACGTTCGATCCTTGTGACCGACGCCAGTTCGCCCGCCGGCGCGGCGCCTGGGCGCTACATGCTGGCCGATCAGGCTGTCGACTTAACCGAAGACGACCGCGTGGTGCTGGCGGGCCAGACGCGCCTGGCTGGATCGGCGCTGAAAATGCACAAGGGCGTCGAAAACCTGATGCGGCTCGGCGGCTTGTCGCTGGTCGAGGCCATCACAATGGCGACGCGGAATCCGGCGCGCGTCGGCCGCATCGCGGGGCGTCAGCGCGGGCTTGCCCCCGGCGAGAGAGCGGATCTGGTATTGTTCGAACAGTCGAGCGACGGTGTGATCACCGTGCTTGAGACTTGGATCGGCGGGGAGTGTTTCTACCGGTGCAATAATTAGGGTATGAGCACCTGGGCAATGGAGGACGTAAGCGTCGGCGAGATCATTGCGCACGCAGAAACCGAAGGCCCGCAAATTGTGACTAAGCAGGGCGTCGAAACGGTTGTGGTTGTCCCCGTGGCGGAGTGGAAACGGCTGAAGGAACTGGCGAAGCCGCCGACGCTAAAGGAGCTGCTCCTTGCGCCGGAGGCGCGGTTCGATTTCGACCCATTCATCACGCGGAAAGCGCCACGTTTGCGCGAAGTACCGGATTTGGACTAATGTACCTGCTTGATACGAATGTCGTTTCGGAGATTCGAAAACCGAAACCGCATGGCGCAGTTTTGGCCTGGATGAACACCTGTACGCCAACCGAGTTCTTCGTTTGTGCCATAACAGTGGCGGAGCTCGAACGCGGGGTGATTGCAACCACGAAGAACAACCCAGATAAGGCTGTGGAGTTGGCTCTGTGGATCGACAAAGTGCAAGACACTTTTCAGATCCTCTCGTTGGACGGACCGGTCTGCCGTGAATGGGCACGCATGATGAGCCGAACGAGCGATACATTGTCCGCGGACGCCATGATCGCTGCCACCGCCCGTGTGCACAACCTTACCGTCGCCACTCGCAACAGCCGCGACTTCGAAGGCTTCGGCGTCGAAGTCTACGATCCCTTCACCTACCGCTAAACGCTACTGCAGCTTCCCGCGCGCGTCGATCGTCCAAATCGCCTCAACCTGCTCCCCGCGCACGGCGATCATCTTGTCGTAAAGATTCACGTTCGGGTCGCAATGCGGCACCACAAGTTCCACGCGGTCTCCAAGATTGACCGCCTTTGTCGCGGACCGAAGGTCGAGCTTGCCGTGTTCGTCGCCCGCGTAGCCGTACTTTACGCCCGGCAAATCGCGCGCCTCGGGCGCAAAGGGCTTATCGGTCGCAAAGGCCTTCAACCCCGCGTCGATGATCACAAACTCATCGGTCGGCTTGCTGTAGACGGTCGCCAGCACTTTCAGCGAATTCTGAAAGTCCTTGTAAACCTCGCCGGTGTCCTTGCCACCGATGCGGTTGTACTCAATGTCCATGAACAAAAAGCTGCCCGGCTGAATCTCGGTGACTCCGTCGATATGCGAGTCGATGTTATAGGTTCCGGTCGATCCGCCGCTCAGCCAGTTGCAGGCAATCCCCTTCTTTTCGAGCATCCGCCGCGTCTCGACCGCCCGGCCCATCGCCTCTTCCGATCCCTTCTTGCGCGCCTCGAAGCCATGGATGTGCGCCGCGAATCCGGCGTACGACTGAATGCCAGCGAATTGCAGATTCGACAATTTCGTCATCTGCTCGACCAACCCCACCGCGGGCTCGCCCGGCGTGATTCCAGTGCGGTTCGAGACGTTCAGATCGACGGCCACGCGCAGTTTCTTTCCGGCAACCCGCGCGGCGTCGTTCAAGTCCGACGCGTTCTGCACGTTATCGACCGAGAAAATCGTATCGGGACGCTTCGAAGCCAGCCGCACGGCGCGTTCGATCCGGTGTTTGCCCACCATCGCCGTCGTAAGCAGTAGACCGCCCACACCCTTGTCGGAGAGCACTTCCGCTTCGCCGATCTTGGCCGCGCACGCGCCCACCGCCCCAGCCTTCAGACAGCGATGTGCGATCTCGGCACACTTGTGCGACTTGGCGTGCGGCCGGAACGCGCGGCCCTGCGCCTTTAGATACGACGCCATCTTCGTGAGGTTCGATTCGAGCATGTCGAGATCGACGATCAACGCCGGCGTCGGTAGATCGGCCTTCGCCAGCTTACCTTTCACATTACCGCTCGCGAGCAGTTTTTCGACTTCGGACCAGGTTCGGGGAGCGCCGGTGAGAATCGCCGGAGCGGCAGAGAGGATGAGACGCCGTGACATCATGCGTCTCCCATGGTATTAGATTCGAGCGTCACGCAAGTAGGCGGGCAGATTCGGCTTGGTCGCCTGAAGGATCGAAAGCATGTTGCGGCGATCCGCCAGTGTAAGCCCCGCGTACTTCTTCGCCTTCGGCGGCGCGGTCAGCAGAGTGTGCAAACGCCGGTAGACCGCCTCGCGCGCCTCCGCCGGCATGCCGTCGAACGCCTCCGAGTAGATCATATAACTGCACGGATGCTTGAACATTCTTTTGGTCAAGTCGAGTTGCCGCAACCCGCGGCCAGTGTTATCGAACGGACCGCGCGCCGAAAATTTCTCGGCGAATCCGCTTGATCCCTTGATCGGTTCGGCGAGCGGCGCTTCTTCGATAAACAGCATGTAGTCGACGAGCTCCTCGGCCGCTTCACGGATGCGGCGCTTGGTGGAATCCGAGCGAGTCGCCGGTGGGTCGTTGAATATTCCGTTCATCGTTTTTTGATGATGCAGCGCGTGGCGGACCTCGAAGTTCACACGGACAAAGAGATTCGTCATCTGTATTTGATGTTCGAGGACCATCAACGCGACGACGTCGCTGTTGGGCGTCAAATACCGTGCCGGATCGAACTTCGACGAGATCTCCTTGAGCGACTCCGGTTTGTCGCGCTCGACCGCGACGACGTTACCCATATGTTTACCCTGCTGAGCGCCAGTGACGTACCAGCCGCCCCAGCGATCCTCAATCGGGCTGCGATGATCGGTGACTTTCGTGCCCGCTTGAAACATCGGGTAACCGCTCGGCTCCGACACCACGCTGCGAATGACAAGCCCGGGCACGCCCAATGTCGCCGACGACTGATGGCACTGCAAACAGGAGTCCCGTCGCTCAAAGCGGGGCTTGGATACCTCCTCCTGATCGAGCGAATAGAAGATCACCCCTTGCGAAGGATCGAGCGAAGTCAGTTCGACAACATCGCCGGTCTGCACAAACCCGACCGTCACGTCGTCGTTAAAGTAAATCGCGCGAGGCATGCGCGGCGTAATGCGAGGCGCCTGAAAACTGGTCTTTGAAAAAACCATCACCTGCGATTCGACCGGCACGTCGAAGGCCTTCAATACCGAAGCAAGGTAGCCCGTGCCGTCGTCCCGGAAATCGAGCTTCACACGTCCATCGGCGAGCTTCCGGTTCAACCGGGTGGCCGGGTCGTTTGTCGGGCGCTTGGTGTACTCGATCGCCTCGTGATCAAGCGGCACAAGGAACGAGCCGCCGAGTCCGGCGATCGCGACCGCGGCGGTCGCGGGCAATAGCAGTTGCTTACGTAGCATGCAGCACCTCGAATTTGGAAGCACAAAGCGGCACATGGAGTTTGCCGCCGGGAACGAGTTCGTCGAGCATTGTCGACCGGAATGCATCCTCGATCTCTTTATAAGCGTTGTCGAGCCGGCGGTGCAGCGGACACAACTTCACACCATGATCTGCGATGTTCAACGGACACGTCTTGATGCGTGGAATCGGATCGACCGCGGTTACGACTTCAAGCATCGAGATCTTCGACGCCTCCCGCGCCAGCCGGAATCCGCCGTTGCGGCCGCGCTGCGAATCTAGGACCCCCGCGCGGACAAGCTGCTGCAAGACCTTCGAAAGGTAGTCTTCCGGAACCTGCGTGGCCTCGGCGATTCGCTGCGTCGTGGCTGCTTCATCGGGCCGCGCGGCAAGCCACGTCACCGAACGGAGAGCGTATTCAAGCGTTGTCGAGAACATGCAACTCGATTATATGATAACCGGATCTATTTATCCAGATATAATTGAGGGGCGGTCCCACCGAATATAATCGAGAGACGATGACACCGATCGAAGACGCCAGGAATCTGGGCCCCAAGTCGGCGGCGGTGTTGCGGCGAGCGGGAGTGCGTACCGTCGAAGATCTGCGGGAAATGGGCTGGCAAGAGGCCTGGGCCCGCGTCGTTGAGATATTCCCGAATCGCCGCAACACGAACATGGGCTACGGACTGGCCGGTGCTTGCCTCGACGTGGATTGGAGGAAACTCCCCGCCGAAGTGCGCGCCGAAGTCTTGGCAAACAGAATTCGCCGCTACTGATGCCGAAGCTCCAATCAAATACAGTCAACCAACAACCTCGTAACGAGAGACCATGGAAATGCAATTTCGATTACTGCTCGCGGTCCTCTGGGCGGCACAGAGCGCCCACGCGCAACTCACCACGGGAACGATTTCGGGCAGTATACGCGACGGTCAATCCGCCGCGATCGCCGGCGCGACCGCCAGCCTTTTGAATGAAGGACGCGGCACTCGTCTGCCCAGTGTCATCTCATCCGACACGGGCGACATCGTCATCCCCAACATTCCGCCAGGCGCCTACACGCTCGAAATTTCCCAGAAAGGCTTTAAGTCGCTGCGCCGCCCCGGCGTTGCCGTCAGCGCGGGCGACCAGAGCAGTCTCGGTGTACTCACGCTCGAAGTCGGCACGGTTTCCGAGAGCATCACAGTCAGCGCCGAAGCCGCGCAACTGCAAACGCAGAGCGCGGAGCGATCGTTCACAATCACTCCGTCCGCCGTTCAAAATCTCCCGATCGCCAATCGGTCGTTCACCGCTCTCGCATCGCTTTCGCCCGGCGTCAGCGGCACAAGCCGCATCGGCGACCGCGCGTCCACGGGCGGCAGCAACAACAACATCATGATGGACGGCGTCTCGACCATGGACACCGGCAACAACGGCATCCTCCTGCAGATGAACGTCGAATCGATCGCCGAGGTGAAGATGCTCGTTTCCAACTACCAGGCAGAGTACGGCCGATCCAGCGGCCTGCAAATCAGCGCCGTCACAAAAAGCGGAACCAATCGATTCCATGGCTCTGCCTATACCGTCATGCGCCGCTCCAAGTGGAATGCCATCAGCCAAACCGCGAAATTGAACGGCGATCCTAAGGGCCGCATCAACGACAAGGATCTCGGCTACTCCATCGGCGGCCCGATCGGACGCCCCGGCCGCCAGAACAAGCTGTTCTTTTTCTACGCCCACGAATACGCGCCGCGCACCACCGGCGGGTCGATCATCCGCTTCCGCTTCCCCACCGCGCTCGAACGCGCCGGCGACTTTTCCCAAACGACCGACAACAACGGCACTCGTTTCCCCTACATTAAAGATCCGCTCCTGACCGGCGCCTGCTCGGCAGCCAATCAAACCGGTTGTTTCCGCGACGGTGGTGTCCTCGGAAAGATCCCCGCCAGCCGCCTGTACCAGACCGGTCAGCAGATTTTGAATCTCTATCCGATGCCCAACGTCAACGTCGCCGGCGTCCCCTACAACTACGAAGGCACCCGGCCGAACCAGTCGTTAATGTCGATGCAACCTGTCGCCCGCATCGACTATCAACCGTGGGAAAAACTACGTGGCTCGTTCAAGATGAGCGGGTGGAGACAGCAGAATCCAGTGATCATCGGCAGCGTCCCCGGCTTCAACGACTCCACGCAATATCACCCCTTCATTACGCTGCTCGCAACGACGGTCAACTACAGCATCAATCCGACAACCTTTATGGAAGGCACATACGGCCGATCGCAAAACGAATTGGCGGGATGCGTGCTCGCCCAGGGCGGCACGGGCCCGACGTTCTGCGAGAACGGCCTCGCCACCAGCGAAAAAGCGAATCTCGATAAAGCGGGACTCGGCGCGCTCCCGTCGCTGTTCCCCGATGCCGGTGTCATCAATCCCGAATACTACGCTTTCCAGGCCCTCGAATCGCTCAAGCCGCCGACCTGGGACGGTAAGCGCATCCGCATGGTCCCCGTGTTCAACTGGGGTGGACGCATCGGCAACGCGCCGCCGAACTTTCCGTACCCAGGCTATCTTAACATCAACCGCACGCAAGACGTTTCGATTAACCTGACCAGGATCAACGGACGCCATACGCTGAAAACCGGTTTCTACAACACGCACAGCTTCAAGGCGCAGCAGCGCCAAGGCTGGGCCGGCAACATCAACTTCGGCAACGACGCCAACAACCCGCTCGACTCCGGCTTCGGTTTCGCCAACGCCGCGCTCGGAATCTTTTCTTCCTACAACCAGTTCTCGCGCTACGTCGAAGGCAGCTTGGTCTACGACAACACCGAGTTCTTCGTTCAGGACAACTGGAAGGTGAACAGCCGCCTTACGCTCGACTACGGCGTCCGCTTCGTGCGCCAGCAGCCGCAGTACGACAAGTTCCTGCAGGCGTCGAATTTCCTTCCCGAAAAATGGACGTCGGCGCAAGCGCCCTTGCTTTATCTCCCAGGCTGCGCGGGCGCATCGCCCTGTTCCGGGACAAACCGCCAGGCCCGTGATCCGCGCACCGGGCAACTCCTCGGACCGAATAGCGTCGTCGCCATAGGCACGCTCGTTCCCGGCTCTGGAAACGCCACCAACGGACTCTTTGTATCTGGCAACGGAATCGCCAAGACGACCTACGAATGGCCGCTTCTCCGCCCCGCTCCGCGCTTCGGCATGGCCTACGATTTGACCGGCAAGCAGACGATCGTCCTGCGCGGCGGCGGAGGTCTGTTCTATGATCGCCCCGCCGGCAATTCGATCTATCCGCAGATCCAAAACCCGCCGACCATCCGCAAC
>Ga0194132_10004685_pt1 | contig 23056 bp, 24 predicted proteins | sample TA2KigOf80mmetaG_FD_148612 | JGI IMG/M metagenome (GOLD analysis project Ga0194132, IMG submission 148612) | Freshwater microbial communities from Lake Tanganyika, Tanzania - TA2015054 Kigoma Offshore 80m | ecosystem: Environmental > Aquatic > Freshwater > Lake | place: Tanzania: Lake... | reverse complement strand
TCGAGGACGCCTACAACTACATGAAATCCGGCCAGTTGATCCGGCAGGTCGTCAACAAGATTGCCGGCGTCGATTTCAACGATCTGACCGAGCGCCAGCACTTCGGCGATATCTACGAGCAGATTCTGACCGATCTGCAATCGGCCGGTAACGCGGGCGAGTATTACACCCCGCGTGCCGTCACCGCCTTCATGGTGGACCGCATCGACCCGCGTCCCGGCGAAACCCTATTCGATCCGGCCTGCGGCACCGGCGGCTTCCTCACCTGTTCCATCCGCCACATGCGCGACCGCTATGTGAAGAAGCCCGCGCAGGAGCAGGACATGCAGGCGGGCTTGCGGGCGGTGGAGAAGAAACAGCTTCCGCACATGCTCTGCGTCACGAACATGCTGCTGCACGGCATCGAGGACCCGAGCTTCGTGCGCCACGACAACACGCTGGCGCGGCCCTACATCAGCTACACCCAAAGCGACCGCGTTGACATCGTGCTCACCAATCCACCCTTCGGTGGGCGCGAGGAGGATGGCATCGAGTCCAACTTCCCGGCGCATTTCCGCACCAAGGAAACGGCAGACCTGTTCCTGGCCCTCATCGTGCGCCTGCTCAAGAAGGACGGCCGTGCCGCCGTTGTGCTGCCCGACGGCACGCTGTTCGGCGAGGGCGTCAAGACGCGGCTGAAGGAACATCTGATGGAGGAGTGCAACCTCCACACCATCGTCCGCCTGCCCAATTCCGTGTTCAAGCCCTACGCGTCGATCGGCACCAATCTGCTGTTTTTCGAGAAGGGCGAACCGACCAAGGACATCTGGTTCTACGAGCACCGCGTGCCCGATGGCCAGAAAGCCTATTCGATGACCAAGCCGATCCGCCTAGAGCATCTGCAAGGCTGCATCGACTGGTGGGGCGGCAAGACCCGCAAGGGACGCGAGGAAGGCCCGCAGGCGTGGAAGGTGACGGCTGAGGAGGTCAAGGCGCGCGGCTACAATCTCGACATCAAGAACCCGCATACGGTGGCCGACGATCACGGCGACCCGGCAACGCTGCTTGAAGACCTTGCCCGCGCCGAGGCCGAGACGGCGGGCTTGCGTGATCGGTTGAAGGCAATCCTCGCCGAGGCGCTGGCCCGATGAATGCCGAACGCCTGCTCGCGCACTATGAGCAAATCGCCGACGCGCACGATGCCATCGCACGGCTGCGCCGCTTTATTCTCGATCTGGCCGTGCGCGGAAAGCTCGTGCCGCAGGACCCGGGCGACGAACCGGCGTCGGAACTGCTGAAGCGGATTGCGAATGAGAAGGCCCGGCTTGTGAAAGCGGGGGAGGTTCGAGAGCCTAACAGCTTCGTGAGGATCAATCGCGAAGCTCTGCCATTTCAGCCTGCGCCACATTGGGGCTGGGCGCGACTGATTGAAATTGCGCGACCAAGCTACGGCTTCGCGTTCGCTTCCAGCAATTTCAATTCAGCGAAACGCGGAATGCCTCTCATCCGTATCCGTGACATATCGGGTACGGATGCCGAAGCCTATTTCGATGGCGACTATGATCCGACTTATCTGGTGACAGCAGGCGACTATCTCGTCGGGATGGACGGCGACTTCAACTTGCGTCGCTGGCGCGGAGTCGACGGCCTACTCAATCAGCGGGTTATGCGGATCAACGGGTGGCGGTGTGGCATCGATCCCGAGTTTGTGAAACTGCCGCTTCAATTCGTACTCGACCACCTTCACGGGCAGACCTCTCTGACGACTGTCAAGCATCTGTCGGCTAAGCAGGTGAACGGGATCGAAATTCCCCTCCCACCCCTCGCCGAACAGCATCGCATCGTCGCCAAGGTCGATGAACTGATGGGCCTGTGCGATCGGCTGGAAGCGGCGCGGGAGGCGCGGGAGATGACGCGCAACCGGCTGGCGGCATCAAGCCTCGCCCGCCTCAATGCGCCCGATCCCGACACCTATCAGACCGACACCCGCTTCGTGCTCAACGCGCTGCCGGCTATCACCACGCGCCCCGACCAGATCAAGCGCCTGCGCCAAACCATCCTCAACCTCGCGGTGCGCGGCAAGCTCGTGCCGCAAGACCCGAACGACGAACCGGCTTCGGAACTGCTGAAGCGGATCGCGAAGGAGAAGGCGCGGTTGGTGAAGGCGGGGGAAATAAGGAGGCCGAAAGAACTTTCATTTCTGGACGAGCGCGAGCTGCCCTTCGCCGTTCCGACCGGCTGGACTGTTGCACCCCTCGATGGCTTGTCGCCTCGATCACTATCAGATGGAGATTGGATCGAAACGAAAGACCAATCCGAGGATGGTGGCGTTCGCTTGATCCAGCTCGCGGACGTGGGTGTCGGCGAGTTCTTGAATAAGTCTGCCCGATACGTGACCGAAGAAACCGAGGTCCGCTTGAATTGTACGCGCCTCGCGGTGGGAGATATTTTGATTGCGCGCCTGCCCAATCCCATAGGGCGGGCCTGCATCTTTTCCGACATCGGGCAGCCTGCGATCACGGCCGTTGACGTAGCGATCCTGAGACCGGACTCCAACGTGTCTGCCGAGTTTCTTGTACTCGCAATGAATGCACCGCCCGTCCGCGAGCAGATCGAAGCCTACGGCAAAGGGGCAACGCGCTTCAGGGTCTCAACCGGGCACCTGAAGACCGTTCAAATTCCCCTCCCACCCCTAGCTGAGCAGCGCCGCATCGTCGCCAAGGTCGATGAGTTGATGGGCCTGTGCGACCGGCTGGAGGCGAGCCTCGATCAGACCGCCGCCACCCGCCGCCGCCTGCTCGACGCCCTGCTCGCCGAGGCGCTGGCGCCTGAAACCATGGTGGAGGAGGCCGCGTGACCGTTGGATACCATGTAACGGTTTCCCGGCAGGGCGACGAGTGGCGGGCCGTCTGTCCCGCGCTGCGCCATCATGGCGCCGACATCGGCGGCGAGACCCGCGAGGCAGCGCTTACCCATATCGAGAACGCGATCCTGATGATCCTGACGGAGATGGAACGGAACGGCGTTTCGCCCCCGGCCGATGAACCGATTGCGAGCGGCGTCTTGCTGAACATCTCGACCGGGTAGCGCCGCGATGCCCGCCTTCGCGCGCCATATCGGCATCGACTACTCCGGCGCGGAGACGCCGAACGCCAGCCTGAAGGGCCTGCGCGTCTATCTGGCCGAAGGCGATGCGCGCCCGGTGGAGGTCCAGCCGCCGCCCAGCCCGCGCAAATACTGGACGCGGCGCGGTATCGCCGAATGGCTGGTTGAGCGGCTTGCCGAGGATGCGCCGACGCTGGTCGGCATCGACCACGGCTTCTCCTTCCCATTGCGCTATTTCGAGGTGCATCGGCTGCTTCCCGACTGGCAGGCTTTCCTAGACGACTTCCAGCGCCATTGGCCGACTGACGAGGATCACATCTACGTCGATTTCGTGCGCGATGGCTCCGCCGGCAACGGCGAGGCGCGCACCGGCAATGCCCGCTGGCGGCGATTGACGGAGGAGCGCGCGGGCGGGGGCGCACGATAACGCACGGACGGCCACGGACCGCATCGCGAGCGAGCTGCGTCCGGTGATGGACGACGGGTTCGTGGTGGCCGGCGCGCGTACGCTCACTGTGCGCTCGCCCATGGTGGTGTTCGCGGTGTGCGATCGACAGGGCAACAACCTGCACGTGTACAACGATGGCGGCGAGAACGCGCTGGATGTCACCGAGGTCGGCGGCGTCGGCTGGTTGAATCAGGCCACGGGCGTGTGGAGCTATCGATCGGCCACCTGGAGCTATGTGAACGGGACCGGAGGATCCCCCGCTGCGAGCTGTGCAGGAAACGGGGCGGACACCGCATGGGTGGCGTCGGCCTTCCATCGCCTGCGCCGTTTCAACCTCCTTTATGGCAGCATGCCGAACGCGGGCGACATCGTCATGCTGTTTCGCGAGACCACCTACAAGGTGCAAGCGTCTGCGCTCGAGCCCGGCACACTGGGGTTGTTTCGAGGAACGTATGGCCAGCCCCTGGTGGAGTTCGCCACCGGGATCGATTCCACAGCCAAGTTCCAGTATCGAACGGGCGGGAGCACGTACACCGACACCATCACCTCAGCGTCGCTCGGCAACATCGACGCCGTGCGCATCGTCGCCGACGCGCGTAAGCGAGCCGAATCCGGGGGCCAGGACGACGTGACCTTCGGCTGGTCCGTGAACGTCTTTCTGGGCAACGTGCCGTGACGCGGAAGCCCTCGTTTGACCGCGACCGGGGCGGTTTCGTACTGGCGGTGGTGGTGATGATGCTCTTCGCTATCTCCGTGGCCGGCGCCGCAGGATACCTGGTGGTGAACTCCGAGTTCGCGATGGCCAAGTACGCAGACGAGGGCGCCGAGGCCTTGGCCGTGGCTCGGGCAGGCATGCAGCGCTTCGTGTCGGAGCAGATCGGCGTGGTGGGCGATTCGGTGACGTACGCGATCGGCGGTGGCGTGGCGATGGTGACGTCGCGGAAGATGGCCGCCCAGGACTCGGTCACCGACCTGTACTACCTCCGAGCCGAAGGGACGGTCAGCGACGTCTTTGCCCCGGCCTCGCCGGCGCGCCGCATCGTTGGTGCCTACGCGTGGCATCACCGACGGCCGCTGAGGCACTGGGCTGCGCTCGTGGCGGCATCTGCAACGGCAGTATACGCGCAGAACGCCGGCGGGCGCATCGACGGGGTCGATCAAAACACGGCGGCGGACTGCCCGGGCGGGAAACGCCACGAACATCCCGGGCGCGATCGCGCGCACGACGGCCGGTCAGCAGTCGGGGGGAGTGCTCGCCGGCAACCCGGCGGGCAGGACATGGCCCGGCGGCTTCACCGCCCAGTACGACTCGGTTGACCTCCGTTGGGACGTCCTCTCGGATCCGACCTTCCCTGTGGACTTCGAGGGCACGCCGCCAAACTGGGCCTCGCTGCCAATCGACTCGTTCCCGGTGAGTCGGGTGAACGGGTACTTCAACCCCAGTAGCGCGTGGAATGGACGGGGTGTCCTGATCGTGAATGGTGAACTCGACGCCGGGTCGTCGTTCTCCTGGAACGGGATCATTCTGGCCGGCGCGGTGGACGACATCCACGAGGGTACCATCCGCGGCATGCTCGTCGCCGGTCTGGACGGGACCAATCCCTACTCGACGGTCTATTGGAGGGGGACCATCCGCTATTACCCGTGCTACATCTACGAGGCCAACGAGTCGCTCTCGTACCTGGAGCTCCTGCCGGATACCCAGTTCGAGGTGTACTGACGGGCGAGGTGTGGCCGCACGCGGCGCGCGTAGGCCTTTGCGGCCTCGAGGCCTGCCCGCGAACGACGCCTGGGACGTTAAGCGTTAGATTCTTGCGCTCGAAAACGTAGACCCGTACATCATGCTGCCCTGAAGAACCCCTAGGTCGGCAACGACTCCCGGCCCTAGACGCGCCCGCGGTTGGGCGCTTTTTCTACGAGAAGCCCCGACCAGCCCGAAGGCACAGAGCAAGGAAGCAAGGAATTGATGCGCCCGACAAACACCCGGGATCCGCAGTACTACCACCGGGTCGTGGACTGCCAGTGGGCATGTCCGGCTCACACGAACGTGCCCGAGTACATCCGGCTCATCGCGGACGGCAAGTACACGGAGTCCTACCTGCTGAACCGGAAATCGAACGTCTTTCCGGGGATCCTCGGCCGGACGTGCGACCGTCCCTGCGAGCCCGCGTGCAGGCGCACGCGCGTGGAGGGTGAGCCGGTCGCCATCTGCCGGCTCAAGCGCGTGGCCGCCGACCTGAAGGACGACGTGCGGCCGTTCCTGCCCAAGGCACCCGCGGTTCGCAACGGCAAGCGCGTGGCGTGCATCGGCGCAGGGCCGGCGTCGCTCACCGTCGCGAACGACCTCGCTCCCGAAGGCTACGAAGTGGTGGTCTTCGAGGCGCTCTCGCGAGCGGGCGGCCTCATGCGCACCAACATCCCCTCGTTCCGCCTTCCCGCCGAGGTGATCGACGACGAGATCGGCATGATCGTCGAGATGGGCGTCGAGATTCGCTACAACAGCCGCATCGAGAGCATGAAGAAGCTCCTCGACTCGGGCGAGTTCGACGCGGTTTTCGTCGGCACCGGTGCGCCCAAGGGCAAAGAGCTAGACATTCCAGGCCGCAAAGAAGGCGCCAAGAACATCCACGTCGGCATCGAGTGGCTCGAGTCGCTCCACTTCGGCCACATCGACTCGGTCGGCCAGCGCGTGCTGGTGATCGGGGTCGGCAACACCGCCATGGACTGCTGTCGCAGCGCCAAGCGGCTGGGCGCCAAGTCCGTGAAGGTGATGGCGCGCCGCACGCGGCCCTACTTCAAGGCGTCACCGTGGGAGCTGGAGGACGCCGAGGGCGAGCAGATCGAGATCCTCGTCAACCATGCGCCGCAGCGCTTCGTGGTCGAGAAGGGCAAGCTGACCGGCATGGTGTTCGATCTGCTCGAGTGGAGCGAGAGCCCGGACGGCAAGCAGGTGAGCAAGAAGGTCGGCGAGACGTTCATCGAGGCGGACGACGTCGTGCTCGCCATCGGGCAGGACAACGCGTTCCCGTGGATCGAAAAGGACATCGGCATCGAGTTCGGCAAGTGGGACATGCCGGTGGTCGATCGCTCCACCTTCATGGCCACCCGGGAGGGTGTCTTCTTCGGCGGCGACGCGGCCTGGGGTCCCGAGAACATCATCTGGGCGGTCGAGCACGGACATCAAGCCGCGATCTCGATCGACAACTATTGCCAGGGCAGGGCCGTCACGGAGCGTCCGCCGTACGGGATGAACCTCATCTCGACGAAGATGGGGATCCACGAGTGGAGCTACGCGAACGACTACGACCCGGTCCACCGCACCGAGATGCGCTACGTGGACCTCGCCAAGCGGCTGTCGAGCATCTCGGTGGAAGCCGAGCTGGGCTTCGACCTGGCGGAGACGGCCAACGAGGTCGGGCGCTGCCTCAACTGCGACGTGCAGACGGATTTCACCGCAAAGCTCTGCATCGAGTGCGACGCGTGCATAGACATCTGCCCGGTGCTCTGTCTCACCATCGCCGAGAACGGTGAGGAGCCGGAGCTGCGCTCGCGTCTCACCGCCCCCGCGGAGAACCTGAAGCAACCGCTCTTCGTATCCGACGCGCTGCCGCAGACCAAGCGGGTGATGGTCAAGGACGAGGATCTGTGCGTCCATTGCGGACTGTGCGCAGAGCGCTGCCCCACCGCGGCGTGGGACATGGTACGCTTCGATCTACTGACCCCTTACGCAGGACATGAACAGTGGTCCAGCCCAGCGGTTGCGGCGTCAACGACTTCGCGCTGAAGATCGCCACGGTCAACGGGACCGGCTCGGCGAGCGCGAACAGCCTGCTGCTGCAGGCGCTCTTCCGCATGGGGATTCCCGTGACGGGAAAGAACGTCTTCCCGTCGAACATCCAGGGGCTCCCCACCTGGTACGAGATCCGGGTCAACAAGGACGGTTACCGGGCGCGTAGCCCCGACTTCCAGTTGGTCGTCGCGGTCAACCCGGAGAGCTACGCGCGCGACATCGAGAGCGTGACGGCGGGTGGTTGGGTGGTCTACGACAACACCAGGGAGCTCGTCGACGAGTTCCGGCGAGATGACGTGACCTTCATCGGCGTGCCCCTCGCCAAGATGTGCATCGAGCACGTCGAGGGCTCGCGCATCCGCATCCTGATGAAGAACATCACGTACGTCGGTGCGCTCGTGGCGCTCCTCGACATCGACATGGACGTGGTGAAGGGGATGCTCGAGGAGAAGTTCGCAGCCAAGAAGCATCTCATCAAGTCTAACTTCGAGGCGATCGCGCGCGGGCACGACTACGTGAAGGAGCGCTTCGCCTGCCCCCTGCCGATCCGCGTCGAAGCCATGGGCGCGAACAAAGGCAAGGTGATCGTCACCGGAAATTCGGCGACTGCGCTCGGGTGCGTGTATGCGGGCGCGACCGTGGGCGCGTGGTACCCGATCACGCCGGCCACGTCGGTCATGGACGGCTTCCAGGAGTACTGCGAAAGCTTCCGCGTGGACCCCGTTACCGGAAAGAACAACTACGCGATCCTGCAAGCCGAGGACGAGCTCGCCGCGGCGGGCATGGTCATCGGCGCGAACTGGATGGGCGCGCGCGCGTTCACCCCGACCGCAGGCCCGGGCATCTCGCTCATGAGCGAGTTCATCGGGCTGGCGTACTACTCCGAGGTGCCAGGGGTCTTCATCGACGTCCAGCGCACCGGCCCCTCCACCGGCATGCCCACGCGCACGCAGCAGGGTGACCTGATGCTGGCCGCGTACGCGTCGCACGGTGACACCAAGCACATCCTGCTCTTTCCTTCGGATCCGCGCGAGTGCTTCGAATTCGCGGTGAGGGCGTTCGATCTCGCGGAGCGCTTCCAGACGCCGGTGTTCCTGCTGTCCGATCTCGACATCGGCATGAACGACTGGGTGGTCGACAAGCTCGAGTGGGACGACACCTTCCGGCCCGACCGAGGCAAGGTGCTGTCGGCCGAGGACCTGGCAGCGGCGAAGAACTTCTACCGCTACCTCGACGTGGACGGCGACCACATCACGGCTCGCTCGCTCCCGGGCACGCACCCGAAGGGCGCGTACTTCACGCGCGGCTCAGGTCACGACAAGTACGGCCGCTACACCGAGGATTCGGACGCGTATACCGAAGTCATGCTACGGCTCAGGCAGAAGATCGACTCCGCCGCCGAGCACGTGCCCGCGCCCGACATCCGCCGTGCGGAGGTGCCCACCACGCTCGGGCTCGTGTCGCTCGGCGGCTGTCACTGGGCGGTGCTCGAGGCGCGCGACGAGCTCGCCGAGCGCGGCGTCCACTTCGACTACATGCGCGTGCGGGGCTTCCCGTTCGGCAAGGCGGTAGAGGACTTCCTCGCGGCGCACGAGACGGTCTTCGTCATCGAGCAGAACCGCGACGAGCAGCTCAAGAAGCTGATCACCATCGAGACGAGCTGCCCGAAGGAGAAGCTCGAGTCGGTCACGTACTTCGGGGGCCAGCCGCTCAGCAAGGGTCACGTGTTGCGCGGCCTCGCTCCCCACTTGGAGGGTAAGCTGATGGAGGTGGGCTCGTGAGCTTCATCGCGAAGCCGGTCGCGCGGCATCCCAAGATGCCGGTGAACGCCCTCGGTCTGACGACGAGGGACTACGAAGGCACGATGTCCACGCTGTGCGCCGGGTGCGGGCACGACTCGGTCACGGCGGCGATCATCCAGGCGCTCTGGGAGATGAACATCGAGCCGCACCGGCTCGCCAAGCTCTCGGGGATCGGCTGCTCGTCCAAAACCCCGACGTATTTCGCCAAGACCGCGCACGGGTTCAACAGCGTGCACGGTCGCATGCCCTCCATCGCCGCCGGCGCGAACGCAGCCAATCGCGAGGTGATGTACGTGGGCATCTCGGGCGATGGCGACTCCCTCTCCATCGGGCTCGGGCAGTTCTGCCACGCCATCCGGCGCAACGTGAACATGCTATACGTGCTCGAGAACAACGGAGTGTACGGCCTCACCAAGGGGCAGTTCTCGGCCTCGGCGGACATCGGCAGCGTCTCCAAGGGCGGCACGCCGAACCTGCAAGGGCCCATCGACTCGGTGAGCCTCGCGCTGACGCTCGGCGCGACCTTCGTGGCGCGCTCGTTCTCGGGCGACAAGGCGCAGCTGGTCCCGATCCTGAAGGCCGGGTTGCTGCACAACGGCTTCGCGTTCATCGACGTGATCTCGCCCTGCGTGACGTTCAATGACCACAAGGGCTCGACCAAGAGCTACGCGCACACGCGCGAGCACATGCACGAGGTGGTCGAGACCGATTTCGTGCCGCTCCGCGCCGAGATCAAGGCCGACTACGCAAAGGGGTCCACGACCGCAGTGACCATGCACGACGGCAGCGTGGTACGGCTGAGGAAGGTCGACGAGAAGTTCGACCCCACCGACCGTCGCGGCGTGATGGACTACATCGCGGAATGCCAGTCCCGCGGCGAGATCGCCACCGGCCTGCTCTACCTCTCCGAGGCGGGGAAGGACCTGCACGGGTTCGAGAACACGTCGGACCGTCCGCTCGTGAAGATCCCGTACTCGGAGCTCTGCCCCGGTAGCGCGGCGCTCGAGGAGCTCCAGAAGGAGTGGGTGTAAGGGATTGGGAGTAGATGCGCCGCCGCCGGCGAGTCGGGTGGCGAGCCTACGCTTTTCGCGTTCCGGCGTCGTTCGGCCTGAAGAGCCCCCACGATTCGAATCCCGGCGCGACTTGGACGTGCCCGACGACTTCGTACCCGACGCGCTCGTAGTAGGCCACGTTCTCGAGCCGTTCCGTGGTGAGCTCGACCCCCGGTGATCCAGGGCGCGCCCGCGAGATTTCCTGCACGGCTTCGAGGATCGCGCGGCCGAGCCCCTGGCGTTGATGGCCGCGGCGCGCGCCGATCATGTTGAGGTGAACGGATCCGGGCGGGAACGCGAACGTCGCGGTGGCGTCACGGTAGGCGGCATATCGGCGCTCGGCCTCCTGCCCCAGCACGCCCCACGTCTCTCCACGTAGCGCCTCGAAAGCTGGCGGAGCCGGCGTGCCGGGGAACGACACGACGCCGGCGGCGATCAGTCCGTGGTCGCCGCGGATGCCGAGCAAGGGCTCGCCGCGCAGCACGCGTGCCATGACGAAGAGGCGCACGATCCGCTCGCGGTGCTCGTCCTCCCGCTCTGGGCCGAGCACGTAGCGCACCACGGGGTAGCCCGTGAAGGCGTCAGCGATGACCGAAACGACTTCCGCGGCATGCTCGGGGCCGAGCGGTGTGACGGCAGGCACCCCGGTCGCTCGGTGAGCCACTTCCGAGTTTCGTGCGCCCGAGGACCGGACGTCGCTAGTTCAACGCCTCGAACCGGAAGACCAAGTACTCTATGACGCCGGTCAGCTCGCTGAACCGGTGCGCGGTGCCTGCCGGAACGACGATGACGTCACCCGGACCCACGCGCCGCGCCTCACCGCTCTCGTGCGTACCGGAGAGGCTCGGTCCGGCCCATACGCGCTCGAGGTTCGTGCCGGTGACGCCAACGAGGCGCCCCCCCAACACGAGCGTGCCGGTGCCACTGGTGATGTAGTAGACCTCGGTCACGTCGGAGTGGATGAGGCCGTTGGTCTCCGCACGGTTTCTGCGCAGCGCCGCGAGCGCGAACCGGCTGCCCGGCAAGGGCACGCCCTGGATCAATCGATCCACGGTATTCTCCGCAGCGGAGAGCCGGACCGCCGCGCCGATCGAGTCGGCGGTAATGAAGACGCCCTGCGCCCGGCCGTCGCTCGCCAAGAGCGCAAGGCCAACCAGTATGAGGGCTCCGCAGCTCAGCAGTCTTTGCATCTTCTCAACTCCTTGGGAGGGGCAACGCGCTCGAAGGTCGTGGGATCGCCGCAGGTAGCGGGCGACGGAAGCAACCTAGGGACGTGGGCGCGCCACGACTACCCCGGTGCTGTGCAGCCGTCTACTCTGCGTGCCCGGCGTCGTCGATGGGTCGGTACCGTACGTTCAGCGCAACGATCCGATCGAGACGCACCTCGAGACCCGAGCTCAGGAGTGCGTACTCCGCGCCGTCGCGAGCGCAGACGTCGACGATGCGCACGTCGTGAGCGTCGGCCTCCTCTCCCGTGGGCGTGATATAGGTGATATCAACCGGCCGCAGCAGCGTCGCGGCTGCCTCGAGCTCATCATGGAAGGAGCACGCGATCGGCCGGTAAGGCTCGGGGGCCGCATGCTCGGGTGGTCGCGCCCGGCGAGTGCCTTCGGACTCTGCGTCGCTCATCGGCACGCGCCTCGACGGAAATCCAGGGGCGTACACTCGAAGCCGTCGACGCTCCAGAGACCCGATCCAGAGTCGCGTGCCGCCTCCTGAGCGGACCGAAACCACTCCACGTATTGGACGTTCGGCGGATACGTCAGGAGCACGGCATATCCGCTTCGCACCAGCAGCCAGTTCACCATGCGGCCGTCGACCCACACGTACCGCAGCGCGCGACCGTACTGGTCGCGTCTCTCCACGTCGTCCTCGAGCAGTACCTCCCCGTTCCGGGGGATCAGGCTGGCCAGCGCAGCGGCGGCCGTCGTCCCGAACGGCTCCTGCGCTCGCTCCGGAGTATCGATGCCGATCAGGCGAACCCGCCCGAGCGTCGCGCACTCCAGCGTGTCGCCGTCGACGACTCTGGTGACGGTGCAGAGCTGGGGCTCGCGCACGGGGTCCGCCGTCCCTTCGTAGGCGAGGCTGTCGTTCTGGTCCGCCTGCCCGGCGCATGCGGATGGCAGCAACGCGAGCGCGACACACACGGCCCATCGGCGGCCTGCGGTTCTGGTCATGTGTTCCCGGGGTCGAGCCATGTGCTCGAGCCTGTGGTACGCCTGCCTCGCTACGAGCCCATTACTCGGAGAGGCTCCTAGGGTGCCGCAGGCGCCCGGGCAGCGACCGCTCACTTGGTGCGTTGCTCCCTTGCTGCTACCGTCTCGCCTCCCCGCGACCGGTGGTCGGGGCGCCCAGATCCATCTCCTAGCTCCACAGATGCTCAAAGTCGGAATCGTAGGCCTTCCCAACGTGGGGAAGTCGTCGCTCTTCAACGCCCTCACGGCGGTCGGAGCGCCTTCGGAGAACTACCCGTTCTGCACGGTGGAGCCGAACGTCGGCACCGTGGAGGTGCCTGACGAGCGGCTGGACCGAATCCACGCGCTCTCGCAGTCGAAGACCAAGGTGCCCACGGTCATTCAGTTCGTCGATATCGCTGGGTTGGTCGAAGGCGCCAGCGAGGGGGAAGGGCTCGGCAACAAGTTCCTCGGCAACATACGTGAGGTGGACGCGATCGCCCACGTGCTGCGCTGCTTCCACGACTCCGACGTGACCCACGTGCTCGGCGGCGTCGACCCGGTGCGGGACCGTGAGATCGTGGAGACGGAGCTGGCGCTCGCGGACCTCGATTCGGTGCAGCGCCGGCTGGAGAAGGTCGAGAAGAAGGCCAAGTCCGGCGAGAAGGAGGCCATCCGCGAGAAGTCCGTCCTCGACAAGGCGCTGTTGGCGCTCCAGGAGGGCCGGCCTGCACGAGAGCTCGCCCTCGCGGAAGACGAGCGGCAAGTCCTAAGGGGGTTCCAACTCCTCACGGCGAAGCCCGTGCTGTATGTGGCGAACGTCGGCGAAGGCGATCTCCCCGGGGGTGAGAACGAGTGGACCCGCCGGCTGCGGGAGGCCGTCGAGCACGACACCCCGGGGGCGCGTGACCAGGAAGCGGTGGTGACTATCTGCAGCGCGCTCGAGGCCGAGCTCGCCGAGATGCCTCCCGAAGAGCGGCAGCTCTTCCTCGAAGAGATGGGCCTGGAGGAGACCGGGCTCTCTCGGTTGATCCGCGCGGCCTACCAGCTTCTTGGGCTGGCCACGTTCTTCACGACGGGCGAGAACGAGAGCCGGGCCTGGACCGTGCATGCCGGCAGCACGGCCGCGCAGGCGGCGGGTACGATTCACTCGGACTTCGAGCGCGGCTTCATCCGCGCCGAAACGGTCCACTTCGACGAGTTCCAGCGCATCGGCTCGTGGAAGGCCGCGCGCGACCAGGGGTCCCTGCGCTCCGAGGGGCGCGACTACCTGGTGGTCGACGGCGACATCATGCTGTTCCGCTTCAACGTCTGACGCGGTGGCGTACCCGCTGCGGGCTCACGGCAGCGGATGCAGCACCGTGGCCCGGATGGGCGCCGCCAACATCTCCACGACGGGTGCATAGGCGCCGCTAGCGGCGGCCTCCTGCATGTGGGCGGCCCGCGCTTCCGCTGACTGCCAGTCGGCGATCTCGACCAGCGCATCGGGGTCGTCCAGCGCCTCGAAGCGGGTGCTGCCCAGGAAGCCGCGGGCGCCCGGCCCCTCGTGGGCGACGATGCTCCGGAGCAAGGCCTCGAGCTCGGCCCGCCTGCCCGGTTTGGCCTTGAGCTCGACGACGACCTTGATTGGCACTTGGCACCCCCCTCACGAGACGTTTCCCACGAGAAGTCCCCCGGGCGAGACTCCGCCCGTCTGAAGGTACTTCGGCGGATCGCACATAGTGGCCCCCACTGCCTGCCGGCCACGCGCGCGGTAGATTTTCGCGCCCGTTCTGCGGCTTCCGTCACCATGCCTCTGGGGACCTGATGCTCACACGCGCCCTGGTACCCGCGCTCCTGCTGGCCGCCGCCTGCGGCGGCGGCGCGACGGACCGTAACGTGATCCAGAACACGGGCTCGGACACGATGCTCGACGTCGCTCAGGCGTGGGCCGAGCTCTACCAAACGGTGAATCCGGCAGTCGCGGTTGCGGTGAGCGGCGGCGGCTCGGGGGTCGGAGTCGCGGCGATGATCGACGGCACGGTCGACATCGCGAACTCGAGCCGGCCCATGAACGAGTCGGAGATCGAGTCCGCTCGTGCGAACGGCAACGACCCGGTCGAGCACATCGTGGGCTACGACGCGCTCGCCGTCTTTCTCCATCGGGATAATCCGATCTCGGCGATGACGCTCGAGCAGGTCGCGGAAATCTATGCGGAGGGCGGCAGGGCCGAGCGCTGGAGCGACATGGGCATCAGCGTGCCCGGGTGCCCGAGCGACCGCATCGTTCGGGTTAGCCGCCAGAACAGCTCGGGCACCTACTCGTACTTCCGGGACACGGCGCTCGCGCGACGCGAGTACAAGCTCGGCGCGCTCAGCATGAACGGCTCGTCCGAGGTCGTCGACCTCGTGGAGAACACGCCCTGCGCGATCGGCTACAGCGGCCTCGCCTACGCCACGGAAGGCGTGAAGATGCCGTGCATCGCCAAGGAGGCGGGTGGGGAATGCGTGGCGCCGTCGGTCGTCACGGCGACGAACGCCACGTACCCGATCGCGCGCCCGCTCTACATGTACACCGCGGGAGAGGCCCAGGGAGAAGTCGCCGCATACCTGGACTGGATCATGTCGGACGAGGGTCAGTGCATCCTCGTGGACATCGGCTACCCGACGGCGCGACTGGTCGACTGCGGCCCATGACGATGGACTAGGAGGGGAGAGGACGAGGATGAGCACACACTACGAAGAGCGCATGGAGGCGGACCTCAGCGAGATCAAGCGCAAGGTCCGCAAGGTGTCCGACCTCGTCGAGCTGCAGGTCCAGCGGGCGATCGAGGCCTTCCTGACGAACACCGTGGATTTGGCGAACCAGGCCGTCCTCGGGGATCGGCAGGTCAACCGGCGCATCAAGGATCTGGATTACCTCTGCCACGCGTTCATCGTGCGACACGCGCCGAGCGCAGGCCACCTACGCTTCGTATCGGCAGTGCTTCGCCTGGCGGTCGCGCTCGAGCGCGTTGGTGACTACGCCGGCATGATGGGCCGCGAGGTCGTGCGCCTCTCGGCCCCGCCCCCGGCCACCATTCGGCGCGACATCGAGATGCTGGGGCACCATGCCAGACACACGCTCAGTCAGGCGCTGCGGGCATTCCATCACGGTGACGTAGCGCTGGCGAGGACTTCGCTCGGGCTGGCTGAGCAGTCGGACATCACGCTCAACACCGTCATCAAGGAGCTGATCGCGACCGGCGCCAAGGACGAACGGTCGCTGAAGGACCTGTTCGCCCTCCAGCGCATCGTGAACCTGATCACGCGTGTGGCGGAGCAGGCCGAGAACGTCGCGGAGCAGACCATATTCGCCACCACGGGCGAAACCCGTGACCGCCGAGTCTTTCGCGTTCTCTTCATCGACGAGCACAACGACCGCTCCAGTCAGATCGCCGAGGCCTACGCCCGTAAGGCGTTTCCAGAGAGCGGCTCGTACAGGAGCGCGGGCTGGAACCCCGGCCACGGGATCGATCCGGAGCTCCTCGAGTTCATGGATGGCCGCGGTATAGACCTGCGGGACGCGGTACCCAAGAAGCTCCACCAAGTATCCAGCCTGCCTGAGCACTTCCACGTGATCGTGTCGTTCTCGCCGGGTCCACGTGAGCACCTCGGCGAGCTCCCGTACCGCACGACACTACTGGAGTGGAAGACGGGCATCGGGGCCGGCACGGACTCGGAGACGCTCGAGAAGCTCTTCCAGGACGTTGCGGTGAGGGTGCGAGATCTCATGACCACGTTGGCCGGCCCGGAGGCCCGCTGACGTGAGTCAGGCTACGCACGACCTGGACCACCGGAGTCGGGCGTGGTACGTGGACAAGGTCGTGCAGGTACTCGTATTCGCGGGTGGCATATCCGCTATCGTGTTCATCCTCGGCATCTTCTTCTTCATCTTCCGTGAGGGGCTCGGGTTCCTGCTGGGCCCGTTCGAGTTCCGCGAGGTCTTCGGCTCGATCGCATGGCGGCCGACGTCACGCGAGCCCACGTACGGGGCCCTCGCGCTCATTGCCGGTACGGTCAGCGTTACGGGTCTGGCGATGCTCGTGTCGGTGCCGTTCTCGCTCGGGGCGGCGATCTTCATCGGCGAGTTCGCCACGGGTAAGACGCGGGAAACGCTCAAGATCTTGATCGAGCTGCTGGCCGCCGTGCCGTCGGTCGTGTGGGGGTTCATCGGGCTCTCGATCATGAACCCGCTGATCATTCGCACCTTCGACGTGCCGGTCGGGCTCGGCGTGCTGAACTCCGGGTTCATCCTGGGCCTCATGGCCGCGCCCATCATGACGACCATCGCCGAGGACGCGCTCAAGGCCGTGCCGAACGGCTATCGCGAGGCCGCGGAGGCGATGGGCGCGACCAAATGGCAGGTCATCTGGAAGGTCGTTCTGCCCGCCGGCAAGAACGGCCTCATGGCTGCAGTCCTGCTCGGCGTGGGACGCGGCTTCGGCGAGACCATGGCCGTGCTGATGGCGACCGGGCACGCGATCAACATTCCGACGAGCGTGTTCGACTCGGTGGTCGCGATCACCGCTACCATCGCTGCCGAGCTGGGCGAGAGCGCCGTCGGATCGGACCACTACCAGGCGCTCTTCACGCTCGGGATTCTCCTCTTCCTGATGACGTTCGTCATCAACCTGGCGGCCGACTTGGCGGTGCGCGGCGTGAGGAGGAAGTCGTGAGGTTCCAGGCAACCGCGCTCAACCAGCGCAACAGGCGCATTCAGCAGGCGGTGCGCACGCTGTTCGGCCTCATGACCCTGCTACTGATCGTTCCCGTCGTCATCATTCTCGCGGTGCTCGTCTACAACTGGGCGCCCGCCATCTCGCTCGAGTTCCTGACGGCCGCCCCGGTCGACCAAGGTCGCGCGGGCGGCATCTTCCCTGCGATTCTCGGGACCGTCTGGCTGGTTGCTGTTGCGCTGCTGGCCTCGGTGCCGCTGGGGGTGGCGGCGGCGGTCTACCTCTCGGAGTACGCGCCGGAAAACTGGTTCACCCGGTTGATCAACCTCGCGATCATCAACCTCGCCGGCGTCCCCTCGATCGTGCACGCGCTCTTCGGCGTGGGCGCGTTCGTGGTCTTCGCCGGGATGGGGAAGAGCATCCTGGCCGCAGGGCTGACGCTCGCGATCATGACCCTCCCGGTGGTGATCGTCGCGACCAAGGAGGCGCTCCAGGCGGTGCCGCAGGCGTTCCGTGTAGCCTGCTGGAACATGGGGGCGACGCGGTGGCAGACCGTCAGCAAGGTCGTGCTGCCCAACTCGATCAGCGGCATCCTGACCGGCGTCATCCTGGTGGTGTCGCGCGCAGCGGGGGAGACGGCGCCGATCATGTTCACGGGCGCAGTTGCGTTCCTGCCCTTTCTGCCGCAGAGCGTCATGGACCCGACGATGGCCATGGCGTATCACCTCTTCTACATCTCCACGGCCGCGACGGGCGTGCCAGACGAGATCCGGTACGGCACGGCGCTCGTGCTCATCACCATGGTGCTCCTCATGAACGCGGCCTCGATCGCGTTCCGCGCGCACCTGCGGGGAAAGAAGAAGTGGTAGACGCGCCCGCGGTGAAGCTCTCCGTCGAGGACCTGAAGGTCTCGTACGGCAGCGAGACCGTCGTGCACGGCATCGACCTCGAGGTGCGCGAGCACGAGATCTTCGGCGTGATCGGACCCGCGGGGAGCGGCAAGACGAGCTTCCTGCGCGCATTGAACCGCATGGACGAGCTCGACCCGGTCATGAGCGTCACCGGCACCGTGCGCTTCAACGGGCGGGACATCATGGGCTTCAAGAACGTGTACGCCTTCCGCCGCCGCATCGGCGTCGTGTTTCCGCTGCCGGTTGGGCTGCCGCTCACGGTCTATGAGAACGTGGCATTCGCGCCTCGCCTCGCCGGCATCAAGTCGAAGGCGCAGCTCGACGAGATCGTCGAGCGCTGCCTGCGCCGCGCAGCCCTGTGGGATGAGGTGAAGGACCGCCTGCAGGCGCTCGGCAGCCTCCTGTCCGGCGGCCAGCAGCAACGCCTCACCATCGCACGCGCTCTCTCGCAGGATCCGGAGGTGCTCCTGCTCGACGAGTTCTCGATCGCGGTGGACCCGGTGACGACGATGCGCATCGAGGACGTGCTGCGCGAGCTGAAGAGCGAGGTCACCATCATCCTGGTGACGAACCTCGTCCAGCAGGCTCGCCGGCTCGCCGACCGGACGGCCTTCTTCTTGGGCGGGCGCGTCGTCGAGGTGAGCGTGACGGAGGACTTCTTCACCGGGCCCGTGAAGGACCAGCGTACCCGCGACTACGTGGAGGGGCGCTTTGGCTGAGGCGGAGCGAGACGCACGTCAGGATCCGGCGATCGACGTCCGGGGCGTGAGCCTCTGGTACGGCACCTTCCAGGCCCTCTTCGGGGTGGACCTGCAGGTGAAGCACGGCACGATTACCGCGCTCATCGGTCCGTCGGGGTGCGGCAAGTCCACGCTGCTGCGCTCCGTGAACCGCATCAACGAGCGACTGGGTTCGTACGTGCGCACGAGTGGGAGCATCCATGTGCTCGGCACCAACGTGCTCTCGCCCGACGTCGAGCTCGCGCAGCTGCGGAAGTCGGTCGGCATGGTCTTTCAGCGCCCGAACCCGCTCCCCCTTTCGGTGCGCGAGAACGTGCTCTTCGGTCATCGGCTGCACCGGGCGGGCGAGTCGTTCACGCGCGCGCAGGAGGACGAGATCTGCGAGGCCGCGCTCCGTCAGGTGCTACTCTGGGACGAGGTGAAGGATGACCTCGGGCGGAAGGCGACGGAGCTCTCGTTGGAGGAGCAGCAGAAGCTCTGCATCGCGCGGCTCCTGCCGGTGAAGCCCACGGTCATCTTGATGGACGAGCCGACGTCGGCGCTCGACCCGGCCGCGACCGAAGCGCTCGAAGCGCTCATCTGGGGGCTGCGCGGCGACTACACCATCCTCATCGTCACGCACAACATGGCGCAGGCGCGCCGCGCGAGTGAGCACACCGCGTTCATGCTGCTGGGCCGCATGATGGAGCATGGCCACACGCTCGATCTCTTCCTGCGGCCCGCGAAGCGCGAGACCGCAGACTACATCGAGGGGCGCTACGGTTGATGCGGGCGACGGGGGCGCGCCGCGAGCCGTCCCCGTCGGTTCGATCTACCTCCCGGTCAGCGGCACGAATGCCAGCGCGTTGTTGGCGTTCATCGGAATCACGAGCTGGTTCGCGCCCGAGTCGTAGCACATGGACGCGGGGTTGGGGATGTTCTGGGCGATGAGCTCGGCGCGCTGATTCGGGCGGATGCGTGATACGCCGCCCTGCTGGACGCTGCTCACGTACTTGGTGCCGTCGGCCATGATGACGATGCCGTCGCTGCCGGGCTGCGCGGCGCGTTCGGTGGTGAGCAGGCGGCCGGAGCGGTCGAAGGTGAGCACCGCGTCGTCACCGCTGTTGACCACGACGATGTTGCCGGCGCCGTCGATGGCCACGCCGTTCGGCGAGTTGAGGGGCGCGCCGTTGGGAATGAGCACCGACGCTTCACCCGCCGCCGTGATGCGGTACACGTGCCCCTGCGGGCCCGACACGGTCGCGTAGATGGTGCCGTCGGTCGCGACCTCGATGTCGTTGAAGCCCGTCGACGTCGGCACGCGGATCTCGCCGGCGGGACGGCCGGTCGCCATGTCGAACTTGCGGACGACCGACACCTGTGGCGTCGGCGGACCCACTGTCGGGGTCGCGCCACCTACGACGAGGGTGCTCATACCGCCGTCGCGATCCGCGAGATAGAGAACGCCGCCCTCGATGTCGCTGCCGAGTGGCTCGTTGAGCACGAGGCCGTCGCGGTTCACGCCGATCCAGCGGGCGGTGTGCACGGAGCCGTCGTGGTTGATGAAGGAGATCCATGCGTTGTTGTCCTGCACGGCCTGCCCGACGTTCCGATTGGGTACCACGATCAGGTTGCGGACCGGATCGTACGAGCAGCTCTCCGCCGAGAAGATCGCCCCGTACACCTTCACGTTGGACGACATGGGTTGGAACGTCTGCCCGGGCGCCGGGACGATCGGCAGGCCGAGCGGATTGCCGACGGTGAACGAGCCGGGCTGACCTTGGGCGGTCGCCGGGGCGGCGCCGATGGCGAGAAGCGCTGCCACGGCGCAGGCGCGAGAGAAGGGCGTCATGGGGGGCATCTTCGAAGGCGTGGAGGACGACGGCGAGCGCTGTACTACTTCCATCCGGGATGGCCGGATCCCCGCGGATTGTCAGGATTGCGTCATCGAGGCGACGGTCGCAGGCGACCTCGGCCTCGGTGGCCTATCGCGTCTGTGAGTAGATGATCGACGCAACGATGGCGGCCGCGATGGCGGCGAGCGCGATCTTGATGGCACTCCACGGGCGCTGGCCCTGCACCTCGCCGGTCCGTGCGTTCACGAGGAACCGGTAGACCTTCTCGCGGAAGCGGTACGAGCAGATCCACATCGGCAGCAGCACGTGCTTGTACGTGATGCCGCTGTGGTGCGTGTTCAGCGTGTGGATGCGCTGGTGGTCGCCGCCGATGTCGCGCTTCACGTCCTGGCGGATGACCTCGTCCATGCGCTCGACCGCGCGCCCCCATCCTCCGCGCAGGTCGATCTGGTAGCGCTCGGCCAGGAACCCGGACAGGTACTCGTCGGCGTAGGGCACGAGCGAGCCGGTGTCCCACGGCTCGAGCTTCTCCGCGAGGTCCCGTGGGAGGGACTTGGAGCCGACTACCAGGGTGTCATCGAACTTGCGTGCGACGGTACCCGCAGCAGCTCGCCACCGTATGCGTGTCTGGGTCCGCTTGCCGACCCGCACGACGTAGGTGTCGCCCCGCTGCCCGGTGTAGCGACTCACGGTATCAGCGTCGAAGGTCCAGTAGGGCGTGTAGAGCCCCTGCAGCCGCTCATCCAGGCGGGCTAACTTCTTCAGCGCGTTAGGTGCGAACAAGCGGGTGCGGAGCCACTTGCGGAACATCTGGGTAGCCTGATCGCGCTTCACCTGGAACGGCAGCAGCGCCTGCGGCCTGATGAGCTTCTCCGAGCCGGCCTTCACCACGATGGATGAGCCGCAATAGGGGCAGGGGAAGGCCTCTTTCGCAGGCGGCGGCTGGATGTGTGCCGCGCACGACGTGCACGTGACCGAGGGGACGTCCTCGGTGACGGCGCTCCGCTCGAGGTCCGTGAGCGTCGCCGCGAAGTCGTGCTCGACGACGACCTCGCCCGACGCCGGAATCGACGTCTGGTGTCCGCAGTACGGGCACTGGAGCGTGTCGGTTCCGGGCGCGAACTCGACTTTCGCGCCGCACTGCGTGCACGGGAACTGACGCGTCCCCTCCGGGCCGGGGATCGGCTCGTCGGGAACGCCGTCGATCGAATCGTCGTCCATGGAGTCGTCCACGGCGCCGCCCACGGAGCCGTCGATGCGTGGCGTCACGTTTGCCCGTGGAACGCGGTGAGCGGCTCCTGCATTACTTCGGGAGCGGCGGCGGCACCGCGCCGAAGAGCTTGGCCACGACCTCGATCTTGTCGGCTGCGGTCCACTCGGCTATCCCCTCCGACCACAGGAGCGTGTCCTTCGTCACGCGGCCCGCGCGGATCTGGTCCTTGAGCGCCGCCGCGTCGAACGGCCCCGCCTGCTGGCCGTCCACGGCAGCGAACCAGAGCGTCTGTGGGATAGGCGGCGGACCTGCAGCGGGCCGACCCTGTTGGCCGAACGCCTGTCCCATCTGGCCGCCCATCGCCATCCCGAGACCGGCACCGATGCCTGCGGCGGCCGCCCCGCCACCACCCGGGTTCTTGGCGGCGTCACCGATCGCCGTGGCGGCTTGGAACTGCGTGTACTTCCCGAGGTCGCCGATGACGCCCATGCTGGTGCGCTTGTCGAGCGCCTCCTCGACCGCAGGCGGCAGGGAGATGTTCTCGACCAGGAGCGTCTTCAGCTCCAAGCCGTACCCGGTCAGGTCGCTCGTGACACGCCCCAGCAGCGTGCCGCCCAGCTCGTCGAGGTGCCCGGCCATGTCGAGCACGGCGATGCCCGAGCCAGCGAGCGCGTCCGAGAAGCGCGCCACGAGGATATTCCGGACCTGATCCACGACCTCGCCCGTGGTGAAGCGACCATCCGTGCCGACGATCTCCTTGATGAAGAGCCCGGGGTCGGATACGCGGATCGCGTAGGTGCCGAACGCGCGCACGCGGACGGGCCCGAACTCGGGGTCGCGCATGGTGATGGGGTTCTTCGTGCCCCACTTCTGGTCGGTGAAGAGCCGCGTGTTGACGAAGTAGACCTCGGCCTTGAACGGGCTCTGGAAGCCGTGCTTCCACCCCTTCAGCGTCGACAGGACGGGGAGGTTTGCGGTCTCCAGCGTGTACATGCCGGGCGTGAAGATGTCGGCCAGCTGGCCCTCGTCGATGAAGACGGCGGTCTGACCTTCACGCACGGTCAGCTTGGCGCCGTTCTTGATCTCGTTGCCGTGGCGCTCGAACCGGTACACGAGCGTGTCCACGCTGTCGTCCGTCCATTGGATGACATCGATGAACTCGCCTTTGATCTTGTCGAACAGGCCCATCGGGGATCTCCCTCCGCCTGAAGTCAGCTTTCGAGGTCTGAGTATACGCCAGCCGTGATTCAGCGCCCAACCCTTACGGGGGGGGACTCCGCGAATCATCAAACGGCCCCCCGTAGGGGGAC
>Ga0194132_10004684_pt1 | contig 23057 bp, 20 predicted proteins | sample TA2KigOf80mmetaG_FD_148612 | JGI IMG/M metagenome (GOLD analysis project Ga0194132, IMG submission 148612) | Freshwater microbial communities from Lake Tanganyika, Tanzania - TA2015054 Kigoma Offshore 80m | ecosystem: Environmental > Aquatic > Freshwater > Lake | place: Tanzania: Lake... | reverse complement strand
CGGCGAACAGCCGGTCGAGGCGGAACTGGAGGAACGGGGTCGCGTGCTCGACCGCCTCGATCAACGCCGCGGGCGACTCCTGCCAGGTGTCGGCCGGGTCCTTGCCCGCCGGCAGCGCGGCCACCCGCAGCTCGATCTCGTACTCGGCCTCCCACGTGTACCACTTCTCGGCTGCGCCCTGGCCCGCCGAGTCGGCGTCGTACGCGAGCACCACGCGCCGGGCGAGGTTCTTCAGGGCGCGCACGTGCTCGTCGGTGAGCGCGGTGCCGCAGGTGGCCACCGCGTTGGGGGCACCGGCGAGGGCGAAGGCCATGACGTCGGTGTAGCCCTCGCACACGATGACCTCACCCCGGGCCACCACCTCGGCCTTGGCCCAGTTGAGGCCGTAGAGCACCCGGCTCTTGTGGTACAGCGGGTTGTCGGGCGAGTTCTTGTACTTGGGCATCTGGTCGCCCATGGCCCGGCCGCCGAAGCCCACCGGCTTCCCGCTCGAGTCGTAGATCGGGAACAGCACCCGGGCCCGGAACTGGTCCTGGAGGCGGTTGGCCCGGTTGACGAACGCGAGGCCCGCGGTCACCAGGTCGTCACGCTTCACGCCCTGCTTCTGCAGCACCCGGCTCAGGTGGTCCCACTCGTCGGGCGCCCAGCCGATCTTGAACCGCCGCGCCGCGTCGCCGTCGAAGCCGCGGCTGCGCAGGTACCTGCGGGCCGCACCGGCCTCGGGCGAGTCGAGCAGGAGGTGGTGGTACTCCTCGATCGCGGCGCCGACGACCTCCGCCAGCTTCTCGTTGCGCGACCGGCTCTCCGTCGTGCGCTTGTCGTCGTAGCGGAGCTGGATGCCGGCCTTCGCCGCGAGCCGCTCCACCGCCTCGACGAAGTCGAGGTGCTCCATCTCGCGGACGAAGGTGATCGCGTCACCCGACGCCTGGCAACCGAAGCACTTGTACAGGCCCATCTCGGCGTTGACGTAGAACGACGGGGTCTTCTCCTGATGGAAGGGGCACAGCCCGCGGTAGCGGGTGCCGACCTTCTTCAGGGCGAGCTGCTCGCCGATGAGCGCGACGATGTCGGTCTGCTCCCGGACCCGCACCACGTCCTCGTCGAGGATCCCCATCCGGGTGCGAGGCTACGGGGTGTCAGACCCCGCGCGGAAGGTCGTCGGGGCGCCAGCCGAGGAGCTCGACCCCCAGACCCAGGGCGAAGCGGTCGGTCATGCCCGACACGTACTGCACGGCCATCGCGGCCGCGGCGTCGGAGCCGGGCTCGGGGACCGGCGCGCCCTTGCCGGCGTCGGGCAGACGGTGGGGGGCGTCGGCGAAGTGGTCGACCAGGCCCCGCAGCAGGCGGATCGCCTTCTCGGCCTGACGACGCGAGGCCGGGCGCAGGTAGATCCGCTCGAAGTTGAACGCCCGGAACTCGGCCAGCGCGCTCGCCGCGGGCTCGGTCATCCCGACGTGCCCGGTGCGGTCGATCGCCTCGAGCACCGCCAGCACGAACGTGCCGATCTGCTCGCTCGACCGGGTGCCCACGACGGCCCGCACCGACTCCGGGAGGTCGTCGGGGACGAGAATCCCGGCCCGCACGGCGTCTTCGAAGTCGTGGCACACGTAGGCGATGCGGTCGGCCCACGCCACCACCTCACCTTCGGGCGTGGCGGGCGGCGGGCGGCGCCACGAGTGGTTGCGCACGCCGTCGAGCGTCTCGCGGCAGAGGTTGAGCTCGGCGAGGGTGACGTCGGCGCCGTAGACCGCGTGGTCGTAGCCGGTGTGGGGCAGGTACGGCGAGAAGGCGTCCTCCGACGCGTGACCCGCCGGCCCGTGACCGCAGTCGTGGGCGAGCGCGATGGCCTCGGTGAGCGGGAGGCAGAGGTTGGCGGCCCGGGCGATGCCGACGGCCACCTGGGCCACCTCGACGGCGTGGGTGATGCGGGTGCGGAGGTGGTCGTCCTCCGGGGCGATGAACACCTGGCACTTGCCGGCGAGGCGTCGCCACGGCCGGGAGTGCTTGATGCGGTCGAGGTCGCGCTCGAAGCACAGCCGGTAGGGATCGGGCTCCTCGGGCCGCAGCCGCTCCCCGGCGCCGCGGGGCAGCGTGGCCCCGGGGGCGAGCTCCTCGGCCAGCCGGTGCTCCCGCTCCTCCCGGGTGAGCAGCCCCGCGCCGACGAACGCGTCGACGCCCAGGTGGGCCTGGCGCACCACCACCTCGGGCTCGTCGACGAGCCCCAGCGGCGTGCGCGGAGGGAGCTGCTGCGAGGTCATGGTCCGAGCGTACCGACGGGGTGTGACACTCACCTGACTGTTCGCACTGACCCGAAGGCGCCGCCCCGAACGCGACCATGTGACGCCAGACGGCACATGTTGCCGCCGGACGTCACATGCTCGGCTAGGCGGTGGTCCCGGGGCCGCCGGCGCCCAGGGCCGCGTGGGCGGCGGCGAGGCGGGCGATCGGCACGCGGTAGGGCGAGCACGACACGTAGTCGAGGCCGACCTCGTTGCAGAAGTGCACCGACTTCGGGTCACCGCCGTGCTCGCCGCAGATGCCCAGCTTGAGGTCGGGCCGCTTCTCGCGCCCGAGCTTCACGGCCGTCTTCACCAGCCCGCCGACACCCTCGAAGTCGATGGTCTCGAACGGGTTGTGCGGCAGCAGGTGCTGCTCGAGGTACACCGGCATGAATCGGCCCTCGATGTCGTCGCGAGAGAACCCGAACGTCATCTGCGTGAGGTCGTTGGTGCCGAAGGAGAAGAACTCCGCCACGCCGGCGATCTCGTCGGCCACCAGCGCGGCACGCGGCGTCTCGATCATGGTGCCGGTCTTGAAGTCGACCCCGCCGATCTCGCCCGCGGCGCCGAAGGTCGACTCGGCCACCTCGTGCACCCAGTCGACCGCGAGGCCGAGCTCGGCCTTCGAGATCGACAGCGGGATCATGATCTCGACGATCGGGTGGCCACCCTGGAGCTTGCGCTCGATCGCGGCCTCGAGCAGCGCCCGGACCTGCATCTTGTACAGCTCGGGCTTGAGGATCCCGAGGCGCACGCCCCGGGTGCCGAGCATGGGGTTGGCTTCCCGCCAGTGCTCCGCGGCGGCGAGGAGGGTGCGCCCCGCCTCGTCGAGCTCGCCCTTCGCGTCCTCGACGAGCAGCTCCTCGATGTTCGGGAGGAACTCGTGCAGCGGCGGGTCGAGCAGCCGGACGGTGACGGGCAGTCCGTCCATCGCCTCGAGGATCCCGAGGAAGTCCTCTCTCTGGTAGGTCGCCAGCTCCTTGAGCACCTCGTGCTCCTCCTCCGGCGAGCCCGCGAGGATGAAGCGCTGCACCAGGTGCAGTCGGCTCCCCAGGAACATGTGCTCGGTGCGGCACAGACCGATGCCCTCGGCCCCGAACTCGCGCGCGACCAGGGCGTCGTGGGGCAGGTCGGCGTTGGTCCGCACGCCCATCGTCCGGAACTCGTCGGCCCACGAGAGGATGATCCCGAACGGGCCGGTGGGCTCGGGCGTGATCACGGGGACGGCGCCCACCACGACCTCGCCGGTGGAGCCGTTGATCGAGATGACCTCGCCCTCGGTCACGACGGTGTCGCCCACCCGGAACTCCCGCTTCGCGACGCTGATGTCGAGCTCCGACGCGCCGCACACGGCCGGGGTCCCCATGCCGCGGGCGACGACGGCGGCGTGCGACACGAGCCCGCCGCGGGACGTGAGGATCCCCTCGGCGGCGATCATCCCGTGGAGGTCGTCGGGCGAGGTCTCCGGCCGCACGAGGATGACCCGCTGACCCTCGTTGTGCCTCGCCTCGGCGTCGTCGGCGGTGAAGTACACCTGGCCGACGGCGGCACCGGGCGACGCGTTGAGTCCCTTGGTGAGCGCGGTGTACTTCGCGTCGGGATCGAACTGCGGGTGCAGCATCTGGTCGAGCTGCTCGGGCTGGACGCGCAGGACGGCCTCGCGCTTGTCGATCAGGCCCTCCTCCTCCATCTCGACCGCCATGCGCAGCGCGGCCGCGGCCGTGCGCTTGCCGACGCGGGTCTGGAGGATGAAGAGGCGACCCTGCTCGATCGTGAACTCGATGTCGCACATGTCGCGGTAGTGGTTCTGCAGGAGGTCCATCACCTCGAGCAGCTGGGTGTGGCACTCGGGGAAGTGGGTGCCCATCGCCTCGAGCGGCTCGGTCACGCGGATGCCGGCGACCACGTCTTCGCCCTGGGCGTTGGCGAGGAAGTCGCCGTAGGGACGGTTCTCACCGGTGGCGGGGTCACGGGTGAAGGCGACGCCGGTGCCGGAGTCCTCGCCCTTGTTGCCGAACGCCATCGTCTGCACGTTGACCGCGGTGCCGAGGTCGTCGGGGATGTCCTCCATCCGCCGGTAGATCTTGGCCCGGTCGCCGTTCCACGACTTGAACACGGCCTCGACCGCGAAGGCGAGCTGCGCGGTGGGCTCCTGGGGGAACTCGATGCCCGCGTGCTCGCGCACGATCCCCTTGAACGTCTCGACGAGGCCCTGGAGGTCGTCGGCGGTGAGCTCGGGGTCGGTGGCGACCCCCCGCTCCTCACGCAGGGCCTCGATCGCGTGCTCGAACGCGTCGCCGGGCACGTCGAGGACGATCTTGGCGAACATCTGCACGAAGCGGCGGTACGAGTCGTAGGCGAAGCGCTCGTTCTGGGTCTGCTTCGCGAGCCCCTGCACCGACACGTCGTTGAGGCCGAGGTTGAGGACGGTGTCCATCATCCCCGGCATGGAGAACGCGGCACCGGAGCGGACGGACACCAGCAGCGGGTCGTTGACGTCGCCGAGCGTCTTGCCCATCTTGCCCTCGAGGGCGCTGACCGCCCCGGCGACCTCGTCCATCAGGCCCTCGGGCATGGTGTCGCCACCCGCCATGTAGACCTTGCACGCCTCGGTGGTGATCGTGAAGCCCGGGGGGACGGGGAGCCCCAGGTTCGTCATCTCGGCCAGGTTCGCTCCCTTGCCACCCAGGAGGTACTTCTGGTCGCGGTTGCCCTCCTCGAAGGCATAGACGTACTTCACAGTGATCTCCGGATCTCGCGAGGTGGGTGCAGGTTGGGATGGATGGGGACTTGCGAGCCTACCGAGCCCGTCGCAGGCCCCGCAGGCCGACCGACCGGATCGCCGGGGCGGCCGGGCCCGGCTCAGGCGGGGGTGCCGTCGCGGGTGGGCTTGTAGCGGGCGACGACCACGACCGTCTTGGCCAACCGGTCGGCCAGCGAGAGCTGGTCCTTCGCCATTGCGTACGACAGACCGTAGAAGAGGGCCAGGAACGCCCCCATCTGGAACAGGGCGGGCACCGCCACCATCGGCAGGATGTACCGACGGACGAGCTGAGCGAGCGTGGGCAGGTTCCCGGTCTCGCGGTCGACGCACATGATGTAGGTGAACCGCTTGCCGAGGGTCTGGCCCGTCCGCAGCGTGGGGACGACGTACATCCCCACCACCCAGATCTCGAACAGCACGATGAGGGCGATCGTGAACGCCGCTCCGCCCCCGAGCGCCGCGTAGGCGACCCCGCCCGTGGCCGCGAACACCGCGACGGTGGTGATCACGTCGATGAGCGACGCAGTGATCCGCCGGCCGAGCGTCGGCTGCTCGAGGAACTCGGGGACGTGGTGGAAGAGGCGCTGGCGCATCTCCTTCGGCGACATCGCCGCGAGCTCGTCGTCGTCGACCACCTCGGCCTCGACCACCTCGCCGTCGTCGTCGACCACCTCGGCCTCGACCACCTCGGCCGGCCGGGCGGGAGCGCCCCGACCGGTGAGCTCGTTCTCCTCGTCGTACCGCTGACGCTGGACGGGGTCGCTCAGCACCTGCCACGCGCGCCGGACCGCGGCGACCTCGTCGGCGTCGCCTGCGCTCTGCGCCGTCTCCAGCGCCGACGCGTACGCCGCCTTCAGGTCGGCCTTGGCCGCGCGGGGGTCGGCATCGATCACCTCGTAGTGCGTGCGCTCGGACACCGTCACCCCAGCCGCTCGTGGAGCATCGGCAGCAGCTCCGGGATCGCGATCCGCTCCTGGGTCATCGTGTCGCGGTCGCGCACGGTGACGGCCCGGTCGTCGAGCGAGTCGAAGTCGATGGTGACGCACAGCGGCGTGCCCACCTCGTCCTGACGGCGGTAGCGCTTGCCGATCGAGCCTGCGACGTCGACGTCGATCATGAAGTGGCGCCGCAGCGAGTCGGCGATCTCCCCTGCGAGGGGCACGAGCTGGTCGTTCTTCGACAGCGGCAGCACGGCCACCTTGATCGGCGCGAGGCGCGGGTCGAGGCGCAGGAGCGTGCGCTTGTCGGTGCCGCCCTTCGCGTCGGGAACCTCCTCCTCGTCGTACGCGGCGAGGAGGAACGCGAGCGTGGCGCGGTCGGCGCCGGCGGCCGGTTCGATCACGTGCGGGATGTAGCGGCGGTCGTGCTCCTGGTCGAAGTACGACAGGTCCTGGCCGGAGAACTCCCCGTGCTGGGTGAGGTCGTAATCGGTGCGGTTGGCGATGCCTTCGAGCTCACCCCAGCCCCACGGGTACATGAACTCCACGTCGGCGGTGCCGGCCGAGTAGTGCGACAGCTCGCTCTCCTCGTGGGCCCGCAGGCGCAGCTGGTCGGCGGGGATGCCGAGGTCGACGTACCAGCCGAGCCGCTCCTGGCACCAGTACTCGAACCACTTCGCGCCCTCTTCCGGCGGCACGAAGTACTCCATCTCCATCTGCTCGAACTCCCGCGTGCGGTACACGAAGTTGCCCGGCGTGATCTCGTTGCGGAACGACTTGCCCACCTGCGCGATGCCGAACGGCGGCTTCTTGCGGGTGGTGGTCTGCACGTTGGCGAAGTTGACGAAGATGCCCTGCGCGGTCTCGGGCCGGAGGTACGCCACCGAGGCGTCGTCCTCCACCGGGCCGACGAAGGTCTTGAACATCAGGTTGAAGTTGCGGGCCTCGGTGAACGAGTCCTTGGCGCCGCAGTTCGGGCACGCGCCGCTCTCGGGCAGCTGGTCGGCCCGGAACCGCTCGTTGCAGCTCTTGCAGTCGACCAGCGGGTCGGTGAACGTCGCGAGATGGCCGCTGGCCTCCCACACCCGGGGGGCCATGAGGATGGCGGCGTCGAGGCCGACGACGTCGTCGCGCATCTGCACCATGGACCGCCACCAGGCGTCCTTGACGTTGCGCTTGAGCAGCACGCCGAGGGGCCCGTAGTCCCAGGTGGACCGGAACCCCCCGTAGATCTCGCTCGACGGGAAGACGAGGCCCCGGCGCTTGGCGAGGTTGACGACGCGATCCATCTGGTCTTGCTTGGCCATGAGGCGCCGATGCTACCGGCGCGCCGCCGTCGGCCTCGGGCGGAAGCGCCCGGCGGTCCCCGGCTCAGAGCAGCGTCGCGCTCTTGAGCCGCCGCTCCGAGTGGTACTCGAGCGACGAGATGGCGAGGCGCTCCACCTCGCTCAGCACCCGGTCGTCGGGCGGGTCGGCCAGCACGCCGTTGAGGCCGCCACCCACGATCCGGGAGATCACCTCGGCGCTCTCGGGTGTGATCGGTCGACCACCGAGGACGCAGGAGGCGCACAGGACCCCGCCCTCCCCCAGGTCCCAGGCCTTGAAGGGCCCCTCGCCCCCGCACCGGGCGCAGGCGTCGACCACGGGGTGGAAGCCCTCCAGGGAGAGCAGCTTCCAGAAGAAGGCGGTGCTCACCGCGGGCGACGGCCGCTCGGCGAGGGTGCGCAGGGCCCGCTCGAGCATCCGGTACAGCGCCGGGTTGGCCTCCCGCTCCAGCGCCACCTGGTCGACGGCCTCGAGCATCGACACCGAGTGGGTGAGGCAGCCGTAGTGCTCGCGCAGGGCCCGGTTGGCGTCGATCGTCTCCACCTGGGTGACGATGTCGAGCTCCCGGCCCTTGTAGCACTGGAACGCCACGTGGCTCGCCGGCTCCAGCCGGGCCCCGAACTTCGACCCGGTCTTGCGGATGCCCTTCGCCACCGCCCGGACCTTGCCGTGGCCCTGGCTCATGATCGACACGATCCGGTCGGCCTCACCCAGCTTGATCGAGCGCAGCACCACGCCCTGGTCCCGATAGAGGCCGCTCACCCTGTCAGTCTAAATCACACCGGTGTGGTTCTTCGCGGCCAGGCACGGGTGGAGCGATTCGTTGTGCAACGGCGCTCACCCAGCAAACGAGAATGCGCAACAGAGCCTGCACCGCTCGCTCGCGAGACGTCGGGGTCCGCAGGTCTTGACGTGCGAGCGCTTCACTGAAGCATCCGTTCCGCTGAGCGGGAGAATCCGTGCAACGAAAGCCGCCGACGAAGCATCGTTGAGCGCGACTGGTGGAGCAGTGGAGGGCTGGACGGGTCGGAGTCAGTTGCCCGCGATGACGCCGTCGAGGTCGTCGGCGAGGGCGGACAGCGTGGCGGCGACGTCGCCCGAGTACGCAGACCAGTGCATCGGGGCGAGCGTGGTCGCCCCGAGCCCCGCCAGCCGCCGCACCTGCTCCCCGGAGTCGGGGACCCGCGACCACGACCCGTAGCCGTCGGCCCGGTCGAGGGCGGTCGCCGCCGGCGCGGGGTCGTCGTCGGTCACGGGCGCGAACGCCCCGAACATCGTGAAGAGGTCGCCACAGAACAGGGTGCGGGTGGTCTCGTCGTACATCACCCCGGCGTCCCACCCATGCGGCAGATGGGGCGTGTCGAGCCAGCGCATCCGGTGGCCGCCGAGGTCGAGCACCTCCCCGTCGGCCAGCGGGCGGGGCGGGCGGTCGGCGGCGTCCCCGATCGAGACCATGCAGCCAATCATCCCCTGCACCACCGTGGCGTCGGGCGCGACGGCCAACCACTCGTTCATCGCGCCGCACTCGTCCGCCTCGAAGTGGCCGAACGAGATCCAGCGCAGCGACTCGACCGGGATCACCGACGCGACCGCGTCTCGCACGAGCGGGAACATCATCCGCATGCCGGTGTGGAACAGCAGCGGCTCGTCCCCCGTGATCAGGTACTGGTTGAAGCCGAGGTCGACCTCGGCGATGTGGGTGGTGAGCTGGTGGATGCCGTCGGCGATCTCGGTGACTCGGGTCTCCACGGGTGACCTCCTTGGGGCGAGCCCGCTCCCGCAGGCTCAGTAGGCGTCGGGGTCGCGCTGCACGACCTCCGGCACGGGGTGGCGAAAGAGCTCGCTGGCGTTGCGCCAGGTGATGCGCTCGACGTCGGCATCGGGCAAGCCGGCGAGGTGCTCGCGCAGCATGGCCTGCGTGTTCGGCCAGGTGGAGTCGGCGTGGGGGTAGTCGGACTCCACCATCACGTTGCCGGGGCCCATCACGTCGAGCTGGCGGAACGCGGAGGGGTCGTCGATCGCGCAGAACCAGAAGTTGCGGCGGAACACGTCGGCCGGGCTCTCGGGCACGTCGTTCCAGGTGCCGTACATCGAGTCGTACATGCGCACGTGCTCGAGCCGGTCGATGAGCCCGGCGACCCAGCCGATGCCGCCCTCGGAGAGGCAGATGCGCAGGTCGGGGAAGCGCACCGGGATCTTCGAGTAGAGCCAGTCGACCGCGGCGAACATCGCGTAGCCGAAGAACAGGACGCCCACGGTGTCGCTCGGCGCGTCGGCCGCGGTGGCGGGCGACGTGCCCGACGAGCCCACGTGCAGGCACACCACGGTGCCGGTCTCCTCGCAGGCCCGCATGATGGGGTCCCAATGCCCGGTGTGGAGCGACGGCAGGCCGAGCAGGTGCGGCGCCTCGGAGAACGTCATCGCCTTGAAGCCCCGCTCCGCGTTGCGGCGCACCTCCTCGGCCCCCAGCTCGGGGTCGAGCACGTACGGGAGCTGCAGCGGGATCATCCGCCCGGGCGAGTGACCGGCCCACTCCTCGAGGTGCCAGTCGTTCCACGCCCGCACGCAGGCGAGCGCGAGCTCGGGGTCGTCGGTCACCTGCTGGAGCCGCTGGCCCGCGAAGCCCGGGAGGAACGAGGGGAAGTTGAGCGACGCGTAGACCCCGTTGAGGTCCATGTCGTGGATGCGGGCGGCGACGTCCCACGCGCCCGGACGCATCTCGTCGAACCGGGTGGGGTCGAAGCTGTACTCGTCGACCGGGCGGCCGACCACCGCGTTGAAGCCGACGTTGGGCAGGAGCTGACCGTCGTAGAGCCACGCCTCACGGCCGTCGTCGTCCTCCACGATGCGGGGCGCCCGCGCGGCCAGCGCCGCGGGGACCCGGCCCTCGAACGTGTGGGGAGGCTCCACGACGTGGTCGTCGCACGAGATCACGGTGTACGACCGCTCGGCCCGCTCCGGCTCGGGCAGGAACGTGACCTTGCCCTTCACGTTGTTGGTGAAGCCCGAGTTCGCGCTCAGGTCGTCGAGGGAGATGGCCATGCGCGCAGCCTAAAGCAGCAGCGCACGGAGCGAGCGGCCCGGCGGTGCCGGCACTCCCGTCCTCGGCGGGGCCCCCTCCCTCCGCCGAGGCACACTCGAGCATCGGACAGCGAATCCCATCGAGCCGGGTCCCCGATGCTCCGGGAGCCCCACCTGCGGGCGGAAGCACCGACACCGCCGACCCTGGTGGGCTGCTCAGGCGTCGCCGGTGGGGTTGCCGTCGGCGTCGATCGCGCCGAAGCGGCGGCTCCGGCCCTGGAACTCCGAGATTGCGTCGAAGAGGTTCTCGCGACGGAAGTCGGGCCACAGCACGTCGGTGAACACCAGCTCCGAGTACGCCACCTCCCACAGGAGGTAGTTGGAGATCCGGTACTCGCCCGACGTGCGCACCATGAGGTCGGGATCCGGCATGTCCGGTGCGTAGAGGTGCCGGGCGATCGACCTCTCGTCGATCGAGCCGGGCTTCACCTTCCCGGCCGCGACCTCCTCGGCCAGCTTCCGCACGGCGTCGACGATCTCGGCGCGGCCGCCGTAGTTGAAGGCGAAGGTGAGGGTCATCCGCCGGTTCTTCGCGGTGAGCGCCTCGGTGTCGGCGATGTGCTGGGCCACGCGCCTGGGCACCCGGCCACCCCGACGCCCGATGAACCGCACCCGCACACCCCGCTCGTTGAGGTCGTCGCGGCGGCGCAGGAGGATGCTCTCGTTGAAGCGCATGAGGAACCGCACCTCGTCGAGTGGGCGACGCCAGTTCTCGGTGGAGAACGCGTAGACGGTCATCCAGGGCAGGCCGATCTCGAGCGCGCCCTCCACGGTGTCGAAGAGCGCCTCCTCCCCCGCCGCGTGCCCGTCGGTACGCTTCAGGCCCCGGCGCTGCGCCCAGCGGCCGTTGCCGTCCATGACGATCGCCACGTGCTTCGGCATGCGTGCGCGGTCGAGTTCGGAGGCCACGCCCGCGCACGCTAGCCCCAGACCCCCCGCGGGTGGGATTTACCCGGGGCGGCACGGGGTCGGGACGCTCGCTACGCTCCGGCCCTCATGCGCTGGACCGCGGTGGTGAATCCGGGCGCGGGTCGTCGCCACGGTGCCCGCGAGCTCGCCCGGCTGGGCGACGCGCTCGCGGCACGCGCCATCGCCGTGCACGCCACGCGGAGCGCCGACGAGGGTCTCGAGGTGGCCCGGGCCGCCTTCGCCCGGGGTGACGGCGTGCTGGCCTGTGGCGGCGACGGCACGGTGCAGGTCCTCGCGCAGTGCGCGGCCGAGTCCGACGGGCTCCTCGGCGTGATCCCCGTCGGTTCCGGCAACGACTTCGCCCGGGGGATCGGCCTCGACCCCACGGATCCCCTCGCCGCCCTCCACGTGCTCGACGCCGGCCACGAGACCCGCCTCGACCTGGGTCGGGTCCGCACCGCCGACGGCGCCACGATGCTCTACACGACCGTGGCCCACAGCGGTCTCGACGGCGAGGTCAACCGCTGGGCCAACACCGTCACGCGGCTCTCGGGCACCGCGCTCTACGCCGTGGCCGCCGTCCGCACGATCGCCACGTACCACCCCACCGAGATGCGCATGGTCATCGACGGCGTGGAGTGGACCGGCCGACCGTGGCTCGTCGCCGTGGCCAACACCCACTGCTACGGCGGCGGGATGGACATCGCGCCGGCTGCCCGTGTCGACGACGGACTGCTCGACGTGATCGTCGTGCACGGCGTGTCGCGTGCTCGGGTGCTGCGGTGCTTCCCCCGCATGATCAAGGGCACCCACCTCACCATCGAGGGGGTCGAGCACTTCCGGGGCACGGTCGTGGAGATCGACGGGCCCGACGACCAGGAGATCTACGCGAGCGGCGAGCGGGTGGGGCTGCTCCCCGCCACGATCGACGTGCGGCCGGCGGCGCTGCGAGTGATGGTCCCCTGAAGCGCATCGCCGACTCGCCAGCGCCTGCCGGACCCAACGCCGTCAGGACGACCGTGATGCCTGCGGGGCCGCCGCCGGGCGGACCGGTGGCCGCGCCCCGCCGACCGGCTACGGGGTGAGGGCGTCCCCGACGGTGATCGTGCCCTCCATCCCTGCGGCCCGGTGACCGGGGACGTCGCAGAAGATCGTGTAGACGCCGGGCTCGAACTCGACCTTGCCGGAGTCGACCTCGTCGCCGTTGACGGCGAGCTTGAAGCCGCGGAACTCGGCCTCCTCGAACACGAGGGTGTGGGTGCCGCCCTTGCCGACGTAGGTGATCTCGTTGATCCCCGCCGTGGTCGGGAAGTCGCTGGCCTGGAACTTCAGCGACGCCAGCGCGTCGATCTCGATCGTGGCGACCGCCGGGCCCTTGGGCGGCACGAACCCGGCCGCCTCCTCCCCCTCGCTGTGCCCGCCCTCGGCGGCGCCGATCGTGGTGAGGCCCGCGGCCCCCACCGTGAACAGCAGCACGACGACCGAGACGACGAGCGCGCCCGTGCTCAGGTTGGGCTGCGAAGAGATCCACGCGGCACCGAACAGGACGACGAGCGTGAGCACCGATGCGACGATCAGCGCGCCGGTGGCGCTGCCCGCCAGAAGTGCCCGGGAGAGGTTGATGGCGTAGAACGCGATCGCGAGCGCCGACACGATCGGGAGCAGCAGGGGCAGCAGCAACCGGGTGCGCAGCGCCTCCGTGCGGGGGTCCTCCGACGGCTCGAGCACCGCCGATGGGACGGGCGTGAAGCCGCTCCCACCCTCCGCGGGGACGATGTCGGTCCCGGTTCCCTCGCCGTCGCCCTCGGGCTCGGCCTTCTCGATGTCGGTCGTCGTCATCGGTACATCACCTTAGGTCGCGCACACCCTACGGGTCGGACTCGGCGCCGCAGCGCCAACCTGGTCACGCTCACACACTCATCCGCTCGAGCTCGCGCTCGAGCGCCCGCCGCACCTGCGGACGCTGGCGTCGCTCCTCGTCGGCCGCCCAGCGGAAGAAGATCACGGCGATCAACGTCGAGGTGAACAGCCCGGCGCCGATCTTCATGACCAGTCCGGCGACCTGCATGTCCTCGAGGGTGCTCATGCCCCAGAGGTGCGGGAGCCCGACGTAGTGCTTGTAGAGGGGCTCGCCCCCCAGCGTCAGGAACGACGCCGGGATGGTCGGGATGATCGACTGGAGGAACAGATAGACCATCCGCATCAGCCAGCTCAGCCGCGGGATCTCCGGCAGCGGGCTGAGCACCGGCATCCACACGACGAACGCGGTCAGGAACAGGGCCGAGTGCACGAGGAAGTGCAGGAGCCCGTTCTCGGCGCTGGCGTTGACCAGGGCCGGGATGTGGGTGAGCGCCATCATCACGTTGAAGACGATCAGCGCGGGCAGGAACCGCGAGCAGAAGCGCACGGCCCCGAACCGGCGGCTGCCCGGGGCCAGCACCCAGCGGGCGAGCCAGGCGGGCGTGCCCAGCAGGAACAGGGGCACGGCCAGCAGGGTGATCATCAGGTGCTGCACCATGTGCACGCTGTACATCGACTGCTCGGCGATGTCGTGCACCGGCCAGTCGGACGACAGCCAGATGGTGAAGCAGGCCAGCGCCCACGCGGTCACCTGGCCCTTGGTGACGACGGGCGTGCCCGGCGTGACGACGGCACGACCGATGCGCTCGATCGCCATCCAGTAGCCGACGGCGAAGAGCGCGACGACGAGCCAGACGTCCGGGTGGGGGGTCCACCCCGGCAGCGAGGTGACTCCGAGCACGATGGCCTCAGAAGACGTGCAGCGTCGTCAGCATGATCGTGTACAGCACGCAGGCGGCGACCGCGCCCAGGACGAAGAACCGCGTGAACATCGGCTGGTCGGTCTTCAGGTGCATGTAGTACATGGCCACAAGGACGAACTTCACCAGCGCCCAGAACAGCAGCAGCGCGACGATGAGCCCGCTGCTGATGTCCCCCTCGAGGTACGAGGTGGCCACCTCGACGGCGGTGACGACCACCAGGATGAGGAAGATCATCACGTACTTGAACGGAGTGGGGTGCGAGTCGATCTCGCCCGGCAGCAGTCCCGGCGCCGGCTTCAGGACGCCACCCATCTCGGCGTGCGCGACCGCCGACATCTCCTCTTCGAGCGTCTTGACCGTGCCTTCGCTCACTGTGCGCGCTCCTTCCCCTGGTACCGGCTCACGTGCCCGGCTGGGGCATCAGGTAGATGACGGTGAAGATCACGATCCAGACGACGTCGACGAAGTGCCAGTAGAGACCGGCGATCTCGACCGACTCCGCCTTGTCGGTGCCCAGGCGGCCCTGCATGGACATGCCCCACAGCGATACCAGCCACAGGATGCCGAGGCAGACGTGGGCACCGTGGAACCCGGTGAGCACGAAGAACGTCGAGCCGAAGAGGTTGGTGTCGAGGTGCAGGCCCTCGCGGGCGAAGTGCGTGAACTCGTAGATCTGGCCCGCGATGAACGTGGCGCCGAAGATGGCGGTCGCCAGCAGCCAGAGGCGGAACCGACGGTGGTCGCCCCGCTGGATCGCGGCGAGCGCCAGCACCATCCCGAGCGAGCTCATGAGGAGGATGAACGACGTCGCCGAGGTGAACGGGATGTCGAACAGCTCCGTCGGCGTCGGGCCGGTCTGGGGCCGGCCCCGGTAGAGCAGGTAGGCCGAGATGAAGGCCCCGAAGAACAGGCAGTCGGAGGCCAGGAACAGCCACATCGCCAGCTTGCCGTTGGTGAGCGTCGCGGAGGAGCCGTGGCCCCCGTGGTCGCCCCCGGCGCCGTGCGACGGCGTGGGGTCGGTCGGCGGCGCGTCGTCGACCTGGGTGGCCGGCGCGTCGGTCTGCTCGATCGTCGTCATTGTCCGCAGTCCCCGATCAGTCGGCCGGCTCGATGGCCCAGGCGAAGAGGCCGAACAGGAGCACGACGCCACCGAGGACCCCGAGCCACGGGTTGGTGAACACCGCGGCGTATCCGAGGATCGGGAGGCCGAGCGCCGTGATGAGGGGGTAGTACGACGGCGACGGGAGGTGGATGCCGTGGCCGTCGTGGCCGTCGTCCGCGTGGTCGTCGGACCCACCGCTGGGCAGGGCGACGAGGCGACCCTCGTCGTCCTCGGTGTACTTCTGGTGCCAGAAGTCGTCGCGGGAGTGCACCTCGGGAACCTCGGCGAAGTTGTACTCCGGCGGCGGCGAGGGGATCGTCCACTCCAGCGTGCGGCCGTCCCACGGGTCGTTGCCGGCGATCGCACCGCGGCTCTTGCTCACCACCGCGTTGACGACGAACACCAGCACCGAGAAGGCGATGACGAACGACCCGACGGTCACGAGCTGGTTGAGCGTCTCCCAGCCGAGGTCGTTGTCGTAGCGGTAGGTCCGGCGGGGCATGCCCCAGAGCCCGAGGAGGTGCATCGGCGCGAACGTCAGGTTGAACCCGATGAACAGGGTCCAGAAGTTGATCTTCCCGAGGCGCTCGTCGAGCATCCGCCCGAAGACCTTCGGGTACCAGTAGTAGAAGCCGCCGAACACGGCGAAGATCAAGCCACCGAAGAGCACGTAGTGGAAGTGCGCCACCACGAAGTAGGTGTCGGTCTGCTGGGTGTCGGCCGGGACCACCGAGTGCATGACGCCGGACAGGCCGCCGAGGGTGAACATGGCGATGAACCCGAGCGAGAACAGCATCGACGTGGTCAGCCGGATCGATCCGCCCCAGACCGTGCCGAGCCAGTTGAAGATCTTCACGCCGGTGGGGATGGCGATCAGCATCGTCGCGAGCCCGAACGCCGAGATGGCCACCGGACCGAGGCCGGTCACGAACATGTGGTGCGCCCACACCCCCCAGCCGAGGAAGCCGATCGCGATGCCCGAGAAGACCACGATCGCGTAGCCGAAGAGCGGCTTGCGGGAGAACACGGGCAGCGTCTCGGAGACGATGCCCATGCCCGGCAGGATCAGGATGTACACCTCGGGGTGGCCGAAGATCCAGAACAGGTGCTGGTACAGCAGCGGGTCGCCGCCGGCCGCGGGGTCGAAGAACAGCGTCCCGAAGTTGCGGTCGAAGAAGACCATGATCAGCGCCACGGTCACCGGCGGGATCGCGAACAGCGTGAGGAACGCGATCACCAACATCATCCAGGTGAACACCGGCATGCGCAGGAGCGACATCCCGGGGCACCGCATGTTGATGCAGGTGACGATGAAGTTGATCGCCGATGTGGTGGATCCGATGCCGAGCAGGATCAGGCCGACGGTCCAGAAGTCGGGCCCGCGTCCGGGCAGGAACCCGGAGTCGAGCGGGGCGCTGGTGAGCGGGGTGTAGCCGAACCAGCCACCGTCGGGGGCGCCGCCGAGGAAGAAGCTCGAGTACATGAAGATGCCGCCGAAGAGGACGACCCAGTACCCGAACATGTTGATGCGGGGGAAGGCGACGTCTCGGGCACCGATCTGCAGCGGCAGGAAGTAGTTGCCGAGACCGACGGCGATGGGCATGCCGACGAGGAACACCATCGTCGTGCCGTGCATCGTGAACAGCTGGTTGTACTGACCCGCCGTGAGCACCGTGCCGTTCGGCTGGAACAGCTGGAGCCGGAGGAGCAGGGCCTCCACGCCCGCCAGCACGAAGAAGACCAGCGCGGTCACCACGTACAGGATGCCGATCTTCTTGTGGTCGACCGTCGTGATCCAGCTCACGAACCCGCGGTTCGCCTTCGGGCGACGGAGGATGCCGACGGCGCGCGGGGGTGCGGCGACTGCGTCTTGCACGGTGGTCATCGGGTTGCTCCCGTGATGGTCACTCGGTCACCTCGTCAGTCGAGCTGGAGCAGGTAGTCGGCGATCTCTTCCGCCTCCGCCCGCGTCATGGTGGGCTGGCCGGCCGGCGTGTCGTTCACGAACGAGGGCATGCCCACGCACGTGACGCCGGGACCGGGCGGCAGCCGGCACTCCGCCGCCTCCATCGGGATCATCGACGGTGCGTCGAGGATCCAGTCGATCAGGCGCTTGCGGTTGAGCTGGTAGTAGCCGCTGGCGAACGTCTCGCGGCTCGCGAGGTGGGTGAGGTTGGGGCCGTACACCGAGAGGCTGGAGTCCTCGGTGGTGTGGCAGTTCGTGCAGCCGAACTTCTTCGAGAACAGCGTGCCCGCCCGGCCCGCCTCCTCGAGGGTGACCGCCGGACCGTCGCGCTGCTCCTCGAGCCACTCCTCGAACTCGGCCTCGCTCTGGACGATCACCCGGAAGCGCATGTTGGCGTGGGAGAGGCCGCAGTACTCGGCGCACTGGCCGAGATACGTGCCCTCCTTCTCGGCGGTGAAGGTGAGCGTGTTGTCGTGCCCGGGCACGACGTCGCGCTTGCCGTTGAGCTCGGGCACCCAGAAGGAGTGGATGACGTTGCAGCCGCCGGTGGGCGGGGTCCCGAGCGAGGGGTCGCACGCGGTGAGCTCGGCGTTGATCTCACGGCCGACCGGGATGTGCATCTCGTTGGCCGTGACGACCTTCGTCCCGCCCTTCTCGGCCGGGTACTCGAACTGCCACCACCACTGCTTGCCCACGACCCTCACGTCGAGGGCGCTGGGCTTGGGAGCGTCGTTGAGCTGGAAGATGAGGGCGACGGTCGGCACCGCGACCACGGCGAGGATCACGGCCGGCAGCAGCGTCCAGCCCACTTCCAGGGCGGTGTTGCCGTGGACCTGCTTCGGGTTCTCGTTCTTGCCCGGACGGGCCCGGAACTTGATCGCCGCGACGACCACGCCCACGCACACGAAGATGCCGACGATGGTGGCGATGACCACCACGAACATGAACAGATCGTCGATCTTCCGGGCTTCCTCGCCCGCGGGCCTCAGCGAGTTCTGCCTGTTCTCGGGGCCGGTGCACCCGGCCACCACGGTCGCCAGGGTGAGGAGGCCCATGGCGAGGAGGGTCAACCTCTTGCGCCGGCTGCCGTTCGTCATGTCCTCGATTTCCCCGGGCCGAACGAACCCCGAACCGTCCGGCATCGCTGTCCCAGCGCCCATGCGGGCCACCTGTCGGCACTCTAACCGTCGGATCTCGCCGAACCGCAACTTGTGGCGGTGCGAATTCCCCGGTTGTGATTCGGGCCCCAGGAGGGCCCGTGTCGGCTCCTCTCGGCAGCTCCGGCAGGCCGCGAGGGGCTCAGGCGTCGAAGCCCAGACGGTCGAGGGAACGAGCCCGGCGCTGCCAGTCCTTCTCGACCTTCACCTTGGTGTCCATGAACACCCGGGCCCCGAGCAGGGCTTCGAGCTCGTGCCGGGCTGCGGTCAGGGCCTCCTTGAGGACGGCGCCGCGCTTGCCGATGACGATCCCCTTCTGGGAGTCCCGCTCGACCCGGATCGTCACGAGCAGGCGCAGGATCTCGTCGTCGGGAACGTCGGGGTCGTCGTCCACCTCCACGGTGACGGCGATCGAGTGCGGGAGCTCGTCGCGGGTGACCCGCAGCAGCTGCTCGCGGACCAGCTCGGCCGCCAGGAAGGTCTCGGGCTGGTCGGTGACCACGCCGTCGGGGAAGTACTGCGGTCCCTCGGGGAGCCGCTGCTCGAGCTCGTCGACCAGCCCGTCGACGCCTTCGCCGGTGAGCGCCGACAGCGGCACGTAGGCGTCGAAGTCGCCGAGGGCGGCCGCGGCGGTCGCGAGGTGCTCGAGGACCTGATCGGCCGCCGCGGCGTCGAGCTTGTTGACCACGAGGATCGCCGGGGTGGCCGTGCCATGGGCGAGCTCGGCGGCGAAGCGGTCGCCGGGGCCGTACGCGGCGTTGGCCTCGACGACCACGCAGATGACGTCGACCTCGTCGAGCGCGTCGCGCGCCCGCTTGTTGGTGCGCTCCCCGAGCAGGGTGCGCGGCTTGTGCAGCCCCGGCGTGTCGATGAAGACGATCTGGGCGTCGGGGGTGGTGCGCACCCCGCGGATCGCGGACCGGGTGGTCTGGGGCCGGTCCGACACGATCGAGACCTTCTGGCCGACGAGCCGGTTGACGAGGGTGGACTTGCCCACGTTGGGCCGGCCGACGACGGTGACGAAGCCGGACCGGAACGCTGCGGCGGTGCCCGTCATCGGTCGGTCGCGTCGGCGACCGACGGGGACCCGACGGCGTCGGCGACGGGTCGCACGCACACCGACATGATCCGCTGACCCTCCATGCGCTCCACCGTGAACACGTGGCCCTCGCTCTCCACGGAGTCGCCGGCGTCGGGCACGCGGCCGAGGAGGTTGAAGACCAGTCCGCCGACGGTCTCCCAGTCGTCGTCGGGGAACTTCACGCCGGCGGCCTCGCTCACGTCGTCGATCGGGGTCTTGCCGGGCATCCGGAAGCCGCCGTCGGTGAGGACCTCGAGGTCGGGGGTCTCGACGTCGTACTCGTCGGTGATCTCGCCGACGATCTCCTCGAGCACGTCCTCCATGGTCACGAGCCCGGCGGTGTCGCCGTGCTCGTCGACGACGATCGCCATGTGGAACTTCTTGGTCTGCATCTCGCGCAGGAGCTCGGCGACCCGCTTCCCCTCGGGGACGAAGACGCAGTCGCGCAAGGAGCCGCGCACGGGCGCAGCGCCATCGCCCTGGCTCGCCCGGGCGACCAGGTCCTTCAGGTAGACGAGGCCGACGATGTTGTCGGTGCTCTGCTCGTAGGCGGGGATGCGCGAGAACCCGGCGTCGATCGCCGTCCGGATGCCCGCTTCCACCGGGGCGTCGGCCTCGATCGCCACCATGTCGGGCCGCGGCAGCATCACCTCGCGCACGACGGTGTCGCCGAACTCGAAGATCGAGTGGATCAGCTCGCGCTCCTCGATCTCGATCGACTCCTCCTCCGCCGCCACCGTGGCCATCGCCTTCAGGTCCTCCTCGGTGACGAAGGGACCCTGCTTCAGCCCCTTGCCGGGCATCACGATGTTGGCGAGGCCGATCAGGCCCCGGGTGAGCCAGTGCATCGGCGGGAAGTACGTGATGGCGTAGAGGAAGCCGGCGGTGCGCAGCGCGGCCCGGTCGGTGTGCTGGATCGCGTAGGTCTTCGGCACCACCTCGGCCACGACGAAGAAGAGGACGAGCTGCACGAAGAGGCCGATGACGATGCCCCACGTGCCGAGCTGGCGGTCGAGCAGGATGCCGAGGAGGTAGGCGCTCGACAGCTGGGCGACGAGCGCGAGCAGCAGGAGGCTGTTGATCGTGCGCTCGGGGCGGTCGAGCATGCGCACCAGCTTCTCGGCCCCGCGCCGGCCCTCGTCGGCCAGTGACAGCGCCCGCACGAGGGTCATGCGCGAGAACGCCATCTCGGCGAGGGCCATGACGACCGACGCGGCGAACAGCACCAGCACCACGATGAGGACGAACCAGTCGCTTGTGCTCACACCGGCCTCCGCAGGACGGGTTCGGGGGTGGTGCCGGCTGCGAACGACGCGAGGAGCGACCGTTCGCGCGCCTGCATGCGCTCGGCCTCCGCAAGCTCGGCGTGGTCGTAGCCGAACAGGTGGAGCGTGCCGTGGACGACGAGGAGCGCGAGCTCGTCGTCGATCGGGATGCCCCGCTCCTCCGCCTGTACCCGCGCGACGTCGGGGCAGACGATGACGTCGCCGATGGCCATCGGCGGCTCGGCCGGCTCGCCGGCGGAGCCCGGGCCGCGGCCGCCCTGGTCGGGCATGCGCCCGACCGGGATCTCGTCCTCGAGCGGGAACGCGAGCACGTCGGTGGCGCCGGTGCCGCCGAGGTAGCGCTCGTTGAGGTCGGTGATGGTGGGCCGGTCGACGAACACGAGCGCCATCTCGACGTCGTCGGGAGCCCGCTCACCCCGCAGCACGTGCTCGGCGAGCCGCACCCAGCGCATGAGCTCGACCGGGACCGCCGTCTGCTCGTCGGCGCCGTGGACCCGGGGCGTGGTTCGTGGGATCACGGCCGCGCCCGCTCGTAGGCGTCGACGATGTCCTGCACGATCCGGTGCCGCACGACGTCGGCCGACCCGAGGTCGACGAACGCCACACCCGGGATGTCCTCGAGCACGTGGCGCACGCCGAGGAGGCCGGAACGGTTGCGGCCCTCGGCGATGTCGATCTGCGTGACGTCGCCGGTGATGACCATCCGGGACCCGAACCCGAGCCGGGTGAGGAACATCTTCATCTGCTCGGCCGTGGTGTTCTGGGCCTCGTCGAGGATGATGAACGAGTCGTTGAGCGTGCGGCCGCGCATGAACGCGAGCGGGGCCACCTCGATGGTGCCACGCTCCATGAGCCGGCCGACCGCCTCGGCGTCGAGCATGTCGTGCAGCGCGTCGTAGAGCGGGCGCAGGTACGGGTCGACCTTGGCCAGGATGTCGCCGGGGAGGAAGCCCAGCCGCTCCCCCGCCTCGACCGCCGGCCGGGTGAGGATGATCCGGTTCACCGTCTTGGCCTGGAGCGCCTGCACCGCGGCGGCCACTGCCAGGTAGCTCTTGCCGGTGCCCGCGGGGCCGATGCCGAAGGTGACGGTGTTGGCTGCGATCGCGTCGACGTAGCGCTTCTGCCCGCCGGTCTTGGGTCGCACCGACTTGCGGCCCCTGAGCACCTCGGTGGTGAACACCTCGCTCGGGCGCTCGTCGCGCTTCATCATGTCGATGGTCCGACCCACCCCTTCGACATCGAGGGAGTGGCCGCGCTCGAGCAGCAGCACCATCTCCTCAAAGAGGCGGCTGACCCGTTCGGCGTCGGCCTCGGCGCCCGACACCGTGATCTCGTTGCCGCGCACGTGGATCGCCACCGGGAAGGCCGACTCGACGAGGCGCAGCAGCTCGTCGCGCTGGCCGAGCAGCTCGACCATGTGGTGGTTGCCCGGGACGAGCACCTTCACCTGAGAGGACGGTGTGGTCACGTCACCAGGGATGCGGAGCGACCCATCGGGGCGATCGTAGCCCCGTCGGTGCCGGGACCCACGCGAGGGACGCCCGGGGCTCCCGCCGACCTCAGACCCGGGCGCGCAGCCCGAGCGACTCGAGCCGGGCCCCGAACTCGTCGGTGCCGTGGCCGAACACGGCCGCGAGGACTCGCAGGTCGTCGCGCCGGATGGTGAGGAATCGACCGTTGAAGTCCTGGCGCTGCAGCTGGATGCGCGCGGCATACCGTCCCAGCGCCTCGGCGTCGGGCTCGTGCACGGCCGACAGCGCCACGAGGTCGATGGTGAAGCCGCTGTCGTAGGCCATGGTGCCGTCGGTGATGTCGACCTCGGCGCCGGGGTCGCGGGGCAGGAGCTGGTCGGGCGGGACGTCGTAGAGCTCGGCGAGGCGGACCAGCCGCGACACCGACAGCGCACGCTCGCCCCGCTCGTAGGCGCTGAGCACCGACGCCTTGAACTCCTGGCCCGACCGTGCCTCCACCTCGTGGAGGGACATGCCCTTCTGCCGACGGATCGCCCGTAGGCGGTCGCCGACCTGCTCACCGATCGCGCTCACGGCGCCCCCAGCCACTCTCGAGGGTGGAACCCGGTCGCCGGCCCCAGTTCCGGCTCCCGCGCCACGGAGAATAGCCGCGGATCGGACCTCTGGCCACTCTCAGTGGCCGGGCTGCCGCCGAGCCGCGAGCACGGCGGCCACCGCCACCGCCGCCGTCTCGGTGCGCAGCACGTGCGGGCCGACGGCCAGGGTCACCGCACCCGGCCGGGCCGCCAGGGCCGCGCGCTCCTCGGGGTCGAGCCCGCCCTCGGCCCCCACCACCGCGAGCCACTCCCCACCCTCGGGTACCGCGAGGTCGCCGGGCGCGACCCCGGCGGGGTCGCCCACCACGATCACGCCG
>Ga0194132_10004683_pt1 | contig 23057 bp, 24 predicted proteins | sample TA2KigOf80mmetaG_FD_148612 | JGI IMG/M metagenome (GOLD analysis project Ga0194132, IMG submission 148612) | Freshwater microbial communities from Lake Tanganyika, Tanzania - TA2015054 Kigoma Offshore 80m | ecosystem: Environmental > Aquatic > Freshwater > Lake | place: Tanzania: Lake... | reverse complement strand
GAGCAATGGGGCACGGGGGATGCCACGCTCACATCGTTGACCATCACGGACGCATCGGGTTCTCCGATTTCGGTGGTGGAGACCGGAATGGGGGTTCGATTCACCTTGCAGATGAACGCCCACACTCCGATCGAGGCACCGATCATTCGAGTCTCGATCGACACTCTGCAAGGACAACACGTATGGTCGACATCGTCACAGCACGGTCAGGCACGACTGCGGATGCTCGACGGCCCCGCCACGGCAATCATCGATATTCCGAGCCTTCCACTACTTGATGGGCAGTACACCGTTTCTGCTGCAATTCTCGACACAACGGGCACGACCGAGTTGGATCACCATCGCAATTGGAAAACCATCGACGTTCACCACCGCGGAATCCACGACGGAGGGTTGTTGCACATCCCAGCCAACTGGTCGATGCGTCGCGACTGACGTTTACAGCTCTTCGGCAATCCTTCGCGAGAATAGTTTGAATACCCGCAGTCCGATTGCGACGGAGAGTACCGCAGCCACCACACAAAAGATCATGTCGCCAGTGCCTGGGAACCGACCGTCGTACGTAGTGTGTCGAATCGCCCGCAAGTACACCGCCGGCGGGTTCCAATGGAGGAAGAACAAGACGGTGTCGCTCACGCGACCGTCGAAACGAGTTGGGTCGTAGATCACCGGAGTCGCAAAGAACCACACCTGGTTGATGATGTTCCACAAGTACCCAAGATCACGGAAGTAGACCGAACCGACGGCCAGCATCAGGGCAATACCTGTTGCAAATAGCGTCAGGGTCATCATGAGAACGACCGTCATCGGGAGATACGCATAAAGCGGGCTGCCCATGATCGCTAGGGCGATACACACCACTGTCATCTCGATCGAAAACTGCACGAAACTGAAGACCACCTGCGACAGCACCAGGGTCTCTCGGGGAAACGCCACCTTGCGTACCAGTGAGGCGTTTCCGGTAATGCTCTGCAGACCAAGCCCGCACACCAGGGAGAACGTTCCCCACGGGATAATCCCGCTTAGTAGGTATAGCCCGTAGATGTCAATCTCGGATGGAACCCCGACAGGAGCCGTGATTCCAAACGCCACACCAAAAACGAAGGTCAGAATCAACATCTGGCTGAGTGGATTGAGCATCGACCATGCCCAGCCAAGAAATGACCCGCGATAGCGCTGCTTTAGTTCCCGAACCGTGAGGTTCCACAACAGTCCGCGGGACGCGACGATGTCCCTCACTTGTTGCATCAAGACCAGCGTAATGAACCGCACATGTCGGCAACGTGAACACCATGCGTGCTTAGACTTGACCTGCCATGACCGTCGGCGAATCGTCTGCGCCAAAGCGCGACAAGCACGTCAACAGTGTTGACAGCGAAGATGTCACGGACGAACCGAGCCGCTCGGAAATCGATGACCTGCGCATTCAGTTGATTGAGACACAGCTACGACTCCTTGAGGTGCGCGACTTTGCGATCGGGGCTTCAGCACGAGCAGGCGAAATGCAGGCTCGCCTCACCACCAAGGAATTGGAACTTGCCAAGGCCCTACAGATCGATCACGAAAAGAACATCCACATCAGAAACCACACCGCTCACATCGCGAGACTCGAGCAGGCGCTTGCCGAAGTCGAGCCAAGAATGCGCGAACTGGTGGCTCGTTCTGCGCAACTGGATCGCGTGTATTCATCGACAACGTGGCGCGTCGGTCGTCTAGTGATGCTGCCAGTCAGACTCTTGCGACGAATCTTTCGCAGCACATGAGCGTTGCGACAAAGCGCAACGCTCCGCGATTCAGCATCGTCACCCCCGTTCATGATCCCCCGCGTAACGCATTCGAAGAGTGCATCCAGTCGGTGTTCTCCCAAACTGCAGAAGACTGGGAGTGGTGCCTGGTGGATGATTGTTCGCCCAAGCCGTGGGTGAAGGAGCGTCTGCTCCAGTTGCAAGCACATGACCCGCGTATACGGGTCTTCCTGCGGGAGAAGAACTCTGGCATCGTCGCTGCGTCGAACGATGCATTGTCGATGGCGGAAGGTGACTTTGTTGCATTTCTCGATAACGACGATGTGCTGCACGAGCACGCACTCGCAAAGGTTGACGAAGTATTGCGAAGTAACTCGATGATTGATTACGTCTACACCGACGAAGACAAAATGGATGAGGCGGGTCGCCACTACGACGAGTTTCGTAAGCCAAAATGGTCGCCGCAACGGTTTCTCTCACAGAACTACTGCAGTCACCTCTCCGTCATTCGGCGGACCCTCATCAATGAGGTAGGGCGCTTTCGAACCGGTTTTGATGGATCACAGGATTATGACTTGTTCTTGCGGGTGATTGAACGGGCCCGTGTCGTTGCGCACCTCCCCGAAGTCCTGTATCACTGGCGGGCAATCGCTGGGTCAACGGCGCGAGCGCATGACGAGAAGCCCTATGCGTTCAATGCTGCGATGCGCGCCGTGCAGGAATCGCTTGCTCGGCAAGGGATTGACGCAGCCGTAGAGAAGGCTGAGCCATATCCGTTTCAAAGAGTGGTGCGGCGCCTGCAGAACTTTCCGAAGATCAGCATCATCATCCCGACCTGTGGCGCGCATCGGCCGGTGTTTGGTGTCGATACCTGCCTTGTGGTGAATGCCGTAGAGAGCATCTTGTCGAAATCGACATACCCGAACTTCGAAATTCTCGTGGTGATAGACGACCACTCACCCGAGGAGGCGTGGTCGTCGTTGCGCGCGATTGACGACCGTCGTGTGCGACTGGTTCCCTATGACGAGCCGTTCAACTTTTCGGCCAAGTGCAACCTTGGAGTCACGATGTCCGACGGTGAATACGTGCTGTTGCTCAACGACGATACGGAGATCATCGATGACAACTGGATGGAGGTGCTCGCCAGTTACCTCGTTGAGCCCGATGTGGCGATGGTTGGCCCGATGTTGCTACTCGAAGACGGTCGCATCCAATCGGCCGGTCACTCCAACACCCCGATTCCCCACAACTTCCGCACCGGTCAGTCGGCAAATGGTCCGGGGGAGTTTGGCATTCTCGCCGTTGCTCGCGAATGCAGCGGTGTAACGGGCGCTTGCGCACTGGTGCGTCGCTCGGCTTATGAGGCGACTGGCGGAATGAGTTTGATCTTTCCGAAAGCGTTCAATGATGTCGACTTTGCATTCAAACTTCTGGATGCAGGTCATCGAATCATCTGGACGCCATGTACCCGGCTCTTTCACTTCGAAACTGCATCGCGCCCCAAGGAGGTCGAGTCGTCAGAAGTGGAATTGCTCCACCTGCGCTGGCAACGAAAGTTCGACCGCGACGAATACTGCCGACTTGTGTAAGGCGCTCAGACCGCGTCGCGGCGAATCGGAGTGACGTTCGATTCATCGGCTGCCTCTACTCGGGCAACTTTTGTTGTGAGCACGACTGCTGCCATCACGCCAGACACGGCAACCGCCCCAAGGAACCAGTAACCAACTGATGCCCGGGCTTCAGAGAGCCCAACCGCCAGGACACCGAGGGCCACCCCCGCAATGAGCAACGTAGTGACGGACCTCTGCACCGACAAACCCAACCTGCGCAGACGGTGACTGAGGTGATCCTGCCCGCCCGTGAACGGGCTCAACCCGCGACGTACACGTGATACGACCACCATCGTGGTGTCGAGTACTGCCACGCCAAGCACAACGGCTGGGGCGAACAGTTGGGGAATTTCCGAAACGGTTGTGCGCATCTTCAAGCCGAGGTACGCCATCATGAAACCGATGAAGAGGCTGCCCGCGTCACCCATGTAGATGGTCGCTGGATGGAAGTTGCTGCGCAGGAAGCCGAGCATCGCACCGGCAAGACCGATCGCCAAGAGAGCGCTGTACTGCTGGTCGTTGATGATGGCGATAAAAAAGAACGCTCCAGACGCAACGGCCGCCACTCCAGCCGCAAGACCATCAATGTTGTCGAGCAGGTTGAAGGCATTGGTGATGCCGAGAACCCAGATAATCGAAATTGCCCAATCCGCCCCGAGTGGTAATGGTGTCTCAACCAGCACCCCGTACGACACGAGACCTACCGACAAGGCGACACCAATCCCGAATCTCAGCCACGGGCTGAGGCCTCGCAGGTCGTCGATAAGCCCCATCGTCGAGAACGCAATCGCCACCCCGAGCACCACCGTCAACTCTCGGAGTAGGCCGTCGCCTTGCGCAAAGAGATTTCCGAGCGTGAGATTGATCTCCCTTCCCTCTACCACGGCACTACGTAGCAGAAGGACGCCGAGAAACATCGCTACTGAAAACGCCAGCACCATTGCCACACCGCCGAGATACGGGACCGGGGTCGTGTGCGACTTGTGCCCACCCGGATGATCGTTGATACGTCGACGCTGCGCGTACTCGCGAACGATCGGCACCAACGCCAACGAGAGCAGTGTCGCACCAACGAATGTGGCGATGTATAACAGGGTTGACGCCACGACTAAAGACTATGTCTTGCCATCAGGACACTTCGGCTGCCGTCCAGACCGTAAGTAGCGTGAGATACCAGCATGCGCGTCTTGGTGACTGGTGGCGCGGGTTATATCGGCTCCCACCTCGTTGATCGGCTCGTTGCCTTGGGGCATGCCGTCGTGGTGTTGGACGATCTCTCGACGGGAAACTTGGCCAACCTCGCACAGTCGCGCAGCGACATCGACTTCATCGCGAACAGCATCCTCGATGAAACGCTCGTCAACAAACTGGTCCGTCGCGCCGATTCGGTGTTTCACTTGGCGGCCGGTGTGGGTGTCGGCCACATCGTGGAGAAACCACTCGCAGCACTGATCACCAACACACGAGGGGCGGAGAACGTAATCGAGGCGTGCGTGCAGCACGAGAAGCGGCTGCTGCTCGCCTCCACCAGCGAGATCTACGGCAAGACGGGCAAGATGCCGATGTCAGAAGATGACGATCGCGTTCTCGGTTCGACGACGGTTGCACGCTGGGGGTATTCCTCGGCGAAAGCCATCGACGAACATCTGGCACTCGCCCACGCGCAACACGGCTTGCGCATGTCGGTGGTGCGCTACTTCAATTCGTTCGGGCCGCGGCTCGACCCACGGGGTTATGGTTCGGTCGTCGCCAACCTGATGCGCCAAGCATTCGACAACGAGCCGCTCACGGTGCATGGTGACGGTACGCAGACACGATGCTTCACATACATCGATGACGCCGTCGAAGGCACGCTGCGCGCCGGGCTCGACGAGAAGGCCGAGGGTATGGTTTTCAACATCGGGAACGACCGCGAGACCACCATCAACGAACTCGCGTCACTGATAATCGAGATGACGGGTTCGCGCTCGGAGGTTCGCCATGTCTCCTACGAGGAACGATACGGCAAGGGCTTTGAAGACACCAAGCGGCGCGTGCCCGATGTTCGTCGTGCTGCGGATGTTCTGGGGTTTCGCGCAACGGTGGAGTTGCGTGACGGGCTCGCGCGTACCTTGCAGTGGTGGCGCCAGACGCACCAATGATTCGTGTCGTTCACGTACTGACGCGCACGAACATTGGTGGGCCGTCGGTGATGTTGGTCGATCTGTTGGAGGGTCTTGATCGACAACGCTTCACGCAAATGGTCGTGCGTGGAGCGCCGGTGGCCAGCGAAGGTGACTACCTGGAGAGTCGCGCAGTTTCAGCAGAAGTGATCACCATGGGAGGCTTGCGACGGTCGCTCGGCATCGTCGGCGAAATTCGGTCGTTGTTCGCTCTGGTCGGCACTCTGCGCTCAATAAGGCCCGACATCGTGCATACACACATGGCCAAGGCCGGCGTCATCGGTCGCATCGCGGCGGTGCTGACCCGCGTGCCGGTGCGCGTGCACACATATCACGGGCATCTGTTGCACGGATACTTCTCGCCTGTCGTCACGCGCATCTTCACCACCGTCGAGCGGCTCTTGCGCATTGTCACTTCTCATGCACTGGTGGTAGGGGAAGCCACGCGTCGAGATCTTCTACAAGCAGGCGTCGTAGGCGAGCAACAGTCGTCGACGATTCTCCCTGCAGCCAAACCCCTTCGACGCCATGATCAACGAGTTGCGCGCACGTCACTCGGGCTGCGCGGCGAAGGTGTGATCGTTGGTTTCGTTGGTCGACTCACGGCCATCAAGCGACCTGATCGGTTCCTGCAACTTGCAGCAACCGCACCGGAGCTCACCTTTGTCGTGGTCGGCAACGGCCCGCTGCATGATGACACCGCACGGGCCGCCGCCACACTCCCCAACGTCACGTTGCTCGACTGGCACGATGATGTCGCACTCGTATTGAGTGCAATCGACATCATTGTCTTGACGAGCGACAACGAGGGCGTGCCGCTCTCGCTCATCGAAGCAGCGTCGGTTGGTGTGCCCGTGGTGTCGCTCGACGTGGGAGGTGTGCGCGAAATCGTCGAGGATGGTGTTACGGGCATCGTCGTACGTGATGAAACACGACTCGCCACAGCGGTATCACGACTGGCCAGCGACACAGCGCTACGCCAGAGGATGGGCGATCAAGCGAGGGCACTCATCAATGGGCGTTGTTCAATGACCAGGTACCTCGAGGCACACGCCGCGTTGTACGAACGACTGGTTGCGCGCTAGAGCCGCTCCCGGTTGGCGCCGGGCTTGCCGCCGGCATTCACCGCGTCGAACACCGTGACTCCGCGCTTGGAGAGAGCCTCAAGCGGCCACTCGCCGGCCACGAGCACCGCCACGAGGTCGGCCTTGGTGTTCGCAATATCACCAGCACTCACCGACGTGAGCGTCTCGTTGCCGACTCGTACGCTCGGCACGTGCGGATCGCTGTAACTGACGACGGCACCACGACTACGCAACAGTTCCATCACGTGAACCGCGCGTGAGTTGCGCACATCGCTGACACCACGCTTGAACGCGGCCCCGAGACAGAGGACCTTGGCCCCGCGCAGGGAGATCGACTTCTCGTTCAACACGTCCTGCATGCGCACGATTGCGTAGTTCGCCATCGCATCGTTCACATCGGCCGCGAGCTCAATGAACCGCGTCTGGAAGTCGTATTCGCGCGCCTTCCACGCCAAATACGACGGGTCAACGGGGATGCAGTGACCGCCCGGCCCGATGCCCGGATAGAACGCCTGAAAACCGAACGGCTTGGTGGCGGCGGCGTCAATCACGCTCCACACATCGATGCCCATCTCGTGACACAACTGCGCCAACTCGTTCACCAGCGCGATGTTGACCGCGCGATAGGTGTTCTCCAACAACTTCGCCATCTCGGCAACGTCGGGCGACTCGACGGTGCGCACCAGCGTCGCGTCATCCATCAACGACAGCAGCAGTGTCTTTGCCAGATCGGTGCATAGCGGGGTGAGCCCGCCGACCACTTTCGGTGTGTTGCGCACGTTCCACTTCGTATTGCCCGGGTCGACGCGCTCGGGCGAGAAGGCGAGGTGGAAGTCAACCCCGGCCACCAAGCCGGTCTCTTCGAGAATCGGCCGCACGAACTCCGTCGTCGTGCCCGGATACGTGGTGGATTGCAGCACGACGAGCATGCCGCGGCGCAGCACCTTGGCGACGGTGCGCGTCGCAGATTCGACGTACGACAGGTCGGGTGTCTTTGACTTGTCGAACGGTGTGGGCACGCAGATGAACACCGCATCGCAGTCGGCGATGTCGCTGACGGTCGTCGTCGCGCGGAATGCACCACTCCGCACGAGCGGAGCAATACGCGCGGGCGTGACGTCGTCGATGTGGCTCTGCCCGCCGTTCAGACCGTTGACGACCTGATCGGCAACGTCGAACCCGAACACCCTGTAGCCAACCTCGGCAAACGAAATGGCGAGCGGCAGGCCCACGTAGCCGAGACCGATTACCCCGACGATTGCATCGCGATTGGCGAGACGGCGGGCGAGCGAATCAGTCATGAGTGATGCGCCAACGGCGCCGAATTCAGATTACGTCGTGGGCGAGGGGGGACTTGAACCCCCACGTCCTTAACGAACACTGGCACCTGAAGCCAGCGCGTCTGCCATTTCGCCACTCGCCCGAGTGAAGCACCTTTACGCTACCGACGACGAAACCCCGCCGCCCACGGCGTGCGCGACCCTGCCGCGCCCCAGCCGCAATACAGCAACAACACCCCCGCCAAAACGAGTGCTGCGACGGACAACAAGTGGAAACCGATCGCGCGACGAACGAAGCCGGAGGAGAACCCGGCCAACCCGCCGCAGAAACTCATCAACAAATCGGCCGTGCCCTGCACGCGAACACGCACCGACTCATCGATCGACTCCACCAACAGACTCGAACCGCCGATCAAGCCGAAGTTCCAGCCGATGCCGAGCAGCCACAGCGATGGGAAGAGCACGATGTCGCCCTCTCCTGAAACTGCGGACAGGACGTTGGCCAGAACGAGCAACAGTGCACCCGTGAAAATCGCGCTCACCCGCCCGTAGCGGTCGGCATACCTACCGACGAGGGGGCTGAACGCGAACATTCCGGCGATGTGCAACGACACGACATACGGCGACACACCTTCGTGCCCGTGCAGCCGCAGGTGCACGGGGGTCATCGTCATCACCGCCACCATCGTCGCCTGCGAAATCACCATCGCCGCCAATGCGAGGCGGCCGTTCGCCGTGGCGGTCGCAGTTTGCACCGCGCGCACGAGGTTCATTCGTCGCTGCTGTTCGAACGTCGCGCCACTCACGATCAGCGGGTCAGGTCGCAAACGCACGAAGGTGTTGAATGCCGCCAGCAACAGGAATGCCGACGAAGCGAGCCACGGCCCGCTGTAGGTGGCAAGACCGAACCATGTTTCCCCCGCCCATTGCGCCGGAGTGACAAGCAACGGCCCGAACACCGCACCGAAGGTGGATGCGAACACGACGCGACTCATCGCCGACGAACGCTCGTGCGTTTCGGCGAGATCCGTTGCTGCATAGCGGGCCAGGAGATTCGCCGCCTGACCATTGCCGAACAAGAACAAACCGGCCAGAAACCACGCGAGCGACGAGCGTTCGACACCGATGATGACAATGAAGCAACCGATGGCAGCGAGCAGGTATCCGGTCTGCAAGCCGACGCGACGACCACCCCGCACCATCGCGCGGGCAAGTACCTGGGACATGAACGCCGTACCCATCGTGACGGTTGCCGTCGCAATGCCGCCGAGTGGTGTGTCATCACCGAGGATGTCTTGCACGACGAATGCACCGACCGTGACACTCGCACCGAGCGCAGCCGCACCGACGATCTGCCCGCCGACCAATACACGCAGCACTCGCCGTTGGATGTCGGCGCGCGCGTCACTCACCGAGGCGACACTACGTGAATGCTCACCGGGCCCGGTCGTACAATGAAATCGTGGCGTTGCGCGCGTACGACTCGACGATTCGCCCGATTGAACTGGGGCGCCGATTGCTCGGTGTGGTGGATGCACAAATCGCCGACGACACGCGGGGCATCCCCCACGCTTACACAGTGATCCTGCACCCCGACGATCGCGCAGCATTTGCAGAGGTAGAACGCGACCTCGTGCGCGAACTCGCGGAGGTCGTCACCCAACACAGCGAGCGGGAGTCGTACCGCTTGAGCGAACCGGCCGTCGTGGTTTTGCGCACCGACAGTGATGCCAAGCGGGGCAGCATCACCGTGGTGCCATCCCTCGTGTCGGCCCAGCAACCGGTGGTGGTGCCTCAATCGAGTAGTGAACCTCAATCCGCAGTTGCGTCGATGCCGGTGGCCGAGGAATCCGTCGTCGTGCAGCCCATCGCCGCGAGCATGGCCACCCCGATTGCCGGTGCCATCACCTCTGCCATCGTGCTGGAAGACGGCACCCGGCACGTGCTCGACACTGAGCGCGTCACCATCGGTCGGCAAAGCGGCTGCACCATCACCATCCGTGATACCAACGTGAGTCGCGAACACGTGCAGCTGCGCCGCCGCCCGAACGGTTGGACACTGCGCGACCTCGGTAGCACGAACGGCACCAAACTGAATGGCGTGCGCGTCGAGGGCGAACAGATGCTGGCCAACGGCGATGTCATCATGCTCGGTGCGATCAAGGTGACCTTCGAGATTTCGTGACGAGAACGGCAACGGTGGTGGCGTGATGCGTGTGGTGTGGGGTGCGACGTCACACGTCGGCATGCTGCGACAACAGAACGAGGACGCCTTTCTCGCCCAACCCGACGTGTTCGTCGTCGCCGACGGCATGGGCGGCCACAACGCCGGCGAAGTAGCGAGCGCTCTCGCGATTCAAGGGATGCGTGACGCAGCGGCCAACGGCTTTGCCACCGTGGAGTCGGTCGTTAGCGCAATCAACGCCGCGAACTCAGCGATTCATCGTGCCAGCGGTGGCCCAACCGACCAGCGGGGCATGGGCACCACCCTCACGGCGGTCGTCCCACTCGCGGCAACCGACAGCGAGCCACAACGCATGGTGGTGGCCAATGTCGGCGACTCACGGGTCTATCTGTGGCGGGATGGCGGGCTCAAACAAGTGAGCGCCGACCATTCATACGTTCAGGAACTGCTCACCGAGGGATACATCTCGACCGAAGAAGCGCGCGTGCACCCGCGTCGCAACATCGTGACGCGCGCACTCGGCATCGAGGGGGATGTCAACGCCGACTCGTGGGTGCTACCGATGCTCGTCGGCGATCGCTACCTGATCTGCAGTGATGGTCTCGTCGACGAAGTTGACGACGAACACATCGCCGAACTCTTGCGTCAGACCGCCGACCCGCAAGCAGCGGCCAATCGTCTCGTTGCGGCAGCGAACGACAATGGTGGACGCGACAATGTGACCGTCATCGTCGTCGATGTCGTTGACGAACAGGTTGCTGCAGTGGTTCCGTCGGTGACTCCCCCTTCGCCCAAGCGCAGCAAGGGGTCGCTCGTCGCAATCGCAGCGGCAGTGCTCGTACTGCTCGCCGTGTCGGTCGGAGCGTTGGGTTGGTACGCGCGCGGCGGTTACTTCGTCGGCTTCGACGGCAACGGTGATGATGCGACACTCGTCGTCTTCAAGGGTCGTCCGCAACGAATCCTCTGGTTCTCCCCCACGGTGCACTTCGACGCCCAAGTAGTGCGTGCCGACGTGTTCCCCGCACTCGCCGATGACATCGACGACAATCCGACGTACTCCTCACCGGCGCGCGCCAAGGCCTACGTGGAGTCGATCCGCAACGTAGTCGAAGAACAACGAGAAGCGGGCGGCACCGACTCGTGAGCACACCCATCATCGTGAACGGTCGATACGAACTGGGTCGCCGCATCGGCCGTGGCGGCATGGCGGAAGTATTCGTCGCCCGTGATCGTCTGCTTGATCGACCAGTGGCGGTGAAGATCCTGTTTGCCGAGTACGCCAAGGATCCGCTCTTCGTCGAACGGTTCCGTCGCGAGGCGACGTCGGCGGCGTCGCTCAATCATCCGAACATCGTCGCGGTGTTCGACTGGGGTCAGGTCGACTCCACGTATTACATCGCGATGGAATATGTGCAGGGTCGCACGCTCGCGGACATCCTGGCGAAGCACGAGCGTCTCACCGTGCTGCAAGCCTGCGACATCGCACTCGACATCGCGGCCGCGCTCGGCGAAGCGCACAAGACCGGTGTCGTGCACCGCGACATCAAACCTGCGAACGTCATCGTGAGCGCTACCGGGCATGTAAAGGTGGCTGACTTCGGTATCGCGCGTGCAATCGGTGCGGCCGTAGAGCAGGGTCTCACGCAAACCGGTGCAGTAATGGGCACGGCCACATACTTCTCGCCCGAGCAGGCACAGGGCGGGCAACCCGACCCGCGTTCTGACCTCTACTCACTCGGCGTGATTCTCTACGAAATGCTCGCCGGTGTGCCGCCGTTCGTCGGAGAAAACGCGATCGCAATTGCGTACAAACAGGTGCACGACCAGCCGGTGCCGTTGCGGGTGAAGAACCCCGAGATCTCACCGGCGTTCAGCGCCATCGTGATGAAGTGTCTCGCGAAGAATCCGGATCGTCGCTATGTGGCGGCCGCCATGTTGGCCGACGACGTGCGTCGCTTCGTGGACGGCAAAGAAGTACTCGCCCTGCGCGAAGAGCAACAGGCCACCAACGATGCCGGGGCAACCACGCAGATGCCGATCGTTGGCGGAGACTCGGGTGGCGAATCGATCGATGAGCAGCCCACTACGCTGCTGCCGACATCCGTCGGTGGTCGTCCGCGCGGTGGCGACTATCCGCCGTATGACGACGTCGTGCCGCGTCGCACCGCCGCGTGGGTGTTTGGTTCGGTGCTCTCGGTGATCGCGCTCGTCGCGCTCGGCATCTTCGGGTTCCGCGCCCTCACCGATGAGAGCGCCGGTGCCAACATCGTGGTGCCCAACGTCATCGGGTTGAGCATCGACGAGGCAAAGAGCTTGTTGATCGACCTCGGTCTCACACCAATCGAAGACCCGAAGGTGCGTGAGAACGCGAGCAACGACATCGTGTACGACCAAACGCCAGTCGCCGACACGCTCGCCCGACAGGGTGAGAACGTGATCCTCGTTTACAACCCAGGTTTCGTGCCGGTGACCGTGCCGAACCTTGTCGGCTTGTCGGTGCAGGACGCCACGAATGTACTGAAGGAAGCAGGCCTGCGACTCGTCGTCGACCAGTTCGTTGCGTCAACCGACATTCCGGCCAACCAGATTCTGGTGCAGTCGCCAACCGCGGGGCTGGGCGCACGACCCAACTCGGTGGTCACGGTGAACGTCTCCGCCGGCACCAACACGGTACGTATGCCGGATGTGATTGGTGACGATCAGACGGCGGCGAGCAAGTTGCTTTCAGCGTCGCCACTCAATTTCGTCGTCACGATCGTGCTCGAGACGAGCGATGTCATCGAGTCGGGTCGCGTGATTCGCTCTGAACCACCCGGCGACACCGCCGTGGCGCCAGGCGGCAGCGTGACGTTGTATGTCTCGACGGGTAAGCCAACGGTCACCGTGCCCGATGCCGTTGGGAAAGAAGGCTCGGTCGCAGCCAGCGAACTTGTGTCGCTCGGTTTTTCTGTGACCATCAACGAACAGCCGTTGCCGGCCGGGGATGCGAACGATGGGCAAGTCATTGCCCAGAGCATCGCCGCGGGCACCAACGTGACGCCGGGGAGCGCGATTACGATCACGGTCGGCCGCGCCGATACCACGACGACGACAACGACTACGACAACGACGACAGAACCGTAATACGCACGGTCAACGGCGCGAGCGAGCCGTTCCGGGTTGGCAACGCGACAGGAAGTTTCGCAGCATCGCGTGCCCGTGTTGCGTCAAGATGCTCTCGGGGTGAAACTGCACGCCCTCCACATCATGGTCACGATGGCACACACCCATGATCGTGCCGTCGTCGGCACGAGCCGTGACGACGAGCGTCGTCGGCAGCGATGAAGGCTCAATGACGAGCGAGTGATACCGCATCACTTCGAGCGGCGATGGCAAATCGGCGAACACGCCGGCTTGCTCGTGCGTGATGTGCGAGGTCTTACCATGACGAAGTTCGGGCGCACGCTCGATGCGGGCCCCGAACACTTCACCGATTGCTTGATGACCCAAGCACACGCCGAGCACGGGAATGCGACCGGCTGCTTGCGCGATGAGGTCACACGTGATCCCCGCATCACGCGGATGTCCGGGTCCCGGTGAGACAAGCAACCCATCCATGTGTTCGCTGAGCAGAGACGTCACATTGCGCTCGTCGTTGCGAACGACGACGGGTTCGGCGCCAAGTTCACCGAGATACTGCACGAGGTTGTAGACGAAGCTGTCGTAATTGTCGATTACGACGACGCGCGGTGAACCCACGCCTCCAGCCTGCCGAGTTGCGGCACGAGTCACACCTCGCACTCAGCCCTTACACTGAGAGGTCGCATGGCACCCAGGAAGCGACGCACCGGCGGCCGTACCACCCCTGCCGGAACCCAACCGTCACAACACGGCCGCACCCCCGAAGCCACCACGCGCTACACCCCGCCGATTCCAGTCACGGTGAAGGAGAGCCCGCGCTGGGTGCCAATCCTCATGTTCGCGTTGCTCGGGCTCGGCCCCCTCGTCATCCTCTTCTATTACCTCGGCTTCGTGCCCGGTGGTCGCAGCAACTGGTATCTCTTCGGTGGGCTGTCGATGGTCCTCGGCGGATTGTTCACCGCCACCAAATACCGCTGACGCACACTCCGCGACTATTCGACTGGCGCAACCAGTTGCATTTCTTCGAGACAATGTTTGGGTGGCGGCGGATTCTGGTCGGGAGCGAGTGTGAGTTTGAGTTCCATTCCACAGACACTGCAGCGATAGCGCACGTTGATACGCCGCATTTCACCACTCGGGGGTGGCGGCGGTAGCGAACTCGTCATGCTGCGCAACATGCCGAGACCGATCTTCCAGATGAACCACACCATCGCCAGGCCGATGGCAACCCAGACGATGGTGCCGAACATGACGAATCAGTAACCCGAGTGCCTCGTCGCTCGACTGGTTGTCGGCGTACGACGGAGCAACGGGTTGATCAGAGTCGCTCGATGATGAAGGCGTTGGCCAAGCCGCCGCCCTCGCACATCGTCTGCAGACCGTAGCGACCGCCGGTGCGCTCAAGTTCGTTGAGCAACGTGCAGGTGAGTCGGGCGCCCGAAGCGCCGAGTGGGTGGCCGAGTGCGATGGCGCCACCGTTCACGTTCACCTTCTCCATGTCGGGGCGCAACTCCTTCGCCCATGCGAGCACCACCGCGGCGAACGCCTCGTTGATTTCCACCAAATCGATGTCATCCATCGTCAGGTTGGCGCGCTCGAGCACCTTCTTGGTTGCCGGGATCGGCGCGGTCAGCATGTAGCGCGGGTTCTCCGCTGCCAGTGCGAAACTCACGAAGCGAGCACGGGGCTTCAGCCCGAGCTTCTTTGCCTTCTCTTCGCTCATGATGAGGAGCGCGGCAGAACCGTCGGTGATTTGCGACGAGTTGCCCGCGGTGACCTTGCCACCTTCTTCAACTGGGCGGAATGACGGCTTCAGTGATGCGAGTTTTTCGAGCGATGTCTCGCGGATGCCCTCATCGGTGGACATCATCTGGCCTTCGGCGTCGAGCACCGGCACGATCTCGTTCTGGAAGCGACCTTCTTTGGTTGCGCGGGCAGCGTAGGTTTGCGAACGCAGACCGAACGCGTCGAGGTCGTCACGCGAGATCCCCCACTTCTCGCTGATGAGTTCGGCGGAGATGCCTTGGTTGACGAGACCGCCCTCTGGCTTGTAGCGCTCTTGCACTCGCGGGCCCATCGGGAAACCGAACTTGCCCTCGGCGATCGACGCACCCATCGGCACGCGAGTCATCACTTCGACACCGTTGGCGATGACCGCGTCGTACGCACCGGCGATCACGCCCTGCGCCGCGAAGTGCGCGGCCTGCTGACTCGAGCCACACTGGCGATCGACGGTGGTGCCGGGCACCGACTCGGGCCATCCAGCAGCGAGCACGGCGTTGCGGGCGATGTTGAGACTTTGCTCGCCGACTTGCATCACGCAGCCCATGACGACGTCGTCGATCTGCGCGGGGTCGAGTTTGTTACGGGTGGCGAGGGCGTTCAGCGTCTCGGCGGCGAGATCGACGGGGTGCCAGTTCTTCAGGCGACCATTGCGCTTGCCGAGCGGGGTGCGGACTGCATCGACGATGACTGCTGTGGACATGAGCGGCTCCTTTTGCGGTGTTCTCATTATTACCGATGAACCGCCAGACTCTTCCAGCGGAGGGTGAATGACGCGTTCAAGTGAGTCTCCGGCCGGCCGGCACATCGATGTGAACTGCGACATCGGCGAGACATCGTTGCCGTGGCGCGCCAGCCCCGAGCCTGAGCTGCTGGAACTCATCTCGAGTGCGAATGTGGCCTGCGGTGGTCATGCCGGCGATGCGGAGTCGATGCGCGCGGTGTGCGCTGAAGCAGTGCGCCTGGGCGTCGCGATCGGGGCACAGGTGTCGTACCCCGATCGGGACAACTTCGGTCGGGTGGCGATGGAAATTGATGCCGATGCGCTGTCGACGTCGATTGCCGAGCAGTATGCGGCGCTCGTTGCTGCGGCAACCACATGCGGTGGTGTCGTGTCGTATGTGAAACCCCACGGCGCGTTGTACAACGTTGCCGTTACGCGCGAAGACCATGCGCGAGTGGTCGTTGACTTGGCACACAAGCATGGTGTCGCGCTGTTTGGTCTCGACCGCTCGGCAACTCAGCGATACGCGGTCGCGACCGGCGTGCCGTTCGTTCGCGAGTGGTTTGCCGACCGCAACTATCTGGCCGATGGTCGGTTGGTGCCACGATTGCACCCACACGCGTTGGTGACTTCGCCACAGGGGGTGCACGAGCGTGTCGTGCGTGCCGTTCGCGACGGCGTCGTGCAGACGGTTGACGGTGTCGCGCTTCGTGTCGATGTGCAGACCATCTGCGTGCACAGTGACACCCCTGGCGCCGCCGAACTCCTACGTGCAGTTCGCAGTGCGCTCGATGAGGTTGGCGTTCGAGTGCGGGGCGTCTAGACCATGCGAGTGCGTGCCTATGGTCGAGACGCGACGATCGTTGATGGTCTCGTCGAGGGTAGTGCGGGGTTGCTGCGTACTCGAGTGCACGAAGCCTGCATCGCCGCAGGTGTCCGGTGCGACGATGTCGTGCCGGCAGCCACGAGTCTCGTCGTGATGCACGGGGCACGAGACGCCCAGTCGGTACGACGCTTGCTCGCTGATTTCTCTGTGGCGACATCACCTGCGGACAACAACATTGCTGCGCCCATCGAGATTCCGGTTCGCTACGACGGCGGCGATCTTGCAGATGTTGCGGCGGCATGTTCGCTCAGCGTCGACGAGGTGATCGCACTGCACGTGACCGCCGATTATCGCGTGTCGTTCTGTGGGTTCGCTCCAGGTTTCGCCTATCTCATCGGGTTGCCACCCGCACTGCATCTTGCGCGTCGTGCATCACCCCGCACGAAGGTGCCGGCTGGTTCGGTGGCGATTGCCGCGGAATACTCCTCGGTGTATCCGCGAGAGTCTCCCGGTGGTTGGCATCTGCTCGGCACCACGACGGCCACCTTGTGGGATGTCTCGCAGGATCCGCCGGCACTGTTGCAACCAGGTCAACGCGTTCGTTTCGTGAGGGTCACGTGATTCGTATCGATCGGGTTGGTGTCACGACGGTGCAAGATGCCGGTCGCCCTGGCTTTGCCCACCTTGGTGTGCCGCGCTCGGGTGCCACCGACCGCGCGTCGTTTGCGCTCGCGAATCGATTGGCCGGCAACTCCGCGTCGGCAGCCGTACTTGAGACGTCAGGTGGCCTGGCGATTACCGCACTTCGCGACATCACCGTGGTGCTGACGGGTGCGGACGCCGAATCCCTCGTTGGTGACCGCCCGCTTGCTCGCTGCAAGACCACGCCCCTTGTCAATGGGGAAGTGATTCGTATCAATCGACTGCGAAGCGGAAATTGGGCCTACCTCGCTATCAGTGGTGGCATCAGCGGCATTGATCGCGACGATACGAATCAGGCGAACAGTACTGCACTGCTTGGCTCGCTCTCCCACGACATGTTGAGCGGGTTCATCCCCGTGCCACTGCAGAGTGGTTCGCTGCTACAAATTGCTGAACCCATCTCTGTGCCAAGCAGTCTGGATGTTGTAGTCGACCCGGTTTTGGCTCGGAGATTGCATCTCAGCGAGGGCCCGCACCGCGAACTGTTCCCAACGGAATCACTCCAGCACTTCGTGCGGGCGAACTGGATTGTTTCTCCCATGAGCAATCGTGTGGGGATTCGCTTGACCCACTCACCACAGAGTGCATCACACGACCCACCTCCCGCATCATCGTTGACTGGTGTTTCACTTGGCGAGCTCGCCTCCATCCCTCTCGTGCGCGGGGCCGTGCAAGTGACACCGAGCGGTGAGATCGTCGTGATGTTGGCCGACCATCCGACGACCGGGGGCTATCCAGTCATTGGCGTCATTGGCGCAGACGACGTTGATGCACTCGCGCAACAACAGCCCGATACCGCCGTCGCATTCGCGTGGGCGACATGACGAATTGATGCAACTCGACTACGGCAGGTCGAAGAATTACAACTGTGGTGGAGACGATGGGACTCGAACCCACGACCCCCTGCTTGCAAAGCAGGTGCTCTAGCCAGCTGAGCTACGTCCCCGAACGAACCGCTTCATGCTACGGGCTGCGTTCCTACGCTTGAGCAGGTGTTGCGCAGTCTCGTTGACCCGCTGTGGCTGCCAGTGTTCACGCTGGTTGGCATCTGGGTCGTCTTATGGAGAAGGAAGGTGCTGCAGCGGTGGACGAAAATCGTCGGCACGGCCGCGCTCGCATCGTTGTGGCTGACGTCGACTCCGTTCGGTGCACTCGTCATCGAACGACCGCTCGTCGTTGAATCAACCCTCGAAGCAGGTTGGACCCCCGACTACATCTACGTGCTGAGCGGCGGCTACGAGATCGGCGACGTGCCGGAGCACGACTCGTCGGGTTTGGAAACGACTCGACGAGTGAACCGCGCAGCAGAACTTTGGCGACGGTATCCAACGGCGACGCTGGTCATGGCCGGTGCTCAGCCTGGCATGGGTGATCTGCGGGACCCCGGGCAACAGGGCCTTCTCATGCAGGCACAGGCCGAGCGCCTCGGCGTGCCGACCGACAAGATTCGTGTGGAGACCATCTCGTCAAACACCAATGGGCATGCGAAGGTTGCGCGAGATTCCGGCTGGCACCAACCTGACGACCCGCTCATCATCGTGACGTCCGATTTTCATCTGCGTCGATCACGACGGGAGTTCTCCCGGTTCTTCAGCAATGTGAGGATGGTCGGCTCCGACCCGACCATCACCGACGACACTTTCGGTGACCTTTCGTTGCGCTCGTTCATCCCCCGAGTCGATCCCCTGTCGGACTCCACCGTCTACCTCCGTGAATACGTCGCACTCGCGCTGAGCGACCTGCGCAACTAAAAATCCCCAACTTTGCGAGGTTCACGCGGGGCCACATGGGTAGCCTCGCTTCGTGACGCCAGCGACGGACCTCATCTACGCCTACCGCATCATGCGGTTGCCACTGCTTGATGCGGGTGGCGCACCAATCGGCAAGATCGACGACATCGTCGTCGTGCCAGGGCGCGGCACCGAAGCCCCGCGCGTGCTGGGTTTCGTCGCGAGTAGCCAGCGTCGCCGCATCTTCATCACGGCGGCTCGCGTGGCCTCGCTCGACAACACCGGGGTGCGCCTGAAGAGTTATGACATCGACCTCAACCCGTTTCGCCTGCGTGAAGGTGAACGACTCCTCGCCGCCGATGTGTTCGACAAGAAGCACGGTGATGAAACCGTCGTCGACGTCGCGTTGCAACACCAAGGTGGTCTCAACCCGGTGTGGTGCGTAACCAAAGTCCGTCTCGCCAAGCGCGTGGCGTTGCTCGCGCGCCCGACTTTTCGTCTCGTGGAATGGACCGAACTCGCCCCGCTCTTTGCGCCCGCAACACCCGTTGCCGCCGAAGCAGCGCGGTTACGCAACATGCATCCGAGCGATGTCGCCACATTCATCGCTTCGTTGCCGGTCGAACAACGCCGCACGATTGCCGCAGCGATGGATGACGAGCGCCTCGCAGATGTGCTCGAAGAGTTGCCCGAAGACGAACAATTGAAGTTGATCGAAGGTCTCGATCTGGACCGCTTGAACAGCGTGTTCGACGAGATGGAGTTCGACGATCTCGCCGACTTGTTGGGCAAGATGGGCAGCGAACAACGCACGCAGGTGCTCCAATCGATGGACGAAGACGACGCCGACACGATGCGGCAGTTGTTGTCGTGGCCAGAGGGTACTGCCGGCGCACTGATGACGCCAGAAGTGATCGTGTTGTCACCCGAGGCAACGGTCGCCGAAGCGCTCGCCCACGTGCGCGACCCCGAACGGCACGCGTCGATTGCCGCGCAGGTGTTCGTCACGCACGGCCCCCACGAACCACCCACCGGTGGGTACATCGGCGTGGTGCACTTTCAGCGACTGTTGCGCGAACCACCGCAGACGAAACTGAAGGACTGCGTGCAACACGAACCGACCATTCCCCCGACGATGACCGAACGCGAAGTCATGCTGCGCTTGGCGACGTACAACCTGCTTTCCGTTGCAGTCGTCGATGCTGGCAACCATCTGCTGGGGGCGATCACCGTTGACGACGTGCTTGACCGGGCGCTACCCGGCGACTGGCGTCGCGCACAAATCGCACCCAGTGTTGCGCATCACCCTGCATCGCATGCACACGCTCAACCCGTCGCGCGGAGCACGCCATGAAACGCCGCGCAGACCTCGCCAACCCGCGCTACCGACGCAAGCTGACCGTGCCGTACGATCGCGGCGCATTCGGACGGTTTTCTGAAGCCGTCGCCCGCAACCTCGGCACCGCACGGTTCTTGGTGGTGCAGACCTTCCTTGTTCTCGTATGGATCACCATCAACGTCGTGTCGCTCACGCTGCAATGGGACCCGTATCCATTCATCTTGCTCAACTTGATGTTCTCTGTGCAGGCCGCGTACGCCGCACCACTCATCCTCCTGGCGCAGAACCGGCAGGAGGATCGCGACCGTCAAGCGCTCGAGAATGATCGCGCGGTCGCGGCACGAACGCAAGAGAACGCCGAGTATCTTGCCCGCGAACTGGCTGGCGTGCGCCTAGCACTCTCCAACACGGTGACCTCAACCGAACTGTCCGAGAGTATCGAGGCGCTCAACGAGCGGCTGGATCAGCTGCTCGAACAGGCATCACCAAGCGCACGGCACGAAGCGTCGCAGCACTGAACTCGTCGGGGTGACCGACGTTCACGAAGTGATCGCCGTCAAGCGGTACCACGTGGGCTCGTGTCGCTTCGGCGAGTTCTCGCTGCTTGCGCGGTGCTACGAGTTGATCCCTCATCGTCAACACCACGCTGACGGGGATGCCGAGTGTGCCGACGAATGGTCGTGCGTCGAACTTGGCGATGGCACGACCGGCCTGCGCCATATGCCACGGGTCGTTGCGCCGCCACTCCGACAGCATCCACCCCAGGTGACGACGCAATCGATGACGGCGCGGCACGCGACGCGCGAACAAGAACCGGACCGTGCTCGGGCGAATGAAGCGGCGTGTGATCGGCCCGAATGCCCGCGAGATGTGGAACCGTACTCGTTCGCGACTCGTGCCTCGCCACTCCATCGCCGTGGCCTGCAACACGAGGCCTGATACGAGTTCCGGATACCGACGCGCCAACAACATCGCGATCGTGCCGCCCATTGAATAGCCGACTGCCACCACAGAGCTGATGCCGAGTGCCGCGCACACCGATGCTGCGTCGTCTGCGCAATCTTCCAATGTGAAATCGACGTCGGGGCGCAAACCTCTACCGTGACCACGGTGGTCAATGCCGATGACGGTGGCGTAGCGGCTCAACTCTTCGTAGGTGGTGAAAAAGTTGAGGTCGCTTGATGCAGTCCACCCGTGTAACAACAGCACCGTGGGTGCCTGCAGGTCGGCGTGCTGTTGATAACGAACGAAGAACTCGCCGCGCCCCGGCACGAGCACCACGCGACCAGGAAGCAGCAACGGTGGTTCGATGTCGTAGCGCATGGTCAGCCCAAGACGGATCCGACGAACTCGTGCAGATGCACACTGCTCGCCACGAGTTCGTCGATGAGGGTTGCATTCGGCGACTCGTCGTCGCCAAGCACGCGTACACCGCTCGCAAAGCCGCCGGCAATCACTTGTCTGGCCGTCGTTGCGGCAACCTTGCCTGCAACTCTCGCGACTCGATCGGCCACCCCGACGACTTCCACATGCCGAGCATCGTTGCGCCAACCGCGCACCTCCACCCGCAACGCGCCGACACCACCCTCGGCATGTGGTGGGGTCAACATGGGCAACCGCGCGGTGAGCCGGTCGCGACGATTCGCCGACATTCGCACCGTCACGCGCAGCAACTCAGGCAGTGCCTGGTGGATGACGGCGGGGTCAGCCAACTCTGCTCGGTAGCAATCACGGGGGCCGACCGGATCAGGGAACCAACAGAGTTCACGACCGCTACCCGCACGACGGCGCAACCAGTCGCCGTCATGCCAACCGAGCGACTGACCAGTGAGTGCTCGGTGGTGCTGCTGCGCGCATGCCGGCCCGGCGGTGCCGTGGATTGCGATGTGTGCCTCATCCACCGTGGAGAATCGGGCCGACATCACGCGCACCAACAGACCAGAGAGACCAGGGGACATCGTTGCGCCAACGACCAACGTTTGGCGGGCCTGTCGCGCGACTGCATCGAGATCGAGCATTGCCAACGTGTCGTCGAGGTCGTCGCTGCAAGACACGACGCTGACGCCGGCCTCCAGCAATTTGCGGGCCGCTTTCGCATGGGGTGCCGGGCAGGCAAGCACCACGAGATTGGTGGCGAACATGTCGCCGACGTTTGAGGCGTGCACTTGGCTGGTCTTGGTTGATGCACGCACCGCGAGGTGCCGCGCCACCGCCATGTTGGCGTCACTCACCACGACTTGCGCTTGGCCGTGCGCCGTCAGCATGTCGACCACCGCGGCACCAACCAACCCGGCTCCCATGACGCCGATCATCGACCGCTCACTTGGTGGGTTCGTAACCGCGCCAACCACCCTGCTTGGTGGTGACGCGCTGCTTGCCGCTACCACCGAAGCGCAGGATGCCGACCACCGCGGTGGCGACGGATAGCACGAGCAGTAGGCGGCGGAAGAGTTTCATCTCGGTGCGTGGCCTGTCGTGGGGCTAATTGGAGTCGAACCAACGACCTCATCCTTATCAGGGATGCGCTCTAACCAACTGAGCTATAGCCCCTTATCGGGAAGTCAATCCTATGGGGCGTCATCCTGCATCGGCTGTAGGGCAACCTCTTCTTCGAGCACGGTGACGCGTACGCCGCCGACGAGTTCGGTGATGAGGTTGAACATCACGGCACCGACCACCCACAGCGCGGTGCCAAGCAGGGCCGCCAACAGACCGAAGGCTGCGAAATTACCGAACAAGGCAGATCCGTCGAAGGAGAACGTCTCCC
>Ga0194132_10004681_pt1 | contig 23064 bp, 23 predicted proteins | sample TA2KigOf80mmetaG_FD_148612 | JGI IMG/M metagenome (GOLD analysis project Ga0194132, IMG submission 148612) | Freshwater microbial communities from Lake Tanganyika, Tanzania - TA2015054 Kigoma Offshore 80m | ecosystem: Environmental > Aquatic > Freshwater > Lake | place: Tanzania: Lake... | reverse complement strand
GAACTGGATGCCAAAATCGACTTCGTATTCAGCAACCGCGAGGAGGGCGAGGCTGAGGGCAGCGACCTCTTCTTCGACCTCGTGGGCCGCCACGGCCTTCGCCTCCTCACCCTCTCCTCCCGCCGCCTTCGCCGCGAGATGAAGGGCCTCCCGCCCACCGAGATGCGTAATCGCTACGACCGCCGTGTCATGGAGTTTATCGGCGGCTACCAGCCCGACATCTGTGTCCTCGCCGGCTACATGCGAATCGTCAGCCCTGAGATGTGCCGCCGCTACGCCATGGTCAACCTCCACCCCGCCCTCCCCGGCGGCCCTGCCGGCGAGTGGCAGGGTGTTATCTGGCAGCTAATCGAATCCAAGGCGAACAAGACCGGCGCGATGATACACCTGGTCACCGAGGAGCTAGACCAGGGCCCCGTCCTCTCCTACTTCACCCTACCCCTGGACACCCAGCCTTTCCGCGACGCGTGGCGGCAGATGGAGGGCCAGCCCGTCGCCCAATTAAAGCAGCGCCACGGCGAAGACCTGCCGCTGTTCAAACTCATCCGCCAGGCGGAGTACCGCCGCGAACCTTATCTGCTGCTGGAGACCCTGAAATCGTTAGCTGGCGGCGATGTGCGAATTAAGGACAGGCAGGTGGTGGACGCGGCGGGGAAGCTGGTGGAGGGGGTGGACCTGACGAAGGACATAGAGAGACAGTTAAAGGCCTCTGCCTAACTGTTAATCAATTCCAGAAGTTGCTGATGTAAGTCTTACCAGGCTATAACCAGCAGTGGTATTCGGCTATTACCAGACCAATCGATCTCTTTCCCTGCGGCGTCAGTAACTTTGAGACCAAGTTCCCGAGCTACCGCTGCTCCTGCTGCAACGTGTACTTTGCCCATGTCTGGGAATATACCCGCCCCAAGGCGGCCAAGGCATATTTCCGTTATCGGATAAGTGCCGGATGCAAACACATTGATGTAGCCAAGTTTTGATATCCATCTGTGTTGTTTCAGCGCAAAATCTATAAATTCATTCGCAAAGGATTTTTCAACGACGACGGTTGTACTCTCTAGCGCTTCATTCATCGGATGAGTAGCCTTCCAAGGCTTCCCGTTCCTCTCCACCCCTCTTCCACGCACGGCAATCAATTCCTCGCCTAAAGGCGGAACACTGATTCCACCGGCAATTAAGTCTCGCCCAGACCATAGCGCAATGTTCGCTCCCCAGTGGCCGATTCCCTGGCTGAATGGAACCGTTCCTCACAAAGGGTCAACGAGCCAGGTTAAATCCCCAATCTTACCCTGACTAGTCGATTCCTCTGAGAGAATATTCGCGGAGAACGAAGTAGCCATAAGAACCTTGGAAATCTCTTGGTCTGACGCGATATCCGCCTCAGTCACCAAATCCCTTGGCCCTTTTAACCACGATTCAAGTTTGCCCGATTCAGTTTTCTCAAATCTTCTAGTGAGTTCTGACGAAGAGGCACGCAGCGCCAATCTTATAGTGGTGACGATATCTCCTGAGTTTACTCTTGTCTGCTTTCTGTCCATGCCGCCAATATTAACACGGCAACAAAAAAGGCCCTCCGATGAATCGGAGGGCCTTTTCTAATGTCTCTTTCTTACCTAGGCGCTCTTCCCGTTGGTGGACGTCCTCATCAAAATCTCATCCACAATCCCGTACTCCTTGGCCTGCTCCGGCGTCAGGTAGTAGTCCCGGTCCGTGTCTCTGGCTATCTTGTCGTAAGTCTGGCCCGTGTTCTCAGACAGAATATTTCGAATCTTGTCTTGCACCCGCAGTATCTCCCGCGCCGCGATTTCGATGTCGCTGGCCTGGCCCTGCGCTCCGCCGATGGGCTGGTGCATGTGCACCGTCGAGTTGGGCAGCGCGTACCGCTTACCCTTCGTCCCTGACGACAGCAGGATGGTCGCCATACTGGCGGCCATGCCCACGCATATGGTGGACACGTCGCACTTGATCAGCTTCATCGTGTCATAAATCGCCAGGCCGGAGGTGATGACGCCGCCGGGGCTGTTGATGTACAGGTTTATGTCCTTGTCCGGGTCCTCACGCTCCAGGAACAGCAGCTGGGCGATGATGAGGTTTGCCGTCTGGTCCATGATGGGCGTGCCCAGAAAGATGATGCGCTCGCGAAGAAGCAGCGAGTATATATCGAAGGCCCTCTCACCTCGGGGGCCCGTCTCAATGACCATGGGGATGATGTTCTGGGGATTAAGCGTCACTCTCGGTTCCTCCTTCTTCCGGTTCAGGTTTAGCCGCCGTCTCTTCCTCGACCTGGGCGCTGCCAGCCTTGCCTTGCACCACTTCCGCCAGGCGCTCCAGGGTCTTCCTAACTCGAATCGATGATTCTACCGACGCCCTCATGCTGGGCGATGACATAAGCCGCCGCATGTTGGCATCCCGCGATTCCAGGGCCGATATTGTCTCCTGGATCTCCTGCGACACCTCTTCCTGCGACACCTCTATCTTAAAGTCTTCCGCCATTTTGTTCAGCACCAGTGACCGCACTGTCCTGTCCTTGGCCTGAGGCTGAAACTCTTTGTGCAGGTCCTCTTCCGTCTTGCCGACCTGCTGCAAATATGTCTCCATGTCCATGCGGCGTGCGCGAAGCGCCTGGGCCTGCTCGCGTATCATATGGCCCACTTCGCGATGCACAATCATGTCCGGCATCTCGATAGTCGCGCCTTCGATAACCTTTCCCAGCGCTTTCTCATATAAAACCTGGTCCGTTTCCCGCTGCGCCGCCTTGGTCAGGCTCTCGCGGATGCTGTTCCTGAGGGCCTCCAGGCTCTCGTAGCCCTGGCCGGCGCCCTTGGCGAAGTCGTCGTCCAGGGTGGACAGGTTCTTGCGCTTGATCTCGTGGACGGTGACCTTGAACTCGCAGTCCTTGCCCGCCACGCTCTTGTCGGGGAAGTCCTCCGGCGCTTTCAGCGTGAAGGTCTTTGTCTGCCCCTTATTCATCCCCTCCACCTGCACCGAAAACCCCGGCAGCGGCATCTGGTTCTCCAATAACGGGATGAAGTCCACGCCCTTCTGGTTGGCGATGGTCCGCAGTTCCGACTTGGCCTCCATATCCAGCGTCACCAGGTCCTCGAACTGCGCTGCCCCCTCCACCGGCTCCCATGGCGCCGTGTCCTTCCGAAGCCGCTCCAGCACTTCCGTGACCTTGTCCTCAGTGACTTCGATCTTTTCGGCTTCCATGCGGATGTCCTGGTAGCCGCCAAGGTCCACTTTAGGCTCTAGCGGGACGGTGGCCTTAATCTGAATTGGGTCGAGTTTCAGAACGTCGATGTCCGGCTGGACGAAGGGCTTGATGTTCTCCTGCTTCACCGCCTTGTCCACCGACTCGGGCACCATGAAATCCAAGGCCTCGTGCAGCAGGTGGTCGCGGCCCACCATGCCCTCCACCACCGCCCTGGGCGCCTTCCCCTGACGAAAGCCCGGCACTCTGACCTTATTGACCACACGCCGGTATGCCCGGTCTAAATACGGTTCCAGGTCCCCCGGCTCTAACTCGATGTTCAGGGTGATCTCTGTTGGAAGGGTGGCCTCCCTGGTAACTTTCAACGAACGCACACTCCTCTAAATCCGATTTTTCGATTATAGCATAGCTAGGCGGCGGTTAAGCTAAACTTCCGGCTAGCTTGGCCTCGACAGTTGGCTTGCGGCCTATCCGCCCGAAAGCCTTATCCCCAGCTCTTTCAGCTGCGCCTCCGACACCGGCGACGGCGCGCCGAAGAGCAGGTCTGTCCCGCTCTGGGTCTTGGGGAAGGCGATGGTCTGCCGAATGTTGTCCTCGCCCGCCAGCAGCATCACCAGCCGGTCGATGCCCGTGGCGATGCCGCCGTGGGGCGGCGCGCCGTACTCCAGGGCGTCCAAAAGCTGCCCGAACTGCGACTGTCTCGCGGCCTGGTCGTGCCCCATCAACTCCAATATCTTCTCCTGCACCTCGCGGCGATGGTTGCGAATGCTGCCGCCGCCCGCCTCGTAGCCGTTGCATATCAGGTCGTACTGCTTGGCCATGGCCTTGCCCGGGTCGGTGTCCAGCAGGTGTACGTCCTGGTCCAGCGGCGCGCAGAAGGGGTTGTGAGGCGAGTCCCACCGGTTCTCCTCGGGCTTCCACTCCAGCAAGGGGAAATTCACTACCCAGCCGAAGGCCAGAATGTTGGGGTCCGCCAGCTTGAGCCGCTCGCCCATCATCTGCCGCAGGCTGCCCAGCGCGCCGTTGGTCTCCGCCTCCGGCCCTGCCACAATGAGCAGCAGGTCGCCCATGGACGCGCCCATCCGCTGTCCCATGGCCTTTATCTCGTCAACATTCAAATACCGCCCCGCCGATGACCGCACCTGCTCCACAGTCAGACCATCCAGACTTCCCTTACCCTGGCCTAGGGCACCCTGACCTAGTGCAATAGTAACCAAACCCTTGGCGCCCTTGGTCTTAACAAACTCCACCAGCTCGTCCGTCTGCCGCCGCGAGTAGCCGGCGCAGCCGGCCGCCACAATGCCCTTCACCACACCGCCGCCCTGCGCCGCCGATTTAAAGACCTGAAACTGAGTGTTCCGCGCCAGATCGGTTATGTCCTTCAATTCCATGCCAAATCGCAGGTCCGGCTTGTCGCTGCCGTAGCGGCCCATGGCGTCCTTGTAGTCCAGCCGCGGGAAGGGAGAACTCAGTAACCGCTTGTGGGGCGTCACGGTCTTAACTATCTGTGTGTGCATCTCTTCGATGAGGCCAGTGACGTCGGCCAGGCCGACAAAGCTCATCTCCAGGTCCATCTGCGTGAACTCCGGCTGCCGGTCAGCCCTCAAGTCCTCATCTCGAAAACACCGCGCGATCTGAAAATACTTCTCCAGTCCCGACACCATCAGCAGCTGCTTCAACTGCTGCGGCGACTGGGGCAGTGCGTAGAAGCTGCCCCTCTGCAAGCGGCTGGGCACCAGGAAGTCGCGGGCGCCCTCCGGCGTGCTTTTGATGAGGATGGGCGTCTCCACCTCCACAAAGCCTCGCTGGTCCAGGAAGTCGCGAATGAACTTCACGGCGCGGTGCCGGAGGATAATGTTGTTCTTCATCCGCTCGCGCCGCAGGTCCAGGTAGCGATAGGTCAGCCGCAGTGTCTCCTCGACCTCCTGCTCCTCGTTGATATAAAAAGGCGGCGTCTTGGCTGGATTCAGCACTTCCAGCCCTCCTGCCGTAACCTCCACCTGCCCCGTCGCCATTCTTGGATTCTCAGTCCCTGAGGGCCGCTTCCCCACCTGCCCAGACACCTTCACCACCCACTCGACGCGCAAATCGTGGGCCTGCGGCATCTTCTCCGGGTCCACTACTACCTGCACCACACCCGACCGGTCCCGCAGATCGAGAAATATAATTCCGCCGTGGTCGCGGCGGCGATGCACCCAGCCCGCCAGCGTTACTCGCTTGCCGACGTGCCGCAGTCCTATGTCGTTGCACGGGGTCCGGTCTCGCACACATGCCTCCAGATAGTTACTACACGATGGCGATTGATTATAGTTTAGCTTCTCCAAGGCGGCAATGAAGCCCTAGTTGTCGACGCCAGAGCGGTTGACTCAGGTTTGTCTTGTAGTACACGCGGCCCCTATCTGATAGACTGCGAATAGAGCCTCCATGTTCCTTGCCTCCAACCCCTCGGTCTTAACACTCAAGCGAGGTTGCGAGCTTTGTTTCCCATAGGGGATCTCGAAAACATCAGGACCACCCGGCCGTACGTCACCTATGGCCTCATTGGCCTGAACCTCCTTGTCTTCTTCTACATGCTGTCCCTTGGCGGCTCCGTACTCTTCTCCGACTCCTGTGACGTTACCGCCTTTGTTTCTAAATTCGGCGTCATTCCCAGCGAGCTGTTCAACGGCGAGAACTACACCCAGTTCCGTTGTCCCGTGCAAGAGGGCAGGTTCACCCGATTCGAGGCCGTCGACATCGCGTCCCCAATTCCTACGTGGGGCACCGCCTTCACGTCCATGTTTGTCCACGGCGGCTGGCTCCACATCATCGGCAACATGCTCTACCTCTGGGTCTTCGGCGACAACATCGAAGCCCGGTTCGGCCACCTCAAATTCCTTCTGTTCTACCTGGCCGCGGGCCTGGCGGCGGTATGGGCGCAGGTGATAATTAACACCAATTCGGAAATCCCCATGGTAGGCGCCAGCGGCGCCGTGGCCGGCGTTCTAGGCGCTTACCTCGTGCTGTTCCCGCAGAATCGGATAAACACGGTAGTCATCTTCTTCCTCATCACGGTAATACAACTTCCTGCTCTTTTCGTTCTCGGTTTCTGGTTTATCCTGCAGCTCTTCTCCGGCATCGGTTCCCTGGGCGTCCTGGAAGGCGGCGTGGCCTACTGGGCGCACATCGGCGGCTTTGTCCTCGGCATGCTGGTGGCGGTCATCTACAGGCTCATCCGGCGGGAACCCATCCTTCAGACACCCCGGCGGCGCCGCAACCCCTGGGACCGCTTCCCCTGATTACACATTTCCCCGCCTCGATGAAAGCCTAAATCATTCCTTCGTACTATAACCAGCCGGTAGCCGACCGAAGCGCCCCTCAGATTTTATGTAACGTCCCAGAATTCGTATCTAACGAATATTGACACTTTTGTCCTAAGCGCAATACAATCCCCAAGGCTTGTAACTCTTTTCACAAAGGGGTAAGAGTCGGGCGTCCGCCGAAGTTTGCGGCGGGCCGCTTTACCATAGGACTGTGGATTGGAAGGACAAGAGGCAAATCGAGGGGCTAATTACAACTCCGTACCGGAGGTGGTGATTACTCGACTGCCTCAGTACATTCGAGTCCTCTATTCCCTCCTGGAGTCCGGTGTTGACGTAGTCAGCTCCGCCCAGTTGGGCGAGCAGCTTCAGGTTACCCCCGCCCAGATCAGAAAAGACCTCAGCTATCTGGGCCGTTTTGGCAAGCAGGGCCGTGGTTACAATATCCGATATCTTATCGCCGAGCTTAAGCAGGTACTGGGCCTCAACAAGAAGTGGAACGCCTGCCTGGTGGGCGTCGGACGCCTGGGGCGGGCCATCCTCAGCTACCCAGGCTTCGCGCCTGAAGGCTTCGAAATTGTCGCCGCTTTCGACTCGGACCCGGCTATCGTCGGCCAGACCATCGCCAGCCTGAAAGTGCAGCCCATCGAAGACCTGGATAAGGCCATCGCGAAACATAAAATAAACATTGCCATTATCGCCGTGCCCGGTAAAGTCGCCCAGGACACCATTAAACGCCTTACAGACTGCGGTTTAAAGTCTATACTTAACTATGCGCCGGTCTACGCTCAAGTGCCCAAGGACGTTAAGGTGCGCAACGTGGACCCCGTGCTGGCCCTTCAGTCCATGACTTATTACCTGGTGAACCGGTCATAGAGTTACTAGGTATCCTCCACAATTTTATGTCTTCACTCTAGCGAGGCTTTAATTGTCTGCCCAAACCGCCTTATGGCTCGTCTTCTTTGGCATCATTGGAATCATGCTATTCCTTGACCTGGGCGTCGCTCATAGAAAAGCCCACGTCATCAAGGTAAAGGAGGCCCTCACCTGGGTAAGCATCTGGATCGCCTTTGCCGTTGTCTTCGGCGTTCTCATAAACATCTTCATCGGCAAGGACGAATCCCTGGAGTACTTCACAGGCTACATCGTGGAGTACTCGCTCAGTGTGGACAACCTCTTTGTCTTTGTCCTCATCTTCACCTACTTCGCCGTTCCGGCCAAAGACCAGCACCTTGTCCTCTTCTGGGGCATTGTGGGCGCCATGGTCATGCGCATCGCCATGATTGCTTTAGGCGTGGCCTTGCTGGAGAGGTTCGACTGGATAATCTTCGTCTTCGGCGCCTTCCTGATAATCACCGGCAGCCGCATAGCCATCGGCAAAGAGAAGAAGGTTGACCCTGAGAAGAACCTTATCCTGCGCCTGGTCCGCCGCGTCATACCTGTAACCCCGACTTACGAAGGCGACAAGTTTATTGTTCGCAAGGCCGGCAAGCTTATGGCGACGCCGTTGCTTATGGTGCTTATCGTAGTGGAGACCACCGACCTCATCTTCGCCGTCGACTCCATCCCCGCCATCCTCGCCATCACCACCAACACCTTCATCGTCTACACCTCCAACACCTTCGCCATAATGGGCCTTCGCTCCCTGTACTTCGCCCTCGCCGGGCTCATGCCCCTCTTCCGGTTCCTCCACTACGGCCTGGCGATAATCCTGGTGTTCATCGGCGCCAAGATGATCGCTTCCGAGTGGTACCACATGGAGACCTACATCTCTCTGGTCGTGGTCATCGGGGTGCTGGCCGCATCGGTCATTCTCTCCCTTATCTTCCGCGCTCCCCCTGAGGAGGCCGCCGAGCACGCGGTCATACACACCCCACAGACTGACCCTCACGCTCCCAAGCAGCCGTGACGGGAGAATAAAAGCCCTCCGAATGTCGGAGGGCTTTTCTCTAACTTATTTTGTGAACTCTTAGGTCCGGCGCTCGCCCGGTCCTGCCTGCCCGCCTCGAGTGCGGCGTCGCGCTACATTCAAGCGCACCTGGGCCCGTCGCACCGCGGCCATGGCCTGCTCCAGGTCCACGTCGGCGCCGCGCTGGGCCAGCCGTTCCTGGGCCGCCTTCATCGCCGCCTGCGCCCGCTCCTCATTTATCTCCTCGGAGCGCTCGGCGGCGTCGGCCAGGACGGTGACCTTGTTGTTCATCACTTCCAGGAAGCCGCCGGTCACGGCCAGGTAGTTCTCCTGCCCGCCCTTGCGAATAATCAGCTCGCCGGGCTGCAGCATAGTCATCAGCGAGGCGTGGTGCGGCAGTATGCCAAGCTCGCCCTCCACGCCCGGCGCCACCACCGCCTCCACCTCGTCGGAATAGACGATGCGCTCGGCGGTGATGATTTCTAGTTGCATTGTTGCCATGGATAAACCTAGGCCTTGGCCCCGACTCCCATCTTCTCCGCCGTCGCTATCACCTCTTCAATGGTCCCCTTCATATAGAAGGCCTGCTCCGGCAGGTTGTCATGCTTGCCCGCTAAAATTTCGGTGAAGCCCCGAATCGTGTCCTTCACCTGGACGTACTTGCCGGGAATGCCGGTGAACGCCTCGGCGACGAAGAAGGGCTGGGTGAGGAAGCGCTGTATGCGGCGAGCTCTCGCCACCACCAGCTTGTCCTCCTCCGATAGCTCCTCGACGCCCAGGATAGCGATGATGTCCTGAAGGTCGCGGTAGCGCTGCAGCACTTCGATGACGCCTCGCGCCACCCGATAATGCTCTTCGCCCACGGTGCCAGGTTCCATGATTCGTGAGAAGGACGCCAGCGGGTCTACCGCAGGGTAGAGGCCCTGGGAGGCCAACGCGCGCTCCAGCGCCACCACCGCGTCCAGGTGGCCGAAGGTGGTGACAATGCCGGGGTCGGTGTAGTCGTCGGCGGGGACATAGATGGCCTGGAAGGAGGTGATGGAGCCTTTCTTGGTCGACGTGATGCGCTCTTGCAGAGCGCCCATCTCCGTCGCCAGCGTGGGCTGGTAGCCCACCGCCGACGGCATGCGGCCCAGCAGCGCCGACACTTCCATACCGGCGAGGATATACCTGTATATGTTGTCGATGAACAACAGAACGTCTTGGCCCTGCTCGTCGCGGAAATACTCGGCCATGGTCAAACCCGTGAGGCCGATGCGCGCGCGCACGCCCGGCGGCTCGTTCATCTGGCCGAAGACCAGCACCGTGCTGCCCAGCACGCCGGAGTCCTTCATCTCGTGCCACAGGTCGTTGCCCTCGCGGGACCTCTCGCCCACCCCCGCGAACACCGACACGCCCTTGTGCACGGCGGCGATGTTTCGAATAAGCTCGGTGATAATAACCGTCTTGCCGACGCCGGCGCCGCCATAGGCGCCAATCTTACCGCCCTTGGTGAAGGGGGTGATAAGGTCAAAGACCTTGATGCCCGTCTCCAGAATCTCCACCGCGCTGGACTGCTCTTCAAAGGACGGCGGCGCGCGGTGAATAGGCCACCTCTGGCCCGCCTCCACCGGCCCCAGGTTGTCCAGCGGGTCGCCGGTCACGTTAAATAAGCGCCCCAGGGTCTCCTGCCCCACCGGCACAGGCACCGGCGAGCCGGTATCATCGGCCTCGGTGCCCCGGGCCAGGCCCTCGGTAGGCCCCAGCGCTAGACAGCGCACCCAGTTGTTGCCGATGTGCTGCTCCACTTCCAGCACCAGCTTCTCGCCGTTGTTGTCCAGCGTCAGCCCGTTAAACAGGCCTGGCAGCTGGTCCGGCGGGAACTCCACGTCCACCACCGTGCCGATGACCTGCACCACCTTACCCTTAGCCATTTCCGTCCTCCAGTGTCCCGTCCGCCTGCGGCGGATCGGGACGAGTCGATTTCTAAGACCTCAAGGCCATAGCGCCGCCGATGATGTCGAGGATCTCGCTGGTGATAGCGTTCTGCCTCACCTTGTTCAGGTCCAGGGTTAGCTCGTCCACCAGCTCGTTGGCGTTGTCTGTGGCGTTGCGCATGGCAACCATTCGGGCCGATTGCTCGCTGGCGCTCAGCTCCAGCATGGCGTGGTATATCTCCATCTCCACGAATCGAGGCAGCAGCGCGTTCAGCACGGCCGCGGGGTTGGGTTCGTATATATAGCCTACCTTGGACTCGGCGGGCAGTTCCGCCGGGTCCACCGGCAGAAGCTTCACTATCTCAGGCTGCTGCGACACCAGCGAGATGAATTTGGGATATGCCAGATAGACCTCGTCCGCCTGGCCCTCCATGTAATTCTTCAAGATGAGCTGGGATATGGGCAGGATGTCCTTAATCGCCGGCCTGTCCCCAATATTGACGAAGGCAGCCTGCAAGTCCTGCCTCGACCGCGCCATAAAGTCTCGACCCTTGCGCCCCACGGCGATGATGCTGACAGGCGTAGGCCGCTTCTCGAGAATGAACTGGGCCACCCGCCGGTTCATGTTGCCGTGAAGGCCGCCGCACAGTCCCCTGTCCGGCGTCAGGTGCAAGACCTGGATTCGATTCACCTGCCGGCGGTCCAACAGCGGGTGCCCGCCGCTCTCCTCGCGAGGCTGCGCCTCCAAATCGGCTATGACCTGGGCCAGCTTCTCGGCATAGGGCCTGCCCGCCAGCACCAACTGCTGGGCGCGGCGCATCTTGGACCCCGCGATGAGCTGCATAGCGTTGGTCACCTTGGCGGTGTTCTCAACGCTGCGAATGCGCCGTCTTAGCTGTCTCAGGCTAGGCATGTTTAGTTATCGCCTTAGGTCGAGGCCTTGAACGTAGCCTTGAACTCGCCCAGGGCCTTCTTCATCGCTTCCTCTATCTCCGGCGTGATGTCCTTCTTCGCCATGATGTCGCGCTCGATTTGCGGATAGCTGGTCTCCATGTAACGATGCATCGCATCCTCAAAGGCGCGGCACTGGGGGATGGGAACGTCGTCCAGGTAGCCGTTGGCCAGGGCGTAGAAGATGGTAATCTGCTTGCCCAGCGACATGGGCTGGTACTGGGGCTGCTTCAGGATTTCGATGCTGCGCTGCCCCCGCTCCAATTGCGCCCGCGTGGCCCTGTCCAGGTCCGACGTGCCGAACTGGGCGAACGTCGCCAGCTCGCGGTACTGCGCCAGGTCCAAACGCAAGCGTCCCGCCACCTTGCGCATGGCGCGAGTCTGCGCCGCGCCGCCCACTCGCGACACCGATATGCCGGCGTTCACGGCGGGGCGTATGCCCGCGTTGAACGCCTCCGGCTCCAGGTATATCTGGCCATCGGTAATCGATATGACGTTGGTAGGAATGTAAGCGGAGACGTCCCCCGCCTGCGTTTCGATGATGGGGAGGGCGGTGAGGGAGCCGCCGCCGTGCTCCTTGTCCAGTCGCGCGGCCCGCTCCAGCAGGCGGCTGTGGAGATAAAACACGTCGCCGGGGTAGGCCTCGCGGCCCGCCGGTCGCTTCAGCAGCAGCGACATCTGTCGGTAGGCCCAGGCGTGCTTGCTCAGGTCGTCGTAGATAATCAGCGCGTCCTTCCCCGCCTCCATAAACTCTTCGCCGATGGTGCAGCCGGTGTAGGGCGCGATGTACTGCAGCGGCGCCGGGTCCGACGCGTTGGCCGCCACTACTACTGTGTGCGCCATGGCCCCGTGCTTCTCCAGCTGGGCCACTACGTTGGCCACCTTGCCCTGCTTCTGGCCGATGGCGACATATATGCAGAGCAGGTCCTGGCCCTTCTGATTGATAATCGCGTCCAGGGCGATGGCAGACTTGCCGGTGGACCGGTCGCCGATGATTAGCTCGCGCTGGCCGCGGCCTATGGGTATCATTGAGTCGATGGCCTTAATGCCCGTCTGCACCGGCACGTTCACCGACTGCCGCACCACCACGTTGGGCGCGATGCGCTCGACAGGCCGGTTCTTGGTGGAGCGGATGGGGCCTTTGCCGTCCAGCGGCCTGCCCAGGGCGTCCACCACGCGGCCCACCATGGCGTCGCCAACGGGTATTTCGATGATGCGCCCCGTCGAGCGTACTTGATCACCCTCTTTAATAGCGTTGGGGTCGCCCATGATGGCGGCGCCCACCGTGTCCTCTTCCAGGTTTAGCGCCAGGCCTAAGATATCCTTGGGGAACTGCAAAAGCTCGCTGTACCGCGCGCCCTGGAGGCCCTGGATGCGGGCGATGCCGTCGCCCACCTCCACCACTGTCCCCACGTCCACCATCCGGAGCTCGCCGGCAAACTCTTCGATTTGCCGCTTTATGACCGTTACTATGTCTGAACCGCGCGTCGTCATGAATTAGCCTCCTGGCTGCAAACCTATGCTCGCGAACCTACCGGCGCCCGCTCCAACTCGCTTCGCAGGCCCTCCAGCTTGGACTTGACGCTGCCGTCCATCACCCTGTCGCCCACCTTAATAAGCAGGCCGCCGAGGATGGAGGCGTCCACCCGAGTGTCCAGCACAACCCTTTTGCCGGTAAGCTCCTCAACAAATTTTCCAATGCGCTGCTTTTCTTGATCATTTAAAGGCACGGCGGAGGTCACGCTCACCCGCTCGATGCCGCGATGCTTGTCCACAAGTTGGACAAACTCCTGCTCGATGCGCGGCAGCCGCTCCACCAGCCCCTTCGACACCACCACGGCCACCAGGTTCCTCGCCTTGGGGTTGATGTTAGGCAGGACTTCTCGCAGGGCCTTGGTCTTTCTAGACAGAGGAATCTTGGCGTGTTCCAGAAAGGTCTTAAAGCTCGGGTCGCTGACGGCCTGGCCGACGGCCCGTAAGTCTCTAACCCAGCCGTCCAAAGACGCGTTGGCGTTGTCCCCTTCCAGAGCTAGCTCGAAGACCGCCTGGGCGTAGCGTTTGGCCCCGCCTTTTTCCGCCATTAAAGCCTAGCCCTTCCTCATCTGCTGGCCCTCTTCCAGGACCTTCACAATTAGGTCCCGATGGGCCCTATCGTCTAGCGACTTGCCTATGACCCGCTCCGCCGCCTGAATAGTCAGCCGCGCGAAGTTGGCCTTCACCTCTTCAATGGCGTCGTCCCGCTCCCGCTGGATGTCCTGGCGCGCCCGCTCGACAAACGCCTCCGACTCCTTGCGAGCCTTCACCATCTCGTCCTCGCGGTACTTCTCCGCCTGTGTTCGGGCCTGGTCCAGCAGCCGCTGCCCCTCTCGACGGGCCTCGGCCAGCTGCTCCTGGGTTTTGGCCTGGGACGCGGCGGCTTCTTGTCGGGCCTTGTCCGCCGCCTCCAGGCTCTCGCGTATGCGCTCGGCCCGCTGGTCCAGCAGCTTCAGGACCGGCTTATACGCAAAGAGGTAAAGGATTATCAGCAGCAGCCCAAAGTTGAGGGTGAAGATTAGTAGGCTGGGTAGATTTAAACCTAGCTCTGCCACAAAAAGCCTCCCATTTTCCTACGTGTTGCCTATACCACCAGGGCTAACATGACCGCCACAATGAGGGCGTAGATGCCCAGGGCTTCGGCGAAGGCGATGGCCAGAATCATGTTCTGCAGAATAGCGCCGCGGGCCTCAGGGTTCCGCCCAATGGCGTTCATGGCCGCGGAGCCGAGAATGCCTATGCCTATGCCCGGCCCCAGAAGGCCCAGGCCTATGGCCAGGCCCGCCGCCAGTAGCTTTGCAGCATTTTCTTCCAACATGTTTCCTTACCTCTCTCCTATTATTTTCTCGGGGATTTGGATATCTATTGATTCTGCTTGCTGGCATAGATGGCGTAAACGCCGCCTACCAGAGCGCCTACCAGGGCCACCAACACTACCGTGAATATGAAAACCAGGACCTCCAAGATTCACCTCCCTAGACTGATTTCTGTACCTCTAATGCTCGTCTCCATGATGGGCCACGGCCAGCGTCGCGAAGGTCACCGTCAGTCCAGCAAATATCATGGCCTGTATCACGCCCACCAGAAGCTCCAGCTCGTAGAAGAAAAGGCTCGGTACAACAAAGGGGAACAAGAAAGTGGCCACCAGTATCAATATCTCCCCCGCCAGCATGTTGCCGAACAGCCTGAAGGTGAAGCTCAGCAGCCGCACCACCTCGCTGATGCCCTCCAGTATGCCCACAAAGGCGTCGATGCCGCCGCTGAGGTAGTGCTTGGGGCCTTTGAGAATCCAACCGAACCTGAAGAACTTCCCCAGATATCCGAAGCCCAGAGACCTCAGCCCCCAGAACTCCACGAACAGAAAGGAGACAATAGCCAGGGCCAGCGGCATGTTCAAATCCGTGCCCGCCGGCCGCAGCAGGTCTATCTTCCCAGGCAGGTGGTGCGAAACAATGGACGCCTCGTACACATCCTTCTGGTCCGTTTTCTCGCCCGCCACCTCAATCTCCTCGCCTACGTGCGGCTCTGCATGGTCCTCAAATACAGTGTGTTCTTTGTCGATTAGGAATGTGTGGCCGCCCTCCAGCACCAGCCTTGCGCCGTCATAGCTCTCCACCACACCCGATTCTTCCACATCGTGATGCTCGGGATGAAAACCCAGCGCGGGGTAGAAGGGAAGCAGGCCCATCCACGCGTTCAACATCACGAATAGAAATACCGTGGCGATGACTGGAAAAAACGCCCGCCCAAACCGCTTACCCGCCACGCCTTCGACAAAGTTCAGCAGTGCCTCGATAATCGTCTCCACCAGCGCCTGAAAGCGGCCCGGCACCAAACTCTTCTTCGACGCGCCGATAATCAGTATCGAAGCCAGGATAATAGTGGTAATGAACGATGAGAGCATGGTGTTGGTGATGGCGAAGCCCATGATCCCCAGGTTCTCGCCCCGCGCCGACTCCTCCCGCTTCTCCTCCGGGAACACGGCCCCCGCCGGCAGGTGCACTTCCGGCGTCTCCAAAATCGGGTCCGAGTCCCTCAGCGTCGCGCCGATGGCCCCAACAATGACTCCGTACAACGCCATGACGGCAAGACCTATTAATATTGTCCTGACTATCCACTTTTTGGAGGTGGACTTCTTGTTGGGCTCAGCCATTAGCCCGCACCCTTGCCCGCATTGTTACCGCTGCGGTCCGAATCTGCCATCAATGACGCCACCAGTTTATATATGCCGTAGAAGGCCACCACCACACCCAGCACCGTTCCTAGCAGGATAAAAAGCGGAGTGGTGCCCGCCTTCTTGTCCAGCCAGACTCCACCGCCGACTCCAAGGACTATGCAGAAGGCTACGTACCATCCCAGCCCAGCCAGTCTGAGGGCAACGGCCCACCCAGACATGGCTACCTGAGAGACTGTGTGAAGATTATCACTATCGACCCCCCAAGTCAATACGGAAATCGTCACGCCCAAAATAAGAGTCCCCGACCGTCATGTTACACGGTCGGGGACTCTGCCGCCAGCGTTAAGATTATGTCTAGCCCTTCTGAGGCTTGCCGAAGTCCTCCAGGTCCAGGCTGTTGATGAAGTCCGTGAAGGCTGAGAGCTTCTGTATCTCCTCCTCCTTGACCTTCGTTGGCTTGTCCCCCGCCGCCTCATCCGGCACAATGGGTTTGCCCGTCTCAGCGTCCAACTGAATCCCCGCCTGGTCCAGCACCGTGTCCTCAGCAAATATCGGCACCCTCGCCCGCACCGCCAGGGCAATGGCGTCGCTGGGCCGCGAGTCTATCTCCACCGCCTTCCCGTCCACCTTCAGCCCAATCTTGGCGAAGAAGGTGTCGTTCTTCAAATCGCTGACCAGGATGTGAGTGACGGTGGCGCCCAGGTTGTCGATGATGGCTTGGAGCAGATCGTGAGTCAGAGGACGCGGGACCGAGATGTCCTGCAGCTTCACCGCGATGGCATCCGCTTCGGCGGGGCCGATCCAGATAGGCAGATACCGGTCGGCTTCCTTCTGCTTCAAGATGACCACCCGCTGGTAGTTCATGAGGCTGACCCGGATGCTGTCGATGGTCATCTCATGCATGTGATATCTGCCTCCTTCATCGTACGCTAATTGTAGGTTTCGCTTTCCTTGAGTGTCAAGGTAAGCTAACCCCACTCATCAGCGTCGCTCTTTCATTATACTCCCACGCTTCTCAACCATGTTCATGATGCTATAATCCTCTCATGCCTCCTAAGACCACCAAGCCCGGGCGCAGGTCCAACAGCGTCGCCAAAACTAAGGCAAGCGCCCTGGAGCGGTTCAAACTTCCAGTAGAGCAAGTCCGCTGGTCCATCGACCCCGCCGCCTTCCCCTTCACTTGCACCGACGATCTCCAGCCCCTGGACGGCTTCATCGGCCAGAAACGCGCCATCGACGCCATCCATTTCGCCCTGGAGGTCGAAAAGCCTGGCTACAACCTCCTCGTCACCGGCCTCAACGGCACCGGCAAGGCCTCCGCCATCAAGACCCACATCGACGACCTCGTCGAAGAACACCTCTCCAAAAATATCAAGTTCCAGGTCTTCGACTGGTGTTATGTCTATAACTTCACAGACCCCGATCAGCCCAAGGTGCTGAGACTGCCCCAGGGCATGGGAAAGAAATTCCGCAGCCAGGTAGAAAACCTCCTCAAGAACATTCGCAGCGAGCTTCACAAGATATTCAACGATGATGAGTACAAAGCCCATCGAAAGGCCATTGAGGAGGAAGGCAGGGGCCGCCACCAGCGCACCCTGGAGGAGATTCAGCTGGAGGCGCGGCAAATAGGCTTCGGCATCCAGTTCTCGCCCATGGGCGTCAACATCTTCCCCCTCAAAGACAACCGGCCCCTCTCTCCTGAAGATTTCATGGCCCTGCCTGAGCCAACCCGCAACGAAATCGAGCAGAAGCGGGAAAGCCTATCCTCCAAAGTTCAGTCCACCCTGGAAACCCTCCGCGGCATAGAGTCCGAGACGGTCAACAAACTGCGAGAAATGGAGCGCAAGGCCGCGGAGGCCGGCCTAATGTTCATCTTCAAAGAGCTGAGCGGCGGCTTCTCGAAGCTGCCTGAAGTCCAGGCCTTTGTGAACGCCTTGAAGGAATACACCTTCAACAACCTGGCCCAGTTCCAGCCCCAGGAACCCCAGGAACCACAAGATCGCCCTCCCACTCTCACCGCCCCCGTAGTCCCCAGCCTCATCCCCATTCCGGGAATGCCCAGAAACCCCTTCCTCCCTTATGAAGTCAACCTGTTTGTCGACAACAGCGAGATAAAAAATACCCCCATTATTATTGAGTCCAATCCTACCTGGGGCAACCTCTTTGGCCGCATCGAGCGCCGCGCCGTCATGGGCACCTATCTCAGCGACCACACCATGCTCAAGGCCGGCGGCGTCCATCGCGCCAACGGCGGCTATCTAATCCTGAACGCGCGAGAGCTTCTATTGAACCCGGGCGTCTGGGAAGGGCTGAAACGGATAATTCGCAATCGCGAAGCTCGGCTGGAAGACCCCTACGAGCAGTTTGGCATGCTGGCGCCCCAGGGGCTCCGGCCCCAGCCCATCCCGCTGAACATCAAGGTCATAGTCACCAGCGAGGAGTACACATACCGGCAGCTTTACACGTACGACCAGGAAGACCTGTGGGAGCTTTTCAAGGTCAAAGCCGAGTTCGATTTTCAGATCGACCGCAACGACGAAAACATCCAGGGCTTTTGCAACTTCATCTGCGCCACATGCAAGACGGAAAAGCTCTTGCCCTTCGACCAGTCCGCCGCCGCCCAGGTCATCGAGCACGCCGCCCGCATCGTCAGCGACCAGTACAAGCTGTCCTCACGATTCGGTGTCATGAAAGACCTCCTCATCGAGTCCGACTACTGGGCCCGACAGGCCAACGCCGCCATGGTCAGCGGCGTCCACGTCAAAAAGGCCCTGGACGAGCGTTTCTACCGCCACAACCTCATCGAGGAGCGCCTGCGCAACCTCCTGGCCCAGGGCGTTATCATGGTGGATACCGAGGGCGAGGTCGTCGGCCAGGTCAACGGCCTGGTCTTCTACGACCTCGGCGATATCAGCTTTGGCCGCCCCGCCAGGATCACCGCCCGCACCTTCACCGGCGGCCGCGGCGTGATGAATATAGAGCGCGAGGCCCAGCTTAGCGGCCCCATCCACAACAAAGGCGTCCTTATCCTCAGCGGCTACCTAGGCTGGAAGTACGCCCAGGACAAGCCTCTATCCCTTTCCGCCACCCTCAGCTTCGAGCAGTCCTACGACGGCGTTGAGGGCGACAGCGCCTCCTCCGCCGAGCTTTACGCCATCCTTTCCAGCCTCTCGGAACTGCCCCTCAAGCAGCACATCACCGTCACGGGCTCGGTAAACCAGAAGGGCGAGATCCAGCCCATTGGCGGCGTCAACCAAAAAATCGAAGGCTTCTTTGACCTCTGCCGCCTCAAAGGCCTCACTGGCGCCCAGGGCGTCGTCATTCCCCACCAGAACGTGAAAAACCTCATGCTGAGGCAGGACGTGGTTGAGGCCGTCCGGCAAGGCAAATTCCACATCTACTCAGTCAAGACCATCGACGAGGGCATTGAAATCCTCACCGGCATACCCGCCGGCCAGCGCCAGCCTGACGGCTCCTACCCTAAAGGCACCGTCAACCACCTGGTCGAACAAAAGCTCCGCCGCCTCGGCGAATCGATGAAAGGCTACTACACCACCCTCTTCACCACCGACGGGCATAGCTCCTAGTTCCGCTATCCCCTCAATTATTGATTTGAATATGATTCCTTAGGTGGCTCTATTATCGGTATGTATTCTCCATTCGTCCCAAAGGGCATCGTGAGTCTGCCAGCCCTCCAATCAATTAGAGTTGTCTCAGAAAGAAGACTGACAAAACCTAAGCGTTCGTTGGCGATGGTCTCTAAAGCCTTGGCCGCTTTTACAGGCTCCAACGCTAGCAAATATATAGCGGCTGAACGCCTGACGTGTGGTGATGGATGATCCAACAGCGGGATGAGGGCTGCCTTGCCATGATCATAGGACTTCCATAATTCGCGCGAGGCCTCGTCCATATTGTCCTTGGCCCACTCGATTTTCTTGGAATTATGGGATTCCATTCCTTCGCCATACCTTAAAGAGGCCTTGGTAAACTGCTCTAACAACGAAGTCCCGCACTTACGTTTTGTGCGCCATATACCTTTAGGTGGCGGCTTAATCGGTAGATACTCTCCATTTCGACCAAAGGGTAACTTAAGCCTGCCTACCTTCCATTCCCTGAGAACCATATGAGCATCAACCCTGGCCACCCAATCTACCTTTGAATCCTTATCAATTGCCTTTAGTACCTTCGCCGCCTTCACTGGCTCCAACTCGAGCAAATAAACAGCAGCTGAGCAGCGAACAAATGGAGATGAGTGGTCCAACAATGTTAGGAGGGCAGCCTTGCCGAGGTCATCCGATTTTCGCAATTCGCACAGTGCTTTGATTTTCTCGTCATAGGCCTTGTTAGCACGCTTAGGGTTGGAGTCACTCTCCTCGCCATGCTCCATAGATGCTTTTATAAAGCGCTCCGCCGGCGTCAGCTTCATTATCTTGCCGACCTCCTCCTTTAGACCACTGTCCAGGCGAGGAATCGCTAATACCTCCTCACCTCAGGAAAGGCCCCCATCTCCGCTATCCACTCCATCCGCTTCCCCAGCGCCTCCACTTCCACCGGATGCAGCAGGCCCAGCATCTCCTTCACCTGCCCTGTCGGCGACTTCATCGACTTCAAAAAAGCCTCCATGGCCTCCTGTATCGGCGGCGTCAGCGGCTCGCCCCAGAAGTCCCACACCACCGTCCTCAGCTTCGGCACGTGGTTAAACGTCAATCCGTGGTCTATGCCCCACACCTTGCCCTCGGCGTCGCGGAAAAGATGCACCGCCTTCCGGTCCGCGTTGTTGGCGATGATATCGAAGCAGTGAATAGCTCTCAGCTCCTCCCGGTGGTTCTCGTGGATGTGGTGGTAGAAGCTGTTGGGCCCGTGATGCACAAACCGCTGCACCGACCCTATGCCATAAGGCCCGTCGCGAACGACCGTCTCGGGGATAAACCTCCAGCCCAGGACCTGACTGAACAGGTAGGCGGCGTACTCGCGCTTATAAAGGGTCCCGCTTTCAAAGTCCCACAACGGCACCTCGCCGTCCCTGGGCTTGTAAATCGCCTTAACCTCCTGGCCGGAAGCCCCCCTGATCTTCACCAGAAAGGTGTAGTTGGAACCTACCGGTGAAGGCGCATGGGAGACAATCTCGCCCTCTCGCAGAAGGCGGAGCACCGACGCATCGTTGGACATAGACAAGGTAACGGCCGGCTAGGGCTGGAATTTTTGATGGCCGTTGGCCCTCACGCACATGTGGCCCTCAGGACCTATGGGACGGCTGCATAGAAAGCATCGAGGCCGGCCTGCGTTGCATACGGTGATAGCCTCTTTGGAAAACTCTCGCGCCAGGTTCATATTGATCCAGAAGCTCAGGTCCGCGGGCCCCTGCACCGGCGAGTCCGTGCTGTGGACCAGGAACAAGAAGGACTGGGTGCGGCGTCGTGGCCCATGGACAACTGCCCGATTTTGAAGTCGAAGGTCCGCGCGTCCCCGGACCACGGCCCCTCCGGCGCGTCCCGCGCGCTCCCTAACGAGTCTTCCGACAGCGACTCCGCCACCTGGTGTATGTACGACGCCACCTGCTGCAACTGCTCCTTCTCCAGCCATAGCGACGCTGATGCGCTGCCCGATTTAACGGCCAACCGAAACGTCCGTTTGCCCGGGCTGCCCTCCGCCTCAGGCCGTATGCTCTCCACTGACCCCAAGCTGAACTTTGACTCGTATTTAGGCATGTCTTCCTGTCTCCCGACCATATTACGTCCACCTTCTACCCCTGGCAAGTTACGTCTACATTAACTCGTGGCCGCTGTCTTCTTCCTTCTATGGATGGTTCTATTCGTGAAAACCACAAGCCTCATAGGCATACGGGGCCTGGGGGCCCCTCCCCCCCCGGGCCCCCCCCCCCCCCCTTCTCCTATTGAAAAGGAGAAGAGGGGGATAGGGGGTGATGAGGTGCTCCATATTTTCTTTCCCTCTTCTCCCGACTACGGGAGAAGAGGGACTAAGGGTGATGAGGGTTCCCCACCCAAGACCGAGGTCAGCTTCCCCCGCAAAGCCCCCGCCCCTATAATCCCCTTAATATTAAAGGAGACCCCAATGCCCAAACCTAAAGTCACCTTTGGACTCCAGACCGGCCAGCAAGAGGCTACCTGGCCGCAAATCCGCGACACCTGGCTGGAGTCCGAGGCCCTCGGCTTCCAACACCTCTGGGTCTACGACCACTTCCTCCCCACCGGCACCCGCATCATCGACGGCCCCGCCCCCGACGGCTGGACCCTCCTCACCGCCCTCTCCCAGGTGATCAAAAAACCCAGGCTCGGCACTTTGGTCACCTGTATGACCTTCCGGCATCCCGTGGCCCTGACCAAAATCGCCACCACCCTGGACCACGTCAGCGACGGACGCGCTATCCTGGCCGTCGGCGCCGGCTGGCACGAGCCTGAGCACACCGCCTACGGCATACCCCTGCCGCCGCCCAGGGAACGGGTCGAGCGGTTCGCCGAGGGCGTCCATATCATCAAGTCCCTCTGGACCCGGGAGCGCACCACCTTCGACGGCAAGTACTACCAGATAAAGGACGCGCCCTTCGAGCCTAAGCCCGTCCAGGACCCCCATCCCACCATCGTCATCGGCGGCGGCGGCGAGAAGCGCACCATGGCCGTGGCCGCCCGCTACGCCGACGAGTGGAACTGGAACCTCAACGGCACCACAAAGGACTACGCCCACAAGCTGGAAGTTCTCCGAGAACACTGCAAGAGAATCGGCCGCGATTTTAACGAGATCGCCCTGTCACTAAACGTCGACTTCCTGGTCAGTGACGACGACCGCCGCATCGAAAACGCCCTCAAAGTCCACGCCAGGTCCAACAACCAGACCCTCCAGCAGGCCCGCGACGCCACTATCACCGGCGACCCCGAGGAGGTCATCGGCAAGCTCCAGGCCTACATCGACCTGGGCGTGCGCTCCTTCATCTTCAGCCTCCGCGCCCCCTACGAGGCCAAGGACAAAAAGCGCCTCACCGACCTGGACCAGCGGGGCCTCCGCTACCACACCACCATGGACGACGTCCGCCGCCTAGTCAAAGACGTCCTCCCCGCCCTCCGCTGACCCCGTCTAAGCCTTATTCGGTTCCATTGTAGAGACAACTGTATTTATATGGTGTCGCCTGGCGCTAACTGGAAACTGGTGAAAATGAAAAAAGAAGACGTATTGTCATTCCGAGCGGAGACCTGATGTACTCATCGGGACGCAGTTTGAGCACCTTAACTTGGCTATACCAATCGCGAAATCCCGATGTTAATCGGGTCGAGGAATCTGTTGTGATGGTAACTACGCCAGACTTATACTGACACGCCCCGTATATATTCTCCCCTTCTCACGCAGTCAGCATCGTTGGACTTAACGACAGTAGTCAGGAGGATTATTTGAGCGTCACTGAATTTCTGGAACTTGTCGCCATCGGCATCGGGGCAGGCACTTGGGGCACCCTCATCGGCGCGGGCGGCGGCTTCATCATCGTCCCCCTGCTCCTCTTCCGCGACTCCACCCTGGAAGCGGCCACCGTCACCGCCGTCTCCCTCATCGCCGTCCTCGCA
>Ga0194132_10004680_pt1 | contig 23065 bp, 22 predicted proteins | sample TA2KigOf80mmetaG_FD_148612 | JGI IMG/M metagenome (GOLD analysis project Ga0194132, IMG submission 148612) | Freshwater microbial communities from Lake Tanganyika, Tanzania - TA2015054 Kigoma Offshore 80m | ecosystem: Environmental > Aquatic > Freshwater > Lake | place: Tanzania: Lake... | reverse complement strand
AGCAACGATTCGGTCGAGCGTGGTTTGGCCGAGATCCCCAGCGTTTCGACCGCTTCCTCTACACACCTCGCCCCTACCGTCGCCACCCAACGGACAACTGCTCAGGGACTTGTAAAATGGCCATCTAGTTTCACATTTTTCGAATACTCTCGCTCAACGCGTCTCTGAAAAAAGCAGTTATCCACGAACGATGTCAAGAAATGCGAAGAAATGCGAATGTGCATTGTCAAGGTTCAGTTCAGGGATTCCTAGCCTGACCTACAATCAGCGGTTCTGCAACGCCTGGCCGGGGCAGCAATTCAGCCAGCGAGGCCGGCCGACGAGGCAAAAAGTGGATTGGTCGAACAGTTTGGCAGATCCATACTCGAAAGCGCGACGACTCCGTCAGTTCATGTACGACGTTCGTTGATGCTGATTGTCCTCTTCCTCTTCCTCTTTTTCGTCGAGCTCGTCCGTTTCAAATCTGCCGAGCCGGCCCATGAGCGCGACGCCGCCGGTGATTGCGGCCAAGCTGACGGTGCCCCCGACAACCCAGATTGCCAACGACACCGTAAACAGATGTTCCGACTTGTATACGACCAGGAAGCTCGTCACAGTCGCGGTCGATATCATCACGACCATCGGCACGAGCAGGGCAATTCGAGCAGCCAACGCCGCACGATCGTCGTCCATGGGCAATGGCAGTCCTTTCTCGATGGCACGAACTCGCTCCTCATGCCATAGCTCGGTTTTGCGAATGTTCATACTGATGAGTTGCGGCAACACCCAAGTCAGCGTGCCCAGAATGAGCACAGCCAGTGCAAGGATCATTAGTTCACTGTTATGCTCTTTGAAAAACTCGTTGAAATCCATGGCAGGCTCCCAAACGCTCTGGATACGATTACTTTAATGGCAATCGCGGCGACTTGCAAAGGGAAACAGCATGAAACGGATTTGCGTCTTTTGTGGTTCTCGAATCGGCAACAATCCGGAATATGCCGAACAAGCGAAACGGCTCGGTGAAACCCTCGTGAAACGCGGTTATGGCCTTGTCTTCGGCGCAGGGCATATCGGCTTGATGGGCGTCCTCGCCGACGCGGTTCGCAATGCCGGTGGCGAGACCATCGGCGTCATCCCCCGGGCACTTGTCGATCGCGAATTGGCCGACCGCAATCTCACCGAGTTGCGCATCGTCGAGACCATGCACGAGCGCAAGGCGACGATGGCGGAGCTTTCCGATGCGTTCATCGCCATGCCGGGCGGCTATGGGACGCTTGACGAGACGTTTGAAATGCTCACGTGGGCGCAACTCGGGTTCCACCGCAAGCCGATCGGCATGCTCAATACGGCGGGGTACTTCGATGCGCTCCTGGCGTGGATCGAGCGAGCGATTGTGGACAACTTTGTCAAAGAAAAAAACCGAGCGTTGCTGATCGTGGATAATGACGTGCCAAAACTAGTCGATCGGCTCTCTTCGTTTAGCGCCCGCACGACGACCATCGAGCGCTAAACGAAACCTACAGTGGCTATTTCACCAGATTCAGATCGACGGTCTGCCGCCCTTTTTCGACGCGGATCATCAAGCCCGACGTTGCCTCCGACGCATAGCGTGCCGGAATGGCGACGGTCTTGATGGTCTTGTCCGGAACGGGCTGGATGGCGATGCGATAGTCGCCGGGATTCAGGCCGGTTTGGAACTGAAACGTTCCGTCGTTCTGAATCGCACTGCTGAATGTCTTTCCGTCGCTCGAAATAAGGGTCACGAAGTAACCGCCGGGAACCGCCTTGCCGTCGAACGAGAGTTTGCCGTCGACTTGGCCCTTGTCGGGGACGATCTCGAAGCCGCCGCCTTTCTTCGTGCTTGTGCCTCCGGCGCCCTTGGTCGAGGCGCGGATATCATCGAGGACGCGGCGCAATTCGAAGGCGCGATCGGCATAAAACGGCATGCGCTCGGCATTGGCGATGCCCAGATCGATCCTGCCTTGCAGGTCCTTGCTCAGGAAGGGCTTCACCGAAAGCAGCGAGCCCTGATAAAGGCGATAGCAGCCGGCGTGATCCCCGTGCTCGTTGAACATCTTGGCCCCGGTGTTGATCACGTCGCGCAGCGAATCGTTCAACGCCGACATGTCGTGCTTTTCGTACGGCTTCTTGTCGTCGGGTTTCTTCTTGTCTTTTTTGTCCTTCTTGTCGTCTTTCTTGTCCGACTTGATGCCGCCAACGACTTCTTTGGTCTGCGCAACGCCCTCTCGATTCGGGCCAACCAGCAGCACTGCCGCGGCCAATAGGCCGACCGACCATGTTGTTTTCGTCATGACACGGACTCCATGAGTGTTAGTTCATCGATAACGCGATAATAGGAAAGTTAGGCGGGATTCGCAACTTCATTTCCTGATCTTGCATGGATTTTGCAAATCGCGATAATCAGGGAACTCAGGAGGATATTGTCCGTCTTCGTTTAGCGTCCGCTTCGCGCCATGCTAACGCTAAACGAAGTCGGCTGAACCGAGGACACGACAATGACTGTCACGACCTGCGAACGGACGCTCCCCGACCCGACGATCGAAAGCCTGCGGCAAGCGGGCAACCCCTTCCGAAACTTCTTCGCCCGCAATCCCGACGACGACCTGTGCGCACGCTATCACGTCCCGGAACTCTTCGCCAAGGAACGCGACCAGCTACTTGCTGTGGTCGATCTCTTTCGCGTCAATCCCGGTATGCACTCCGAGATGATCCCCGTCCTCGGCAACAAGGGGGCAGGCAAAACGCACCTCCTGCACTCCATTAAGCATGGCCAGACCGGCAACTGGCAGATGCTCATCACGCCTGGCACGTATCAAAAGGACACCGACTTTCTCGAGTACCTCCTCTTTCAGGTCATCGATACACTGCTCGGCGGCGGAAAAATGCAGGGCCAACGGCCGCTACGCTACATCAGCGAAGAACTCAGTCGCCGCTTGCTCCTGGCCATGATCGGCTCCATGTCCGAAAGCGAGCAGCTTGAACTGTTCCCCGCCGTCGGTCTGGGACGCTGGTTCCGCAAGCTCGGCCTCGGCGGATCGCAAGACCTCGAACGCGTCCAGTGGCTCGTCGAGCAGCTCAATCGCTCCGGTTACAACCCGAACATCGGTCCCCTGCGGCGCATCTGCAACGACATCAACCTCGACACCGACCGCACTTGCGAACTCGTTTGGCAATACCTCGACCGCACCGAGACGCACAACACCGCCGGCATCATGCGCCGCCACATCTACCTCGGCCTCGTCCGCGCTGCCCTGCTCGGCGACGAATCGGAACTCGCCAACTTCCTGACCTACGGCTTCGCGGAGCTTGACTACAAGGTCAAGCCGAGCCGGCAGGAACTGGTGCTCTCGCTCTTCCGCGTGCTGATGGAAGCGTTCCAGAGCATGAAGATTCCCGTCGTGATCGCGTTCGATCAGCTTGAGGATCTGCTGCTGGTTCGCCGCACCGAGGACGGGCACAAGGTTGCCGAGTCGTTCTTCGCCGGCCTGGTGCAAGCGATGCATCAGCTCGACGGCATCTGCTTCCTGGTGTTTGCCGAGCGCGGCCTGTGGAATCGTTTCGTGCCGTCGCTGGACGGGTACATCCAGGATCGGCTCAACAACCCGGTGCATGTGCCTGGCTTCGGAACGGTGAAGGCGTTGCGACTGGAAGCCCCGCCGCCGGAACAGGTGCGCCGCGTCGTGCAGGTGCGCATGCCGCAGAGCCTGGCCGGCACGACGGAGCCAGGCATTTATCCGTTCACGGAGGAGCAGATCGTGCAGGTCGCCAAGACCGAGCCGACGCTGCGCGACATGCTGCAACAGTTCCGGCGGTTGTTCGATCACCTCGTATACGGCGAAGTGCAGCGTCCCGCGTTCGACGCCGACACGACGACGCTGCCGTCGAGCGCCACGCCGACGCCGGTGAAGTCGGTCGTCATCGTCGAGACGCCGGCGCAATCGCCGACCATCGTGCGTGCCTCAGCCGATGCGATTGATTTGAGCGGGCTGTGGACAAAGGCGCTGTCGGAAGCGAATGCGAAGCTGGAGCCCGAAGGCTCGCTGACCGGGGCAACACGAGAGCTACAGGCAGGTCTCGGGGCGTTTCTGCAAATCTGTCACGAGCACGGCGTCAAGGTCGGCCCCTGGCGGCTGCAACACGTCGTCGGCGACTTCACCTTCAGCGAGCATCCCACCTACGGCGCCATGTCCATCGCTCACTGGGTGTGCAAGGACGGCCAACCGTGGAAGGTCGGCGTCGGCCTGTTTCTGGGCCGCGGCGCCGGCAAGCCACGCGACCTCGAAATCAAGCTCGCCACACTCGACATGACCCCGCAAGTGATCGACACCCTTATCCTCCTGCGCCCCGACGATGACGTCGCGCTCACCGGCAAGAGCAAGACGATCTGGCAGGAGTCCGAACGTAACGGCCGGCACGCCCGCCTGGAGCCGACGCAGGTCGAGCAGTTCACGATGCTGTACGCGTTCCCGCGCTGGCTGGCCTCGCTGACCGAATCGCTCCCCCCCGGCCAGGCGTTGCCGAATCTCGCCGACTTCATTCAGGAACAGTGCGAGAAGCTCTTGGAGCAAGTCTGCATGCCGATTTCGGGATGAGGGCTACTTTCTCGGCTCATACCTCATGGCCACCGCCCCCGAGCCGAACTCCAGCCTGCCCACGAGCTTCAGGTCGACATGCTTCGATAACCCGGCGAACAAAGTCGGCCCATGGCCCGCCAGCCTTGGGTGCACCACGAACTCGTACTCGTCGATCAACCCCAGCTCTGCGAGCGCCATCGGGAGCTTCACGCCTCCCACGCCCAGGCCCTTGCCCGACTCCCGCTTGAGTTTCTGAACGGCCAGCCCCAGGTCCCCGCGCACGAGCTCCGCGTTCCAATCGACCCGGTCCAGGCTGCTCGACACGACGTACTTCTTCGCCGCGTCGATCGTCCGGGCAAAGGGTTCCATCCAAGCAGGCATCCAATCGGGCCGCGCTCACCCATTTTCTCTTGCACTCTCGACACGCAGTCATCAATTAAACAGTGGAGAAGAAGAATCGCCTGCTGCGGCCACGAGATCAACGGCCCACTCAAGTTCTCTTACCTTGTCTTGAAATTCCATCATCAGGGTTCGCTTTCCCCCGAAGAAGCCATACGAAATAAAGGCGATGAGTTCACGGGCGGCGTTCACCAACGAGCTTACCGAGGCCATCGCGAAACTCGTTTCGAAGTATCACGACGATTCCGCCCCGGGCGGCCGCGCGCATCGCCTGGTGGTCGTGGCTCACCCTTTGCCGCAGAAGAAATCCGATCCCAAGGAGCCATCATGAGCGTGAAGAAAGAACCGTCTGGCCGCCGTTCCGTGCAGGTCGAAGTCGAGGTCCCCGGTACGCCGGAGGAAGTCTGGCAGGCCATCGCGACGGGCCCAGGAGTCTCGGCGTGGTTCGTGCCGACCGAGATCGTCGAACAGGACGGCAAGCCGATCGCTGTCAAAAGCAACTTCGGCCCAGGAATGGAATCGACGGCGACCGTGACCAGTTGGGACCCGCCCCGGAAGTTCACCGCGGAATCCCCAGGTTGGACGCCGGACATGCCGACGATGGCCACCGAGTGGAGCGTCGAGGCACGCGCGGGGGGCATCTGTGTCGTTCGCGTGGTGCACAGTCTCTTTGCCAGCACCGATGACTGGGATAACCAACTCGAAGGCACCGAATTCGGCTGGCCTGGCTTTTTCCGCATCTTGCGGCTGTACCTCACGCACTTCCGTGGTCAACGCTCGGCGATCATGCAGTGGAATGCGATGCCCGCGGGAACCGCGGAAGACGCCTGGGCAACCTTGACCGCCGCACTGGGACTGAAAGGCGTCGGCGCTGGGCAGCGGTGGACCGCCGCACCTGGCAACCCGATGGTCGGCGGCGTCGTGGAGCCTGCGGACCAGTATCCCCACCACGTCATGCTCCGCCTCGACAAGCCGTGCCCAGGCGTCGCCGACTTCGGCGCCGCGGTCTGCACCGGCACGGTAATGGTGACGGTCAGCTTCTACCTCTACGGCGATAAGTCGGCCGATGTCGCCGCACGCGAAAGACCGCATTGGGAAGCGTGGATGCAAAAGCACTTCCCGATGCCGGCGGCGCCGACGAGTTAATCAACTTTTGAGCACGCAGCGCCAGCAAGCGGGTGCACTTGCTGGCGCTGAGAAAAAAAAGGACGCAGCTCTTTTTCATTGCACCGCCGCATGGTCGCGCCCATTCCAGGAGACCTACGGTCAGGCACACCGAGCGTAGCGGGATCGGCCTGAGCGGCGTTACCTTGGCCGGGTTAATTCCGACACGCCGGTCCCCGACTCTCCTGACTTTTCATTGACGGACAGGGGGGCGGAGCACCACCGTCTCCCCCTCCAGCCGCCCGATGTACCAATACGTCGTACCTTCGTACTTCCCCTCCAGGCGCAGGGCATCGGGGCCGAGTCTCTCGCCCTTGACTTTCATCGATTTCGTCTCCTTATCGTCGACCCACGAGACCGTGATGTCCCACCTGCCATCCGTCTCCTTGCCGAACTCATACTTGCCCTCGCCTGGCTTGCCGCGAGACGGCGTATACTTCCCGTCCCACTTGCCTTCGAAGTCCGCGCGCTTGACAGCCGCGTGATGCTTCGCCTCATCCTTGGTTGTCGTACTCGGGGCGCACCCGCAAGACGCGAGGCCGGCAAGGCAGAGGATCGATCTAAGGGCGGGCAATTGTTGAGTCATCCGCGGTCTCTCCCGTCGCACGCCGAGAAAGCCATCCGAAAAAGGTGCAAGACTCGTCGTGGGCTATTAACCGAAAAAGGGGCCATGCACGATTTAACGTTTCAACTCAGGTTGAGCGTTTGCCCGTCTGGTGAGCATTTAGGTCAATCCTTCTGCTCCTTCCCGCGCCGCATGCGTAACGGGTCGCTCGTCGCGGTCTCCAGGATCAACGTCGAGAAGCGGTAGTCGCTCTTGCCAAGAGCAGTGATGATGGTGTCAATGGCATGCTTGTCGTAGTACTCGACGCCGCGGCCCATGCTGTAGGTGAGCAGCTTTTCGGTGAGGGCGCGGGCGAAGAGGTCCTTCTTGCCCATGAGGATTTGCTTGAGTTCCTTGGGACCTTTGAACTTTTGGCCATCGGGCAGGACGCCGGAAGGATCGATGAGACCGTCGTTGTCCTTGGTGCGGAATTTGCCGATGGCGTTGTAGTTTTCGAAGGCGAAGCCGGGCGGGTCGAGGCGTTGATGGCAGTTGGTGCAGGCGGGGTTCTTGCGGTGCTGTTCCATGCGTTCGCGCAAGGTTCCCTTGAGGACGCCGCGCTCTTCGAGTTCGGGAACATTGGGCGGCGGAGGCGGCGGCGGAGTTCCGAGGATCTGTTCGAGCACCCATTTGCCTCGCTTGACCGGGCTGGTGCGCGTCGGGTTGGAGGTGATGGTGAGGATGCTGGCGTGGGTGAGGATGCCGCCGCGCTCGCTGTCGGCAAAGGTGACGCGTTTGAAATCGTCGGGCTGTTTCTTGCCGAACTTGCCGAACTTGAATCCTCCGCCGAAGGGTGTGCCGGCTGGAGCAATCGCCTTCTCGCCGACGCGGTTGCCGTTGGTGTCGGCGATGCCGTAGTGTCGTGCCAGGCGCGAGTTCATGAAGCTGAAGTTGCTGTCGATCAGATCGAGAATGCTGCGATCTTCGCGCATGATGGCGTTGAAGAACAGCTCCGTCTCCTTGGCCATGGCGCTGCGGAGTGCGTCGTCGAACTCCGGGAAGAGCTTGCTGTCCGGCGCATGCGTCTTGAGCAGGCGCAGTTGCAGCCATTGCACCGCGAAGTTCTCGACCAGGGCGTACGACTTCGGATCCTTCAGCATGCGCTGCACTTGCGACCTGATGTTCTGATGCAGTTGCTTCTTGGCGGCCAGATCGAAGAGTTCATCGTCCGGCAGCGTGCTCCAAAGGAAATACGACAATCGCGAAGCCAACTGAAAATCATCAATCGGATGCGGATCGGGCGAATCGGGGCGATGATCGAGTTCGACGCGGAACAGGAATTTCGGCGAGCACAGGACGGCTTGCATCGCCAGTTGCACGCCGGCTTCGAAACGCTCCTTGTTCTTTTCGGTCTGATCGACGAACTTGAGCAAACGCTCGACCTCGTCTTTCGTCACCGGTCGGCGATACGCTTTTGTTGCGAAGCGGGTGAGGATTTCGCTGGCCTGCTCACGCTTCGGCTTCGACGTGTCGCAGGCCATCAGTCGGCGGTGCGCGGGGGGCATCGTGTCCGAGGGGCCTTCGAACTGGAAGAACTGCACGAACAGCGTCCGCTTGGCATCGTCGGGGTTCTTGGCCTTCGGATCGGTGTATGGATTGAGAAACACCAGGCTGATCGTGTGTTCGCCCGGCTTCAGCTCGATCGGCGGCGCCTCGTAGTTCTTCGCCGTGAACTTGCCTGACGCCGGTTTGATCTCAGCCGTGTGAATCTGCTTGCCGTTGACCTTGAACGCAACCTTGACCGGTTCGTCGCCGACTTGTTTGCTCCAGGCCCGCACGCGGAACGTGTACTTGCCGGCCTCGAGAATCTTGTGGCCGATCGAAAGGTCGCCGGCGACATCGAGAATGCGCATCGATGTGTCGCGGATGACTTTGCTTTCCTTGGAGATGAGAAACTGCCCGGGCGTCGGACGCTTGGACGGCGGCGGCGGATCGCCCACGACGATCGCCTGCCCCATGATGTTCTCGGCCGCCGCGAGATAGCGTTCCATCAGGACCGGGGAAATCGTCAGCACGTCGCCGATGTTGTCGAAGCCATAGCCGACATCGTCGGCGGGAAAGTCGTCGGCCGGCTTGAAATCGACGCCGACCAGATCGCGAATCGTGTTGTTGTACTCGGCCCGATTGAGCCGACGCATGGTGACGCGCCCCGGATCGCGCTTGCCCGTAGCGTCGGCGGCCGCGAAGATGTCGGCAATCGCCTTCAAGAACGTATCTCTATCCTTGAGGTCGGGACGCGGCCGTTTCTCCGGCGGCATCTCGCCTTGGTGAATCATCCGCATCACTTCGTGCCATTTCTTGCGGTCCTTGAGAATCGACTTCTCGTCGGTGTACACATGCAGCGCCAGCCCCGCGTTCTTCTTCTTCGGTCCATGACAGTCGACGCAGTGTTTGGTGACGAACGGCACGATGACTTTCGCGACGAGGTCGTTCGATTTCGTTGCCGGCTGCGAGTAGGTCAGGCTTTCCAGGCTGACCTGCTCGGCCCACGCGTCAGGCTGGAAAGCCTGACCTACATCGGCGGTCAACATGTGCCAAACGGCCAGTACAGCGACAAACGGAATCAGGCAAAGAACGTATCGGTAGCGCATGGCAGGTGAACACCTTGGAGGCAGGGGAGTTGGAGAGATTATACCGGATTGATCCTTTTGAGTACATCCGGCCCCGCCGCGATGAATAACGCTGAATGGCCCCGTTTTCCTGCCAAGGCTTACGCACCAACCCCGGCCAGTGGATCATCGGCCCGTGATCCGCTGGCTCGACCATTTTCTGCTTTTCCCGCAACCGAGTATGCGTTCTTGACTGCGGCGCGCGATAATATACGACCATCGTGGCCTCGCCGCGATAAACAAGGCTGAATGTCCGCTTTTTCCTGTTTTCCAAGTCGGTTATTTCTGTGTCCAGCGGTAAGCGGCAAGTGCATTCAACTCACGGATGTAGAGTTCGTCGCCGACGACGGCCAAGTGTGCCCAAGTCTGATCGGCGCTGACTTTGAGGTTGTCGATCACGTCAAATTTCTCGGAATTGGCACGGATGAGGAACAACTCGCCACGCTGATCTAGGGCGAGGATGCGCCGCCCCTGGGCGACCATGCTCCAGTATTGGCCGAAGCGATCATCGCTCGTCCACGTTTTCTTGCCTGACTTTAGATCGATGCACGCGAGCCTTTGATTTTGCAAGTGTAGATAAGCGTGTCCGTCGATTTGCACCGGGGACGACATGTAAGCCTGCGTGTTGTTGTTCCACGTCTCGGCAACGGTGAAGCGATCCTTGTCATGGGATACCTTGTACAGCCAGGCTTTGTTTCCGTAGCTGCTGGTGAAAATCGCATCGCCCACGGGCATCGGCGTGAGAATATTCATGCCGCGAAAGTTGGGGACCGGCTGCGACCACAGCACCTCCCCCTTGTCGATATCGACACCGGCAAGCTTCTCGCGGCCCTGAACGATGAGCTGTCGTTTGCCCGCGATGGTGGCGATAATCGGCGACGAAAACGCGGAACCGAGCATTCCGCCCTTGTCGTTCAGCGTGCGCCAGACGATCTTGCCTGTTTGCTTTTCGAGTTTGGCGAACGACGCGCCGGCCTGAACATAGACGAAGTCGCCGTCCAGAAGAGGCGAGCAGACGAAACCGAAATCAGGCAGGGGCGTCTTGAGTTCCTTGACGAAATCGACGCGCCACTCCTCTTTGCCCGACTTGGCATTCAAACAGACGAGCACGTCACGCATACCAGCGACGAAGACGCGTTGACCATCCGTCGCCGGCGTCGCACGAATCCAACTGCCGTTGGCGGCGGCGAAAAACGGCACGGTCATCGCGCCTTTCCATTCGCTTCTCCAGCGTTCCTTGCCCGTTTTTCGATCCAGGGCGACGACGGCCTCCGATGCTTTGTTCTTCGTTTCCGTGGTGAAAACCAGGTCGTCCGCCACGATGGGGCCGGAATAGCTAGGTCCAAGCGGGATGCGCCAAAGCTGCTTCAACGAATCCTTGGACAGCCGATCGGGCCAGGAGGGACCGCCGACCTGGCCATCGCGGTTCGGACCCCGCCACTGCGGCCAGAGCGGGGTCTCTGGTTTTTCGAGTTTCTCGTCGGCGAAGATGCCAGTCGTAAAACAGGCCGCCAGGGCAACCGCCAAAAGGAACAGCCATCGATTCATGGTTATCTCCCTACAAGGTTTTGTTGTTGGTCATGGCGATCGCTTGGCTCTTCCGCTACCGTGGCGAAAGCCTTACCCAAACAGGTGTCGAAGCGAGCGTTCGAGATCTGCGTACAGGAAACGGTAGCCGGACTGGAGCAATTCGACCGGCTGCACTCGCGTGCTGCCCAGCAACAGGGCGTTTGGAAGCCGAATACGATCAGAAACCACTTCTCAACGACCCGGCTTCCTTTCCATCACATAAATCGTTCATATCGTTCATATTAATAGATTCCGTCCAGGTTAAAGTCAAGCACTATTTTGCCGAAAGACACAAGAGGCTTGAAATATTCGGTCATTTCGGCCACAATAAATCTTCACGACGCTTTCGTCCGAAGCGTCAGCAACGGAGTTTGTACCGATGCCGATCAGCGATTCTTCCCCGTACCTGAGCACGGTCGAGGCAGCGTCTTTGCTTGCGGTAAGTGTCAGCACGGTGAAGAGATGGGTTGACGAAGGCGTACTGCCTGCAAACCGAACGGCCGGCGGACACCGCAAACTATTGCGAGCCGAGGTCCTGGCTCTGGCACGCCAGGGCGATCTGCCACATGGCAACCTGGCTGTCCTCGGTGGAAGTTCGGAAAAGGACAGGACGGAGGATCTCGAAACAATCGCCGTGGACTTGTGGAAGGCCTTGCGGGACGGGCAAAGGGATGAGGTCCGAGCCATCATTCGTAGCTCTTATGTCTCTGGCATCGCGGTTGAGGCACTGGCGGACGAGATCATCGCTCCCGCGATGACGAAGCTCGGGCACGACTGGGAAACTTCACGGATCGATGTCTGGCAGGAACATCGCGGAACCCAGCTTTGTGCGGCGGCGCTCTACGATTTGAAGGAAGATCTGGAGGCTCGCGCGGAAAAGAATCGGCCCGTGGCTGTTGGGGGCGCTCCTGAGGGCGACCCTTACTTCCTGCCATCGCTGCTTGCGCAGTACGTCTTGCTGGACGCTGGCTGGGAGGCAGTCAATCTGGGCCCCAACACGCCGTTGGCAAGCCTGGCCAAGGCGGTCAAGGAGTTGCGCCCTCGGTTACTCTGGCTCTCGGTTACTTACCTGGAAAATCGCGAGGCGTTCATCGAGGGTTACAAGGACCTGTACCGAGTGGCCGAGCGACAGGGGGTGGCCGTCGCGGCAGGCGGGCAGGCGCTGCAAGAATCCCTCCGCTCGGCTATTCCCTACACCAGCTACGGCGACGGCCTGAGCCATCTGGCAGCCTTTGCGCGCACGCTTCATCCGCGACCAAAGCGGCCACGACGGGGTCGGCCGAGCAGACTCTGAGCTAACCCGGATTATTCACGGCGTTCAAAACAATAGCCTTCGATCGGCGGCCAAATGGTAGGAGAACAGGGGGGGAACACGGGGGGGACGCGGACATTCAGGCTTCCTTTTCGCCCAAGAGGCCAGCAGCGGTGTCGGCGTGCGTGGCGGCTTTCTTGCGAGGGCGGCCTGGCGGATTCATGCTCGATACGGGACCAAGTTCCTCATGCGAAAGGGAAGTCGCCGAAATGAGTATTGAGCCAGACACCGGAAAACGCATGCGGCTATTTCATCGCCGCCGCGTTGCTTGGAGCGATCATTTTTTTTCCCGGGACGATGTGACGAGAGTCACACCGACGGGCTGCGCGACGATTGCCGTCTTCGATCCGAATCGCCCACACATTCATGCTAATCGCAAGCAAGAATCGGTTCGCGGGAAGCATCCACCTTGAACGGTTTCCTACAGCGTTTGTATCTGGCAATTCGCAGGGCAATCCACGACAATAGCTCGGCCCAATGTCTGCCTTCGGAGACCGCCATGCCTTCGTTTCGTCTTGGTTTGATTGCACTTCTCCTTTTGCCCAATCTGGCCCTTGCACAGGACAAGAAGAAGACCGTCGAGCAGTTGGCCGAGGAAGCCAAGGACTCCATCGCGGTTCTGCTCTACAGTGGCCGCGAGGGGAAAACGCAGGGCATCGGCACCGGCTTCGTCGTCACCGAGGATGGGCTCATCGCTACCAACTTGCACGTCATCGGCGAGGCCCGCCCGATCACCGTGCAACTCGCCGATGGCTCGAAGCACGATGCGACCATTGTTCACGCGTCGGATCGCAAGTTCGACCTTGCTGTCGTGAAGATCGACGCCAAAAAGAAGCTCAAGCCGCTCGTTCTGGGCGACTCGACGAAGTTGCCCCAGGGCCTGGCGATTGTCGCGATCGGGCATCCACGCGGGTTGCAGCACAGCGTCGTGGCCGGCGTGCTGTCCGGCAAGCGCGACATCGACGGCGTGTCGATGCTGCAACTGGCGATCCCGATCGAGCAGGGCAACTCCGGCGGACCCGTCCTCGACCCGCAGGGCCGTGTCGTCGGCGTCGTCACGCTGCAATCGCGCGAGACTGCCAACCTCGGCTATGCCGTTCCCGTCAATTCGCTCAAGCAAATTCTCGATCGCCCTAATCCCGTAACGATGGAACAATGGCTCACCATCGGCGCTCTCGACAAGACCGAGTGGAAGACGATGTACGGGGCGCGTTGGCGGCAGCGGGCAGGACGCATTCTCGCCGATGGCGCCGGCACAGGCTTCGGCGGTCGCACCCTGTGCTTCTCGCAACGCAAAGCGCCCGACCTGCCTCACGAACTCACCGTCACCGTCAAGCTCGATCACGAAGGCGGAGCGGCCGGGCTCATCTTTGGCGGCGACGGCGGCGATAAACACTACGGATTCTATCCCACCGGCGGCAAGCTTCGCCTTACCCGCTTCGACGGCGCCAACGTCTTCTCCTGGCAAATCCTCTTCGACCAGAAGTCCGACGCCTACCGCGCCGGCGACTGGAACACGCTGCGCGTTCGTCTCGGGAAGGAAAAAATTCTCTGCTACGTCAACGATGTTCTCGTCACCGACCTGGCGAATCCCGAGTACTACGGCTCAGCGTTCGGCCTCGCCAAATTCCGCGACACGGTGGCCGAGTACAAGAAGTTCCAAATCGGTCCGAGCGTTGCCAGCGCGATCGTTTCACCCGACAATCGTTTAGCGTTCGAGAAATCGCTGGCAAAGATTCCACTCGAAGGTGAGACGGCCGCCAAGGCCCTGACACCGCTGCTGAAGAACCCGACGCAGAGCGGCATGCTCTTGCGCGACAAGGCGCGTCAGCTCGAAAAACAGGCCGAGCAGTTGCGCCTCTTGGCTCAGCGCGTGCATCACGAACGCTGCCTGGCCGAGATGACCGAGCTGTTCAAGGCGCCGGAGGAGAAAGTCGACCTCGCACGCGCCGCTCTCTTGCTCGCCCGACTCGACAACGAGGAGCTTGAGGTCGATTTCTACGTCGCCGAGATTGACCGCCTCGCTCGCATCGTGGCGGCGCGGTTGCCCGCCAAAACGAAAGCGGATTCAGCACTGCAAGAATTGAACAAGTTCCTTTTCAAAGAGCGTGGCTTTCATGGCAGCCACAGCGAGTATTATTCCAAGTCGAACAGCTATCTCAACGAGGTCATCGACGATCGCGAAGGGCTGCCGATCACGCTCTCGGTGCTGTATATCGAGCTGGCTCGGCGGTTAAAGCTCAACGTCGTCGGCGTGCCGTTACCCGGACATTTTGCAGTGCGCCATGAGCCTGCCAGCGGCAAAACGCAGATCATCGACGTTTTCGACGGCAAGCCCTTGTCACGGGCTGATGCTGAATCCAAGGTGAAGAAGATCACGGGACGGCCTGCCGAGGATGACGACTTCAAGGCGGCGACGAAACGGTCGATCATCATCCGCATGGCCCGGAATCTTGTCAACGTCGCCAAGGCCGAGCGCGACGGCGACGGCATGCTGCGCTATCTCGATATCATCGTGGCTCTCGATAAGGACGCCCACGAAGATCGCTGGATGCGGGCCTACTTCCGCGCCCAGGGCAGTCAGCCCTCCGCCGCACTCGAAGATTGCGAGTACCTGCTTGAGCACGCACCGCCGGGCTTCAATCTCGACCTGGTGCGCGAGATGCGGGCGTTCTTGCTGAAGAAAAAGTCTTGAACGTGCTCGCAGCGGACCTAACGAACCCACGTCGCTCAATGCGCGCGGCTGTGAACCTAGTGATTGCGATCGACACGCTTCGTTAATACAGGATCATGCCGGCGAGCATCACGCACACCCAGAGCAATGCGCCAAGAAACGTGGACAGGACGACGAACACGGCCGGGAAACCGCTATCGTCGATGCTGGATTGGCTGTGGTTCATAGTTGACAACTCGCGGGGACAAACCCTTACTCAAGACTAGGTCATGAATTCGACGGATGCAACCTATCCTCCCCGTTCTCGATGTGATGAATGGCCAAGTCGTTCGGGGCATCGCCGGCCGCCGCGATGAGTATCGACCACTCGTCAGCGCGCTGACCGGCTCCACAAAGCCCTTGGACGTGGCGTTGGCTTTTCGCAAGCACTTCGGCTTTGACGAGTGTTACTTGGCTGACCTTGACGCGATCATGCACCAACGGCCGGCGTTTGACATTTATCGAGAGCTGACGGCCGCTGGATTTCAACTATGGATCGACGCGGGGCTTCACACGAGCCGGGATGACACGCTGGTGCGCTTGATGGAGATGCGCACGGCGGCAATCATCATCGGCCTGGAAAGCGTTGATGGGCCGGACGAGTTGCGAGCGATCGTTGATCGCGCCGGAGCGGCCAACATCGTGTTTTCGCTCGATCTCAAAGCAGGGAAACCGCTGAGTACCGCGAGCCAATGGGGCAACGATGACCCGTGGCAAATTGCTTTGCACGCTCTTGATTTCGGCGTGCGCCGTTTGATCGTCCTCGATTTGGCTCGCGTCGGCGTCGGCGAGGGCGTCGGCACGGACGAACTGTGCGTGCGCCTCAACCAGACGCATCCGAAGGTGCAACTAATCGCCGGCGGCGGCGTTCGCGGCATCGAGGATGTAACGCATCTCGTGCAGTGCGGCGTCGATCGCGTCCTCGTCGCTTCCGCGCTTCACGACGGACGAATACTCCCAGATTCACGCCATTCCCATGTGGCGGATTGACCGAAGCTCTCTTCCACTTCCACGCGCATCACCTCGGGAACATACTTGCATGTCGCCGCCAAGTCTGCACGCAGCCGCTCGCCAATGTACCGGGCCAACAACTCAGCCGTTGTATTCTCTATGGGCAAGAGAACGCAGTCGTCACGTGGGAACACCCACTCGCGATCCTTGTAGCGCACGCGATAACTCGTGAGAAGTTCTTGAAGCAAGATCACCCGGTTCCTCGTCGGCAACATCATGCGATGATCGAGTTCATCGGTGATGAGCTTAGCGCGATTCTTGAGCGTGATGAAGTCGAAGACGTAGAAGTTCTCGTCAAGCGCTCCTTCGACTTCGATGGCGGCGCGATAGTTGTGCCCATGGAGCCGCTCACACTTATCGCCTTCGTAGCTGATGAAATGGCCGGAGCAAAAGACGAGATAGTCTTTGCTGACACGGACATGAAAGCGCTCCGGCATAGGTATTCCATCTCAATCGTGTTTGCCTTTCGACCTGCCCGACGCCGTACTCGCCGGGGAGTCGATTATTTGCAGCACGCTCAAGTGGTCAAAGTAAACGGGCACGGGGCCAAGGGCGAGAAAAATAGCAACGCCTTGGCACATCACAGTCGCCTTGGGATGGTCGAACTCGAATCGCTCGCCGCCTACGAGTTCGATGGTAAACGGCTTGAAGGGCGTCCGCCGCAACATGGCCCGTAGGACCTTCTCGAAGCTCGTAGTGGTCATCGCACATTTCTCGATTCTGGCGCCAGTCACTTCTTCGGCAGCCAACCGCGCTGCACCAGCACCTCGGCGATCTGCACAGCGTTGGTCGCCGCCCCCTTGCGTAGATTGTCGGCCACTACCCACAGGTTCAGGCCGTTCGGAATCGTCGGATCCTTGCGAATCCGGCCAACGAATGTCTCGTCGCGGCCTTCGCAGTTCAGGGCCAACGGAACTTCGCCCTTCGCATAGTCATCGACGACAATGATGCCCGGCGCTCTGCGCAGCGCCTCGCGCGCCTGCTCCGGCGTGATGGGACGCTCGAACTCCAGGTTGATCGATTCGGAATGGCCGACGCGAACCGGCACGCGCACGGTCGTCGGCGAGACCAAGATCGAGTCGTCCCCCATGATCTTCTTGGTTTCCTTGATCATCTTGATCTCTTCTTCGCTGTAGCCGTCGTCACCGAGCTTCCAGTCGTGGGGCAGTACGTTGAGCGCAAGCTGAGCCGCATGCACCGTCACCGCCGGCACTTTTTCGCCTCGGCCGATCGCGTTGAGCTGCCCTTCGAGTTCGGCCGTCGCTTTCGCTCCTTTTCCCGACGACGCTTGGTAGGTCGACACGACGACGCGCTTGATGCGAGCCAAATCGTGCAACGGCTTCAGCGCGACCACCATCTGGATCGTCGAGCAGTTCGGATTGGCGACGATCCCTTTCGGAATCGACTTCAGCTTGTCCGCGTTGACTTCGGGAACGACCAACGGCACCTCGGGGTCCATGCGCCAGGCGCTGGAGTTGTCGACGACAATGGCGCCCGCCTTCGCCGCCATCGGGCTCGACTCGCGACTCACGGACGCCGGTGTGCTGGAGAGGACGATGTCGATGCCGGCGAACGATTTCGGCTCGATCGGCTCGATGATGTACGATTTACCCTTGAACTCGATCGTTTTGCCGACGCTGCGTTCGGAGGCAAGGAACTTGATGCTGCGCAAAGGGAAGTTGTGCTCGATGAGCACCTTGCGCATGATTTCACCGACGGCGCCGGTTGCGCCCACGACCGCAACACTCGGAAGCACGGAAGGGTTCCTTTCATGAATGCCGCTCACGGCTTGGCGCTCGCAGAAACGTCGCGAACAATTCCGCGCAGCAGCGTAGATATGAAGTAATTCTCCAGCAAAGATCGAAATTGGCAAGGCCTAGCGCAGCGTCAGGAGATACACGCCCACGCTATGCCTCGGTGGACCAGGTCCGACCGCAGATCCTATCGTCACGAACAACAACGGACGAGAAACTCCCGTGACGTTCTGTATCCATGTGGCGTACGCGCGCCTGCCGCACCTACCGTGGGGTGCACGACACGGTCTGCGCGGCCCCTTTTGGGAGCGCGAGGCTCCTGCCGAGCCGGAAGCGTCAGCATCGTAATGTCAAGTCAGATTATTTGCGGGCTCGCGGCTCGGCAGGAGCCTCGCCCTCCCTTGCCGTTTGCAAACCATGTCGTACACCCCCTACCGTGCAATTTTCGTTGGTTCACTCTTGTCAGCGAGTGAGATTTGCCGATAATAGGTGAACCACCGCAATGTGTCGGTGTCCCTTCAAGACGAAGCCCCCGCCTCCTTAGCTCAGTTGGTAGAGCAGCTGACTCTTAATCAGCGGGTCGTAGGTTCGAGCCCTACAGGAGGCATTCCCGTCTTTTGCTTGGCTGGACGCGGTTTCTCGCGGGATTTCCAAGGTTTGCCGCATGTCGGCCTCCCCTTCATCCGCCACCCGTTCGTCGCACTGTTTCGCACTGTCAGGCATTCCTACTGCGGTGTCTACTGCGGTTGTGAAATTTTCCCTACGTCCGCCCGTCCCGGTCGCCGCAAGGGCCGTTTCGCCCGTCATCATCGCCGACATGCCGCCGACGGCCTCGGCGTGTTGATCGGGCAAAAGATGCCCGTAGGTGTCCATCGTGAGCGTGATTGTCGAGTGCCGCATGACCGTCTTGATGACGTTCGGGTGAACGCCTTGTAGGGCCAGCCAGGAACCGCAGGAATGGCGCAGGGCGTGAAAGTCGATGATTTCTCCTTCGTGGTTCTCCGATGCCAGGAAATCGCTCTCAACGCGTTTGGCGCGGGCCTCGGCGTCGTGCTTCACTTCATCCAGCCATTGTTGCCGGGCAGCGGCCAAGTCCGCCCGCAGCATGTCGGCAACGTGGAATTCATCCGGCATAGTGAACACGAGCGCGGCCGGCGTTTTGTTCGCGACGATCGCCCGCAGTTCGGCGGCAAGGTCTGCCTGGATGTACTGCCGGGCCTCTTGCCTGTTCTTCGTATTCGCGGCTCGGCAGCGGACGTACGGTTTGTCGCCGGCCAGGAATAGGTCGGCCTTGGTGATGCTGCGCAACTCGTTTTGCCGCAAACCGGTCTGAATCGCGACGGCGTACAAGGCGACGCGCTCGAGGGGGTTCATCCCGTCACGCAGGCCAGCCGTTAATGTCGCCGCGCGGAGATAAGGCCATTCGGCGGGCAGCAACATGCGCCGGCATTTTCGTCGATCCGCCTTCACGCTCGGGCGCTTCACGCTGCGAAGCGGGTCATGGGATAGCTTGCCGTGATCGGCCAGCCAACGCGTGAATGCCTTCATCGCCACGACGCGGGCTTGCACGGTGCGTGCCGATTTTCCCTCGGCCTTCATGTCGCCGATGATTCGGTTCATCGTGTCAGCGGAAATCTCGCTCGGCGTTTTGAACGCGCCGACCTTGCACACTTCTCGGATCAGAAAGAGGGTCGATTTGATATGCCGCGCACTTGCTTGCCGGGCATCCATCGCCGCTTGAAAGTCGGCAAGGTGCGTCTCGATCGGTTTGCCCGCCTCAGTGATGACGGCCTCTTGGCGGGCGTCGATGACGCCTTCGCGCCTGAGGGCAACATCGGCCAGCTTGTCCGCCAGGATCAGCGCCGCCGTTCCCTTGTCCGTGGTTTTCGTGCAACGCTCTTTGCGTTTGCCGTCGGCGCCGTACCAGGTGACGTACCACGGTCCGCCGTCTTGTCGTTTGAAGATGCTGCCTTCGCCGTTGCCACGGTTTCGCTTGCGGGACATGTTGCCGGTCCTTTCTCGAATCCGCCGGCCGCCTCGGTGGGGATTCGAGTTCCCACCTCGGCAGCGCGGCCAAAGGTTCAGACGGAATGATTGTACGGAGTCGGTAAAGGGGGTTCCTTCAAAACAGCGTCGCCGGTTGCCACTCGCCGCGCGGCTTGCGCCCGGGCTTCGCGACGACGACGGCCCGCATGTCCTCGGCGGCCAGGGCCACGATCTTGACGCGCCAGCGGTTCCCACGTTTGCTCCATCCCCACACTTCGATTCCCCCCCCCGGCCTTGAGCCATCCCGACGCTTCCGGCTTGCTCTTGATCTTGGCGACACGGGCCGAGGCGTTGGCGGCGATCGTCGCCTGCATCAGCCCAATGCGCCGATCGACGGGCCGGGCCGCCAGAATGTCCGCGAAACCGAAACAATCCATCCTGATGCCACGTTGGGCAATCCACTTTTCGACCGTGCAAGCAATGAAGCCGGCGCGCCGCAGAGCTGCCAGAGTTCGGGCCGTCGGCGTCATGCTCTCCCCTTGATCGAGCGGATTCGGTTTCCGGTTTCCACCATAGGGACACGAAAACGGGAACCGAATCAGGCCGTCTTACCGCTCGGCACGAAGTAGCGGTAGGCGTCCGCCCTCTTGCCCGTGCCGTCGCGGGTCCAATCGCCGGCGTCGGCGCCCGCAGCCAACGTTTCAAGCACGATGCCCTTGCGTGGAAACTCGTCATCCGGCCAGGCTTCCTTGATTTCGTCGAACGTCATACCGGGCCGGGCGGTCGGCAAGATCGTGAACAAGGTCCGCTTGATCTCTTCGCGCTTCATCGCCTTGCGGTCTCCCAGGGCGCGGTACTCGTTTGTTTCCGCGTCCAGTTCGACGACGATTTCCGCCGGCGTCTCTTCATCGCGCCCGTAGGCCGTGATGATCCGCTTGCAGGAATGTCGATCTTGCGCGTCGTGCCGGCGCAGCTCGACGATGGTATCCACGAAGCCGGGCAACGCGCCCGATCCGCGTGAGCCGGTCGCTTCGGCGCCGTCGCCTTTCTTCAGGTGATGCACAACCAGCACGGCGGAACGCTCCATCAACTTCCACAACGGCATCAGCGCGGCTTGCACTTCGCCGGCGTCGTTCTCGTTTTGAACAGGCCAGAGCGCGGAGAGCGTGTCAAGCACGATCAAGTGTGCGCCGATCCGCTCGGCTTCTTTGGCAATGTGGCCGATGAACTCGTGCCATTCGGCAATTTTCGGCTTTCCCTTGAACGGTCGGCAGACGAAATGCACGTTGTCGCGGATGCCCAGCGAGTCGCGTCGTTTCGCCCAGCGTGTTTCGGATTCTTCGGTGATGTAAAGCACGGTCGCCGGCGTCACTTCCAAGCCGCAGAGCATGACGCCGTTGCCCATGTTGCGGATAAGGTGCGCCAACAGCGTCGTCTTGCCAGCCTTCCAGAGGGCGGAAAAGAGCGTGATGCCTTTGTCCGCGATAAAGCCGCGCCAAAGCCAGGCAAGCGTCTCCGCGCTGGCCCGCAGCTCGGAAGCAACCACGGAAAGAGGGAATGCCGAATTCGTTCCTGAATTCGGTTCCCGGAGTTCTTTTCCTAGGGTGGGAACCGAAACCGAATCGCCGTTGATCGGGCCGCCGTCGTAGGCGTTGCCGTGTTCCTCGGGCGCGCTTTGGTCAGTTTGCCGGCGCGCCGTGCCGTTCCTTGACGGTTTCGCCGCGGCCTTGTGGCGTCGTGCGGTCTCACGAGCTCGCTTGACGTGTTCGGGTTCAGGCTTCATGCCGTCGCCTCCCTTTCGTCGATGACGGTGTCGGCAACCTCGGCCATGCCCGGGGCCAGTTCCGCCAAGAGCGCATCGCACAACTCGGCCGGGCGGGCGTCGATCACCGCGGCCAAGCGGGCGATCAGTTCCTTGCCGCGCGATCGCGCTCGAGCCTCTTCGCTTTGTCGGTGCGCGTCGAGACAGGCCGCGCAGTTCGTGCCGGGCGGACAGAGCCCGTAGTCGCACGTTGGACACTTCACAAACGTCAGCTTGTTGACCACCGGGGCCGGTCGTAGAATTGGTGCAGACACGTTTTTTTCTCCTAACCCGGCGCAGCAACGTCGGGTTTCTTCTTGCGCCTCACTTCGTCGCGTTGTCGATCCATGCCTGGAGCGCGGCCGGGCTGTAGCGGACGGCCTTGCCGATTTGGATGCACGGGATTTCGCCGATCTTGGTTTTCGACCAAAGCAAGCGCGGGCTGATGCCCAGAGCCGCCGCCGCTTCTTTGGGCGTAAGCAACAGACGAACGATCGGCGCGAGCACGATCGACTCGGCGGCTGGTGGGTCGATGATGCTGGTTTCAGTTTCCATCGTTCACCCCCGCGTCACGCGCGCGCGCCAAGAAGCCTTGTTCGACGGCGTCAGGATCGAAAAGCAACTTTCGACCGGCCTTGAAACAGGGAATCCGCCGTTCGTCATCGGTCGGCATGGCACTCCCTCCGAAGGCGCGGTGCGGACTGTCTGCGCTGGCGGGCCCGCGCGATCTTGAGGGCGGCGCGCAGGGCGGCCTCACGTCGATAAAGCGCGTCCAGCTCGGCGCGGATCGCATCGGCGTCTAGGCGTTCGTCCAAGTCGATGGGGTCGGGTGTTGGTGTTTGTCGGCTCATGATGCCAGAGTAGCATCACGTCCCACTGACGTATGTAGCGCGCATGTAGCGCTACGTAGCGCTACGAAACGCGGTGGTAGCGCGATGGTAGCGCGATGGTTGAACTCCGGTTGCGATCCGGTTTAACTCCGGTCGCGCTCCGGTCGCGCCGCTCGGGCGACAAAATCCCGCATTTGGCTTTGACGAAAAAATAACGACTTACGGCGATTTTGCTTGAGCATTTGCTTGAGCATTTGCTTCCGTCTTGCTTCCGGGGCATCCTTTTTCATCCGTCTGAGTGCGTCATTTCAGCGCCAATTCTTCGTTAAGATGGATAAGATGGGCGCTTTATCGACATGAAATTAAGGACTTACGACGATTTTGCTTAAGGTGGGTGCAAATCGGGCGGACTCGCTCGCGTCGGCGCCTGCCCGGCTGGAATGGCACGCAGCCGAGGAAGCCAACACGCTCCGTTGTCCCAAGTGCAAATCCCCACGCGCTCCGGGAAAAAGTTGACAGAAGGCCTATTTTCCTTTGTTCTTTTACCCTTGGCTCTTTGTCTTTTTTTCTTTTCTCTTATCCGAGCTAAACGAGGATCGAGCCCGGCTGATCGCGCTGATGCTCGGCAAGAGTGGGGGGCGTCGGGGGCCGAGCAAGATTTTTCGGTCTGGTGCTGGAGCATCTGTAACCCGCCGAGTCATCAGGATAGACTATCAGGCAATGGTCGGCGGCGTGACAG
>Ga0194132_10004679_pt1 | contig 23066 bp, 21 predicted proteins | sample TA2KigOf80mmetaG_FD_148612 | JGI IMG/M metagenome (GOLD analysis project Ga0194132, IMG submission 148612) | Freshwater microbial communities from Lake Tanganyika, Tanzania - TA2015054 Kigoma Offshore 80m | ecosystem: Environmental > Aquatic > Freshwater > Lake | place: Tanzania: Lake... | reverse complement strand
TTCGGGCACGACCGCAAACAGCCCGATCCGGCGGGGCGCCGTGCTGCGCCGCGCGAGCAAACGCTCGAGCGCGAGCCGCCCATCGACGCTCTGTTCGACCGTGCGCAAGAGCCGGGCCACGCGGTCACCCTCGGGCACGACGCCGCCGTCCGGGCCTTGCAGCCAAAACGTATCGATCGCCATGCCGTCGACCGTGGTGGTGATCTTGGCGTCAACCACGCCGACGCCGGCGAGCGCCATCGCGCCGGCGAGCCGCGCGAACAGCCCGGGTTGATCGGCGGCGTAGAGCGTGAGCTCGCTCACGCTGCGGAAGAGGTCGGCGCGGTGGGCCAGGGCGACAGCCTTGTTGCCGGCATCGGCTTCGCGCATCAGAAGCGCGTGTCGCTCGGCGGTGGGAAGGTCGACCGCCAGCCAGTAGGCGTCATCGAAGCGGGCGGCATGGACGTCGAACTCGCGCTCGCTCCAGTCGGCGAGCCTGGCGCGGACCCCGGCCCGCACCGCCGCGGCGCGTTCGGTCCGCCCCTTGGCCGCGCTGCCCGAGAGCGCCTCCTCGGCGTAGGCGAACAGTTCGCGGAGCAGCTGCCCCTTCCACCCGTTCCAACGCCCAGGACCGACGGCGCGGATGTCGGCGACGGTCAGGATCGCGAGCAGCCGCAGCCGCTCCGGGCTCTGCACCAGCTTGACGAAATCGGTCACGGTCTGCGGGTCCTGAGCGTCGCGTTTGAACGCGTAGTGGCTCATCACCAGGTGGTACTTGACGAGCCAGACGGTGGTCTCGATTTCCTCCGGCGTCATCCCGAGCCGCCGCGCCAGGCGATCGGCGACCTCGGCGCCGATGGCGGAATGATCGCCGCCGCGACCTTTGGCGATGTCGTGGAGAAACAGGGCGAGATAGAGCGCGCGGCGGTACTTGACCTTGGCGACGATCTCGTTCGCGACCGGATGCTCCTCGGCAAGCTTGCCTTTTTCGATCGCGGCGAGGATGCCGATGGCGCGGATCGAATGCTCGTCGACCGTGTACACGTGGTACATGTCGTACTGCATTTGCGCGACGACGCGGCCGAAATCGGGCACGAAGCGGCCGAGAACGCCGGCTTCGTTCATGCGCCGCAGCGCGGTTTCCGGATCGCCGCGCGAGGTCAGGATTTCGAGAAAGAGCCGGTTCGCCTCCTTGTCGCTCCGCAGCCGCTTGAGCAGGCGAAGGTTGCGCGTAATCAACCGCAGTAGCGCCGGATGGATGTCGAGGCCGCGTTCGTCGGCCAGGTGAAACAGGCGGATCAGGCGGCGGGGCTCCGCTGCGAACACGTCGTCGTTGGCGGCGTTCAGCCGGCCGCCATGGATGACGAAGCCGTCGACCTCGCGCACCCCGATCGCGAGCCGCGGCAGGCGCAGGAGCGGCCGCCGCCGATGCAGTTCTTCGAGCGCGGCGCAGAAGATGCGGGTGAGATCGCCGACGCTTTTCGCCACCAGGAAGTAGTGCTTCATGAAGCGCTCGACCCCGGTGGCGCCAGTGTGGTCCTTGTAGCCGAGCCGGCGGCCGATCTCGGGCTGGAGGTCGAGCGTCAGACGGTCCTCGGCCCGCCCGGCGAGGTAGTGGAGTTCGCAGCGGACCGCCCACAGGAACCTGGCGTCGCGCGTGAAGCGGTGAAATTCGCGCGCGGTGAGGCCGCTCTTCTCGACCAACTGGCGCATGTCGTCGACGCGATAGAGATACTTGGCGATCCAATAAAGCGTGTGCAGGTCGCGCAAGCCGCCTTTGCCTTCCTTGACGTTGGGCTCGACGACGTAGCGCGAATCGCCCATCTGGCGATGGCGTTCGTTGCGCTCGGCGAGCTTGGCGTCGATGAAGTCGGGCCCGCTTCCGGCCACGACCTCGCGATCGAAGCGGCGGCGCATTTTCTGGAACAACCCGCGATCGCCGGCAACGAAGCGCGCCTCGAGCACGCTGGTGCGAATCGTGATGTCCTGCTTGGCGTAGCGGATCGCTTCGTCGAGGGAGCGCACGGCATGCCCGACCTTGAGACCGGAGTCCCACAGCACGTAGTAGAGATACTCCACCACTTGCTCGGTCCACGGGGTCGGCTTGTAAGGGTGGAGGAAAAGGAGGTCGACGTCGGAAAAAGGCGCGAGCTGGCCGCGGCCGTAGCCGCCGACCGCAATCAAGGCGAGGTGTTCGCCCGCAGTCGGGTTGGTAGCGCGAAACAGGGTATCGGCGGTGAAGGTGTAGAGCGCGCCGAGCACGGCGTCGATCAAGTCGCTGTGGGCGGCCGCGGTGGCGAGCCCGTCGAGGCCGGCGTCGAAGCGGGCGCGGATCCGCGCTTGCCCGTCGCCGATCGTGCGCCGCACCAGCGCCGCGACCGCCAGGCGTCCGGCGCTCGACTGGGCGCGATCGGAATCGGCAAACGCCGCGAGGGCCGCGGCGAAAGCAGCGCCATCGATCAACTCCTGACGGGTCGGCACGGGAGTCCGCATGACGGCTCCATCTTAAGGTATTTTGCCGACCGGCTCCCCTCCACGAACACCGCACCCGCTCCAACCTCGCTTAAGCTTCATGACCGCCGCCTCGGCTCCGCCGACCCCCTCCGCGTCCGGACGCAGCCTTGCCTTAACCGCCCTGATGGTCGGCGCGGTCGGCCTAGCCTTGACCCCGAACCTCGTTCGTCTGAGCGAGGTCGGCCCGATCGCGACCGGGTTCTGGCGCGCAGTGTTCGCGTTCCCCCTGATGCTGGCCTTGTCCCGCATCGAGCAGGGCCGCGACCCGGTGCCGCCGCCGGCGTTGCGTCCGCGCGACTATGGCTGGCTGGCGTTCGCATCGCTGGCGATGGTCGCCGACCTGATTCTGTATCCGTCGTCGGTGCACTACACCTCGATCGCCAATGCCTCGCTCCTGGGCGGCCTCAATCCGATCATCGTGACGATCGGCGCCGCGTTCCTGTTCGGCGAGCGCATCACCCCGTTGTTCGTCGTCGGGATGGCGATAGCGCTGGTCGGCACCGCGCTCCTGGTCGAAGCCGGGCCCGCGGCACTGGCCGGGTTCAACGCCGGCGACGCCTTGGCGCTCGCGTCGGCCTTCAGCTTCGCGTTCTACACGCTCGGCCTCAAGCAGCTGCGCGGCCGCCTCAAGACCGGAACCGTGGTGGTCTGGAACATGGGGATCGCCGCGCTCTGTCTGTTGCCAGCCGCGGCGATCGCCGGCGAGACGCTGGTGCCGAAGAGCGCCGCGGGCTGGGCGATCCTGGTCGGGTTCGCGGTCGCGGTCGATCTGGTGGCGCGCAGCGCCTACACTTTTTCGTTCGCCCGCCTGCCGGCGTCGTTCAACTCGGTCGGCCTGTTGAGCTCCCCGGTCATCGCCGCGTTGATCGCCTGGGCGCTGTTCGGCGAGGCGCTGAGTTGGCAACAAGGCGTCGCCGCCGCCATCGTTCTCGGCGGCATCGGCATCGCCCAGCGAACGGCACGGTGATCAGTGGATCGTCGCGTCCGTGGCGCGCGTCGCGGTCGCGAAGTACACGCCGACCACGATCAGCGCGAAGCTCAGCGCGTGATAGAGGGCGAACTCTTCGCCGAGGAACCCGACCGCGAAGACGGCCGCGAAAATCGGCGCGAGATAGCCGTAAGCGTTGGCCTTGTTGGCACCAAGCGCGGCGACGCCGCGCATGAAGCAGAAATACGCGCCGATCGACATGAAAAGCGCGCCGTAGATGATCGCGGCCAGGGCTGGAAGGTTGATCCTCAGTGCGCCGTCGCCCACCGCCACTTCCCACGCGAAGAACGGAATCGTGCCGATGAAGCCGGTAACGAACACGCAGCTCAACAAGCTCAAGCGGTGAATCTTGAGATCGCGGATCTTGAGGAGAATCGAGTAAGCCGCCCAGGTGATGACACCGATCATCAGGACGATGTCGCCGGTCGCGATACGAAACTCGGCGAGCGCCGCGGCATCGCCCCGACAAATGACGACCACGACGCCGAGAAATCCGACCGCGAAACCCACGCCTTGGGCCGGCGTCACCCGCTCGCCGAGCCAGATCCACGCCGCGGCGATCGAGAACGCCGGGATGGTCGAGCCGATCAGCGACAGGTTGATCGCCGGGGTCGTCTGCGACGCGACATAGAAGGTGATGGTGTAGGCAGTGACGCTCGATAAACCGAGCAGGATGATGAGCCCGGCATTGCCGACGATTTCGGGCCAGTCCTTGCGCAAATACGTCCACGTGAACGGCAGCAACACGGCGACCGCGAGCAGCCAGCGCCAGAACGTGATCGAGAACGGATCGATGTCGTGGATCACGGCCCGCGCCACCACGGTGTTGGCGCCCCAAAAGACGCTGGCGTAGACGAGCATCAGACCGGGCGAGACCAGCGCGCGCAGCGGGCCGCCGACGGCGGGAGCGCCCGCGCTCACGGCGTCTTCGTGTTTTTGAGCTCGTCAAAGACTTTGCGCCCGAGCCGGAACGCCTCGACCCCGGCCGGGGCGCCGCAGTAGACTGCGATCTGCAGGCAGGTATCGCGCAGCTCTTCGAGCGAGCAGCCGTTCCGAATCGCGCCGCGAAAGTGAAGCTCGAACTCGTGCGGCCGGTTGAGCGCCGCCAGCATACAGATATTGTTCAAGCTGATTTGCTTGCGCGACAGCACGCTCCTCGCCCATACCCGCCCCCACGCGACTTCGGTGACGTAGGTCTGGAGCGCGGCGGTGAATTCGTCGGCGGTCGCGAGCGACCGCTCGACATGGTCGGCGCCCAGCACTTCGCGGCGAACCTTGAGCCCGCGTTCGAATTCTTCCGAAGCCATTCTTTCCTCCCTCAGCCGCCGGCCGCGGCGGCGTCATCCTATCGGCGCGCGCGCGACCCCGATAGCGGCGCTCACGTCCGGGTCGTCGCCTCGGCGGCCCAATAGACCCCGGCCAGCACGAACACCATTCCGGCCAGGTGATAAAGCTCGAACGCTTCGTCCAGGAACAGCACCGAAAGCGCGCTGCCGAAGATCGGGATCAGGTTGTTGAACTGGCCGGCGGCGCTCGAGCCGATCGCCAGGATGCCGCGGATGAACAGGAGGTTGGCGAACACCGAGATTACGGCGCCGGCGTAAATAATGAGTGCGAGATTCGAGGGCGTGATCGCGATGAAACGGCCGCGGCTCATCTCCCAGGCATACAGTGGCGCGAACGCGGCGACGCCGATCACCATCAGCACGGCGACCAGCGCGAGCGACGACAGGCCGGGCGGGCGGTACTTGAGGAGCACGGTGTAGGTCCCCCAGCTCACCACCGCGAGCAGGATGAGGATGTCGCCTTCGCGCACGGTGAGGGTCGCGAGCACGGCCGGATCGCCGCGGGCGATGATGACGAGGACGCCGACAAAGGCCGCCGCCATGCCGAACGCCGTCTGCCATGCGACGGTTTCGCGGGTGATGAGGTACGCGGCGAGTACGGTCGCGGCCGGCGCGGTGCCGTTCGCGATCGCGGAATTGATGGCGGTCGTCGTCTGCAGGCCGACATAGACGAGGGCGTTGAAGATGACCGGGCCCAGAATGGCGAGCGTCACCAGCATGCGCCAATACGCCCTCAGCGTCGGCCACGCATGCACGATCTCGCGCCAGGTGAACGGCAGCAGCACCACGACCACCGTGACCCAGCGCCAGAAGCTGACCCCGATCGGCGGCATGTCGATGACCGAGAGGCGCGCGGCGACGACGTTGCTGCCCCACAGGAACATGGCGCCCGTCAAGCTGAGATAGGCAAGCACGGTTGTACGGCTGAGCGACGGCGACATCGGCATGGCCTCGCGGCGCGATCAAACGCCGGCGGCGGTGAGCCAGTCGCCGATCGTCCGAACGGCGCGCCGGTTGAGCGCGGCACCCCAGCGCGCGGCGCCGCGCCTCAGTCCGGCAACGCTCGCGCCCGGCGTGGTCGCGATCTCGAGGGTATGCCCGATCAACCACGGTTCGAGTCCGGCCGGCGTCACCTCGATGTGGAACTGGAGCGCGAGCGCCGCCCGGCCGAACGCGAACGCCTGGTTGGCGTAAGAACAGGTAGAGGCCAATCGCTCGGCGCCGGCCGGCATATCGAAGGTGTCGCCGTGCCAGTGCAGGACCGGGTGACGCCCGAGCGCGACGAGGGCTGACGCGCGGCCGGCGGCGGTCAGGCGAACCGGTGCGAAACCAAGTTCCTTGACCGGTCCGGCGAAGACGCGGGCACCCAGCGCCTGCGCCATCAACTGGCTGCCGAAGCAGATACCGAGGGTCGATTGGCCGCGGGCGAGGCGGCGTTCGAGCAGGCGGAGCTCGTCGCGGATGAAGGGATAGGCTTCGGCCTGATAGACCCCGATCGGACCGCCCAACACGACCACGAGGTCGGCGGCCGCGAGGTCGCGCGTATTCAGGCTGTCGACCGCGGCATCGCGGTAAGCGAGGTCGTAGCCGCGCCGGCGCAGCAGCGGCGCGATGACACCGAGGTCCTCGAACGGAACGTGGCGGATGGCGACCGCGCGTCGGCTTCGCGAACGGCGGCTCATCTCGCCTCGTCGGCGTCGTGCGCCGCCTTCAACCGGTACAGGAGTTCGAGCGCCTGACGCGGCGTCAGGTCGTCGACCCGGAGCTCGGCCAGGAGCGCTGCCACCGCCGATGGCTTGACCGGCGCCGGTTTGGGCGCGGCGGCGAACAGCGGCAGGTCGTCGGCCAAGTCGGCGATCGCGCCGCGCTCACGCCCGGCTTCGAGCGTCGCCAGCACCGTTTCGGCGCGCGCCAGCACCGCCGGCGGCAGGCCGGCCAGGCGCGCCACCTGAATGCCGTAGCTGCGGTCGGCGGCGCCGGGCGCGACCTCGTGCAGAAACACGACATCGCCCCGCCACTCCTTGATCCGCATCGTGCGGCAAGCGAGCGATTTGAGCCGCGCCGCCAGTGCCGTCAGCTCGTGGTAGTGGGTCGCGAACAGGGCCCGGCAGCGGTTGACGTCGTGGAGATGTTCGATCGCCGCCCACGCGATCGAGAGTCCGTCGAAGGTCGCGGTCCCGCGCCCGATCTCGTCCAGAATGACGAGCGAGCGAGCGCTCGCCTGGTTGAGAATCGCGGCGGTTTCGATCATTTCGACCATGAAGGTCGACCGGCCGCGTGCCAGATCGTCGGCGGCGCCGACACGGCTGAACAGGCGATCGACGACTCCGATCCGGGCCGCGGCCGCCGGTACGAACGAGCCGATCTGCGCCAGGATCGCGATCAGGGCGTTCTGGCGGAGGAACGTGCTCTTGCCCGCCATGTTGGGACCGGTTACCAGCCACAGGCGCTGCGCCTCGCCGAGATCGCAGTCGTTGGCGATGAACGCGGCCGCGTGCGATTGGGCGAGCATCGCCTCGACCACCGGGTGGCGCCCGCCGCGAATCTCAAAGGCGAGGCTGCGATCGACCGTCGGCCGGGTGTAACCCCGCTCGACCGCGAGCTCGGCCAGCCCTGCCGTCACGTCGAGCGCCGCCAAGGCATCCGCTGCGCTCGCGAGCGCCGCGTGCTGCGAAAGGATCGCCGCGACCAAACCGTCGAACAGCTCGAGCTCGCGCGCGAGCACTTCGTCGGCGGCGCGCCCGACCTTGCCGGCGAGCTCGGAGAGTTCGGCGGTCGAATAACGAACGGCCGACGCCAGCGTCTGTCGATGGATGAACGTGCCGTGCCGGTGGCCGATCTTCTCGGCGTGGACCGCGGTCGCTTCGATGAAGTAACCGAGCACGTTGTTGTGGCGGATTTTGAGGCTGGCGATGCCGGTCTCGGCGGCGTAGCGCGCTTGCAGCTCGGCGATCGTTTTGCGGCTGTCGTCGCGGAGCCGGCGATGCCGGTCGAGCGGATCGTCGAACCCGACCGCAACAAAGCCGCCATCGCGCGCCAAGAGTGGCAGCTCGGGCGCGAGCGCCGCCGCGAGCCGCGCCTGCAGGACGGCATGGTCGCCCAAGTCCTCGACCAGTGTGCGCAACGCCGTCACCGGCGCCAGCGTGCGGCCGATCGCCGCAGCGGCGCCCAACGCGTCGCGGACGGCGGCGAGGTCGCGCGGGCCGCCGCGCCCGAGCGCGAGCCGCTGCAGCGCCCGTTCGAGATCGGGCGCGCGGTCGAGCGCGGCGCGCAGGCTTTGACGCCGGTCGCGCTCGGCGACCAGCGCTTCGACCCGGTCGAGCCGCGCCGCGATCGCCGCGATGTCGGTGAGCGGGGCTGCGAGCTCGGCCGCCAGACGGCGCGCGCCGGCGTTGGTGCGCGTGCGGTCGATCGCGGCGAGCAGGCTGCCGGCGCGCTCGCCGACAAGGGTACGCGTCAGTTCGAGGTTGCGCCGGGTCGCGGCGTCGATCGCGAGGATCGCGCCGTCGTCGACGAGCTGCGGCGGCTTGAGCGCCGGCAGCTTGCCGCGCTGGGTATGCTCGACATAGTCGATCAGGCCGCCGAGCGCCGCGAGATGATGACGACCGAACGCGGCGAAACCGTCGAGCGCGGCGACGCCGTAAACGGCTTTCAAGCGGCGCCCGCCGGCGTCGCTCGCGAACCGGCCCGCGGCGAGCGGCGTCAGCGTCGCCGCGCGCTCGGCGAGCCCCGCCGCCAGCGCCGGATCGACGGCCAACGTCTCCGGGATCAGGATTTCGCCGGGCTCGAGCCGGGCGAGCTCGGTCGCGATCGCGCTCGGCGCGATGCCGGCGACGGCGACATCGCCGGTCGATATATCGATCCACGCCAGCGCATAGACGCCCTCGGCCCGCGCCACCGCTGCCAGGTAGTTGTGGGCGCGGGCATCGAGCAGCGTGTCCTCGGTGAGCGTGCCCGGCGTGATGATGCGAATGACGGCGCGCTCGACGATCGCTTTGGCGCCGCGTTTTTTCGCCGCGGCCGGATCTTCGACCTGCTCGCAGATCGCAACCTTGAAGCCCTTGCGGATCAGGCGCGCGAAGTAGGCGTCGGCGGCGTGCGCCGGGATACCGCACATCGGGATGTCGTCGCCGCCGGCGCGACCGCGACGGGTGAGCGTGATGTCGAGCGCCTTGGCGGCGACTGCCGCATCCTCGAAAAAGCATTCATAGAAGTCGCCGAGCCGGAACAACAACAGCCCGTCGGGGTGCGCGCGCTTGATGCGGCGGTATTGCTCGACCATCGGCGTGGCGGCGCCGTCGAGAGCGGCGTCGTCGACGTTCGGGCGGTCGGGATTCGCTTCGAGCGACGTCATGGCGGACAACGTTAACATAACGGTTCGTGCAACGACGCGGCGCCGACGCGCGGCACGATTCGTGAAGCCGTTTGCGGCTCAACCGGAGAACCAGTAGTCTTTTCGGCCAACGCGCCCACACGAGCGCAGCCGCCTGCCGCGCGGCCCAATACGATACGCAGGGGAATCCCATGACAACCAAGGCGAAGACAAGCGATCAGGACGCGCTCGATTTCCACTTGCAGGGATCGCCGGGAAAGATCGCGATCCTGCCGACCAAGCCGCTCAAGACTCAGCGCGATCTCTCGCTCGCCTATTCGCCCGGCGTCGCCGTACCCTGCCTCAAGATCGCCGAGAACCCCGACGCCGCTTACGACTACACCTCGCGCGGCAACATGGTGGCGGTGATTTCGAACGGCACCTCGGTGCTCGGCATCGGCAACATCGGCGCCTTGGCCTCGAAACCGGTGATGGAAGGCAAGGCGGTGCTGTTCAAGCGCTTCGCCGATATCGACGCCATCGACCTCGAGGTCGACACCGCCGACATCGACGAGTTCGTCAATTGCGTCCGTTTCCTCGGCCCGACCTTCGCCGGCGTCAACCTCGAGGACATCGGCGCGCCCGAGTGCTTTTCGATCGAGAAGCGGCTCAAGGAGGCGATGTCGATCCCGGTGTTCCACGACGATCAGCACGGCACCGCGATCATTTGCGGCGCCGGCGTGGTCAACGCGCTCCACATCTCCGGCAAGGACATCAAGAACTCCAAGCTGGTGATCAACGGCGCCGGCGCGGCCGGCACCGCGTGCCTCAACCTGCTCAAGGCGCTCGGGCTGCCCAAGGACAACGTGCTGGTGTGCGACTCGAAAGGCGTGGTCCATACCGGCCGCAACGACCTGAACGAGTTCAAGGCGGCGTTCGCGACCAAGACCGACGCGCGCACGCTCGCCGACGCGATGAAGGGCGCCGATGTCTTCATCGGCGTCTCAAAGAAAGACGCAGTCAAGCCCGACATGGTCAAAAGCATGGCCAAGAACGCGATCCTGTTCGCGATGGCCAATCCGGACCCCGAGATCCGGCCTGAGGTCGTCGCCGACGTACGCAAGGACGTGATCGTCGGTACCGGGCGCTCGGACTACCCGAACCAGGTCAACAACGTGCTGTGCTTCCCGTTCATCTTCCGCGGCGCGATCGACTGCGCCGCCAGGCAGATCACCGACAAGATGAAGATCGCGGTCTCGCACGCCTTGGCTGAGCTCGCGCGCAAGCCGGTGCCGGCCGAAGTCGAGAAGATCTACGGCCGCAAGCTCGAGTTCGGCACCCAGTACATCATTCCGACGCCATTCGATCCGCGCCTCATCACCGAGATTCCGCCGGCGGTCGCCAAGACGGCGATGGACGAGGGCATCGCGCGGCGTCCGATCAAGGACATGGCCGCGTACAAGAAGCAGCTCGAAGCGCGCCGCCCGCGCTAGACTGGCGCCGGGCACCCGGCCCAAAAAAACGGCCTCGCGCGAGCGGGGCCGTTTCATTTCCTCCAGCGGCGTCAGCGTCCGCGCCGTCAGCTCGCGGCGATGATCTCGTTGCGTTCGAAGTGGGCGGTGTACTTGGGTGCGACGCGCTCGATCGGCAGCACGATGAAGACGTCGGTGGTGACGAACTGCTCGTCGATCACCGCGCCGTCGCCGATGAAGGCACCCAGGCGCAGGTACGCTTTGATCAGCGGCGGCAGCAGCTTGCGCGCCTTGGCCTTGTCGATGGCGTCGGGCGGCAGGATCCGCATGTCGACGCGCCGCCCCGGCAGCGCCTGCACCCGCAGATGCTCCGGCGCCAGGTGCTCGTAGTAGAGGTGCGACAGCGGTAGCGCGTGCTTGGCGACATCGGTGCCGGCGAAGCTCGCGCAGCCGAACAGATACTTGACCTGATGCGCGGCGATGTAGCCGGCGATGCCGCGCCACAGGAGCTGGATCACCCAGTTGGTGCGGTAGTCCTTGTGGACGCAGCTGCGTCCGACCTCGACCATGCCGCCCAAACTCGAGAGATTGGAAACGAGCGGCATGATGTCGTACTCGCCGGCCGAGTAGAAACCGCCGTGCTTGAGCGCGACCTCGTGCCGGAGCAGGCGATAGGTGCCGACCACCGCCTCGGCGCGCGGCCGGCTGTGGTCGATCACCAGCAGATGGTCGCAATAAGCGTCGAACTTGTCGAAGTCGCGGCCGCTCCGGGCGGTGGCCGCATCGGCCTTGGCGCCGAGTTCCTCGTAGAAGACGCGGTAGCGGAGCGCTTGCGCCGCGGCGATGTCGGCGCGGTCGCGGGTGATGCGGACCTCGAGCCGGCCTTCGGCCGCGAACAGCGAATAGGGCAGCTTGAGCCGGCGTCCGGGCATCCGAAACTTGAGCAGCAGCCGCGGTTTCTTCAGCCAGTTCGGCCGGTGCCAGCGGAGCTTGCGCCCCGCCCGGCGGGCCAACAAAGCGCGGCGCTTCAGCCTTCGACGCAGTGTCGACATGCTACGACCGTCGCTAGCGATACGTTACGCGCCCCTCATCCGGAGCGTCGCCGATCTTATCGTCGGGCCGCCGTCTAACCTTCGTTGTTGATCGGCGGCAGCGGTTCTTGCGGCGTCGTCATCACCACCACGGGAGGCGTGGTTTCGGCCGTGTGGACGCCGGAGCACATGCCGCCCGCGAGCGCGGCGGTCGAAAACGCCAGCATCGTGATTACGGCGAGCGCCCATCCGAGTTTGCCCATGACGTGTTCTCCCAGTTTATTTGTCGAAAAAGTGTAGGGGCGACCCCGGGGAGGGTCAAATCCGATTATCGGTTGACTTTACGACAGGCTTAAGACCCCCCCCGGGGGGGCGGTCGAGGGCGGCGGCGAACGCTTGGAGCGCCGCCGCGCCGAAACAGGCGAAGATCACGCGTTCGAGCCGGGTGGTGCGTTCGGCGAGGAAAGCGCGCACCGCCCCGACCGCGACCGCGGCGGCAGGGCCTAGCGGATAGCCTTAGATGCCGGTCGAGATCGCCGGAAACGCGATCGAGCGGGCGTCGACCTCGGCCGCGAGGCCGAGCGCGGCGCGGTAGCAGGCGCCGAGCAGCGCCGCTTCGCCGGCGCCGCCGCCCTGCCAGACCGGACCGACCGCGTGCACGATGTGGCGGGCCTTGAGGTTGAATCCGGGGGTGAGGCAGGCCGCGCCGGTCGGACAGCCGCCGATCGCATCGAGCGCCTCTTGCAGCGCCGGCCCGGCGGCGCGGTGGATCGCGCCGTCGACCCCACCGCCGCGCTTCAGTCGTGCGTTGCCCGCGTTGACGATCACATCGACATCGAGTTGGGTGATGTCGGCCTCGCGTGCGATAACCTCGGCCGTGGTCGCCATGAACCCAGTCTAGCGCGATGACCGCCTGCCAGGTATGCGGCGGCGAGGACCGCCGCCTGTTCATCCGCCACGGCGGCTACGACCTCTACGAGTGCGGCGGCTGCCGCTTGGTCTATTGCGATCCGATGCCCACGGCGGCCGAGATCGAACGTCTCTATACCGACGCCTACGCCGGCGCGAGCCAGGGCTACTTCGCCAAGGTCGACGCCAAGCTCCATCGGATGCGTTTGCGCCTGCGCTGGATCCTGGCGGCGAGCGGCCTCGACCCGGCGACAACGGCGAGCGGGCTCGACCCGGCGACGGCAGCGCGCCGCTTTCTCGATGTCGGCGCGAGCGGCGGCTTCATGGTCGAAACCGCCCGCCGCGCCGGGCTCCAGGCGACCGGGCTCGAGCTCGATCCGGTCTCGGTCGCGTACGCCAGAAGCCACTATCCGGGCAGCGACTTCGTCCACGGCCGGATCGAAACCTTGGCCGCGACCGCGCCGCCGGCGTTCGACCTCGTCCATTGCTCGGAAGTGATCGAGCACGTGACCGACGTCAACGCCTTCGTCGCCGGAATCGTCCGCGTCATGAAGCCGGGCGGATTTCTCTACCTCACGACCCCGGACCTCGGTCACTGGCGCCGGCCGCGCGACCTCACGCGCTGGGACGCGTTCGCGCCGCCGGGACACTGTCTCTACTTCCGCACCGCGAATCTGACGCGGCTGCTCGAGCGCCACGGCCTCGCGATCGTCAAGCGACGCCGGTCGTGGAAGCCGGGGTTGCGGTTATTGGCGCGGCGTCGCTGAAGCCCCACCGACGGCGCATCAACAGCCAGAGCAGCGCGAGGCCGGGGACCGCAGCCGCCGTCGTCAGCAGGAAAAACGCCGGCCATCCGAGCACGGTCGCGAACCAGCCGGCCGAAGCCGACAGCACGGTGCGCCCGACCGCCGCCAAAGCCGACAAGAGCGCGTATTGGGTCGCGGTATAGGCGCGGTCGCGGCAGAGCCCGGCCAAGTACGCGACGAACACGGCCGAGCCGAAGCCGCCGGCCGCGTTCTCGACCCCGATGGTCGCGACCAGGAAGCCGTAGTCGCGGCCGACGTAGACCTGGGCGATGAACATGAGGTTGGACGCCGCCTGGACGAGCGCGCCGGCCCACAGGCTGGTGCGCGTGCCGAGCGCCGCGACCGTGACACCGCCGATGAGCGTCCCGCCCAAGGTCGCCGCCAAGCCGAACACTTTGACGATGCGGCCGTAGTCGGTCTTGTCGAAGCCGAGATCGAGCACGAACGGCGCGGTCATGATGCCGGCGAAGGCATCGCCGAACTTGAACAGCATGACGAAGAGGAGGATCGCGACCCAGCCGTCGCGGCTCATGAATTCGGCGAACGGCTCGCGCACGGCGCGGACGAGCCGCGCTTGCCAGCCGAGGCGCAGGCCCGGCGCGGGCGCCGCCGGCGGCTCAGGCAGGACGAGCGCGGCGGCGACCCCGACCAGGACCATCGCCGCCATCGCCGCGTAGCCGACCGACCAGCCGGCGGCGCCGGCCAGGCCTTGGCCCTGCAGCACCGCCACCAGTTCGAACACGCCGGCGGTCGAGACCAGCATCGCGACCCGGTAGCCGGCCGAATAGGTGGCAAGCCCGGCCGCCTGCTGGTCGGGCGCGAGGGTCTCGATCCGGAAGGCGTCGATCACGATGTCTTGGGACGCGGACGCGAACGCGACCAAAAGCGCCAAGAGGACGGTCGCCCACGGCGATGCCACCGGATCGACCTGGCCCAAGCCGACGACGGCCAAGATCAGGAGCCCTTGCGTCGCGACCAGCCAGCCGCGGCGCCGGCCCAGGGCCCGGCCCAGGATCGGCACGGCGAACGCATCGATCCCCGGCGCCCACAGGAACTTCAAGACATAGGGAATGCCGACCAGGGCGAAGAGGCCGATCGCGGTCAGCGAGACGCCGGCCTCCTTCATCCAGACCGCGAGCGTCTGCCCGGTGAGGGCCAACGGGATGCCGGCCGAGAAACCCAAGAACACGATCGCCAGCACGCGGCGATCGCCGTAGACCGCGAGGCCGCGCCGCCAGCGTTCGAGCGAGGGAGATACCGCCAACGGCTACCGTCTCGCCTTGCCGGCGCCGAGCATGCCGCCGGGATCGGGGTAGCGGTAGAGCGCGCCGGCGAAATTCCGGACCACCAGATCCTCGCCCTCGCGCCCGACGATCGCATCGGGCACCAGCGCGACCTTGCCGCCGCCGCCCGGCGCATCGAGCGCGAAATGGGGAACCGCGTAGCCCGAGGTGTGGCCGCGCAAGCCCTCGATCAGTTCGAGGCCGGTCGTGACCGGGGTCCGGAAGTGGCCCGAGCCCCGGATCGGGTCGCACTGGAAGAGGTAGTAGGGCCTGACCCGGCGCTTGATGAGCCCGTGCATCAGCGCGCGCATGACGGCGAGGTCGTCGTTGACCCCTTTCAGGAGCACGGTCTGGCCGCCCAACGGGATCCCGGCATCGGCCAGGCGGTCGAGCGCGAGGGTCGCCTCGGGCGTCAACTCGTCGGGATGGGTCGCATGGAGGCTGAGCCACGGGCGGTGGCGCCCGAGGACCCGCGCTAGCGCGGGCGTGACCCGCATCGGCAGCGCGAGCGGTACTTTGGTGCCAATTCTGATCAGTTCGACATGGCCGATGCGCCGGAGTCGCCCGAGCAGCCAGTCCAACTTGTCATCGGCGATCGTCAAGGGATCGCCGCCCGAGATCAGGACATCGCGCACTTCCGCGTGCGCTTCGATATAGCCGAGCGCCGCCTCCCACTGGGCGACCGAAAACGTGTGTTCGCCCTTCGAGCCCACCAGCCGCGAGCGCATGCAGTAGCGGCAATAGGTGGCGCAGAAATTGGTGACGAGGAAGAGGACGCGGTCGGGATAGCGGTGGACGAGGCCCGGCGCCACCATGTCGGGCTCTTCGCCCAGGGGGTCGTCGTCCTCGCCCGGGAGCGTCACTAACTCGGCGCCGACCGGGATGTGGGTGCGCCGCAGCGGCTCGGCCGGATCCTCGCGCCCCATCAGGCTCGCGTAGTAGGGCGTGATCCCGACCGGAAGCCCGCTCGTGCGGCGCATGACGGCGGCGCGTTCGTCGTCCGAGAGCTGAAAGACGCGCTCGAGCTCGGCGAGCGTGCGGATGCGGTTCCGCGTCTGCCAGCGCCAGTCCGACCACTCGGGCGCGCTCGCATCGGGGAAGAAGCGGCGGCGGAACGCGTGACGCGCGGGCGCGATCGCGAAGCGGGCGCGGCGGCGCGCAGCAGGCGCGGGTGCGGGCGGCGCGGTCTCCGCAGCGAGCGGCGACCGCATGGAACGGCTTGTGCGGGTGGTCTCGGTCATGGCGCGAGAATGGTTATAGCAGCGCCCGAAACGCTTCAGGAGTCAGTCGCGCGCCATGAAGAATAGCGCGCATCGTCCCCGGCTTTAGGTCTCGTCGGCCGTGAACCGGCGCGACCACCATGCGCGAATCGATCGTCGCGGTGCAGCAGCGCTTCTTGCCACGACCTGACCGTCGTTATCGCCGGTTCCCAACCATACCATAGCTCCTTAGCGTTGACCGATGACCGCTGCCCGCCGATAGCCGAGCGCCTCGGCGATGTGGACGCGGCGGACGGCGTCGGCCCCCTCCAAATCGGCGATGGTGCGGGCGACGCGGAGCACGCGGTGGTAACCGCGGGCCGAGAGCCCGAGCCGCTCGGCGGCTTGGGCCAAGAGCGTCCGGCCGTCGGTATCGGGGGCGGCGATCCGGGCGAGCAGCTCGCCATCGGCCTGCGCATTGGTGCGGATGCGGGGCGGGGCGCCTTCGTGGTGGGCGCGCTCGGCCTGGCGCGCACGGGCTTCCGCGACGCGCGCGGCGACCACGGCGCTCGCCTCGCCGGCGGGCGCCAGGGCCAAGTCGGCGGCCGGGACCGGCGGCACCTCGATATGCAGGTCGATCCGGTCGAGCATCGGGCCCGAGAGCCGCGCCTGGTAGTCGGCGGCGCAGGCAGGCGCGCGCGAGCAACTCCGCGCCGGGTCGCCCAAGTGCCCACAGCGACACGGGTTCATCGCCGCGATCAATTGCACTTGGGCCGGGTAAGTCACGTGCGCGTTGGCGCGGGCGACGGTGACGGTCCCGGTTTCGAGCGGCTGGCGGAGCGAGTCGAGCACGGAGCGCTGGAATTCCGGGAGCTCGTCGAGGAAGAGGACGCCGCGATGGGCGAGCGTGATCTCGCCGGGCTTGGCGCGGGCGCCGCCGCCCACCAGCGCCGGGAGCGAGGCCGAGTGGTGCGGGTCGCGGTAGGGCCGGGTCCGCGCCAGGGTCCCGTCCTTCAGGACGCCGGCGACCGACTGGATCATCGAGACTTCGAGCGTCTCGGCGGCATCGAGCGGCGGCAGGATGCCGGGGAGCCGCTGCGCCAGCATCGACTTGCCGGCACCGGGCGGCCCGCACATCAGGAGGTGGTGCCCGCCGGCGGCGGCGATTTCGAGGGCACGCTTGGCGGTCTCCTGGCCGCGGATATCGCGAAGGTCGGGCCAGGCCGGCGGCGAGGGCGCCAGCCGCCGCGCCGGCGCCGGCAGCACCTGGGTCCCCTTGAAATGGTTGATGATCGACAAGAGATGCGGCGCCGCGACCACATCGATCGGCCCCGCCCATGGCGCCTCGGGTCCGTTCGCCGCCGGGCAGACGATGCCGCGCTCGGCCGCGGCGGCCGCGAGCGCCGCCGGCAGCACGCCCGGCACCGCCGCGATCGAGCCGTCGAGCCCGAGCTCACCGAGCACGGTGTAGGAAGCGATCTCGTCTTCCGGGATGACGCCGAGCGCGACCAGAAGCCCGACCGCGATCGGAAGGTCGAAGTGGCTCCCTTCCTTGGCGAGGCTGGCCGGGGCGAGGTTCACGGTGATCCGTTTGGGCGGCAGCGCGAGCGCCATGGCGGCCAAGGCCGCCCGCACCCGCTCGCGCGACTCACCGACCGCCTTGTCGGGAAGGCCGACGATATTGAAGCGGGCGAGGCCGCCCGCCAGGCTCACCTGGACCTCGACCGGGACGACCTCGATCCCGGCGTAAGCGACGGTCTGGACGCGCGCGACCATGGCAACAGGCTCCTTCCCCCGCGAACGGCGAATCCCGGCTTCCGCCGCGAACGGCGAAATGCCGGCGGACAGCCTGCGGCGCGTGCGGACGTGCGCCGCGTGCCTCTACCTTCTCTTAAGGAACCTTTTGACGGGGTTTGCGGCTTACGGCCGCTCGGACCAGCAGGCTTACGGCCGCTCGGACCAGAACACAAACGAGCGGTGCGGGGCGACCAGATAATCGCCGGGGAAGCGCTTCTTCAGCATCTGGTCGAGCTCGGCGTCGAGTGCGGTAAGCGCCGCGGCCGAAACCGCGCCTGCGACCCGCGCCGCGACGTAGCGGCGGAACTCGGCGTGGGTATAGGCGTAGTCGTTGTCGTGGAAGAAGGTGCGGAACTCGCGGAACCCGGCGGCGTGGACGGCTGGCCACCACTGGCCGTAGAGCTTGTTGACTGCGCCCTTGGACCACCCCGGGGCGTGGCGGAGGATGACGTCCTCGGCCACCTCGACCACGTTCCGGGGGAGCGGTTGCCAGGCAAACCCGGCGATGGCGAGGAGGCCCTTGGGCTTCAGGACCCGCGCCGCTTCGCGCGCCGCCGCGGCGCCGTCGGCGGGCCAGCTCTGGGCCGCGAGAATGACGTCGAACGAGGCGTCCGGCTGCCCGGTCCGCTCGGGCGACCCCAGCGCGTAGTCGACCTTGACTCCCGCTGCCTGATCGCGGCGGCGCGCCTCGGCGAAGAGCCGTTCGCTCGCATCGAGCCCGACCGCGACCGCGCCAAAACGGGCGAGGCCGCGCGCGGCTTCACCGTCCAGCGTGCCGAGATCAAGCACTCGCGTACGCGAGCCCATGAGACCCAACGCGTTCACCAGCCGGTCCCAGAACGAGTCGGGGAAATTCTTGCGCTCGGGCGCGACCGCGTCGGCGAAGAGCGTGATGGTCATGGCGTCACCCCCAGTAGCGCGCGCCGGCCGCGATCGCGGCGGTACCGAGCCCGAGCACGAGATTGAGCCCGACGATCGTACGGATCTTGTCGAGCGCGGCGCCGGCCGCCGGCGTGTCGCCGGCCGCGAGCGCGGCCTTGAAGCGGCGATAGGGCGCGAAATAAAGGTGGAGGAAGATCAGGATCATGAGACCGCCGATCGCCTGCATGGCGTGGACCCCGAAGCCGGCCGCGCCGTAGCCGCCGAGCCCATGGACGATCATCCACGTGCCGGTGAGCGGGAGCAGGACGACCGCCGCCCACACCCAGCGGAAGAAGCGCTCGAAGGTACGCGCCCACAGTTGCTGCCGCTCGGGCGGCGCCAACGGTCCCGCCGCCGCCCGCAAGCAGACATAGGCGAAGAACATGCCGCCGACCCAGACGATCGCGGCGAGTACGTGAAGCATTTTGGCGACGATCATGGCGCGATCCTATCCGGCGATGGCACGGTCCTAAACCGGGCGGCGGGCGCGGTCGCTCGCGTGGAAGCGCCGCTCGATCGCGTCCCACACCTGGCCTTCGAGCTTGGCGTTGTCGAAGCGGTTGATCTCCTGGATCCCGGTCGGCGAGGTCACGTTGATCTCGGTCAAATAATCGCCGATCACGTCGATGCCGACGAACACCAGCCCTTGCGCCTTGAGCGCGGGCCCGATCGCCTCGCAGATTTCGCGATCGCGCCGGGTCATTTTCACCTTCTCGGGCCGGCCGCCGACATGCATGTTCGAGCGCGCCTCGCCCGGTGCCGGCACCCGGTTGATGGCGCCCGCCGCCTTGCCGTCGATCAGCACGATCCGCTTGTCGCCTTCGCGCACCGCCGGCACGTAGCGCTGGACCACGATTGGCTCGCGGTAGAACTGGCTGAACAGTTCGAGCAGGACGTTGAAGTTGTCGGAATCGGGCCGGACGTGAAAGACGCCGGCGCCGCCGTTGCCGAACAGCGGCTTGACGATGATGTCCTGATACTCGGCGCGAAAGGCGCGGATCTGGTCGAAGTCCGAGGTGATGAGCGTCGGCGGCATCAGGTCGACGAAATGGGTGACGTAGAGCTTCTCGGGCGCGTTCCGGACGGCGATCGGATCGTTGACGACCAAGGTCTGCGGATGGATTCGCTCGAGCAGGTGGGTCGCAGTGATGTAGGCCATGTCGAACGGCGGGTCCTGCCGCATCAGGACGACGTCGCAGGCGGCGAGGTCGATCTCTTGCGGGTCGCCGAGCGTGAAATGATGGCCTTTTTCGCGCCGCACCGTGAGCGCGCGGGCTCGCGCGACGACGCGGCCGGACTTCATCGACAAATGGCGCGGCAGGTAGTGGAACAGCCGGCAGCCGCGCGCCTGCGCCTCGAGCGCCAGCACGAAGGTCGAGTCGGCGTCGATGTTGATCGACTCGATCGGGTCCATCTGGATGGCGACGAGGAGGCTCATGGGCGGCGGTCCGAGCTTAGCAGCGCCGCTTACGCCCGCGCCAGCGGCGGGCGCTAGTTGAGATTGCGTTGCAGTTTTTGGATCAGGCGCGCGGCGTCGTTGCGCGTCACCGAGTCCTCGGCGCGGATGAAGTATTCTTCCGCCAGCTTGACCGCGCGTCCGACCTCGCCCAGGCGGAACGACGTCACGCTGGCGTCGCGCCACAACGGCACGTGGTCGGGGGCGAACAGCAGCATGCGGCGCACGATCTCGGCCGCGCGCGGGAAGTTCTCTTCGCGCAGCGCCCTCGATTTGATGTTGTTTTCAAGCCGGATCAAAAGGTCGCGGTCGGTGACCGGCTCGAAATAGGCGCGCTCGAGCTCGGCGTCCTTGCCGGCGACGCGCTTCAGGAGCGCGCGGAGCTCGTGGCTGCCAAGGACGGCGCCGTCGTGGAACGGGTCGATCACCGCGCGAACGCCGCCGGCCTCGACCCGGATCAGAAAGTGATAGGGGAAGGCGAGGCCGACCGCGTCCCAGCCCTGGCGGCGAGCGGCGTCGAGGTAGAGGATCGCGAGCGCGACCGGCAGTCCGCGGCGGCGGTCGATCACGCGAATAAGGTCGGCGTTCTGCATATCCTCGTAGGACTCGCGATCGCCGCTATAGCCGTGGTCGGCCGCGAGCGCGCGCGCCAGCGCCACGGCCGGGGCGCCGCCGTCAGCCGTCGCGGTTCCGGTGGCGCGGGCGAGCCCCGCCAGGTGGTCGCGGTAGGGGTCGAGCGCGATTCCGTCGTGATCGAACGCGGCGAGCGCGAGCGCCGCGCCGGCCACGTCCCAGGGGCCGTCGCCGTCCGCGGCCAGCGCCTTCAGAAATCCTTCGTGCGCGGCGGCGCCGCTCATGTCAGACGCTGGGCTTCCGCCGCGGGTCGTCGCGCGCGATCACGTGGCTGATGACGCGCGAAACGCCCGAGATCGCGCGGGCATGGTTCAGGACTTTTTGGTGCTCGGCCTCGGTACGCGAGATGCCGATCACGTAAACGATGCCATTGACCGTGGTCGTCACGTAGTTGATCGAATAGATTTCGCGGTCGCTCAGCAGCTTGAAGCGGAGCTGCGCGCTGATCGAGGCGTCCTTGACGAAGTCGACCGCTTCGAAGCGGGGTGAAACCTGAATCTCGTTCAACACTTCGCGCACGCCCTTGACCTCCCAGGTCAGGCGGCCGGCGGTGTCGCGGTCGTTCTGGCTCGGGATCACGCCGGTCAGGAGGACGCGCCCCTCGACCACGTCGATCGAGGTCCGCGTGAAGATGAAGTCGCTCTCGCGCAGCAGCCGCTCGTTGACCAGGATCTTGACGGTCGCGTCGTCGATCGCGGCACCGACGCTGCGCTCTTGGGCGACCGCGATCCCGGCGGTCGCACCGGCGCCGACCGCGGCGCCGACGCAACCGGACAGACCGGCGGCGGACAAAATCAGCAACAAAACAACGACCAGCGGTTCGAACCGCGCGGGGAAAGACGTCATTACCAAACCTCGGTTGCCATTGACTCCAATACTCGTCCCCCTCGCCGACGCGCGCTTTTTCTCGGGCCGCGTCATCACGGACTCCACGCGTCTTCGAGGTGGCGCGGCCAGCGCCATGGTACCACGAGCACGGCATCGAAGCGGAGAGCCTGATTGGCGAACGCCGGGTGACGGGCGAGGAAATGCTCGAGCGCGCGGACGATCCGCTGCTGCTGTGGGGGCGTCACCGCCTCGGCCGCGGCGGCCGCCGACCCGCGGCGCTTGACCTCGACCGCGGCGAGGACGGTGCCGCGCGCGACGATCACGTCGATCTCGCCGACCGGCGCGCGGTAGCGCCGCGCGAGAATGCGATAGCCCTTGAATCGCAGCCACCACACCGCCGCCGTCTCGGCGAGGATACCGGTACGGTAGGCGCGCTGGCGGCCCGCTGCGGCCGCGCCGGGGCCGGCGGCTTTCACGAATCGGGCGGCGACGCTTTGAGCGCAATGGCGCGGCGATAGAGGGCCCGGCGCTCGCGCCCGGTCGTCGCCGCGAGCGCCGCCGCGGCCCGGCTCGCGCTCATGGTGGCGAGCGCGGCCCGCAGCTGCTCATCGACCGCCGCGTCGTCGAGCGCCATCGCCGCCGGCGCCGCCGGCGGCGCGACCACGATCGTGACCTCGCCCTTGGGTGCGCCGCTCGTGCGGTAGCGCGCCGCCAGCGCATCGAGCGGGGCGCGTATGACTTCTTCGTAGATCTTGGTGACTTCGCGGACGATCGCGGCCTCGCGCGGACCGAGCTCGGCGGCGAGATCGACGAGCGTGTCGGGCAGCCGGCGCGCCGACTCGAAAAAAATCAGCGATGCCATGACCTCGGCCAGCTCGGCGAGCGCGCGCCGGCGCGCCGACGTCTTGGGCGGCAGGAACCCCGCGAACAGGAACCGGTCGGTCGGCAGCCCCGCCACCACCAGCGCCGCGAGCGCCGCCGAGGGGCCCGGCACGACCGTCACCCGCTGTCCGGCGTCGTGCACGGCGCGTACGAGCTTGTAGCCGGGGTCGGAGACGAGCGGTGTACCGGCATCCGACACCAAGGCGATCGTGGCGCCGCCGGCGATCATCGCCAGGAGCTTCGGCCGCATCGCCGCGGCGTTGTGCTCGTGATAGGGCAAGAGCGGCGCGGCGATGCCGTAGCGCTGTAGCAGGCGTACGGTCACGCGGCTGTCCTCGCACGCGATGGCGTCGACCGCTTTCAGCGTTTCGAGGGCGCGGAGCGTCACGTCGCCGAGGTTGCCAATCGGCGTCGCTACGACATAGAGGCCGGGCGCCGGTTTACTTCGCGAAACCGGATCGCTAACCTCTTGCGCCGCCGTGCCGGCCTCGTCGACGAGGCGCGGCCGTGCCCGAGGGTCGCGTGCGACACCGTTTTCCCGACTGGATGAAGTTCGATCGGTTCGCGCCATGGCGTGCGTTCGCGCTGGCCGCGATCGTAGCGACCGCCGGCTGCGAGACCCCGACGTTAGGCTTGAACCTGCCGCCCTGGCTAGGGGGAAGCTCGCCACTGGCCGCAAACCCGCCGGTGCAGATGGCGCAGCCGCCGCC
>Ga0194132_10004678_pt1 | contig 23091 bp, 26 predicted proteins | sample TA2KigOf80mmetaG_FD_148612 | JGI IMG/M metagenome (GOLD analysis project Ga0194132, IMG submission 148612) | Freshwater microbial communities from Lake Tanganyika, Tanzania - TA2015054 Kigoma Offshore 80m | ecosystem: Environmental > Aquatic > Freshwater > Lake | place: Tanzania: Lake... | reverse complement strand
TTTTGTCTATAATCGGATATTGCTATCTGAAACGTTGAATTGCTCCTCAACGGTCGCGAGCCAGGCTTCCAGATTCTCTCGATTCGAGCCGGTCTGGATCAAGGGCGCCGCTTGCCGGCTGAGGGCGTTGAGCCACCCGCCAAGATCGCCGGCAGGGGCCGCGGCATACTCGCGCGCATCGCGCTGTTGGCGGACGACGTCGTCGATCACCAGCGTCAACGAATGACTGGCGGCATAGGTCACGTTTTCGAACTGAACGCCCATCGCCGGCTCCATCGGGCTGGTTCAAGACTATTTCACCAGCTGCCGTTGTCAGGCGAATTGCTTAACAAGTCCTGAATCCAGGCCGGTTATGAGGCGATTTTGTAGACCGGCTTATAGTCGCCCGAGATCTTCATGCGCTTCTGGGCAACGAACTGGGTCAGAAGGGAATCCAAGGCCTGCATCAGCCGGCGATCGCCCTTGATCACGAACGGCCCCTTGGCCTCGATCTGGCGAATGCCGGGCTCCTTGATGTTGCCGGCGACCAGCGCCGAGAACATGCGCCGCAGATTGGCGGCGCGAACGTGGACCGGACGATCGAGGTAAAGATCGAGCGCCGCGACGCTGTCGTGCGTGACGTCGAACGGCAATTGAAACGCGGGCGGAATGTCCAGCGTCCAGTTGAAATTGTACGCATCGTCGATCGACTTCCGGTGATGGCGCACGGCGTCGAGGCCCGTCATCATTGCGCGCGCCACTTCAGTCGCATCGTCGATGATGATCCGATAGCGAGCCTGAGCCTCGTGCCCCAACGTCAGGCCGATGAATTCGTCAAGGCGTTCGAAATAAGGTGCGGCCGCGCGCGGGCCGGTCAACACGACCGGCATCGGCTGCTTGGCGTTTTCCGGCAGAAGCAGAATACCCAGCAAATGAAGGATTTCCTCGGCCGTGCCGACGCCGCCCGGAAAAACGATGATGCCGTGGCCGAGCCTGACAAACGCCTCAAGCCGCTTCTCGATATCGGGCACGATCACGAGATGATTGACGATCGGGTTCGGCGGCTCGGCGGCGACAATGCTGGGCTCGGTCAAGCCAATGTAGCGGCCGTTATAGATGCGCTGCTTGGCGTGGCCGATGGTCGCGCCCTTCATCGGGCCCTTCATGGCGCCCGGCCCGCACCCGGTACAGACATCGAGGCCGCGGAGTCCGAGCTCGTAGCCGACTGACTTGGTGTAGTCGTACTCTTCGCGGCTGATCGAGTGTCCGCCCCAGCAGACGATCAGCTCGGGCCGGCCCTTGAAATCGAGCACGCGGGCGTTCCGCAAGATTCGGAACAGACTATTGGTGATGTCCTTCGGCTGCTTGAGATCGAACCGGCCGCTCTCGACGATTTCGTTGGCGGTGTAGACGATATCGCGCAGCACGGCGAACAGATGCTCGCGAACGCCGCGAATCATCTTGCCGTCAACGAACGCCTGGCCCGGCGCGTGGGTCAGCTCGAGGTTGATTCCCCACGGCTGCTGCACGATACGAATATCGAATTCACGGTACTTGTCGAACAGCGCACGCGGATCGTCGCTGTTGCTGCCCGAATTGAGGACGGCCAGCGCGCATTGCCGAAACAGCGGGTATAAGCCGCCCTGCCCGCGATCGAGCAGCTTGGCCACCTCTTCATTGGAGAGATTTTCGAGAATGCCCTGCGGGGTCACCCGGGCGTCGATAAAATCCTCGGCTTCGACAATGGTTTTCATCGCCGCAATCCCCAGACTGCAAATCATTGATATCCCACACTATCGCGCCCCTGCCGGGGACAACAGGGCGAAACCGGGATGGCTATGATAGAGGGCTGTGGTAGAGGGCTCCGGCGATGTGCCTGCAGAACCCACCGTCATGACGCCGTTTGAGGGCCAGTTGGCCGCGCGGCTTAACGCGCTTGATCGTCCGGCCAGCATTGCGTGGCTGGCGGGCCTCGGTCTCGTGACCGCCGCGGTCGCCGCGTCATTCGGTCCGGGTCCGGCAATCGTTACCTTGATCGGTCTCGGCGTTTCGGCCGTCGCGGCCATCCCGCCGCATCGGCCCGCCGCCCCGCCGGCCGCGGGCGTTCAGCCTCGGGTCACCGACAATAGCGGCCTGATCGACGCGTTTACCGATCCGGTTCTGATCGTCGACCACGGTAAAGTTATCGCGAGCAATGAGGCGGCCAGGAGTCTGCTTGGGGCGCATATCGTCGGCGCCGACGTGCGCGCCGCGTTTCGCGACCCGACGGCGATCGACGCCCTCGCCGGCGGCACGACCGCGGAGCCCGTGGAGCTTGGCCAGCTGGGACCGCGCGAGATGTTATGGGAAATGAGGGCGAGGCCATTGCCCGATGGCCGTCAGATCGTCCACTTGACCGATCGCAGTCAGCGTCTGGCTTTTGAGCGAGCCCGAACCGAGTTTGTTGCCAACGCCAGTCACGAACTGCGCACGCCGCTTGCTGCCATTCTTGGCTTCGTCGAGACGCTCGCCGACCCGCGCGCCGGCGGCGATGCCGCGACGCGTGCGCGATTTCTCGGCGTCATCCAATCCGAGGCCCGCCGCATGCAGGCGTTGGTCGAGGATCTGATGTCGTTGTCGCGCATCGAAGCCGACAAGTTTCAGCGCCCGACAACGACAATCAATTTGACCGATATCGCGCGACAGGCCGCCGACGAGCTGCGCGACACCGCCGGGCGGCCGCGCGAGAACCTCGAAATACAAACCGACCCGAACGCACCGCCGATCCTGGGCGACCGCACACAATTGTTGCAGGTCGTCCACAACCTCATCGACAACGCGCAAAAATACGGGCGGCCCGGTGGAAAAATCGCAATCGATGTCCGCCCGATCGATCGCGACCGGGTGAGACTCATGGTGAGCGATGAAGGCGATGGCATCGCTCCCGAGCATTTGCCCCGGTTGACCGAGCGCTTTTATCGGGTTGACGCCGGCCGCAGCCGGGCCGGCGGCGGCACGGGACTTGGCCTTGCCATCGTCAAACACATCGTCGAGCGGCATCGCGGCCGACTGGCGATCGACAGCAAGCTTGGCGCCGGAACGACGGTGACAATTTCGTTCCCGGCGGTTGGTTGCCGCTTGACCGCGCTCAGCGCGGCGCCGGATCGGATGTCATAAAAGTGTCATCGAACCGCAACATGGTATGCGGGCGCGAGCCGTAGAGAGGTTGCGGCCACCTCACCTGTCGGACCTGGAGCACCATGAAAAAAGCAGCATTCTCAATCGGTTGTCTGATCGCTGCGAGCTTGGCCGGCGAATCGATGGCCGCGACCGCCCGCAAAGAGATTCGCGTCGTCGGCTCGTCGACGGTTTATCCGTTTTCCGCCGCCGTCGCTGAACGATACGTCGGCAAAAATGCCGGCGCCGCGTCGCCCGTCGTCGAATCGACCGGAACCGGCGCCGGCATCAAGCTGTTCTGCGCCGGCGTAGGCGCGGCTCATCCGGATATTGTGAATGCCTCGCGCCGGCTGAAGGCCTCCGAATATGCCGACTGCGCCAAAAACGGCGTCAAGGACGTGGTCGAAATTCAGATCGGCATCGACGGCATCGCGTTTGCCGAAGCCGTCGCCGCCCCCGGCATCGCGCTATCGATCGTCGACATCTACAAGGCGCTGGCGGCGACCCCGTTTGACAAGGCCAACACGGCGAAATCCTGGAAGGACGTCAATCCGGCGTTGCCCGACATGCCGATCCTGGTGTACGGCCCACCGACCACGTCTGGCACGCGGGATGCACTCACCGAGCTGATCCTCGAGAAAGGTTGCGATTCCGATCCCGCCATGAAGGCCCTCAAGGACACCGACAAGGACAAGCACAAAGCGGTCTGCACCAAGATCAGAACCGATGGCGCCTATGTCGAGGCTGGCGAGCAGGACAACTTGATCGTGCAGAAAATCGCCACCAACCCAAAGGCCATTGGCGTTTTCGGCTATGGGTTCCTCGAAGAGAACACCGACAAGCTGAAAGGTGTTTCGATCGGTGGCGTTGCACCGATATATGATTCGATTGCGAGCTTCACCTATCCCGGCGCGCGCCCGCTCTATATCTACGTCAAGGCCGCGCACCTGAAAGCGATCAAGGGCCTCACCGAATATGTCGCCGAGTGGACGACGGCGTGGTCGCCGACCGGTTATCTCAAGCGCCGAGGCATGGTGGTCGCGCCGGACGACGTCAGGGCGGCCAACGCCACGATCGCCACGTCGATGACACCACTCGATCCGGCGACGCTGAAATAAGGAAGTGACGTTCGACGTGAGCGCAAGCGCGACCCTGGTCCTGATTGTTGGCCTCGGCCTGATCGCCTGGGCCAGCGCCCGGGCGCGCGCTTTTGCACTTGCGCCGCAAGGCCGGAACCGTCCGCGCCCGGCCGAACAGGGCTGGTACGCCGCCCTCTGGACGGCGATTCCAGCCCTTTTGATCGTCGGCGTCTGGGCCTGGTCGAAGCCCTTTTTTGTCAGAAACGACGTGCTCAATCATCCGGCGGCGCAGGACCTGCCGTCGGAAGCGATCGACCGCGCTGCGGTGCTGTCCGAAGCGCGCGATCTCGCGAATGGCGCCATTGATGCCGCGTTCAACCCGCTGGCCGAAACCTTGGCGATGCCATGGGTCGCCGCCGAACAGAAATATGCCTTGGTTGGACTGATCCTCGCCATCGCCACGGCCGTCGGTGGCGGAGCCTTTGGCATGTTGCGCCTCAAGCCGGGTTTCCGCGCCGGCCCGAGGGTCGAGCGATTTGCACTGATGATTGCGGCCGCGGCGTCATTGATCGCCATCGTCACGACGGCCGGCATCGTGCTGTCGCTGGTTGTCGAATCGATGCGTTTCTTCGCCCTGGTGTCGCCGGTCGAATTCCTGTTCGGCACAACCTGGGCCCCCGAAACCAGCGCCGCGGGGACCGCGGCCGGAAGCTATGGCGCGACGCCGCTGTTCTGGGGAACGGTGTTTATTGGCGCAATCATCGCCATGCTGGTCGCGGTGCCGCTCGGGCTGATGAGTGCGATTTACCTCACCCAGTATGCGAAACCCAAGATACGGGCCTGGATCAAGCCATTGCTCGAAGTCCTGGCCGGTGTTCCGACCGTGGTCTACGGGTATTTCGCGGCGCTCACGGTGGCGCCGGCTGTACGCGACATCGCCGCCGCCGTCGGCGTGACATCGGCATCGTCGGAGAGCGCGCTGGCCGCCGGCGTCGTGATGGGCGTGATGATCGTGCCGTTTGTGTCCTCCATGGCCGATGACGCCTTGACCGCCGTGCCCCGCGCCATGCGCGACGGCGCTCTGGCGCTGGGCTCGACAACGTCCGAGACGATTCGCCAGGTCCTCCTGCCCGCGGCCCTGCCGGGCGTCGTTGGCGGCGTCCTGCTCGCCGTCAGCCGGGCGATCGGCGAAACCATGATTGTCGTGATGGCCGCGGGCCTCGCGGCAAACCTCACGCTCAATCCGCTGGCCAGCGTCACCACCGTCACGGCCCAGATCGTTCAACTGCTAACCGGCGATCAGGAGTTCGAGAGCGCCAAGACACTTGCCGCATTTGCCTTGGGCTTGGTGCTGTTTGTCGTGACCCTTGGCCTCAACATGGCGGCCTTGAGTTTGGTCAAAGCCTATCGAGAAGCCTATGAGTGATCGCGCGTCGCCATCGCCTTCACCGGGTGCGAAATGGACATCGCCGGCGATGCGCCAACGGCTGGTTCGCCGGTATGCCGCCGAGCGGCGCTTTCGGCGATCGGGGCTTGCGGCTGTCGTGTTGTCGATTGGCGTGCTGGCGTTCCTCCTGATGTCGATGGCGGCCAGCGGCTGGCGCGGCTTCGTCGAACAGCGCATTGCCCTGCCACTTGACGTGGCGGCAAGCGCTTCCGCCGGAGAAATGGAAGACGCGGTTGCCATGGCGGCTGAGGCGGCCTATGGCGCCGATGGATTGGACTACATATCGGAAAGCGCCTGGAAGACGGTGCGCGACGCCTTTCGTGCCGACAGTTCCTTGGCCGGAACCAGCGTGGTGATTCCAGTGCCGGTGTCCTCGACACTGAGTACGGCGTTGCGGGGCAGTGGCCCCGAGACACTGGTTGCCGCGGCACAGCGTCTCGACGCAGAGGGTAAGATATCGACGCACCTCAATACACATTTCCTGACTGGCGCCGACGGCACCGACCCATCCGCGGTCGGTATCTGGGGTGCGTTCAAAGGCTCGCTGTTTACAATGCTGGTGACGATTGTCCTTGCCTTCCCGATCGGCGTGCTGGCCGCGATCTACCTTGAAGAGTTCGCGCCGCGCGGACGATGGACCGATCTGATCGAAGTGTCGATCAACAATCTGGCCGCGGTTCCCTCGATCATCTTCGGTCTGCTCGGTTTGTCGATTTTTCTCAACACCATGGGTCTGCCCCGATCGGCGCCGCTGGTGGGCGGCATGACGCTCGCGCTGATGACCCTGCCGGTGATCGTCATTGCCGGGCGGAGTGCGATCAAGGCCGTGCCGCCGTCGATCCGCGACGCGGCGCTCGGCGTCGGCGCCAGCCCGGTGCAGGCGGTCGCCCACCACGTGCTGCCCGCGGCGCTGCCGGGCATCATGACCGGGAGCATCATCGGCATGGCGCGGGCCTTGGGCGAAACCGCACCACTCTTGATGATCGGGATGCGGGCATTCATTACGACGCCGCCCGACGGCATATCTTCGCCCTCCAGCGTCCTGCCGGTTCAGATTTTCCTGTGGTCCGACGAGATCAGTCGCGGCTTCGTCGAGAAGACGTCGGCCGCGATCATCGTCCTGCTGGCGTTTTTGCTCGCCATGAACGCCGGCGCCGTTTACCTCCGCAATCGTTTTGAGATCCGCTGGTGAATGCGATGACGGCTGCAAAAATTACCGCCCGTGACGTGTCGGTCTATTACGGCGAGAAACAGGCCCTTGAGTCCGTGTCGATCGACATCGCGACCGAACACGTCACCGCGTTCATCGGCCCCTCGGGCTGCGGCAAGTCGACGTTTCTCCGCTGCTTCAACCGGATGAACGACACCATCATCGGCGCACGATGCACGGGACGCATCGAACTCGACGGCGAGGACATCTATGGCGCCGAGATGGATGTGGTCCAGCTGCGGGCGCGCGTCGGCATGGTGTTTCAGAAGCCGAATCCTTTTCCGAAGTCGATCTACGAGAACGTCGCCTACGGGCCGCGCATTCACGGTTTGGCGATGGACAAGACCGAGCTCGATCGGATCGTCGAATTGGCGTTGACGCGCGCCGGTCTGTGGGACGAGGTCAAGGATCGGCTGTCGGAGAGCGGAACCTCGCTGTCCGGCGGCCAGCAGCAGCGTCTGTGCATTGCCCGCGCCATCGCCGTCGACCCCGAGGTGATCTTGATGGACGAGCCGTGTTCGGCGCTCGACCCCATCGCGACCGCCAAGATCGAGGATCTGATCAACCAGCTGCGAGGCCGCTATGCCATCGTCATCGTTACTCACAACATGCAGCAGGCGGCGCGCGTGTCGCAGCGCACGGCGTTCTTTCACCTCGGTAAGCTGATCGAGTTCGGCGAGACCTCGGAGCTGTTCACAAATCCGCGCGCCGAAAAGACCAAAGACTACATCACCGGTCGCTACGGTTAGGAACGAGCCAATGACTGAGCATACCGTCAGAGCTTTCGATCAGGACATTCGCGCGTTGCGGGCCCTGATTGCGGACATGGGCGGGCGCGCCGAAGCGGCCGTCAACGGCGCGATGGACGCGCTCGTCACGCAGGATCACGAGAGAGCGCTGGCCATTGTCGGTGGCGATCAGAAGATCGACGCACTCGAGGCAGAGGTCGAGAAATTGGTGGTGCGGATCATCGCGCTTCGTGCGCCGATGGCCGACGATTTGCGCGAAGTCATCGCCGCCCTCAAGATCGCCGGAACGTTGGAGCGTATTGGCGACTACGCCAAGAGCGTTGCCAAGCGGGTGCCGAAACTCTCGGGCGGACAGCGGTTCGAGGCCTTGGCCTTGTTTCCGGCGATGACGACGGTGGTGGTCGAAATGGTTCATGACGTGCTCGACGCCTTTATCGCGCGCGATGCGGATAAGGCCGTCGATGTCTGGAAGCGCGACAAGACCGTCGACGATTTCCACAACTCGATCTTTCGCGCCCTGTTGACCTTCATGATGGAAAATCCGCAAAGCATCGGTAGCGCCGCGCACTTGTTGTTCATCGCCAAGAATCTGGAGCGGGTGGGAGATCACGCCACCAATATCGCCGAGATGGTTTACTACGCGGCGACCGGGACCAACCTTGGCGAGCGGGAGCGCGGCAACGGAACCGCGACCGCCTGATCGTGTCATGACAAAGCCAGCCGTCCTTCTGGTTGAAGACGATCCGGCGCTGGTGGAACTCGTTGCCTGGCATCTCAAGGCGTCCGATTTCGATGTGACTCACACCGGCAATGGCGACGAGGCGCTTCTGCTCGCCAAGGAAGCGCCGCCCGATCTGGTGCTGCTCGACTGGATGATCGCCGGGACTTCGGGCATCGAAGTCTGTCGCCGGCTACGCCGCGCGAGCGAGACGGCCCATGTCCCGATCATCATGCTGACGGCGCGCGGCGAAGAGGACGATCGCATTCGCGGTCTCGAAACCGGCGCCGACGACTACATCACCAAACCGTTTTCGCCCCGCGAACTGGTGGCGCGCGTTCAGGCCGTGTTACGGCGCCTGCGGCCGGCGCTGGCGGGTGAGAAGCTGGCCTATGCCGACATCGAGATGGATACGGTGGCTCATCGCGTCCGTCGCGCCGGGCGGCCAATTGAACTCGGCCCCACCGAGTTCCGGTTGCTTCGGCACTTCCTCGAGCATCCGACCCGGGTTTTTTCGCGCGAGCGATTGCTCGATGCGGTGTGGGGGCGCGAGGCCGAGATCGATCTACGGACCGTCGACGTGCACATCCGCCGACTGCGCAAGGCCATCAATGGCGAAAGCGGCGCCGATCTGATCCGAACGGTACGTTCGGCCGGTTATGCCCTCGACATCGATCAGCCGTCGTAGCGCTACTTCATCTTCAGCACTTCGACCCGATCGGACGCAGGCCGCGTATTCGCCCTGATTTCGGCCACTTGCGCGGCGGTCACGGCGGGCGCGTTGTTGCCCCATCCGGAACGGATAAAGGTCGCGAGTTCGGCAACCTGAACGTCGGTGAGCAGGCCGCGGAATGGCGGCATGCGGTACGAATCCGGCATGCCGGCGACGACGATCCGTGCCGAGCCGTTCAAAATGATGTTGATCGACGATGACGGATCGGGGTCCATCAGCGACGTGTTGCCCGCCAACGGCGCGAGCCAGGTGCCGTAGCCCATGCCTGTGTCGACGTGGCACGCCTCGCAGTACTGGAGATACGACAGCGCGCCAACGCCTTCCGGCGGACGCTTCTTGAGCGCCGCGGTGGTGGCATCGCTGTAGACATGATCGGATGTCGCCGACCGCGCCGCCGGCAGCGACTTCAGATACGTCGCCATGCCGTTGAGGTCGGCATCGGTCATGAACTGGGTCGAGTTGTTGACCACCTCGACCATGGTGCCGTAGGCCCCGCCGAACTTGTTGTGACCGGTCTTCAGGTAGGCGGCAATGTCCTCGACCGACCATTGACCGAGGCCGGCGGGTTTGTCTTGACGGAGGCTCGGCGCTGACCAGTAATCAAGCGGCGCACCGGCAAGGTAGGCCGTGTCGCTGTCGTCGAGCGCCACTTCGTTCCAGGCTATGCTTCGCGGCGTGTGGCAGGCGCCGCAGTGTCCGGCGCCCTGGACCAAATAGGCGCCGCGATTCCAGGCTTCGTCCTTGCCGTCGACCGTTTCGTAGCGATCAAAATCGACGAACAAGAGATTCCAGATCGCAAGCGGCCACCGCATGTTCCACGGCGAGGGAATTTCGCTCGGCTTGTTGGCGAGTTTGACCGCCGGCACTGCCTTCATGAAATAGGCGTACATGGCCGCGATATCGTCGGTCGATAGCTTGGCATAGGACGGGTAGGGCATGGCCGGATAGAGACGATGGCCCTGCTTGGCCACCCCTTCGCGCACGGCGCGGTCAAAATCATCAAGGGTGTATGACCCGATCCCAGTCTCGGTGTCGGGCGTGATGTTGGTGGCATAGATCGCGCCCAGAGGTGTCGCCATCTTGAGGCCCCCGGCGAAGGCAGGCCCGCCAGGGATCGAGTGGCAGGCGACGCAATTGGACGCCCGCGCAATGTACTCGCCCTTGGCGATCATCGCGTCGTCCTGGGCTGCGGCCCCCACCATCCATCCGGCGACCGCCAGGCCAGCCGCCAATCCAGCAAGAATTCTCATGTTTTGCGCCCCTCCCCGCTGGGCCGGCTTCGTGGCCGGCCCATGACCGGGCGGAATGTTAACCCGGATTATGCGGCCCCGTCAGGCCGAATTTGACCCCAATCAAGGGCCTGAAAGACCCCACGACGCATCATGTCCGGGCTGAAAACATGCCAGGGAGTTTGCAATGAGCGGCGCGGAATCGATTTATCTGACGGGCGTTGTTGTTGCGATGGTGGCGTTTGCGGTGTCGCTGTTCTATGCCTCGACCACCGTTCGCCGGTAATCGCGACATGCCCGGATGCAAAAAACCCCGCCTCGAAGAGGCGGGGTTTTTCGTTGATCCGGCGTCTCCCGGCGGATCGATTGTTTAGGCCGCGCGACGGCGAACCGCGCCAAAGCCGAGCAGGCCAAGGCCAAGGACCAAGAGCGCGCCCGGTGCCGGGACGCCTTCGGTCATGACTTGACCCCACAGCGCGTCGTTGGCGCAGTCGGCCGAGCTGGCCAGAATGTCGAACTGGTTGAAGATGTTGAGCAGGCTGGCGTTGGCCGCGCCGACGCTGATCATGGCTGTCAGGTTGTACCAGCCGCTGCCGATCGAAGTGCGGGTAACCGTGACGTTGTAGTCGTTGAGGCGGGTCATGCCGGCGGCGCCGACGACGACTTGCACGGCGGGTTCGACAGCGTAGCCGTTCGAAGCCGTCGCGTCGCAGATTCCTGGATCACTATCCGCTGGGCCGGGATCAGTATCCACGTCTTGGCAGAATTGAATCAGGCCACCCATGCCGTAGCCACCGTAATTCCAGACTTCATGTGACGTATTATAGGAAGTCCCTGGCGCCGGCGCGGCAAGATTGTTGGTCAGCTGGTAAAGCCCGGCCGCGGCGATGTTGCCGCGCGAACCAAGTACACCGGAGATCGCGTTGCTGCCGATGGCAATGGCGTACTGCCAGCCATCTGGCAGCGCCGTGTTGACCGTGCTGATGAAAAAGTCCGCCGAGCGCGCGCCCGAGCCGCCGCCGTTGCCGTCAAACGTGGTCTTGAGGGTAAACGAAATGGTGCCGGCCGCATTGTTGCGGTCGATGGTCAAAGATTGGGCATCGTACTTGTTGGGATCGCCGATGACGTCGCCAAACTTGTACGTCTTGCCATTGCCTTGAGCCTGTGATCCGCCGCTGGTGATGACCTGACTATAGCCCTCAAAGGTCGGCTCGTTGCTGTAGTTGTAAGGGTTGAAGCTGCCGCCGGACGTCACCGCGCCCGAAGCAACAACGTCGCCAATCACCAAAGGGGCGGCAGAGGCCAGGACGGAGAGCGGGAGAGCGAAAGCGAGCGTCTTGCGCAGGCTCGACATGGGTATAGGCTCCAAAAAAATGGATCACTTCAGCCCATTTTATGCAAACGGCGTGCCAGATTCTGAAAATCTTTATATTTCAATGAGTTGAGATTTTTGGGCCATCGAACCCACCCGTTAAGTGTAAAAAATCCTGACACTTAAAACAGACTTCGAATCGACCAGATCGTTCGATAAATGGTGTTTTACTATTAATAACCAAACACTTATGATGTGGATAGATTGAGGGTCGCAAGTGTAAAGAAAATTTGACAGTTGGCTCAATCCGCTGTCAAAAATCCTGACACTGGGAAAAAACTGTTTTATTTCAAATATTTATAGGGTAGCTCCGAGGCTCGATCGATGGTTCGGGGCGGGGCAGGACTAACCTTGAGGTGGTTTTCAATATATGTCGCAACCCAAGGGTAAGGGCAGGTTCGTCGTCGGCTTATTGCTCGCTGTCGGCGTCGGGCTGCCGGTCGTCGCGTGCCTCGTGTTTGCTCTCTTGCCGGTTCCTTACACGCCGTTGATGGCTTTGCGGGCGGGTGGCGGCGCTGAAACCCGGCAGACGTGGGTGCCGCTCGAACGCATCGCACCTCAGCTGGTGTCGGCGGTGATCGTCGCCGAGGACGCCAAGTTCTGCGAGCACTTCGGCTTCGATAGGGAATCGATCGAAAGCGCCTGGCGGCGATATCTCGCGTCCAGCAATTCACGCCGACTGCGTGGCGGCAGCACCATTACCCAGCAGACCGTCAAGAACGTCTTCCTGTGGCCCGAGCGCAGCTGGCTGCGCAAAGGGCTTGAGGCATGGCTGACGGTCTTCGCTGAAATGGTGTGGACCAAACGGCGCACCATCGAGATCTATCTCAACGTCGTCGAGTGGGGCAATGGTGTTTACGGCGCCGAAGCCGCCGCCCGCCACCATTTCAGAAAATCGGCGGCTGACCTCTCGGCCGACGAGGCGGCACGCCTTGCCGCCGTGCTGCCAAGCCCGCGACGCTGGTCGGTGAACGCGCCGGGTCCAAGGGTCAGCGAGCGTATCAAACGAATCCGCAATCAAGCGGCGGCGCTGGGTGCACGCCGCGCCTGCGTCGATTGATCGTCACCAGCACTCTTTTGCGGTGATGCGTCGGCAGGTGGTTCGCCACGCGTTCCCCGCGGGTGGCGGCGCGCGGTTGGCCTGCTGCAGCGCGGTCATGACATCGAAGGGCTCGCCGGACGGCGGCGGCGGCGGCGCACAGCCTGCTGTCAGGCACAGACCGATCACTAGCACCCAGGATCGCCCGCGCATCACAGCCACCCTGATTTGCGAAAGCGCCAGTACAAGAACACGCAAATGAAAACGATGAACGTGAGCGCGGCAGGGTAGCCGAATTCCCACGCGAGCTCGGGCATGTATTTGAAGTTCATGCCCCAGATGCCGACAAACGCCGTGACCGCAGCAAAGATGCCGCCGCCGGCGGCCAGTCGCTTGGTAACCTCGGTTTCCTCGATGGTCGAAATCGACAGCGACACCTGCATCGCGGCGCCGACGGTGTCGCGCAAATCGTCGATCGAGGCATTGAGCCTGAGCAGGTGATCGTAGACATCGCGGAAGTAATCCTGCGTTTGAAGACACACCGCGGGCACCCGCCCGCCATGCAGCTTGCCGACGGCCTCGATCAACGGCGACACGGCGTGACGAACGGTCAGCATCTTCCGCTTCAGACCGTAAAGCCGCTCAATGGTTTCGCGCGCCGGGACTCGTTTGGCGAAGATGTCCGACTCGATCGTCTCGAGCTCGGTCTCGATCGAGTCGAAAACCGGGAAATAGCGGTCCACGACGGAATCGATCAGCGCGTAGAGAACGAAGCCCGAGCCATGCCTCAACAAGTGCGGTTCACGCTCGCAACGCTCGCGCACCGCCAAGAAGCCTTGGGTTGTGTCGCGGCGGGCCGAGAGGACAAAATTCGGTCCGGCGAAGATGTTGACCTCGCCGAGCGCGAGATCGCCGTCCTTGGCCTCGATCATCTGAATCACGGCGAAGACGGTGTCGCCGTATTCCTCGACCTTGGGCCGTTGATGGCCGTGGCGCGCGTCTTCGACCGCAAGTTCGTGGAGCGAAAACTCGATCCGCATCGATTCGAGTTCCTCGGGCGTCGCATCTCGCAGCGCGACCCAGACAAAACAGTCAGGCCGCGAGACATAGTTGTGGATGTCGCTCACCGGGATCTCGGCGAGCTTGCGGCCGTCCTGATACGCGATACAGTTGACCAGCATGGCGGTCCTCCAAAACCGGCGATGCGTCACCACAGCATAGAGCCGTGGCGGGATTTGCCCAGCCGGACATTCATGGTCAGGTGCGATCCGATTGTTTCTGATATGGTCCGCGCCATGATGTCGCCCCCCTCGCATCCGGCGCGCTTCTCCGGCGATCAATTGGCCTGCCGCCGCGGCGGGCGGCTGGTGTTTTCGTCGCTGTCGTTCGCGCTCGATGCCGGCGCTGCTTTGACCCTCCGGGGCCCCAACGGCAGCGGCAAGACCACCCTGCTTCGGCTGATGGCGGGGCTGGCCCAGCCGTTTCTGGGCGCGCTTCGCTGGCGGGGCCAGCCGGTTGAAGATGGTTTCGGCAGGCAGATGCGATTCGTCGGACATCTCGATGCCATCAAGCCGGCCCTGACGGCGCGCGAAAACCTGGCCTTCTGGTCTTCGCTCTATGGCGGCCGCGATGGGGATGTCATGGCCGCGCTCGCCGCCTTCGATCTCGCCCGCCTGGCCGACTTTCCGGCTCGACTGTTCTCGGCCGGACAGCGGCATCGCTTGGCCCTGGCGCGGCTCAAATTGGGAGCGGCGCCACTGTGGCTCCTGGACGAGCCCACCAACACGCTCGACGATGCGGCTCTCGGCGCCCTCCGGCGCGCGATCGCCGATCATCGCGCGGCAGGCGGGTTGGTGGTGATCGCGAGCCACGGTGAGGCGCTGGTGGACGACGCGACAACTCTGAACCTCGCCGCCTTTCACCCGCTTGAAGAATCTGCGGAGGCCGCGTGAGCGTCTTTGCCGCCATTGTCCGGCGCGACCTCAAGCTCGCGGTGCGTCATGCCGGAGACACCGCCGTGGTGCTTGCCTTCTTCGTCATCGCGGCGATCCTGTTTGCCTTCGGCGTCGGCCCGGAAGCTGGCGTCCTGGCGCGGATTGCCGCAGGCGTCGTGTGGACCACGGCGCTCCTCTCCGTGCTGATGTCGCTCGATCGGCTGTTTGCGGCCGACTTCGATGACGGCTCGCTTGAACAGCTGGTGATATCAACCGATCATTTGGTTCTGGTCGTCGCCAAAGTGGTTGCGCACTGGCTGGTCACGGCCGTTCCATTGATGGTCGTCGCACCAGTGGTCGCGCTGGCGCTACAGCTGCCCAATACCGGCCTCGCGCCGTTGATGATCGGTCTCGGTCTCGGCACGCCGATCTTGAGTCTGCTCGGCGCCGTCGGCAGCGCCCTCGTTCTCGGCGCCCGCCGCGGCAGCGTACTGGTCGCGGTTCTTCTGCTGCCGCTCTATGTGCCGGTCCTGATTTTTGGCGCCGCCGCCGTCGAGGCGGCCATCACCGGCACCGGCCATGTCCTGCCGCTTCAGGTGCTGGCAGGCCTTCTCTTGGTGGCCGCCAGCCTTTGTCCGTGGGCGACCGTCGCGGCCTTGCGATCCGCCGTCGAATAGTTGTTATAAATCAAATGGTTAGATATGCGCCGCCGCGCCCGCAACAGGGCTACGGTCGGCATTATATATGGTAAACACCGGATCGGATTTTTCGCAAAGAGCCATGCACAAGTACGCCAACCCCACCCAATTCATTCGCATCGCCAACGCCGTCCTGCCGTGGTCGACGGCGATCGCGGTCGCGGCTTTTGTGATTGGATTGCCGCTCGCGCTGGTGTTCTCGCCGCCCGACTATCAGCAAGGCGAAACGGTCCGCATCATGTACGTCCATGTGCCGGCCGCCTGGATGTCGCTGATGGTCTACATGGTGATCGCGGGCTCCAGTGCCGCCTTTCTGATCTGGCGGCATACGGTGGCGCATCTGATTGCCCGCGCCTCGGCGCCGTTGGGGGCGATGTTCGCAGCCGTCTGCCTGATCTCGGGCATGCTGTGGGGCCAGCCGATGTGGGGTACGTTTTGGGTGTGGGACGCGAGACTGACGTCGGTACTGATCCTGTTCTTCATCTACATCGGATACATCGCGCTGCTCGACGCCTTCGACGACCCGGAACGTGGCGATCGCGCGGCCGCTATCCTTGCGCTGGTCGGGTCGGTCAACGTGCCGATCATCCATTTCTCGGTCGAGTGGTGGAGCACGTTGCACCAGGGGACGATCATCACCATGGATGGGCTGACGTTGAGCGGCGACATGGCGCGGCCGTTGCTGATCATGGTCGCGGGCTTCACCGCTTTCTATGTCAGCGTCGTCATTATACGCCTCCGCGCCGAACTGCTGGCGGCGAAAATCCGAAACGCGCGGCAAAGCCTGGCGGCGGCGGAATAAGACGATGGACCAGCTCGTCACATATTTCGCCATGGGCGGTTACGCCGTCTTCGTCTGGAGTTCCTATGCCGCGGCCGCCATCGGATTGGTCGGCGCACTGGTTCTATCGTGGCAAGGCTGGAAAGCCCGCGAGCGCGAATTCGAGGATCTGAGAGCCGCCCGGCGCGGCCAGGAGACGCAATGACCGCCAAGACTATGAGCCGCAAGAACCGCCGCATGATTCTGGTTGTGCTGGGACTCGCCCTGCTTGGCAGCGGCGCCGCATTGGTTCTGACCGCCATGAACGACGCCATCGTCTTCTTCTTCAGCCCGAGCGAAATCAAAGAACGTAACCTTGCGGCCGATCAGCGGGTTCGGCTTGGCGGCCTGGTCGAAGACGGCAGCGTCACCAAGGCGGGCGGCACCGTCAGCTTCATCGTCACCGACACGGTTGAGAAGATCTCCGTCAGCTACACCGGCGTATTGCCCGACCTGTTCCGCGAAGGCCAAGGCATCGTCGCCGAAGGCCGGCTCGGCCCCGATGGCGTGTTTCAGGCGAGCGAGGTGCTGGCCAAACACGACGAGAATTACATGCCGCGCGAAGTCGCCGACGCGCTCAAGAAGAACGGCCATTGGCAGCCGGGCATGGAACCCGTGGCGGACACGCCATGATCGCCGAACTCGGACACTTTGCCCTGGCGCTGGCACTGCCGGTCGCTCTGATTCAATCGATCGTGCCGATGATGGGCGCCGCGCGCGGCGTCAGCGCGTGGATGGATGTCGGCCGCCCGGCGGCGCTGCTTCAGCTGGCGCTGGTCACCACCTCGTTCAGCGCGTTGATGTGGTGCTTCATCAATTCCGATTTCTCGGTGGTCAACGTTTTCCAGAACTCCCACACGGCCAAGCCGCTGCTTTACAAGATATCGGGCGTGTGGGGGAACCATGAGGGCTCGATGGTCCTGTGGATCCTGATCCTCGCGGCCTTTGGCGCCGCGGTCGCCGCATTCGGCGGCAATCTGCCCGAGCGGCTCCGCGCGCGCGTGCTGTCGGTTCAAGGCATGATCGGCCTTGGATTTCTGCTGTTCGTCCTGTTCACGTCCAACCCGTTCCTTCGCATCGATCCGGCGCCGATCGAGGGACGCGGGCTCAATCCGTTGCTGCAGGATCCCGGTCTCGCCTTCCATCCGCCCATGCTTTACCTGGGCTATGTCGGCTTCTCGATGGCGTTTTCGTTCGCGGTCGCCGCCCTGATCGAAGGCCGCGTCGACGCTGCCTGGGCACGCTGGGTCAGGCCCTGGACGCTCGCCGCCTGGACCTTCCTCACCCTTGGCATCGGCCTCGGCAGCTGGTGGGCCTATTACGAACTGGGGTGGGGCGGCTGGTGGTTTTGGGATCCGGTCGAGAACGCCTCCTTCATTCCATGGCTGACGGGGACGGCGTTGCTGCATTCGGCGATCGTGGTCGAACGCCGCGAAACGTTGAAGAGCTGGACGGTCCTACTTGCACTGATCACCTTTTCGCTCAGCATGCTGGGGACTTTCCTGGTGCGCTCGGGAATCATCACATCGGTGCACGCCTTCGCCTCGGATCCGGCGCGCGGCGTGTTCGTCTTGTTATTGCTCGGCATTGCGGTCGGTGGATCGTTGACGCTCTATGCGATCCGCGCGCCGGCGCTTGAGGGCGGCGGCCTGTTCGCGCCGATTTCGCGCGAGGGCGGCCTGCTGATCAACAACCTGCTGCTGACGACCGCGGCCGCGACCGTCCTGGTGGGAACCCTGTATCCCCTCCTCGCCGAAGCGATCGGCCTTGGCAAACTCTCGGTCGGCCCGCCCTACTTCAATGCCGTGTTCATTCCCTTGATGACGCCTTTGTTGCTGCTGACGGGCGTCGGCCCGTTCCTCGCCTGGAAGCGCGCCGATCTGTCGGGAGCACTGCAACGCCTCAAATTGGCGTTCGTGACCGCCATCGCCGTCTTTGCCGGTGTGTGGCTGCTGACCGGTGGCGGTCTCGGCGCAATCGCCGCGGCTGCGGGCATGGCGCTTGCCGCCTGGCTTGGCGCCGCCGCGATTGTGGAATGGCTGTCGCGCGCCTCCTTGAACGGCATGCCGTCGCTGTCTCGCGTTCTCGCCATGCCCCGCGCCGCGCATGGCATGACGCTCGCGCATCTCGGCATGGCGGTGGTGATCGTCGGCATCACCGGGGCGAGCGCGTGGAAAGAAGAGCGGATCGAGGCCTTGAAGCCGGGTCAGCATATTGACGCCGGCGGCTATCGGTTCACCTTTGACGGCGCCCGTCGCACCGATGGTCCCAATTACGAAGCGGTCCAGGGCACATATACGGTCACCAAGGACGGCGCCCCGGTCGCGGTATTGACCCCCGAGCGGCGCAGTTACGCGCAGCCGCCGCAAGGCACTACCGAAGCGGCTATTCTTTCGACGTTCACCCGCGATCTCTATGCGGTGATCGGCGAACCCGACGGCGACGAGGGGGCCTTCGTCAGTCGGATTTTCATCGAGCCCTTCGTGCCCTGGCTATGGGCCGGCGTTCTGATGATGGGATTGGGCGGGTTCGTCTCGCTGACCGATCGGCGCTACCGGGTCGGCGCGGGTCGGCGCGCTTCGACCGTCGCGGCCGTGCAAGCGGCCGCGTAACAAGATGCGGGGCCGTCTCGTTTTTTTGCTGCCGCTCGCGATTGTCGGCGCCCTGATGCTGGTGTTCGGCAAGCGCTTGCTCGACGTCGGCCGCGGCGAGGACCTGCGTATTCTGCCCACGGTGCTGCTCGACACGCCGGTGCCCGACATGGCGCTCGACGCGATCCCTGGGCGCGGTCGCAACCCCGATGGGCTGACGGACGAGGATCTCCGGGGCGAGGTCGCGTTGGTCAACATCTGGGGATCGTGGTGCGTCGCCTGCTTGGCCGAACATCCGGTGCTGAACGAAATCGCAAAGTCGGGCGTGGTGCCGGTGCAAGGCATCGCCTGGCGCGATTCGCCGGCCGCCAGCCTTGGCTGGCTCGCCAAGCACGGCGATCCCTACGCCCGCATCGGCCAGGACCCAAAAAGCAGGGCGGCCATTGCGTTCGGCGTGACGGGCGCGCCCGAGACCTTTGTCGTCGATCGCCAGGGCGTCATCCGCTACAAGCACACCGGGCCGATTTCGCCCGAGGCCTGGGAACGCACCATCAAGCCGCTTGTCATGGAGCTGTCGAAGTGAGGATGGGGCTGATCGCGATGATGACGGCGATTTCCTTGGGCGCGCTGGCCGTCGAGCCTTCCGAGCGCCTCGCCGATCCCGCCCTTGAGTCGCGCGCCCGCGAGGTCAGCAAGGCGCTCCGCTGCGTCGTCTGCCAGAACGAGAGTATCGATGATTCGAACGCCGAGCTGGCGAAGGACATGCGCATTCTGGTGCGTGATCGAATCAACGCCGGCGACAGCAATCAGGCGGTGCTCGACTACATGGTCGAGCGCTATGGCGATTTCGTTCTGCTCAAGCCCCGGGTGATGCCGACCACGATCGCCTTGTGGGTCGCCCCAGCGGTCCTCCTGGCTCTTGGCCTTTTGGTGTTGATCCGGACGATGCGGCGACGGGCGATGGCGGAGCCGACGGCGCTGAGTTCCGATGAGGCGCTCAAATTGAAGCGCCTGATGGATGGCGCGCCGTGATCTGGGTCGCTTTCGGGATTGTTGCCTTGATCGTCATCGGCGCCCTGATGGCGCCGTTGATCCGTGACGGCTCGCAAACCGGCGACGATGCCGCCGATGTCGCCGTGTTCAAGGATCAGCTCGCCGAGCTCGAGCGCGATCTCGCCCGCGGCGTGATCGGCCCCGACGAGGCGACCGGCGCACGGATCGAGATCCAGCGACGGATGTTGGCTGCCGCCGCGCGGTCTGGTCCCACTGGCGCTTCGGTCGGTGCGGGGTCCCGTGCCGTCATGACCGCCGCGATTGCGGTCATGGTCCCGTTCATGGCGCTCGGCACCTACCTTGCGCTCGGCTCGCCGACCCTGCCGGACGCGCCGGCCGCCCTCGTCGCGCGCGACGAGGGTCATGGCAACGCCGAGTTCAACGCCATGATCGAGCAATTGGCCGCGCGCCTCGCCGCCAACCCCAATGACATCAAGGGCTGGGCCCTGCTCGGCCGCAGCTATCGGCAATCCGAGAAGTTCGCCGAGGCCCGCGAAGCGTTCCGAAAGGTTCTGTCACTCGGGCCCGAGGGCAGCGAGTCGTTCTCGGATTTCGGCGAGATGGCGACCGCCGCGGCCGGCGGCGAGGTGACAAGCGAAGCGTGGGAGGCCTTTCTGACGGCCCTCAACCGCAACCGCGAAGACCCGCGCGCGCGATTTTATGTCGGCATGTCCTATGCCCAGCGCGGTGAGGAACGAACCGCGATCGCCATCTGGCGCGAACTCACGGCCGGCGCCCCGGATGACGCCCCCTGGACCGAAACCGTGCGCCAGCAGATGTTTCAAGTCGCCCAGGCGTCGCAGATCATGCCGATGAACGTGGAGCCCGTTCATCCGCTCGATCTGGCCGACGGCGCGCCGGTCGCTGCTCCGCCGCCTGCCGACGTGGCGAGCGCCAACGTGGCGCCACCAAGCGATCCCGACGATGTCACATCGCCCGACGTCGGCGCCCTCAAGGGGCAGTTCTCGGCCGAGAACCTTCAGGGCATTCAGGCCATGGTCGGCAGCCTTGCCGGCCGGCTCGAGAACAATCCCGACGACTACAATGGCTGGATGATGCTGGGCCGGTCCTACATGGTGCTGAAAGACAATGCAGGTGCAACGCGTGCGTTCGAGCAGGCCATGCGCGTCAAGCCCGACGAACTCGCGCCCAAGCTCCAGTACATCGCGCTGGTATGGGGCGACACCCAAGTCGACGGACCATCGCCGCTGCCCGACAATTTGATCTCGGCGGCCCGTGAGGCCCTGCGCCTCGATCCGAGAAACGCCGAAGGCCTCCTGGTCGAGGGACTGGCCGCGGCTAAAGCGGGCGATGCCGCGACCGCACGCACCAAGTGGACAACCGCCCAGGGCACGGCTCCGCCGGGCGGCGCCTTGGCCGCCGAGATCGGCCGACGCCTGGCAGCTCTTAGGTAGGAGGCTCGCGATGACCCGCCGTCAACTGATCATCGCCGCGACCATGGTGTTCGGCATGCTGATCGTGCTGGCGCTTTACTTTCCGGGAATCCGGCCCGAGCCGCTCCGCTCGCGCGTGGTCACGGGGGAGGTCGAGATCGGCGGCGCCTTCAATCTGATCGATCAACGCGGCAATGCTGCGACCGAAGCTGCGCTCAAGGGGAAATACGCACTGGTCTTTTTTGGCTTCACCCATTGTCCCGATGTCTGTCCGCTGACGCTACAGACCGTCTCTCAAGCGCTCGAAATTGCCGGACCGCTCGGCGACAACGTCGTGCCGGTATTCATCACGGTCGACCCCGATCGCGATACGCCCGAAATCGTCGGACAGTACCTCGCCAATTTCCATCCGCGATTTCTCGGCCTCACCGGATCGGCGGACGCCGTCAAAGGAGCGGCCGACAGCTATCGTGTGTTCTTTCGCAAGGCCGTCGACAAGGCGAAATCCGAGGGCGATCAGGCCGACTACATGATGGAGCACTCGGGCTACGTCTACTTCATGGGCCGCGATGGCCGGTACATCGACCACTTCGGTCCGCGCGATACCGCCGAGCAGATGGCGGCGCGCATCCGGCGCGAGATCAGCCCGACCAAATGACCCTCGACCTCCAAACGGCCGATCGTGCGCCGTTCTGGCGGCGAAAATCGCTGGCCGAGATGTCGCAAGCGGAGTGGGAAAGTCTGTGCGACGGATGCGGCAAATGCTGCCTTCATAAATTGCGGTGCCGGGACAACACCATCGCGATCACCAACGTCGCCTGCCGGCTGCTTGACCTCGACACCTGTCGCTGCGGCGATTATCCGCGGCGCAAAAGACTGGTTCACGACTGCGTCGTTTTGACCCCTGCGTCCGTGCCGACGATGGACTGGCTGCCACAAACCTGCGCTTACCGATTGGTCGCCGAGGGCCAGGATCTGCCGGCCTGGCACCCGTTGAAGTCCGGGTCGGCCGACGCGGTTCACCGCGCCGGGATCTCGGTCAAGGATCGCGCGATCGGCGAGCGGGAGGCGGGACCGCTGGCCAAGCATGTGGTGTCATGGCCCGATTTCTAGAGCCGCCGTCGGATCCCGATCTTGGGCAGGTGCTCGACACTGCGCTGATCGAGAAAATTCGCCATCGCATCAGTCCGCGGGCGCGGCGGATGAGTCTCCGCGTCGATGCCGCCGCGGGCGCGATCGTCCTGGTTCGACCAAGGCGCGTGGGATCGAGCCTTGTCCTCAAATTCGTTGCTCAACAACGGCGCTGGATTGAGCGACAAGTCGCGGCGCTCCCGACCGCGGCGCCATTATGCGACGGCAGCTTGATTTCGATGTTGGGAACCGACCTTACGATCCGGCACTCCCTGGCCGGCCGCGCCGGCGTTCGGCGTGACGGCGAGACGCTGATGGTGAGCGGCGCCGTCGAACATCTGGCGCGCCGGGTTCGCGATTGGCTGAAGATCGAGGCCAAGCGCGAGCTCGGCGCGATGGTCCGCGATGTAGCTGCGACCCTGGGCCGGCCGGCCCGGCGCGTGATCTTTCGCGACCCAAAATCGCGCTGGGGCAGTTGCGGGCCCGATGGAACGATTTCATTGAGCTGGCGGCTGGTTCTGGCGCCGGTACGCGTTGCTCGCTATGTCGTCGCCCATGAAGTCGCGCACCTGAAACACATGAACCATTCGCTTGCGTTCTGGCGGACGGTCGACATGCTGGTCGACGATCGCAAGGCCGCGCGCGCGTGGCTCAGGACGAACGGCGCAATCTTGCACCGATTCGGCCGGACACTTGGCGGCGATTGACCGTCGGTCAAAGTTGTCCAATGAGCCAATGGCCGGGCCATTGATTGACAGG
>Ga0194132_10004675_pt1 | contig 23094 bp, 22 predicted proteins | sample TA2KigOf80mmetaG_FD_148612 | JGI IMG/M metagenome (GOLD analysis project Ga0194132, IMG submission 148612) | Freshwater microbial communities from Lake Tanganyika, Tanzania - TA2015054 Kigoma Offshore 80m | ecosystem: Environmental > Aquatic > Freshwater > Lake | place: Tanzania: Lake... | reverse complement strand
ATCGGCAAGATCGGTCGTATCGAAACCGTAGAGCAGACCCTGACGGACAAATGCGACAAAGACCGGTGTACCGCCTTGCAGCCCAGCATCCGACACCGAGACGGCGGCCAGTTCGATTTCAAGACGAACCGGTGTCGCGCGACAGACCTGGCCTTTTATCGGAACCGTTCGCCCCGAAGCGTCGATACATTCCAACTCCACCGAGTCGAGAGGCTCCAGTCGAAACGATGTACTCACCGGTTCGAGATAGTTTCTGTAAGACGGCTCCATAGGGTCCTCCAACCGGTACAGTATAGATCGGAGACACGGACCGGGCAATTCTTTTTTCCCCTGCGCGCCCTTGTTGCGGCCTCAAGACGTACAACATTCGGCTTGACACGTTTATATCGCGGCGCTATACTCGACCTCACTACGGTGCTTCGTATCTTCATATACCGTGCAGATCGAACACCGTTTCGATGGAAAATTTTGTCGTCATGCGAAGCGATCGGGTTTCGGAAGGATAAAGACGTTATGAACGAAATCAAAAGAGAAGGCTTGTCTCGTTTGTTGTCTCTCATGCTTCGGCACAAACCCGAACGGTTCGAGATAGAACTCGACGCACAGGGATATGCGGCGCTTGAAGACGTGGTGGATGCGGCACAGGAGAAGTATGCGGACGTGACGCGTGAAGAAATATTCGAAGTGGTGGAAGGGGGCGACAAGCGTCGGTTCGAGACAAACGGAGATCGGATTCGCGCCCGCTATGGTCACAGTTTCCCGATCGACTTGGGTCTTCCCCCCATGGTCCCGCCGGAATATCTGTATTATGCGACCGCACCGGATCAAGCCGGTTTTATTATCGCCAACGGGCTTTCTCCCGGTGACCGGCAATTTGTCCATCTTTCGATGGATAAGGAAATCGCCGCAGCCGTCGCCGGAAGCCGTACCAGGACACACGTGATGTTTCGCGTGCTGGCCAGACAAGCCTCGGAGACGGGCATCTCGTTCTATGATCGAACGCCGGTCTATCTGACGCATGGCGTTCCTCCCCGTTTTATCGAGATCGATCAGGAAGCGACCGTCGGGCGGTTTGCGCTCTACGGCCGGCGTAAGCGGCTCAAAATGCCTCGCCCTCACCCGTCTTCTTCGGTGCAAACTCCCGAAACCGCTTCCGGGTAGAATGCCCCCCGGTTTCCCGCATGAGACGTCTGGTTATTCCGGTTTCCGGTGTGATCCTCGCCATCACCCTGCTTCTGTTTGATCTTACCATTCTTGGCTCCGGGCCTACGGCGCTTCGCTCTACCGCGCAAAAGGGCGTCGCGCTGGGCATTCACCGGGCATCGGAAGGCGTTGCGCCCTATCGCGCCGCGCTTGACGAGATCGCCGCGCTCGGAACGCGCCATGTCTCGGTCCCCGTGTATTTTTTTCAGGATTCCGTACACTCCGTTACCCTGTTTTCCAAACCCACCGACGGGGCGACACCGGCGCAATACGACCGGGTGATCCGTTCTGTCGTCGAATATGCCCATCGACTGGGCATGAAGGTCTTTCTTTCTCCTATCGTGGATATAGATCATCCGGAGGAGGGGCAATGGCGCGGGACGATCTCGCCTTCCGACTGGTCGGTGTGGTTTGACAGCTACCGCGCTTTTCTGTTACACTACGCCCGCCTTGCGGAAGAATTGGATGTGGAGTTTATGAGCGTCGGCACGGAACTGGTATCGACCGAAAGATTTACCGAAGAATGGATAGAGACGATACAGACCGTACGCGCGGTGTACCGGGGGCAACTGACTTATTCGGCCAACTGGGATCACTACCACGAAATCGCCTTCTGGGGCCCCCTCGACTTTCTTGGCATCTCCGGCTATTTCGAACTGGTTTCTTTCCAAAACCCGACTACGGCGGAACTTGTGGAAGGATGGACACCGATCAAAGCCGAACTGCTGGCTTGGCAGACCCGATGGAACAAACCCCTGCTGTTTGTCGAAATCGGGTATACCAGCCAGGAAGGAAGCAGCAGCCAGCCATGGAATTATACGGCAAAAGCGCCTTTTGATTCGGAAGAGCAAAGACGATGTTACGAAGCGTTTCGGTTGGTATGGGAAAACGAGTCGGCGTTGGCGGGATGGTATTTCTGGATATGGGAACCGGATCGGCGCGGACCGGGAGATACGGGATATACATTTGCCGGGAAACCCGCCGAAGGAGTGGTGCAGGCATGGTTTCGCAGCCTGCCGCCCAATGCAACGTTGTTGGACGCCGGGGTCAACGCCATCGAGCGGTTGCTGCGTTCTTTGCGCGAGGGGGTGTGACACCGGGTACGGAAAACCGGAAATTTCTTGACACCCGTCCGGGCACGTCATACGTTGGCAGGCAGACGCGATGACACGCGCCCCGCTTGGGGTGGATCAGCCACAGCCCCCCGTCGTATGCAGTAAAGCGATTCCGACCCGACCCGTTTTGCGGTCCATCCGGAAAACGCCGGAACCGGAGCCTTATCCGTTATGATCACGATCAACCTGTTCTCCCCCAGAACACGAGAAAGCGCCGGATCACCGAAATCCGCCGCGCCGTCGTCCGGCGGCGGCTGGAGGCGTATCCTGTTGATCAACCTGTTGATTCTCGTGATCGTCGCGGCACTGATCATGTACCTGCCCGTGGATACGCCGGGAGTCGGCCCGTATCTACAACCCGCTCGCATCGTCCTGACCCGTCTGTTCGACATCGCACTGGGGTTTGTCCGGTAAGTGGAAACACCTTCCGCTCCGTCTTTTCACAGACCGTACTCATGGAACAACCCTTTCCGACGTGTCGAGCCGCATCGATTCTCCCTTGAGTAGAAAACTGCGAACGTCGTAACGCCCCGGATACCGCACGGGCAAATCGCCGGACTCTACCATGAGGTCCAGCGGATTGACACGGGTGTGCATGGGAAGCCGCACGAGTTCACGACACCGCGCCGATTCGTACGCCCCCATCATCATGTGCATCGTCCACATCCCGTTTTCGCTGCGTCCCCGGTGCTCGGTTCGTTCTTCTATCCAGTCCACCAGTTCTTCCGCCTGCAATACCCACGGATCGACCGGATCCACGGGAATCTCCTTCCAGCCGGCGGTCTCGGCATTGAAGTATTTTACCCAGCCGTCGTCAAAATGGATCATGCCTTCGGTTCCCTGTACAAACGCCCATGTCCAGTCGCCCACAACAAGATCTGTCTGAAAGTTTGCCTGTACCCCGTCTTCGAACTTCAAAAACCCGGCGACGCGATCCTCGCAACGGATGTTTCGCTCGTAGCGGTCGGTCTTGCGTTCCACTTGCGCAAAGACCCATTCGACTTTGGGGTCGTCGAGGATAAAACGCATACAATCGAAGCCGTGACTGGTAGCGTTGAGGAGCCCCGTTTCACGGGTATGCGAGAGACGGACAGGGGTTCCGATAGCGCCGGAGCGCAGGATGTCACGCGTTTTGACCCACGCCGGCAGAAACCGTCGTTGAAACCCGATGGCAAGCCGAACACCGTTGCGCCGACAGGCGGTCTCCATGTCCTCGGCTTCTCCGATCGAGGTGGCCATAGGTTTCTCACACAGAATGACGCGGGGCTGCCGTGCTGCCGCTGCGATCGTCATGGCGGCATGAAGGGGATGCCAGGTGCAGATGCTTACGATATCGGGGCGTTCGGTGTCGAGCATCCGGCGGTAATCAGTATATACGGTTTTGACGCCAAACCGATCCGCCAACTGTTGCGCCTGTTCATGCACGGTATCGGCACAGGCGACAAGGTCGATACGCGCCGCTCCCGCGTATCCAGCGGCATGGGCGGAACCGATGGACCCCGATCCGATGATGACCGCGCGATAACGCGGAGCGGAGATAACGGCAGATGTGGACATGGGCACCTCGCAAAAGGGTGAAGAGTAAAGGGTGGAAACGGGATACCGCATTGTAAATCTCCCATAGCCTTGCCGCAAGGGGTGGACGCATGGTACGGCTCGGATCGGTGCGGCAATTATTTCCGCCTTGCCTGCAAAAACGAGTTTTTTGAACACACGATGCAACGGTTTTACGGTAGAAAAGAGAACCCCTATCGGCGCAACCTCCGACAACGCATCGACATAGATTATATATCCCATTACCTTTCAATCGGTTAGATACAGGTAGCATGTACGGAAGAGAGGATGAAGAACGGATTTTATTGCGTACAGGGATGCGCTGGCACAGGATATGCGAAGCGATGTTTCGTGTAAGCGTGTTATCCGACGTCCATAATGCGCGTACCAAAGGTGTAACATTTGCCTTTGGGAAAAAGGAGCCAATATATGGCGCCCCATGTACTGGTGACAGGTGGTTCCGGTTATCTCGGTTCCGTTCTTTGCGAACACCTGCTCGACGCCGGATACCACGTTACGGCGCTCGACAACCTGATGTTCGGCCAGACGTCGCTGTTGCATCTGTGCACGCGCAAAACATTCGAGTTTGTGTTGGGAGACGTACGCAACGAATCGCTTATGGGCGAACTGATGCGGAAGACGGATATCTGTATTCCGCTGGCCGCCATCGTAGGCGCTCCGTCCTGCAACCGGGATCCTATTCTGGCGCAATCGGTAAACTACGACGAGGCGACATTGCTTGGACGGTTGAAAAGGCCCGACCAACTTGTCCTGTATCCTACAACCAACAGCGGGTACGGAACTCGGACGAGCGATATGTATTGTACCGAGGACACCCCGCTCGAACCGATTTCGTTGTACGAACGGACCAAAGTAGACGCAGAACGGTATCTCATGGGGTTTCCGAACGTCATTGTCTTCCGACTGGCAACCCTGTTTGGCGTATCGCCCCGGATGCGGCTGGACTTGCTTGTCAATCATTTTGTCTATGCCGCTTTTGCCGACGGATACATTGTCATTTTCGAAAAGGACTTCAAACGCAACTTCGTCCATGTGCGAGACGTGGCAGACGCCATGCTTTTCGCGGTAGAACACGTCCGCCAGATGGCCGGACAGTGCTATAACGTAGGACTGGATTCCGCCAATCTCTCCAAAGGAGAGTTAGCCGAGAAGATCAAAGAACATGTTCCCCATTTTTTTATTCATTTTTCGGACATCGGAAGCGACCCGGACAAGCGAAACTATATCGTATCCAATCAGCGGCTCCGGGAGGCCGGTTTCGAAGCGCAACGCACGCTGGACGCGGGTATCGTCGAACTGTTAAAAGCGTATCGGATGATGGGACCGGGCGTATTCAGAAACGCCTGAACAAACGTCAAAGACAGAAAATCCTGTTCGGTATCAAAGGGAGAACGTCGATGATAGAGGAAGCACGGCCTTTGCATGGTCTTCCGGCAACACAAAACACAGAATACGAGCGTGGGAGAGGGGCGACGCAGAAAACGGGGTGCAGAGGGTGGTTTTCGGCGATGCAGGAGTCGGAACGTCCTGCATGGCCCTTGATGTCAAACAACATCACGCGGGCCGACCGGGAGGTATTGATCGAATTTCTGAGTAGGGACGAAATGCTGACGCAATCGCGTCAGGTAGAAGCGTTCGAGCAGGAGTGGTCTGCGTGGCTTGGCGTAACGTACAGCGTTTTTGTCAACTCGGGGTCTTCGGCAAATCTGATCACGTTATCGGCGCTTAGGGAACGTTTTGGTACGGGTGAGGTCATCGTGCCCGCGCTTACATGGGTTTCAGATATCTCTGCGGTCATTCAATGCGGATTTCGGCCCGTGTTTGTCGATATCGACCCACGTACACTGGGTATGGATACCGAACAGGCGATTCGCCGGTTGTCGCCGGACACGCGCGCCGTGTTTCCGACTCATGTACTGGGGTACAATGCGCTTACGGACGAATTGATCGATACGTTGGCGCGGCGAGGTATTCCGCTGATCGAGAATGTCTGCGAATCGTACGGCGCCACGTTTCAGGGGCGTAAGACCGGAACTTTCGGGCTTATGTCAAACTTTTCCTTCTACTATGCGCATCACATGAGTACGATAGAAGGCGGTATGGTCTCTACGGACGATCCGCATCTCTACGAGACGCTCAGGATGTTCCGGAGTCATGGCATGGTGCGCGAGGCCCGGTCTGCCGCGTTCAGACAAGAATATTACGACCGGCATCCCGATTTGAATCCCGACTTTATCTTTGCTTTTCCGGCGTACAACATGCGCAGTACGGAACTCAACGCGGTCATCAGGCGGTCGCAGCTTAAACGCCTGGATGCAAACAACCGGCGGCGGGTAGAAAATCTAGAGCTATTTCTGCGGCATCTCGACCCGGAAAAAAACCGAACCGATTTTGTCGTGAAAGGCAGTTGCAACTATGCGTTTACGCTTGTCCTGCGCGAGCCGGACACCGCCTTGTCCGAGCGCGTCATGCGGACGCTTCGCCGCCGCGGGGTCGAGTTTCGTCGGGGGGGATGGCGGGTGGTGGCAATCAGTTGCGTCAGCCGTATCTGAAACACATCGTGGGCGACGTTTTTGCCGACTATCCGCAGGTGGAACACATACACTTTTTCGGATTCTATATCGGCAACTACCCGGAGCTTGAACACGAGAAAATTCTGGCGTTGTGCGACCGGCTCAACCGAGCGTAGAGGTTACCCTTCCGATCCGGCCAGTTGCGCGACACGCCGCTCGTCAAGCGTGACGCCAAGTCCCGGCCCTTCCGGCACGCGTGCGACGCCGCCGTCTACACCGAAAGGCTCCGCCGTCGTGCGGTCGCGGTGGTACAGCGGTCCGATGATATCTGCCGGATACCGTTGTGACACGATGTTGGCGGTCGAGACTGCTAAATGGGCCATGGCCGCCGATCCCGGTTCCAGTTCCAGGTTGCTTCCGATGTGACAGGGTTTTCCGGAGGCTTCGGCAAGTTGCGCGATCAGACGCGACTTGAGTATGCCGCCGTTTTTGCCGGGATACACGCTGACAATGTCCGCCGCATCCTGACGGATCACCTCAAGCGCATCGGCTACGGTAAAAACGGCCTCGTCAGCCATGATCGGCAGCCCTACCGAAGAGCGCACACGCGCCATGCCGGCGATATCCTTTCGGTGAACGGGTTGTTCGACCAACACCAGATTGAACGGTTCCAGCCGCCGGATCGTACGGATCGCATCGGTTACGGTCCACCCCCCGTTGGCGTCTACAGTCAATCGAACATCGTTCCCCAGTGCCTCGCGTACCCGCCGCACCCGCTCCACGTCCGCGTCCGGATTGCCGCGTCCCACCTTGATTTTGATCGTATCGAAACCGGTAGCCACCATACGCTGGGCGTTGCGGACTACAATATCCGGCTCGGTGGCGGCGACGACGAATTTTACGGGAATCGCCGTGTCGTGACATCGTCCGCCCAGCAGGTCGTATACCGGTACGCCAAGTTTTTTGCCCTGCAAGTCGAGCAACGCCATTTCAATAGCGGCCTTGACAAAGGGGTTGTCCACCACTACACGGTCCAGCGTGTGCATGTGGCGTTCCAGTTCGAACGGATCGTGTCCGACCAGTTCGGGGGCAAAATAGCGAGCCACTAGCGCACAGGCGCCTTCCGGCGTCTCTCCGCTCCAGCCCGGCATCACCGTGGCCTCGCCCAAACCGGTGATCCCCTCGTCGGTATGGATATGCAGAAGTACGTAGCGGGACAGCCGATGCGAACCCAGCGACGAGATGATCATGATTTCCGGGTCGATGGTGGCGGTGATCAGCGTAGTTTCTACGGCGGTGATGCGCATGAACAAAGCCTCCTGAGCCAGATGCAAATCCTATTTGGGGGCAAACGAGGATGGGACGGAACGACACAACAAGTCTGTCCGGACGCCGCCCAATGTACGGGGCCGCTAACCAAGGGTCAACAAAGAAAACGGAGTTGACAGACGGTATCAAAAACAATATGTTACGGAAGAAGTTTTCGAAGTTTTAAAACCACTCCGATCATGGTTTTGTCTCCGGAACGCGCTCATGTCTGCCGTTTTTGCGGTTTTTTGTCTGGTTCTGACCCTTTTTTTCTCTGTAAGCGTTTTTGCCCGAACCGCCTTGTCCGGGCGTTGTGGAACCCTCGAACTTCTTGCTTCCCACACGACGGAGCACGGGGTGATACCGTCGTCTGCACCGGGTGGAATGCGTAACGGCATTTCTTTTGCCACGCGCCCCACGCGACCGGGAGAAGACTCGAACACCGGCGGATTCGGGCATAGCTATGTCCCTACCCCTGTTTTTTACGATACCCCGGAAGGCCATTTTCGCATCTGGTATGTGACGACGACGGACGACCGTCCGGGCGCGCGGCGTAGCGAACCGTCGGATGCCGACAACGACGGACTGCCCGACTGGGTGGAGCGATGCGCCGAATATTTCGAAACCGCGTACCGAATCGAGATCGACTCGCTCGGATTCCGGCCTCCACCGGAGGATTTTCAGTATCACGCGACGTATGTCAGCCAAGGCGGGGACGACGGCGGCAACGCAAGATACGACGTATATATTCAGGATATCGGAACGGGTATCGCGGGATTTGCGGTTCCGGAGAACGTAGTTTCCGGACGCAAGGTTCCCTCGTATATCGTGGTAGACAACGACTATTTCGGGGTAAAAAACACGTTGAGCGAAGCACTCGACCTGCTCAGCGCCACGGCAGCGCATGAATTTTTTCACGCCATTCAGTTTGGGTACGACTTTAAAGAAGACACGTTCTGGCTCGAGCAGTCCGCAGTCTGGTCGGAAGATCAGGTTTTTGACCCTGTCAACGATTACGTGACGTATTTGACGGGCTTTAGCGGGTTTCTGACCCAACCGTGGGTATCGCTTCAGACGGCCAACGGGCAACACGAATTTTCGGGGGTGCTCTGGCCGATGTTTCTTTCGGAGCGGTTTGGCAGACAGATCGTGCGAGCGATTTGGGATCGCTGTGAAACACTTCAAGCGCTCGACGCAATGGAACAGGCGTTGCAGCAGACGGCAAGCCGAACGCTCAAGTCGGCCTTTCAAGAGTTTACGCTGTGGAATGTATTTACCGGTGTGCGTGCCGATCCGGGGTGGTATTACGAGGAGTCGGCGCTGTGGCCGGGGGTCGTGTTCAAAGATTCGAGCACCGTCTTTCCGTTTTCGGGGCCGACCGACACCGGTAGCAAGATGCCGTTGCCCTTGGGGGCGAATTATATTCTTTTCAAACCCGATCCGTTTTTAAAAGGTGGCCTTCGGGTCAAATTCCGGGGAATATCCGGAGAGTGGGGCGTTTCACTGGCGGCGATCCGGCATATGGGCCCGGACACGGTCATCACCGTCGGGCTTTTCGCTCAACTGGGCGAGGCGGAGGTGTTCAACTGGGGAAACTACGATGCCATCGTGCTGGTTGCCGCGTCGCTCAACCGAACCGGGTTTACGTCCAACTACACGTTCGAAGCCGAATACGATTCTACACTGGTCAACGAAACGCCCATTGCCAAGGCCGATATTTCAGGGTATCCCAACCCGTTTTCGCTCTCTACGCGTCCGTTTGCGACGGTTCAATACAGCGTGCCGAACGCGGGGCATGTGCGTATCGTCATATACAACATACTCGGTCAGGAAGTCGCCATGCTGTTGGATGCGCCACGTCCGGTGGGTCGGTATTTTCTGCCGTGGAACGGCAAAGCGGCAAACGGACAACCGGTTTCCAGCGGGGTCTATGTATACCGCATGACGATCACGTCCTCTTCCTCCGAGGTGCAAACCGGTGGCAAGATTCTGTTGCTGAAGTAGGGATTAGGCGGAGCAAAGTGCGGAGTTATACTAAGCACGGATAGCAAAGATGATTAGGGGAGGCCGTTCGCGGTGAGCCTGCTGAGCCGTGCGCCTGACAAACGGATGAGAGCGTCAGAGCATCCCCACTAGTGACCGTGCCCAGTATAAACAATGAGGATCGATTTGAAGCTGGCGGAACGACTGCTGGCTTTTCCCAGACTTCTGTCGGTCCCTAACCAGCCCGTTCGAGTACGCAGCGTGAGTTGACCGGTCCAACCGAGCAACCCCTTGCGAACCGACAACGCCAGCAATAAAGTAGCGTTGCAAAAACTCGTCCTGAACAAGTTGCATGGCAAAGTGAAAAGACTTGCCGTATAACACGTTATTGACACGCACACCGTCGTATAACCCGCGCAGGGATTTGATATTGGATAGTGCCTGCGTCTCATGAAAACCTTCTTATGAGCCCACCAACCACAGATACGCCCCGGCTTGCGCTTCAGCTTGAAAAGCTGAGCCGGATTACCGAAACGGTTATAAAACTCCAGGATATCCCCTCTCTTGCCCGGGCCGTCAAAGAGGCCATGAGGGACTATCAGGATACATGACTGGGCATCGTCGAGGGCCGAGATATCGTACTCTACGACGTGGCTCAGACCCTGCGCTTCAGAATCGGGGAGCAGGGGCTTGTGGGGTGGGTAGCGGCGCATGGCGAGCCGGCGCTTGTCAACGACGTTCACCGCGATACAAGATATATCGACCTTGTAGGAAACGACCCCACCCTGTCGGAATTGGTTGTCCCGATTCATGACGAGGATCGTGTCATCGGGGTACTGGATATTCACGACGACAAAAAGGACACTTTTACCGAAGCGGACCTCCAGTTTGCGGTTTCACTGGCGCGGGTACTCGGCATTGCCATCTCCAACGCCCGGTTGTACAGAAGAGTCTCGGCTACAGGCCGACCGTCTGGGGCTTGTGGCTGCCATGGCGTCGGAATTGACCGTATTACAATCCGTACCGACGGTCATCGAACGCGCCATACATATCATCGGCGGTCATCTGGGATATTCCTATGCGGGTATCGCGCTTGTGGAAGGCGAGTACCTTGTCGTTAAAAAGCTTTACGCGGAAGAAAGCTTTCCCGACCACATCCGCACGCTGAAGATGCGCATCGGCGAAGAGGGAATCGCCGGTGTGGTGGCCAGAACGGGCGAAACCGTGATCGTTCCCGATACAAAAGCGGAGATACGATATATCGGAGATACAAATTTGCTTCGCTCTTGCGTGGTGGTTCCGGTGCGTTCCAATGCCCGCCTGCTGGGAGTGATCAATGTAGAAAATCCCGTTCCCGACGCTTTTACCGCACAGGATGTGGAAGTAATTCAGACGCTGGCCGATCAAGTGGCGATCGCGCTCGAAAACTCTCGTTTGTACCACATGCTGGAAGAAAAGCAGGAGCAACTGGTTCAAAGCGAACGGCTCCGCGCCGTAGGCGAGTTGGCGGCCGGAGTGGCGCACAATTTTAACAACCTGTTGACCTGCGTAGTAGGGTACACGGAACTGCTTCAAATGGAACCGTCACTAAAACTATACGACTCCTATCTTAATACGATCATGCAATCGGCGCAGCAGGGAGCCAGAATCGCACGTCAACTTCAGGAATTTACCCGGATTCGTTCCCATCCTAACCTACTCCCGCTGGATGTCAACGATTTCATCGGACAGGCGTTGCGTATCACCGAACCCCGTTGGCAGTCCACGGTGCGTGCCGCCGATGCAGATATACAGGTGAATCGTCCTGTTCGTCCCGTTCCCCAAGTGGCAGGAAACCCCGTGGAACTGGTCGAGGTGTTTACCCACCTTATCCTGAATGCGGTGGATGCCATGCCGGGCGGAGGCACGTTGACCATAGAGGCAAACACAAAGGACGGCATGGTCCAGGTGCGTGTCGGCGATACGGGAACGGGCATGGACGAGGAGACAGCCGCCCGGATTTTCGAGCCTTTCTTTACCACCCAAAGGCCCGGCGACCGGTCTTGGACTTGGCTTGAGCGTAGTACACGGCATTCTGAAACGTCACGGTGGAACGATACAGGTCGAGACCGAACCGGGGGCGGGGGCCATTTTTACGATCAAGTTGCCCGTGTATCGCCAAGAAGAAAAGAGCGCCACAACAACAGAAACCGGACAAACCGCACGGCAACTTATTCTCGTTATCGACGACGAAGACGTCATTCGACAGACGATGGCTAAAATGTTGTCGGAGCATGAGGTCGACGTGGCAGCATCGGGTCCGGAGGGTATCCGGCTGTTTAACGAACGTCGACACCATCAAGTGTTTACTGACATAGGGCTTCCGGGGTTGTCGGGTTGGAACGTGGCGCATGTGGTGCGGCAGACCGATCCGGCGGCGTTTATCGTCGCCATAACCGGGTGGGGGCAGTATTTTGCACATAGCAACCGCCAGATCAGCGATGTGGACGAGTTTCTGGCAAAACCCTTTAAGATGCAGGAATTGAAAAACATGGTGGACAAGGGGATAACACTGCGGGCCACACGCACCGCGACCGCCTGAAAACCGTTGTTCTGCCCGACGCCGTTTAATAGAAAAATAATCCGGTACGTTTGTCCCGATCTTGGCGAAGGACAAACGTACCCAGAGAGCCGAGATGTTTTGTCGTGCTACACGGATTTTGACAGACGTGTTTACTTCGAGCGTGCCCGCAAACGGGCGCGTAATTTTCCCTCCAATACGTAGGAGCCTTGCATGGCAGAGTCTATCGGTTATTCGGATACACCCTTTCTTCCCGGGACGAAATGGCGGGTACACGACGGTGAACGCCCTCAGCCGCGTATCGTGGCACCCGGTAAAACCGACACAGAACCGCCCTCCGATGCGGTAGTGCTTTTTGACGGATCGGGTTTTTCGAACTGGACGGGGCGCGACGGCATGGCGCAATGGAAAGTGGAAAACGGGTATATGGAAGTGACCCGGACCGGCGATATCGAAACCAAGTTGCATTTCGGAGATTGCCAGCTTCATCTGGAATGGGCTGCGCCCGCCGTGGTGGAAGGAAACAGTCAGGGACGAGGGAACAGCGGTGTATTTCTGATGGGGTTGTACGAAATTCAGGTGCTGGACTGTTATGACAACAAGACCTATCCGGATGGCACGACGGCGGCACTGTATGGCCAGTATCCACCCCTTGCCAATGTCTGCCGCAAACCGGGCGAATGGCAGAGCTACGAGGTGGTTTTTATCCGTCCCCGGTGGGAACACGGCAAGTTAGTCAGCCCGGCGTATATGACCGTATTTCACAACGGCATTCTGGTACATTTGCATCAGGCGCTGATGGGGCCGACCGGTCACCGGATCGTTTCCAACTACGATACACCCCACGCGGATGCAGGACCGCTCAAGCTTCAGGATCACGGGAATCCAGGACGTTTCCGCAATATCTGGGTAAGACCGATCGGGAGATACGACCAGACCGATGTTCGGTTGTAACGGGCAGGCTCCTCTTTCCCGTACCCATTGCGGAGGCTTCAATAGAAAACAAAACCCCCGGCGGAGTCATCCGTCGGGGGTTTTGTTTTTGGGGGAATGTCAGGAAACGGTCTGCGATTTATCGTCTCTCTATTGAGGATGTAACCAAACGGAGCCGAAGGTGTTATCGGATTTTCAGAACGGTTGCCATCCGCCCGGGTCCGGCTGCCAACCACGTCCCACGTAGTCAAAGGCGGTAATGATCAGCATGATCATGAGCCAGAAAATCCCTGCGACCATAGCCAGCTTAGTCTGGTTGGGGCTGAATTTGAGGTGCATGAAAAAAAGGATGACCAGCACTGCCTTGGTCACGGCAATGGCGAGGGCCACTGCGGTATTTATGATGCCAAGATCGATAAATGCGACAAAGACGGTAAGCGCGGTAAGCGCAATAAGCGCAGCGAAAATCGCCAAATAGCTTCCCGGTGTCGCGATGTGATGGGAATGCTGAGTATGCTCGGAATGTTCTGCCATGACAACCTTCCCGAAACCGGGTTATTCGTGGAGTCCGCCGATAAGATACAGCAGCGGGAACAGAAAGATCCAAACCAGATCGACAAAATGCCAGTACAGCCCGAAATTCTCGATGGGCGCGTAGTATTCGGTAGTAAAGACATTCTGGGAAACGCGGACCAACAGCCAGATCAAGAGACCCGCTCCTATAATCATGTGAAGCGCGTGCATCCCGGTCATCCCGAAATAGAATCCGTAGAAAAGCTGTACATGCCGCGGATTGCCTTTACCGGTCCAGATAAAGTCGTACCCGGGAATCAGGTGGTCGTGAAACTTGTGTGAGTATTCGATATACTTGACGCCGAGAAAGGCAAAACCAAGAATCAGCGTAAGAATCAAAAACAACTGGATATGTTTTTTGTTTCCCAACTGGGCGGCGCGAACGGCAAAGGCCATTGTGACGCTGCTGGTGATGAGAACGACGGTGTTAAACCCACCCCAAAAAATATCCAAGTGGTGGCTACCGGCAACAAAGGCATCGTAGTAGTGGGATCGGTATATGGAATATCCGAGAAAAAAGCCCCCGAAAAACATAATTTCCGTCAGCAGAAACAACCACATGCCAAGGCTGGCGGCTTCGTTCTGCTGGGCCATATCATCGAATTGATGGCCATGATATGCAGGATGCTGAGCATGTTCTTCGTGGCCGGAATCTGCCACATCGGAATGACCAACTGACACCATTTGCTCCTTCGCTACGCTTTTACCGTGCCGACAGTGTTATACGTGAGCCGATTCTTTTTCCCGGACCGGGATTTCGATCGGTTTTCCGTAGTTATACGCCGGTTCCGTCACAATCGGAGTCGTATCGAAATTGTGAGTGGGCGGCGGCGAGGACAGAATCCATTCGAGACCGGTTGCCGTCCATGGATTCGAGCCGGCAATCTTGCCGTTTTTCAACGACCAAAGCAGATAGACAGCGGGCACGATAAAACCGACCGCCAGCACGGTCGCTCCTGCCGAGGACATGATGTTAAGCAGTTGCCATTCTTCTGGATACACATGATATCGGCGTGGCATTCCCAAATAGCCGACGACGAATTGGGGAAAGAACGTCAGGTTGAATCCGGCAAAGATCAGAAAGGCCGCCAATTTGGACCATCCTTCGGGATACAAGCGTCCGGTCATCTTAGGCCACCAGAAATGCAGAGCAGCCATAAAGGCGGTCACCGCCCCCCCCACCATAACATAGTGAAAGTGGGCTACGACAAAATAAGTATCGTGCATGTGGATATCGAGCCCCAGCAAGGCCAGCGCCACCCCGGTCAGTCCCCCGACGGAAAACAGACCGATAAAAGCCATGGCATAGAGCATAGGGGCATCAAACGTCACGGATCCCCGATACATGGTCGCGATCCAGTTAAAAACTTTGATGGCGGAGGGTAGCGCCACCACCATCGTGATAAAAGAAAACACCATCCCCGCATAGATCGACTGCCCGGAAACAAACAGGTGGTGTCCCCAAACCAAAAATCCCAGCACGGCAATCGATACGCTGGAGAGCGCCACAAAATCATAGCCAAAAACACGTTTCCGGGAAAAACATCCCACTACTTCGGAAATCACACCCATACCAGGTAGAATCATAATATAGACGGCGGGATGAGAATAGAACCAGAACAGATGCTGAAACAGCACCGGGTCGCCACCGAGCTTGGGGTTGAAAATCCCGATGCTGAGCCCGCGCTCCAGCATCATCAAAACGAGTGTAATGGCGATGACCGGAGTCCCGAGCACCATGATAAGACTGGTGGCATACATACCCCAGACAAAAAGCGGCATCCGGAACCATGTCAGACCGGGGGCTCTCATTTTATGGATAGTCACCATAAAATTCAAGCCTGTCAAAATCGAGGAGAACCCTGCTATAAAAGCCGCCATACCCGCCAAGATGACGTTCCCATTTGAGTAGGTACTGCTAAACGGGGTATAGAAAGTCCACCCGGTGTCTACACCGCCGAGAAGGGTGGTCGCTATACCAAAGGCCCCTGCAAAAATGAACAGATACCAACTCATCAGATTGAGTTTGGGAAACGCTACGTCTTTTGCTCCGATCATAAGCGGCAGGACGAAATTTCCGAATACAGCAGGGATGGACGGGATCAAAAAGAAAAAGATCATGATGATCCCGTGCATGGTAAAGGCTGTATTGTATTGATCGGCTTCCATAAAATCCGCTTGTGGGGTGGCCAATTCCAGACGAATCATGCTGGCAAAGGTTCCCCCGAGGAGAAAGAATACTGAGATGCTCAACAAATAGAGGATACCCACCCGCTTGTGGTCCATGGTAAGTAGCCATGATTTGACCGTATGGGTGGCATTCAAAAAATGCTCTCGGGGCATCTCGAACTCGGTTGGCGAGTGCGGCGCGCTGATCGTGTTCACTTTATTTGGCCCCCTGTGTAGCTTGTAGCGTTTTGATATAGGAAATCAGATTAAAAATCTGGGTTTCGGTTACCTGCCCCTGATACATAGGCATGATCGACTGATATCCGGCAACGATCTTGGTGCGTGGATTCAAAATCGACTCGCGGATATAGGCTTCGTCCACTACCACTTTATCTCCGCTCGATAGGGTTTCCTCCGCGCCGAATTTGCCGTTGAGAGAGGGACCGCGCGCTCCGGGTTGATCGCTGTGGCAGGTGGCGCAGTTCAACTGGGAAAACAGTTTAGCGCCTGTCTGTTCGGGTGTCTCGTCGCTGATCCCCCCGCTTAACCACCTCTGATAGTCCTCGGGTTCCATCGAGACTACGCTACCCACCATCCGGGAGTGTTCCGTACCGCAGTATTCGGCGCAAAACAGATGAAACGTTCCCGTTTTGGTTGCCTCAAAAGTCATGGTGGTATATCGACCCGGAATCACATCATTTTTGACCCGGAACGCTGGAATAAAAAAGCTGTGGATTACATCTTCGGAAGCCATGGTAAGTTTGATCGGCGTATTTACAGGCACATGCAACTCGTTGATCTCACGCTGACCTGTAGGATGTTGAATATGCCACATCCATTGCTTGCCTACTACATAATAGCTCATCGCACCGTCAGGAACCTGATAAACTTTGAAAAACAGATAGGTCCCCCATCCAAACATGATCATCATCAGCGCAAAGGGAATAGCCGACCATGTGATTTCCAACAACAGGTTCTCATGGGCTTGGGTTTCGGCCATCTGATCCGGTGTTTTGCGTCGGTACTTGACGGAAAACGAATAGACCAGCACACAGATCAATGCCATAAAAAACACGCTGACGGCAATCACGAAAAAGTACAGCAGATCGACTTGTCCAGCAAAAGTCGAAGCCTGTTCCGGATGCAGTTGAAATTCCTTGTTCATACACTCGCTTTACCGTTATGCCAGCCGGTGGCTGGACGGTCTGACAGGCTAAATCCTATCGGATGGCGGCTGGACACCCGATTTCGCCCGCCGGTCACGACGGAACATGACCAGCATAAACGAACCCATCGCCAGCACCGTAGCAACCCCGGCCATCCGAATCACGTTCATAATGACGATTCCGTACTTCCCCTGTTCCGGGTCGTAATGAAAACAGTACAGCAAAACCTGATCGTATATGCTACCCAGTCGATTTTGGGATGCTTCGACGATAGAAAGTCGCAGATCCGCGGACGAGTACTCGATGCCAAAATAATACTGAGCGATCCGCCCCTCCGGCGTAGCGACCAAGATCGCACTTCCATGCGCAAACTGTCCGGTCGCAGGATCGTAGGTATATCGAAACCCTATCGAGTCCGCCAACGCTCGAATGGACGCTTCTTCTCCCGTCAGAAAGTGCCAACCTGGGACCGATTGCGGCTTGCCGTAGCGCTCCACATATACTGCTTTTTTCTGTGCGGCTAATTCGGGCGTTTCCTTTGGATTGATGCTTACCGCTACGACATCGAACTCTTGGCCGACCTTAAAGGAAAGCGGCGCGATGCTGCGAACGAGACCGTTCAGCACTTCGGTGCAGAGCATGGGGCACTCGTAATAAACCATCGCCAATAGAACAGGTCTCTCGTTGAAATATTTTTCCAGCGTAACGGTACTTCCTTGATCGTCTTTAAAGGAAAGATGGCCGGGCATATAGGTTCCAACACGCTGGGTAATACCCACCTCGGTCAGTACCCTCGGCTGGGCACTGGCATCGAGTCCCGGCGATTCGGCAGAGGAAGCGCCGACTTCGAACGCCAGAACGGCTGCAAGCAGTCCCATACCGCAATGTATATGACATCGCTTCATGGTGTCGCCTTTGAGGTATTTGGAGACACGGCAGACCGTACGGGCAATGAAAACCGGGAATCATCTATCGTTAATTGCATGGCACGGTCTACCGGAATCTGGACTATCTCGGCGGTTCGAATAACCCAATCGTAGCTGCTCAATTTTTTCTGCTCCGCTTCCCGCATTTTGGCCAGATCCTCTTCAGGAAGCACCTGAAGACGTGGTTCGGGCGGTAGTTGGTTGATTTCCGTCAGCGGCGCAGGTTTCTCGAAGCTACTGCTGTTATACCCCTCGATCCATTCGAACATAGCCCACATCAACAACATCGAAAATACGGTCATTCCCGTCAACGCAACCCCGAATTTGACGATAAGCCGTACGTTCGACTCATGGATCTCATGACCGCGCTGGAGCGCTTGTTCGTCTACGTGATGATCTTCCGGATGATTCATGCAAGAAACCTGTGTTTAAGAGGCCTGTGCGGTCGATGCCGATTCGACCAAATGACCGAATCGGGGGTCTTTCTGCGGGATCAACGGGCATGTTTTCAGCCGGCGGAGTACAAAAAAGAACCATACGCCGACCAAGCCTGCCGGAACGATAAAATCAAGCGGGCTGAAATGAAAACCTTCACCGTGAAAATTGGGTGCAATGTGCCAGTACATATCGACCCAGTGCATAACGAAGATAAAAATCGCCACCTTGACCAGACGGCGTGGGTCTCTTTTACGCGGAATGGAGAGCAACAGAAAAAAGGCGATCACAAACCGGCACAACACAAGCGCAACGGTCACGACTTCCCAACCGTTATGGGTACGGTGGATATACCACGGATTTTCTTCCGGAAGATTAGCCGCCCAGATGATCAAAAACTGGGAAAGCATCATATAAAACCAGAGTAGCGTAAAGGCCAGTTGGAGTTTGCCCCAATCGTGAAACCGATCGGCCCCGACAAGTCGGCTATAGGGATCGTGATGGCGCATATAGGTCATCATCATAATGATAAGGGCCATCGCAGCCCCACCGGCGTCTACAATCATCATCACGCCGTATAGGGTGGAAAACCAGTGCGGGTCGGTAGACATGATCCAATCGAAAGAGGCAAAGGTCATGGAAAGCGCAAAAACGACGATACCCGGACCGCTGATATCCCGAATCCTGTCCGTAAGCGTTGGATCGCCGTTGACATCCTGTGTATTCGACCACTTGATCAACAGATGGGAGGCGGCGATCCAGATGGCAAAATACAGCAAAGCGCGAACGATAAAAAAGGAAGTGTTAAGATAAGACTGTTTATGCTGAAGAATAATATCGTTTTGAACCGCCTCTTCATGCGTCCAGTGATACAGATCGTGCATGCCGATTACAATCGGGACAAACAAAATCAGCAAAACCGGGAATGTACTCATAACGGACTCAAGAAGTCGCTGAACGATAAACCCCCATCGGCCGCCGACCAAATGGTGGAGCATGCAGAAACCCCAACAACAGCACGTTATGCCAAAACAGATAACAAAACCGATAAGATAAGACTGATAAAATTGAGCCATATCGCCGGTGATAAGCGCGATAGCAAGTCCTGCCACCAACAGCACAAGGCCGATGGTAAGCACTTTTTTCTGAAGTCCGTCCAACTGTGTAGCAAGCGCGTCGGAGATCATGGTCATGGTGTGGTGACTTCAACCTGTTGAATGAGTTGTTGATCCTGTGCGGGAAGATCACGCAGATTGGCGCCCTGACTGAGTTGCAGTACCCGGATATACGCGGCAATCGCCCAGCGATCCTGAGGACTGACACGCTCCGAATAGCTGTACATGGCTCCAAACCCGTTGGTCATTACATCGAAAAAGTGTCCGACGGCTATTTCACGCAACCGCTGGCTGTGATACGACTCCGGTTGCTTCATCCCGCGTTGCACGATCATCCCCCGACCGTCTCCTACTTTGCTGTGGCACGGCGCACAGTAGATATCAAAACGGTCACGACCCCGTTGCAACACTTCCATCGTCACCGGAAAGGGAAAGGTCGTAGCCAGCACACCGTTTACCTTTCCCGTATAAAAGTGCTCGTCCAGTTTGAGGTGCCCGCGTGCGACGGTCCCCTCGACAAGCGGGCGCGAAGCACGACCGTCTTTAAAAAACACGCTTTTTTCCAGCGGGTCGGATTTGGGTTGATCGTGCATATCCTGACGACAAGCGGCAAGACCGGCAATCAACAGGGCGCAGATCAAACTCGATTTCATCCGGTTCATTGCGTTAGCCTTCAACTTCGGATACCTCGTAGGGATGGAGACTTTCGAGGAATCGCCGAGTGGCGGTCCTGTCAAACTTCGGATCATGGGCATCTATATACAGAAAAAAACGATCCTGCGTGGCATACTGAAAACGGTCCACGTTAAACACCGGATGATGCGGACGGGGAAGCCCGTTCATCAGCAACATGCCTATGACCGCGGCAAACGAAGCAAACAGCACCGTGCACTCGAACATAACGGGAATAAACGAGGGCCAACTGTTAAACGGGCGTCCGCCTACGTTGAGCGGATAATGAATAGCGGACGCAAAATACTGCATGCCAAAGCCTACCGCGCACCCTACCAGGCCCCCGATCAGAATGACAAGCGCTACATGATTTTTGTGTAGATGCAAATGGTCCAACACCTCTTCGATCACGTAAGGCGTGTATGCCTCTACATGATGATAACCTCCTTTGGCCACCTGTTCCGTAGCGTGTATAATGGCGTTTTCGGTCTCGAACTCCGCCATCAGGCCACACAGCTGCGGTTCGGCTGTTGCGCCGTGACCGTGACTCATGCCTTGCCTTCCTTCTGTTTGTCTTTCGGAAGGACCAGCTTCATTTCAGACATGGGAATGATCGGTAAAAAGCGGATAAACATCAACATCATGAACATAAAAAACCCTATCGTGCCCACATACATGCCCCAGTCCCAGATCGTCGGGAAATACATATCCCACGACGACGGCAAGTAATCCCGGCTAAGACTCGTCACCACAATGACAAACCGCTCCAGCCACATGCCTACCCCTACGATCAGCGAGATGATAAACAGGACGACCGGATTGCGCCGCATCTTTTTGGACCAGAGTACTTGGATGCTGATCGCATTGCAGAAAATCAGTAACCAATAGGTCCAAGCATACGGCCCGGTCATACGGTTCAGCATCATAAAACCTTCGTACGGGCTGGCGCTGTACCAAGCGATAAAGGCTTCCATTCCATAGCCGTATATGACGATAAAACCGGTGGCAAGCGTTACTTTGGCCATATTTTCCAGATGGCGCGTCGTAATCAGTCCTTCCAGACCGTAGATCCTGCGAACCGGAATGGTAAGGGTAAGCACCATCGCAAAACCGGCATAAATGGCTCCGGCGACAAAATAAGGAGGAAAGACGGTCGTGTGCCAACCCGGAACCAGCGAAACAGCAAAGTCGAAACTTACGATTGAGTGTACCGAAAGCACCAGTGGCGTAGAAAGACCCGCCAAAATCAGATACGCTTTTTCGTATCGGCTCCAATGCGACGCCGCACCGCGCCACCCGAGAGAAAACACTCCGAATACCTTTTTTACAAGCGGATGTTGCGCTCGGTCCCTAAGCGTTCCGAAGTCGGGGATCATACCGATGTACCAGAACAAAAGCGAGACCGTAAAATACGTGGAAACGGCAAAAACATCCCACAGCAGGGGGCTGCGGAACTGCGGCCAAAGCGACATGGTATTGGGAAGCGGCAAAAGCCAGTACCCCAACCAAGGCCGCCCCACATGGAGCAAGGGGAACATACCTGCGCACATGACGGCAAAAATCGTCATGGCTTCCGCAAACCGGTTGATCGAGTTGCGCCAGTTCTGACGCATCAGAAACAGAATAGCGGAAATCAACGTTCCGGCATGGCCGATACCGATCCACCAAACAAAGTTGAGAATCGCAAGACCCCAGCCAACCGGAACATTGATCCCCCAGATACCGGTTCCTTTGAACACCAACCAGAACACGGATACGCCAAGAAGACCTACAAAAGGCAGGGTGATGGCAACCGCCACATACCAACCCAGCGGCGTACCGCGTTGGAGTACGAGGTTCGATATTTTGTCAGTAAGCGAAGTGTTGTCGTAACGCCTATCGACGACTTCGTCGCCGGTATACACCCCGGATTTGTCGAGGGGGACAGCTTCTTGCGACAAGGTAACAACTCCCTTTACGGCGTTCCTATGCCTTCAAGTCCGGATTCGGGTTCGTAATACGCGCCAAATACGTCGTGCGCGGTTTGGTATTGAGATCGGTCAACATGCCGTAGTTCAGCGGACTGGCCTTAAGTTGCGCAACTTTGCTGTTCGTATCCCGTATATTGCCAAACGTAATGGCCTGTGTCGGGCAAACCTGCTGGCAAGCGGTCAGTATTTCTCCGTCAGCAATATTTCGATCTTCCTTTTTGGCCTCGATACGCCGCTCATTGATCCGTTGTACGCAATAGGTGCATTTTTCCATGACACCGCGCGCTCTTACCGATACATCCGGGTTGCGGACCATCTGCAAACTGGGTGTTTCAAAGTCGGCATACAAATAGAAATTGAACCGGCGAACCTTGTACGGACAGTTGTTGGAACAGTACCGGGTTCCGACACACCGGTTGTAGACCATGTCGTTCAGCCCTTCTTTGCTGTGTACGGTAGCACCGACCGGACATACCAGTTCGCACGGCGCATTTTCACACTGCATACAGGGAACAGGCTGATGAAAAGTCTCCGGATCGTCCAAATCGCCACGATAGTAGCGGTCGATACGTATCCAGTGCATTTCCCGTCCGTTGGAAACCTGATCTTTACCCACCACCGAAATGTTGTTTTCGGCCTGACAGGCTATGGCACAGGCGTTACACCCATTGCATTTGTTCAGGTCGATGACCATACCCCAAGCATTTGGCCCGTCGTAAGCATGATCTTCAGGATAAAGCGTCTGCTCCGCTGTAGGGAAGTGTCCCATCTCGTGGACCATATTCGGCTCCGCCCGGAACTCCTCCACCGTCGCTGTACGGACCAGATGCCGTTCCCGACTCAACCCTCCAAGACCGTTGATATCCATGTCATGATGA
>Ga0194132_10004674_pt1 | contig 23100 bp, 19 predicted proteins | sample TA2KigOf80mmetaG_FD_148612 | JGI IMG/M metagenome (GOLD analysis project Ga0194132, IMG submission 148612) | Freshwater microbial communities from Lake Tanganyika, Tanzania - TA2015054 Kigoma Offshore 80m | ecosystem: Environmental > Aquatic > Freshwater > Lake | place: Tanzania: Lake... | reverse complement strand
GCCGGCAGCGCGACCGGGGCCCGCGGCGCGGCAAAGGTCGCGAGCAGCAGGCGCGCGCCGCGGGCGCGGGCGCGGCAGTCCGCGCATTGGGTTAGGTGCGGGTCGGCGGCGAGCGATTCGGGCGCGACGGTGCCGTCGAGCGCGGCCTGAACGCGGGCGACGGTCGGCGCGCATTCGGGCGGAGTGATGATCGAGTCGTCGAAGGGGTGCGTGGGCAGCGACATTTACTCACCGCGGGCGGAGGGCGTCGGGTCTTCGGCGGGCACCAGCCCGCGGGCGCGGAGCCGGTCGAGGATTTCGAGCCGGGCGCGGTGGAGCCACGTCTTCACGGTTCCGACCGGCCGCCCCACGGCCTCCGCGATGGCCTCGTAGGGCTGGCCGTGCTCGTGGAACAGGACGAACACTTCGCGGTACTCGCCGCGCAGGGCGTCCACCGCGGCGCGGATCTCGCGGGCCGTTTCCGCGGAGTCGTCCGGCGGCGTGCGGTCGGGCGCGTCGTGCAGGTAGTCGGCCAGTTCCGGCCCCTTGCCGCGCTTGCCGATGGCGGTGCGACAGCGGTTGACCGCGATGCCGAGCACCCACGGGCGCAGCGGGCGCGCGTGGTCCCAGCGGTTCAGGCTGCGGAACACGCGGAGGAACACTTCCTGCGCCACGTCCTCGGCGTCGTGCAGGTGGGCGAGCAGCCGCCGGCACACCGCCAGTACGTCGGTCTGGAACCGCTCGACCAGCTCGCGGGCCGCGGCCGGGTCGCCCTGCAAACACCGGGTTACTAGCGCGGCGTCGGCGGACACTCGTGCCCCTCAGAAGGGAAGTACCCGCGGGCGCGGGATCGGGTTTCAGAAATGGCATTCGCCGCCCGCGCGCCAAGATTGCGCGCGTTCGCGCCCGCTTTTGCTACGCCAGAATCTCCTTCACCACTTTCCCATGCACGTCGGTGAGGCGGTAGTCGCGGCCCTGAAAGCGGAACGTCAGCTTCGTGTGGTCCATGCCCATCTGGTTCAGGATCGTCGCTTGCAGGTCGTGGACGTGAACCTCTTGCTCGGTCACGTTGTAGCCGATCTCGTCGGTCTTGCCGTACAGCGTGCCGCCCTTGAAGCCGCCGCCAGCCAGCCACATCGTGAAGGCGTCGACGTGGTGGTCGCGGCCGATGGTCTCGCGGCTCTCGCCCATCGGCGTGCGCCCGAACTCACCGCCCCACACCACGATCGTGCTGTCCAGCAGGCCGAGTTGCTTCAGGTCTTTAATCAGCGCCGCGCACGGCTGATCCACTTCCTTGCAGATCGAATCGAGCGGCTTGGTCAGGTCGAGGCTGCCGCCGTGGTGGTCCCAGTCGGTATGGTAGAGCTGGATGAACCGGACGCCGCGCTGCACGAGCCGGCGGGCGAGGACGCAGTTCGCGGCGAAGCTCGGCTTGCCCGCGACCGCCCCGTAACTCTCCAGCGTCTTCTTCGACTCTTTACTCAGGTCCATCAGTTCCGGGGCGCTGGTCTGCATCCGGTAGGCCATCTCGTAGGCCGCGATGCGGGTCTGAATCTCCGGGTCGCCGGTCGCGTCGTGGCGCAGCTTGTTGAGGTCGTTCACCGCGTCCACGAACTCGCCCTGCTCCTTCGTGCTCACCTTCGGCGGCGGGGCGAGGTCGAGGATCGGGTTCGGGCCTTTGAGGAACGGCACGCCTTGATACACGCTGGGGAGGAACCCGGAGCCGTACAGCGACGCGCCGCCGCGCGGCCCGCGCGGGCCGGACTGGAGCACCACGAACCCCGGCAGGCTGTCGCACTCGGAGCCAAGCCCGTAGGTGAGCCACGCGCCCATGCTGGGGCGGCCGAACTGCGGCGAGCCGGTGTTGATGAAGCACTTCGCCGGGCCGTGGTTGAACACGTCCGTCTTCATCCCGCGAACCCAGCACAGTTCGTCCGCGACTTCCTTGTGGTGCGGCAGGAGTTCGCTGATGTCCATGCCGCACTGCCCGGCCTTCTCGAACTTGCGGACGCTGCCGAGCAGCTTCGCGTCGCCCTTGATGAACGCGAACCGCTTCCCCTTCGTGAACGATTCGGGCACCTTCTGCCCGCTGAGCTTGTTCAGTTCCGGCTTGGGCGAGAACAGCTCCAGTTGCGACGGCGCGCCGGCCATGAACAGGTAGATGACCGCTTTGGCCTTCGCTGGGAAGTGCGGCTTCTTGGGCGCGAGCGGGTCGATGCGCTCCTTCGCGCCGCAGGCGTCGCGCGCTAGGAGTGAAGAGAGCGCCATCGCGCCGACGCCGACGCCACAGTCGCGGAAGAAGTGCCGCCGCGTGCGGGCTAGAAGAGAGTCGCTATCGAGTTCGTGCGGGGTCATGTGGTTGCCTTCAATCTCGGAGCGGCATCTCAGCCCATTTGCGAGCGAGTTCCCGCGCAATCTGGTACTTCAGACCAAGGATTTCTTTGTCCGTAATTCGTTCGAACTCTTCCGCGCGTATTACCCCTTTGGCCGCGAGTACTGTCCTGACGAAGATGTTGATGCCGTCAACGATGGCTGTTTCAAAAGCAATCTCTTTCGTATTGAGCATGAGCCAGTCTCCGAGTAGCGCTCACTCTCGCGTAATGAACTCGTCGAGGTTCATCAGCACGCGGGCGACCGCTTGCCATGCGGTCTTCGCGTCGGCTTTGCGCTTCGCGTCGAGGTAGGCTAGCACGCGCTGCGCTTCTTGCGTGGTCGGTTCGCGCGACAGGCACACGCGGAACGCGAACGCGATCTTGCCGGCGTCGTCCTTCGGACCTTCGGCTTCGATGCGCGTGCCGAGCGCAGTCGCGAACTCCACGAACACCGGGTCGTTGGCGAGGTGCAGCGCTTGTAGCGGAGTGTTGCTGCGGTTCCGCTTCGTACACGCGACCTGCGCGTCGGAGGCGTCGAACGTGGTCAGCAGCGGGTGTTGGCTCTGCCGCCAGATGTAGGTGTACATGCCGCGACGGTAGCGGTCCGGCCCCTTACTCTCCGCCCACGGGTGGTTGCTCTGCGTGAACAGGAACACTTCCTTCGGCTGCGGCGGGAACACGCCCGCGCCGCCCAACTTCGGGTTCAGCAGCCCACTCGCGGAGAGCGACACGTCGCGGATGATCTCCGCTTCGAGGCGCAGGCGCGTCTGCCGGCCGAGGAGAAAGTTCCGCGGGTCGCGCTCGGTCAGGTCGCGCCGCGCTGCGGAGGACTGCTTGTAGGTCGCGCTCGTCACGATGAGCTTGTGCAGGCGCTTCGTGGACCACGCCCCTTCGCGAAACTCCACGGCCAACCAATCCAGCAACTCCGGGTGCGTGGGGAAGCTCCCTTGGAGGCCGAAGTCGTTCTCGGTTTCGACCAACCCGCGGCCGAAGAACTTCTGCCACTCGCGGTTCACCGTCACGCGCGCCGTCAGCGGGTTCTCGGCGCTCGTCAGCCACTTCGCGAGGTCGAGGCGCGTGAGGCGCTGGGTGGCGCTCGTGGCACTGATCGCCGTGGGGTACGCGGGCTGAACGACGTCGCCTTTGCGGAGGAAATCGCCACGGATCTGCACGAAGGTCTGTCGCGGGGCCTTGCGCTCGCGCAGCACCAGCGTCGTGGGCACCTTGCCCTGCGCGCGCTTGATGTGGTCGCGGATGATGGCGATGTCTTCGCGGCTGCCGCCGTTTTTCTGGAGCCAGAACTCCATCTGGTTAAGCTTGGCGATAGTGTCTTCGAGGTTCGGCGGGCCGCCGATGGGCATGGTCGGCTCGTCGCACGAGTCGAAGAAGGCGTAGAGGCGGTAGTAGTCCTTCTGCGAAACCGGGTCGTACTTGTGGTCGTGGCACTGCGCGCACCCGGCGGTAAGGCCGAGCCACACGGCCGCGGTGGTGTTCGCGCGGTCCACCGTGCGCTCGACGCGGAACTGCTCCGCGTCCGTGCCGCCCTCTTCGTTGAAGCTGGTGTTGCGGTGGAACCCGGTCGCGACCTTCTGTGCGGTCGTCGCGTTAGGCAGCAGGTCGCCGGCGAGTTGCTCGCGCGTGAACTGGTCGAACGGCATGTCGTCGTTGAGCGCCTTGATGACCCAGTCGCGGTAAGCCCAAATCTGTCGCGGGCCGTCGATAGTGTAGCCGTTGCTGTCGGCGTAGCGCGCGAGGTCGAGCCAGTGCCGGGCCTGCCGCTCGCCGTAGTGCGGCGAGGTGAGTAAGCGGTCCACCACCTTCTCGTAAGCCTGCGGCGAATCGTCTTTGAGGAAGGCGTCCACTTCGGCGGGCGTGGGAAGCAACCCGGTCAGGTCGAGCGTGACGCGACGAATGAGCGCGGCTTTGTCGGCCTCTTTGCTCGGCGCGAGTTTGTCCTTCTCCAGTCGCGCGCGGATGAAGGCGTCGATGGGGTGCGCGCCGGCAGGAACAGTCGGGCGCTTCGGCGCGACGAAGGCCCAGTGCGGGGCGTACTCCGCGCCCTGTTCGATCCACGCCTTCAGCTTCGCCACTTGGTCCGGCGTCAGGCGCGCGCCCACATCGGCCGGGGGCATGCGGCCGTCGTCGCCGTCGGCCAGCAGCACGCGCTTCAGCAGTTCGCTGTCGGCGTGCTTGCCCGGTACGAGCGCGCCCTTGTTGACGGCCGCGGCGCGGTCGTCGAGGCGCAGCTTCGCCTTCTGTACGGCCGGGCCGTGGCACTTGAAGCAGTGGTTGGAAAGGATCGGCCGGATGTCGCGGCCGTAATCGACCTTCTCCGCGGCCGGGGCCGGGAGCACAAGGGCGAGTAGTGCGGCAGCGGACAGGCAAGCACGAACGAGCGGCATGGCGGCTCCGGGGGAGGGCCGGACGCGGGGCAGGCGTATCCGATTAGGATAGCCGCGCCGCGCGCCGCGGGGGAGCGAAAAGCCCCGCGGTCACTCGCCCAGCGCTTGGAGCGCGTCGCCGAACGGCTCCGGCGCGTCCAGCACCACGTCGTCGCCCACGGTCACGCCGAACCGGTACCACGCCCCGTGCCACACCCAGAACACCTCGTCCGACACCGCGTAGGCGTTCTTCTGGAAGTTATCCTCGGCGTACAGCTTCAGCACATGAATGCGGCTCAGCGCGGGGAACGACACCGGCCACACGGCCAGTTCCTCGCGGCTCGGGATCGCCACCCAATAGCCCGCCGGCGCGTCCGGCATCAGCTCTTCGACGAGCAGCGCGCGGGCCGCGTCGTACCCATCGCCGAGGTGCCCGATGTAGATGTCCAGTTCGTCGGAGGCGCGTTCGAAGTAGTCCGGCGGGGTCGCGGATCGCAGGTTCTCCAGCGCCGTGTCGAACAGGTCTTCGCCCCTCTTGCGGGCGCGCGCCAGCATCGGGTCGGTGACGTACACCATGCCGTGCGGGAAGTCGACGACGAGGTTCAGTTCCAGCCCGGTGCCGGGCAGCGGCACGCCCCACGGCGGCGACTTGTCGGAGCGGTCGCACGGCCGCCCGAGGCGCGGGCGCAGCCGCGCCGCGACCGCGCTCAGGTCGTCGGGAATGGTGGTGCCGTTGAGCAACTCGGCGCGGTGGGCGAGGAACTCGCGGATCATCGCCGGCCACTCGGCCGCGGGCGCGGCGGCGGCCCGGCGGTGCAGGTTCACCAGCCCCATGTACTGCGGCTCGGTCGCGCCGCGCGGGCACACGGCCGCGCCGCCGCCCTCCCACCCGGCCACGGTGAACCCGGCCGCGCACAACTCCGTAGCGACCGCGGCGCGGAAGTCGTCCGGGAACGGCAGCGAATCCGGTTCGTCGTCGGTCGTCACGGCGCGCCTCCTGCGTTACGCGCGGGCCGCGGGCACAACGGCCGTGGGCCGCACGGCCCCCGGCGCGCCCTGCGGCAGTTTCACCACCAGAACCGAGCACGGGGCCGCGCGCATGACGCTCTCGGCCACGCTCCCCAGCGGGCCGCAATCCGCGCCGGTGCGCCCGTGCGTGCCGATCACGATCACGTCGATCCCGGTGTCGGCCGCGTACCGCGCGATCTCGGCCGCGGGGTCGCCCTCCAGCAGCACGTGCGCCACCGGGATGAGCGGGTTCGCGGGCCGCACCTGTTCGAGCAGCGCCTGCCAGTGCGCCCGGTCGCCGGTGCCCGGCGCGCGGACGTGAACGACCGTGAGGCCCGCGCCGTACGTCTCGGCCAGCCCGACCGCGTGGAAGTACGCTTGGTTCGAGTAGCTGGAGAAGTCGGTGGGGTACAGGATCGTCTTGACGCGGATCATAGCAGCCTCCGGCCGGCGCGCGGCCGTACCTATCGTACACGCCCCCGCGGGGAAGTCAGCCCGAAGTTGCCCTGCGGGCAGGGCCACTGGGAGGAGGCATCAGGCCGCACGCAATTTCCCGTACTGTTCCCACTCGTTGCTCTCCGCGAATGCGAGGAGTTCCACGAACGGCCGGCCCGCGACTTCGCGATGCGCACGCTCCAGTTCTACGAGCACCACCTGAACGGCAAACCGGCCCCGGAGCGAATGGAAAAGGGCGTCCCGTTCCTCGACCGGGAAAAGGAAAAAGAACAGTGGCGGAAGCTGTACGGCACCGGTGGGAAGTGAAGCGAGAACCGGCGTTCGGGGCGCAGGTGGGCGCTCCGAATCCGACCTTCTCCTCGCGGGTGGGTGCGTGATAATATCACTCTCACCCCATTCGCACGGAGCCGCCCGGCCAATGTACCTGAAAAACATCGTCCTGAAGGATGTCGGTCCCATTAGTTCGCTTGACTACTCTCTCCCCTTCGACGCGAGTGGGAACCCCAAGCCGCTTGTACTGGTCGGGCCCAACGGTTCGGGCAAGAGCATCGTGCTCTCCTTCATCGTTAATTCGTTGATTATTGTACACCAGCGCATCTACACGAACTCGGAAGTGGAAGATGGCAAAGTCTACAAGTACCGCTCGCCGGCGTATATCCGATCGGGTGCGAGTTTTTACTTCTCAGACCTGACCTTCGAGGGTGACATCGAGGTCGCCGAATGGCAGCTCAGAGCCACGAGAAAAGACTTTGAAGCGAGCCTCGAACCCCGACCGACCCACAAGAGTTGGGAAGTAATACCTCAGGATAGAACAACGGCGGACTGGTCTAACGTAGACGAAAAGAGAGCGCTGGCGAACGGGTTGTTCAGCCGTAACTGCTGCTTGTACTTCCCACCTAACCGGTTTGAAGAACCGGGGTGGCTCAACGTCGAGAACCTGACCCGCCGCCCGGTATTTTCCGACGGCAATCGGATTGAGGGGCGCTCACGACGAACAGTTATTCAGCACTCGCCACTGGCTCGCAACCGAGACTGGCTATTTGATCTGATGTTCGACAAGCATGTCTTCGAGCACCAGACCCTCCAACCACAGTTAGCGAACGTTCCGGGGTGGCCAGTGTCCTCACCGCTGTGCCTCGGCTACTCGGGAGTAGCGACCAAGATTGACAAGGCGCTGAACACCATTCTGAAGCTGACGCTTCGGGAGCAGGGCGCGTGCTTTAGGGTTGCCCCACGTCAGCAACGGGAAATAGCTGTGCAACGTGGAGAACAGGTTTCGATTCCGAATGTGTTTCAGCTCTCGACAGGTGAGACTGCGGTGCTCAACCTGTTCATGTCGATCGTTCGCGATTACGACGAGGCCGATGTTACATTTACCGGCCTCGGAGAGGTTCGCGGCATCGTGGTCGTGGACGAGATCGACGCGCACATGCATGCCGACTTGCAAAGCAGCGTCCTGCCCAAACTCGTCAAACTGTTTCCCAAGGTGCAATTCATCCTGACCTCGCACTCGCCACTCTTCTTGCTCGGCCTGCGCCGAGAGTTGACCGAGAACGGGTTCGTGATAATGAACCTCCCTGAATGCCAAGAGATCGGTGCCGAACGGTTCTCCGAGTTCGAACGGGCTTACGACACGCTAAAGGACACGGCTGCCCACCAGCGGGAGCTTGCCGAGGCTGTTTCCAATTCACGCAAGCCCGTCGTTTTCGTTGAGGGGGATTACGACATCCGCTATCTGAACAAAGCGGCAGAACTCCTCGATCGTCATGCGGTACTCGATCGCGTCAGTCTGATCGACGGCGAAGGGTGCGGAACTTTGAACGGTGTGTGGAAGAATCTCGACTCTAAAGTGGGCCAAACGCTCGCCCACCAGACGATCCTGCTGTATGACTGCGACGTGGAGAAAACGAAAGACGAAGCCCGGGGTCGGGCCATCAAACGGCGCATCCCGTTGACAGAAGAAAACCCTATCCGAAAGGGGATCGAGAATCTGTTTCCCAACTCCACTATCGAGAAGCTAAGGGCGGCGAACGACAGATTCATCGATGTGACCCCCGAGGTTCGCAAGACCGTGCGCGGCAAGGAAGTGGTGAGCCCGGAGTTGCTCGAAGCGAACAAGGACGAGAAGAAAAACATCTGTACTTGGCTGTGCGAGAACGGGACCAAGGAGGATTTCGCCGGCTTCACCGCGGTATTCGATCTGCTCGAAGCGGCGTTGAACGTTGGGGAGAAGTGAGCCATGCGGCTTCACGGCATACTGCCCAAAAGGGGTTCGTCATGCCGCTGCGCGATCACTTCTGCTCGCGAGCCGCGACTGCGAGGGCGCGGGTTACGCACCTTGAGTTGCGTAGCCCCGCGCCCTCGCGGTCGCGGCTCGCGTGGTTACTTCCTGAACGTGTAGCGCCCTTCATCGTGAAGGCCCGTAGCCGCCTACCGCGTGGGGGTTGGGGCAGCGAGGGGTTCCAGCGCCGTTCTTCGGCATCGGCCTCTGACTTGAACCTGTACATTCCGACGCTGTGCGTGGTATCGTGGTCCCTGTGATACGCGATGCGCGCGACGGCCCGCGCGCGTGTGGCCCGGAGCGCTCATGCCCGATCCCTCGGAACCCACTGACACGCGCGCCCACGACCCGCGGTCGCACTCCGACCCGTTCCCCCTCGGCGGGCACGGGGCCGGGGCCACGCTCTCGGTCGCGGCCCCGGACCTCGCCCCCACCGTCGACCGCAACGCCCCCGCCGATCCCGGCGTCAACCTGCTCACGGTGCTGGCCCCGGCGCGGGCCGCGGGCGAGCTGGGGCGGCACCGTCTTTCCCAAGAAGTGACCCCGCCGCGAAGGAGGCCACCGATGCGTATCACCGTTCTCTTCGCGTCGATTGTGCTGGTATCAGAGGGCTTGCGCCCCCCGCTCGCCAGTTGCGCCGACGCGCCCGCGCCGCTCGTGTTCCGCGGCGCGACCGTGTACGACGGCACCGGCGGCAAGCCGTTCGTGGGCGACGTCCACATCAAGGGGGACAAGCTCGTCGCGGTCGGGCCGGTGGGGAAGGTCGAAGGCGCGAAGGAGATCGACGCCAAAGGGCTGATCATCTCCCCCGGCTTCATCGACCTGCACACGCACTGCGACTCCGGTCTGACGGGCAAGGTCGGGCGGCTGAACAAGAACTACGTCACGCAGGGCTGCACCACGGTGGTAACGGGCAACTGCGGGTCCGGCCCGGTCGATGTCGGCGACTTCTTCAAGAAGTTGGAGGCCGCGGGCGTGGGCACGAACGTGATCCACCTCGCCCCGCACAACAGCATCCGCGCGCGGGCGATGGGCAACGCCAACCGCGCGCCGACCGCGGCCGAGTTGAAGAAGATGGAGGAACTGGTCGAAAAGGCGATGGCCGACGGCGCGTGGGGGCTGGCGACCGGGCTGATCTACAACCCCGGCACCTACGCCAAGACCGACGAGATCGTCGCGCTCGCGAAGGTCGCGGGCGCGCGGCGGGCTGTACGCGAGCCACATCCGCAACGAGTCCGGCGGTCTACTCGACGCCATCGAGGAGGCGCTGACCATCGGGAAGCAGTCGGGGTGCCGCGTTCACGTCTCGCACATCAAGGCCAGCGGCAAGGCGGCGTGGGGCACGGCGAACCGCGCCATCGGGCTGATCGAGTCGGCGCGGAAGAAGGGCCAAGACGTGACCGCGGACCAGTACCCCTACGTCGCCAGCTCCACGTCCCTGCGCGCCACACTCGTGCCGTCCAAGTACCGCGAGGGTACGAACAAGGAGTTCGTCGCGCGCCTCGACGACCCGGAAACCGGGCCCAAGATCAAGGCCGACGTCGCCAAGGCGCTCGACGGGCGCGACGGCGGCAAGCGCATCCAGATCGCCCAGTGCGAGCACAACCCGAAGTGGCAGGGGAAGACGATCACCGCGATCGCCGAGGCCGAGAAGAAGGACCCCGTTGACATCGTGCTGGAGATCGAGCGCAACGGCGGCGCGCAGGTGGTGAACTTCGCCATGAGCGAGGAAGACGTGCGCCTGTACATGAAACAGCCGTGGGTGGCGACCGCCAGCGACGGCGGCGTGCAGGTGCCGGGCGCGACCGTGCCGCACCCGCGCAGCTACGGCACGTTCCCGCGCAAGATCGGGTTCTACGCCGTCGAGGAAAAGCTGATCCCGGTCGAGTTCGCGGTTCGCAGCGCGACCGGGCTGCCGGCCGACATTCTCAAACTGAAGGACCGCGGCTACCTGAAGGCGGGGTACTTCGCGGACGTGGTGGTGTTCGACCCGAAGGCGTACCGCGACACGGCGACGTTCGAGAAGCCCCACCAGTACGCGGCCGGGGTGAAGTGGGTGCTGGTGAACGGGACGGCGGCGGTTGCCGACGGCACGTACGCCGAAACCGCCGCGGGCCGCGTGCTGCGGCACCCGTCGAAGTGAGGCGCGTTACCCACCTTCGCGCGCTTGCCGGGGCGCGCGGCGCCCCGATTCGGACTCAACCGCCCGTACCGCCTGTGCCGATTAGACCGCTGGTACGGTCTCGCGCGGGGGCGGAATCATGCGCAGTCGGTGGCTGGTCGCGTGCCTTGTGACCCTCCTCGGCGCGGCCGCGCGCGCCGGCGACGAACCCGCGGGCCTTCCTCCGACGGCCGGCGATCCGCTCGCGGCCCCGTTCTTCCAACCCGGCCCGGAACCGACGGCCGCGCGGGCCGGCCCCGCAACCAAGCTCCCGTTGCTGTTGCGCTCGTGCGAACAGTTCTTCACGCCGTGCGCCGACGAACCGGGGTGCCCGCTTGAAGGGGCCACGTGGCTCACAACCGAGTTGCTGATCGGCAAGGCCCGCGCGCCGAGCCTCGTGCCGGTCGTCACCACCGGGCCGGCGGCGGCCGGGGTGTTCGCCGGCGGGATCGGCCAACCGGGGAGCGTGAACCTGTTCGGCGGGGGCCGGGTGCTGCGCGACTGGCGCGCCGGCCTGCGCGTCGAAACCGGAATGTGGTTCGACCGCGACCGCACCCTCGGCATCGGGGCGCGTGTGTACTCGCTGTTCTCGGCGCGCGAGGAACTGGTCGGCCGCCCGGACGCGCTGACCGTGGTGAACGTGCCGAACGTCGTGGCCGGGACGCCGATCGGCACGATCCAGTTCCCGGCGTTCGTCGGGTTCCCCGGCCTCACGACGGGCAACGTGGCCGCGACCGTCACGTCCACGTTCACCGGCGGCGACCTCGTTCTGCGGCACCTGCTGACCGGGAGCGAGCGCGGGCGGCTCGAACTGCTCGTCGGGTACCGGCACATGTTCCTGCGCGACCAGTTTGGGCTGTCGTTCGACGCGACCGTGCTGGGGATCGACCCGTCGGTCGCGCCGCGGCTCGCGGGCCGCGACCAGCTCCGCACGCGGAACAACTTCAGCGGCGCACAACTGGGCCTGCACGCCGAAACCGGCGGCACGCGGTTCGTGATCGAGGGCCACCTGTCGGCCGCGCCGGGCGTGACCGTGGGCGACGTGGACTACACGCGCCAGCGGTCGGTGGGCCTCGGCGTGCCCGGCGCGCCCACGCCCATCGCCGTGGGCCTCCTCGCGCTCGGCGTGGACGTGCTGACCGCGCTACAGATCGCGGCGGCGGCGAACCAAGTGCCGTTCGGGACCGCGACCGTGCGCAACGAACTGACGTACTTCGGGCTGGTGGGCGAGGGCGGGCTGCGCGCCAAGTGGCTCGTGACCGACCATGTGCGCGTGACCGGCGGGTACAGCTTCGTGTACTGGAACAACGTGCGTCGCGCCCCGGACATGTACACCAACGCGATCGCGCTGACCCCGCGCGCGGTGGAGTTCACGACGCACCTGTTCAACTTCGGCCTCGAAGTGCGGTACTAGAACGCCGCCGTTGTGGGGCGGGCCTCTGGCCTGCCACAGCACGGGCAAGCCAGAGGCCCGCCCCACAACAGACGCGCCCGGTCACTTCCCGTACAGCTTCTTCCACTGCTCCTTTTCCTTCTCGCGGTCGAGGAACGGGACGCCCTTCTCCATCCACTCGGGGGCCGGTTTGCCGTTCAGGTGGTGCTCGTAGAACTGGAACGTGCGCATCGCGAAGTCGCGGGCGGCGTTGCGGTTCGTCAGGTTGTGCGGTTGGCCGTTGTAGTTCAGTAGGTACGCCTCCTTGCCGAGCCGCCGCAGGGCGAGGAAGTACTCGATACCCTGATACCACGGCACCGCGTCGTCCTGATCGTTGTGGATCATCAGCAGCGGGGTCTGCACGCGGTCGGCCATGAACACCGGCGAGTTCTCCAAGAATTTCAACGGCGCTTCCCAAAGGGTGGCCCCGATGCGGCTCTGTGTCTTCTCGTACTGGAACTGGCGCGGCAGCCCGCTGCCCCAGCGGATGCCGCTGTAGGCGCTGGTCATATTGGCGACCGGCGCGCCGGCGACCGCGGCCTTGAAGCGGTTCGTTTGCGTCACCATGTACGCGATCTGGTACCCGCCCCACGACTGGCCGTTGATACCGATGGCCTTCTCGTTCACGAAGCCCTTGTCGGCCACGGCCTGAATCGCGGGCAGCACGCATTTCATCGCGCTCGGCCCCGGCGCGCCGGTCGTGTACGCGATGTCCGGCATCAGCACGAGGTAGCCGTTGCTCGCGTAGAACGTCGGGTTGATGACCTGCCCGCGCTGCACGTTCGGCACGCGGAACTGGTGCAGGTTCTCCGAAAGGCGCTCGTAGATGTACACGATCATCGGGTACTTCTTCTGCGGGTCGAAGTTCTCCGGCTTCACGAGGATGCCTTGTAGCGGTGTGCCGTCGGTGCTCGTGTACTTCACCAGTTCGGCCGTGCCCCAGTTGTAGTCCTTCACCTTCGGGTTCGTGTCGGTCACGCGGCGCAGGTCGTGGAAGTCGGCCGCGGTGACGTACAGGTCCGGGTACTGCGTGAACGCCTGTACGCTGAGCAGATAGGCGTCGGCGCTGTGGGCCTTGACGGGCGCGACCTGTTGGAACCCGGGTTGGGTTTGCACGTAGTTGTACGCCCGCGCGCCCATGAGCAGCAGCTTCGGCCCGGCCCCCGGTTCCAGTCGGTAGAACCCGCTGTCGCGCGTCGTCAGGTTCTCCGCGCCCAGCAGCAGCGGCTTCGTGAGGTCGGTGCCGCGCTCGGTGGTGCGGTCCTCCGCGCTGCGCGGGCGCAGCACCGTGAACCGGATGCCCTGCGCGCGGCCCACCTTCGTCAGGTTCTCCGCGCTCGAACCGTCGAGCGCCATCTTCCAGATGTCGAAGCGGTCGCGCACGAGAACGAACTTGCCGTCCGGGGTCCACCCGGCGAGGCCGTAGGGCGGCGCGTCGCTCGGCGTGTCGTGCTCCTCGTCGAAGAACTTCTCTTTCAACTTGGCCGTCAGGTTCGCGCGCTTACCATCTGGCACGGAGACGGTGAACCAGTCCTTGCCGTCGAAGCCGATGAGGAACTTGCCGAACGGGGCGAGGCCGACGCCGCCGGTGCTCGCGGTCAGGAGCGGCTTCGCTTCGCCGGTGCGCACGTTGACCATCGAATAGTCGGCCGGGACCGGCCACGCGTAGCCGTTCGTGTGCCGGTACTTGCGGTCGTCGGTCGCCACGCCCCAATCGCCCACGCCGGGCGGGGCCACGCTCACGGCGTCGTCCGACAGGTGCCGGAACTGCTTCGTGTCGAGCAACACCACGGCCTCATAGGTCTTACTGCGGTCGCGCCCCGCGTTGATCTTCTGCGCGGGCTGAAGGTGCGCGTCCTTCCAGTGCCAGATGTCGAGTTGGATGTCGTCCGCGCCGGTGGTCAGCGGCGCGCGCACGGGCGCGGCCTGAAGGTAGAGCTTCGTCCCGTCTTGCGAGAAGCTCAGCCCGCTGCCGGTGAGCTGCCAGTTGGCCTTCAGCGCCGGCACGGTCGCGCCGAGCACCTCGTCCGGCGCGCTCGTGCCGCGGTCCCAGACGAACACGCGCCAGCGCGCCGGGGCGTTCGGGCTGGGCATGCCGGTGCCGATGCTGCCGGGGTTCGGGCCGACCGCCTTCGGCGGCGGGGCGAGGTTCGCGGGCGGCACTTGGCTGTCGTCGTAGTAGAACGCGAGCCGGGTCTGTTTCTCGTCCCACGCGAGGTTGGTGTAGCGCCCCGGCCCGGCCTTCACCGCGGCCGCGGCCGTGCCGAACCGCGGGTTCATCGTGTACACGCCGTTCTTCCCCGGCGTCTTCGAGGCCACCACGTACACGAGCGCCTTCTCGTCGTTCGTCAGGGTGAACTCGATCACTTCGGGAATGGTGCGCTCGACGGTCGCGCTCAGGTCGCGAATGAAGAGGTCGGTGCCGGTCGCGGTCGTGGCGGGCGGCGGGGGCGGCGGGGGCGGCCCCTTCTTCGGCGGCGCGAGCGGCGGAAGCCCCTTGCGGTACACGAGGAACCCCGGCCCCTCGCCGGCCACCTGATAGCTGCCGACGTTGGCGATGCGGTCCACCTCTTGCCCGGTGCCGAGGTCGATGATCGCCAGCGCCGCCTTCGGGTAGTCCTTCGTTTCGAGCTTGTCGGCCTTAGCCTTCTCAAGCTCGGCCTTCGTGGGCGAGAGCGGAACGAACACGCGCTTGCTATCGGGTGCGAACCGGGGGCCGATGCCGACCGGGGCGACCGCGCCGCGCGCGAACCGGTACTCCTTGCCGCTGGCGACGTGGCGCACCACCGCCTCGCCGTCCGCCCCCTCGCGGCCGATCAGGTACGCGACGTACTGGCCGTCGCGCGACAGGGTCGCGCCGCTGGCGGCGCGCCAGATGTCGTAGTCGGCGAACGTCAGCACTTTCTTGGTCGCGGCGGGTTGGGCCGAGAGCGGGCCGGCGGTCGCGACGATCAGCCCGAACAGGGCGACCGCGGACGCGGCGCGCGGCAGCACGCGGGGCATGGCAGAACCTCCGGGGAGCAGAACGAGCGGTATGTAAACGAGTATCGCGGGCGCGCGGCACGAGGCCAGCAGTTTTTCCCAACCCCGCCTAATTACCCAGCCCCTACAGCCGCTTCAACCGGCCCCCGGACAGGTTCCCTTCGCGCGGTCGTCTGTATCATGGAGAAAGGCAACCTAACCCCCCAACCCCCTTCCCTGAAGGGAAGGGGGAGAAGAACGAAGACATCCCTCCTGCTCCCCCTTCCCTTCAGGGAAGGGGGTTGGGGGGTTAGGTTCTCTTGGATTCACCATGCTCGATCCCGCGACCATTGCAAAACTGCGGCCGAAGCTCGACCCGTTTTACCGCACGGTCGAGGGCGTGCTGATCGGCCAGCGGAAGCTGGTGGACGGCCTGCTCATCGGGCTACTCACCGACGGCCACGTTCTGCTGGAGGGCGTACCCGGTCTGGCGAAGACGCTCGCGGTGCGCACGGTCGCCGGCGCGCTCGACCTGAAGTTCAGCCGCGTCCAGTTCACCCCGGACCTGCTGCCGGCCGACGTGATCGGCACCCAGATTTACAACCCGCGCACCGGCGAGTTCACCGTCAAGCAAGGCCCGGTGTTCGCCAACGTCGTACTCGCGGACGAGATCAACCGCGCGCCGGCCAAGGTTCAGAGCGCGCTTCTCGAAGCGATGGCCGAGCGCCAAGTCACCATCGGCGAGAACACGCTGCGGCTCCCGCGGCCGTTCTTCGTGCTCGCCACGCAGAACCCCATCGAGCAAGAGGGCACGTACCCGCTGCCCGAGGCGCAGGTGGACCGCTTCATGCTGAAGGTGGTGATCGATTACCCGTCGCGCGCCGACGAACTGGCCGTTCTGGACCGCATGGGCGGGCTGGGCACGACGACGGACGTTCCGCCGGCGCTGAGCGCGGCCGACTTGGAGGAGCTGCGGCGGGCCGCGGACGCGGTGTACGTGGACGCGAAGGTGAAGGGGTACATGGTCGACGTGATCCGCGCGACGCGCAAGCCCGCGGAGTACGGCCTCGACCTCGGCGGTCTGATCCAGTTGGGCGCGAGCACGCGCGCCGCGATCTCGCTGCTGCGCGCGGCGAAGGCGGGCGCGTTCCTCGCCGGTCGCGGGTACGTCACGCCCGAAGACGTGAAGGCCGCGGCCCCGGACGTGCTGCGGCACCGGCTGGTGATCTCGTTCGAGGCCGAGGCCGAAGACCTGCGCCCCGAGGCGCTGGTGAAGCAGGTACTCGATAAACTGCCCGTGCCCTAACTGCGCGCTCGCCTGCGGCTCGCGGCTAACCCGAACTGGCGCAACGAACAGGCGTAGGAACCCTCATGCAACAAGTGCTGTTCACGCTCCCGATCTTCAAGAGCGCGTTCCCGCCGGACGGCATCCCGATGTACGGGTTCGGGGCCATGCTGTTCGTGTGCTTCGTCGCGGTCACGCTCTGGGGGTCGCGCCGCGCCAAGCGCACCGCCGACATGCCGGCCGAGCGCTTCCAAGACATGGTGATCTGGCTGTTCGTCGCCGGCATCATCGGCGCGCGCGTCCTCTATATGGCGCAGTACTCGCAGAACTTCCCCGATCAGAGCATCGCGGGCCTCGCCGGGGCGTTCTTCAAAATCTGGGAGGGCGGCATCATCTTCTACGGCTCCGCGATGGGCGGGGTCGTCGGCTACGGCCTCTTCTACTGGTTCGTGCTGCGCCGGCTGAAGCCGCACGTGAACGGCTGGCAGCTCGCCGACGCGGTCGCGCCGCTGCTCGCGCTCGGCCTCGCCATCGGGCGCATCGGGTGCTACCTGAACGGGTGCTGCTGGGGCCAAGTGGCGTGCGAGGAGTGCCGCGTCGTGCCGCTGGGCGCGGCCCACTTCCCGCTGCTGCCGGCCCACGCCCGCGGGCAACTGGTGCGCGAGCAGAACCTGCAAACGGCCACCGGGTTCGCGGTCGAGTCGCGCCACGGGTTCAACCCGGACCCGCGGACCCGCGTGCGGTTCGTCGAGACCGGGTCGCCCGCCGACAAAGCCGGTGTGAAGCCCGGGGACGTGATCGCCAAGGTGAACGGCGAATCGAACGCCATCGTCGTCGAACTGATCGGTCCCGAAGAGAAGGTGAAGACCGTGCTCGCGGGGCTGAAGGACTACAAGGAAGTGAAGGCCGCGCCCGGCGGGCGCGCCCGCATCGAGTTCGATACGTTGGTCGCGTACCTTGAGGCGCGGAGCACCGTCGCCCGCACCGCGCCGGAGATCATCCTGATCCCGTCCGACAAGCTCGAAGACCTCGTGCGCGACTGGCCGCGCGGCAAGTCCAAGCTGGCGCTCACGGTCGAGCGCGCGACCAACGAGGGCGCAAAGGACGAGACCCGCGAAACCGTCGACCTGTCGCCGTTCGCCCCGGCCAGCGTCGGCCTGTACCCGACGCAGCTCTACGAGACCGTGAGCATGGTGCTCATCATCTTGTTCCTGCTGGCGTACTTCCCGTACCGGCGGCACGACGGGCAACTGATGGTGGTACTGATGGCGTGCTACGCCTTCCACCGCTTCGTGAACGAGTCGCTGCGCATCGAGCCGAGCATCGGGCTGGGCCTGACGCTGTCGCAGTGGGGCAGCGTGGTGATTCTGGTCGCGGCCATCGGCATCGAGGTGTACCTGCGCCGCACCACGCCGGCGCGCGCGTCGAACGTGTAACGCCGCGCGATGAGGTGGGACGATGCCCGACGGGTATTCCGGCACGCCGCTGTGGAAGAAACTCGGACTGCGCGCCGACACGACGGCGCTTCTGGTACATGCGCCGGCGAACTACGCGGCGCTCGTGGCCGGCGCGCCCGCGGGTGTCGCCTTCACCGACAGGCCGGAACCGCCGCTCGCGTTCGTTCACCTCTTCGTCACGGCGCGCGCCGACCTTGCGGCGCGGCTGCCGGACCTCCTCGCGGACCTCGCCCCGGCCGGCGTCATCTGGGTGTCGTGGCCGAAAAAGGCCGCAAAGGTGCCGACCGACGTGACCGAGGACACGATCCGCGATGTCGCGCTCCCGCTCGGTCTCGTGGACGTGAAAGTGTGCGCCGTCGATGCGACGTGGTCCGGGTTGAAGCTCGTCGTGCGCGTCGCCAACCGCGGAAAGAAAGGCAGTTGATCCACAGATTGCGCAGAGGCACACAGATTGAACGGCAGAGCAGGCAGAAGGGTTTCGACCGGATCACGGGATGACACAGGATCGAAAGACGGGGTTCTCTTCTTCATCCTGTCTCATCCCGTGATCCTGTCAACACTCTTCACTGCTTACCTGACGGCCTTCGGGTCGAAGTGCGGGTTCTGGATCAGGCCGATCTCGTTGCCGAACGGGTCCGCGACGGTCGCCACCAAAATGCCCTCGCCCACGTCCTGCACGTCCTCGATCAGGACCGCGCCGAGGTTCGTGACGCGCGCGAGTTCGGCGCGGATGTCGGGCGTGCCCCAGTACGCGAGCACTCCGCCCGGCCCCGGCTCGCCGGGGTGCAGGCCCAACTCGAACCCACCCACGTTGAACCCCACATAGAACGGCTGGTCGAAGTACGGCCGCACCCCGGCGAACCGCGCGTACCACTCCCGCGCGTCCGCGAGGTGTTCTTCGGGAACGTGGGCGATGAACGTGCGCAGGCCGAGGATCATGGCAAAGCTCCGTGCGTATGAACGCCGCTCGCGGCTTCGCAATACTACGGAAACTGCTCGAACGCGGGCCTCTCGAAGCGATTGTCGCGGTACGGGTCGAGGCCGCGCCGCCAGCACAAGAAGCTGGAGAGCGCGTACGCCGGCAGGAAGAACGGCCCCCACCGCATGTACTGGCCGACGTGGACGTGCTCGTGGTCGCGCGTCCAATCGAGCGCCCAGCGGTCTTGGCCCAAGATGACGTGACCGAGCGTCATGGCGCTCGCGCCGCGCGCGACTCGCGCCAAAAACCACTTCGTGAACCCGCCGTGAATCTCCATCGCCCCGCGCTCGAACCGGACCCGCCCGCCGCTCAACAGCGCTGGCAGCACGAAGCACGTTCCGAGCAGAGTGTTCGGCAGCGCCCACAAGTAGCCGAGTGGTCGCGTGATCGCGCGCATCACGGCTCGCCCCGGTAGTTCCGTTCGACCGAGCCGACGCCCTTCAGGATGTCGTGCGGGCGGCCGAACACGTTGTCCGCGATCAGGTTCCCGCGCCCGCCGCTGGTCTTGATCGAGAGCGACTCCGCGTTCGGCCGGTCGTCGCGGATCAGGCACCCGCCGACGCGCGAGTTGGTCACGTCCTTCAGCAGCAATCCGACGGCGTCGCAGTCCAATATCGTCAGATTTCCGACGTTGAAGCGGTCGCACTTCTCCAGCGTCACCCCGGCGGGCGCGGCGCGCGTGCGCGAGATCGTGAAGCCCGTCAGCGTGCAGTCGGTGCAGTTGCGGAACAGGATGGCGTTGGTCGTGTCGGGCTTCTCCTCGCTCGCGTACCGCGGGTTGCGGTCGAAGTTGTTCGCGCCGAGTGTGACCGCGGTGCTGTTCTCGACCAGCACGTTGTGTTCGTACGCGGTCCAGCAGGTGTTGCCGGTCATCACGGCCCCGCGGACACCGTCGAGGTGGACGTTCACCTTCACGTCGCTGAGCACGTTGCCGGTGATGGTGACGTGGCCGTCGCGCAGCTCGTCGGTGTCCTTCGCCTTCTTCGCGCTCGGCCCCTTGATGCGGATGTTGGCCGAACCGGGCGCGACGTGGTTGTGCTGGATCGTGCAGCCCGTAATCGCGACCTCGGCGTTCGAGCCGCCGGTGCTGTCGATGAGTACGTTCGCGGTCGCGGGGCCGTCCTTGCCGTGGTTGCCCTCGAGGTCGCACCCGGTGATGTGCAGGTTGCGCACCTCGCCGGCCCGCGCCACGATCCCGCCGCCGTCGCAGTACGAGATGTGGCACCCGGTCACGTTGATCTGGTGCAGGTTGACCGCGTCGAGGAACAGGCCGATGCCGCTGTTCTCGTAGATGTGGCTGTCCGCGATCAGCACGTTGCGGTTGCGCCCGCTCAGGCGGATGCCGTGGTTGCACTTGCGGATCAGCACCTTCGTGACGGTCAGCTTCATCGTGCCGGTGGCCTCGATGCCGTCGGCCTTGTCGTGCGCGCCGACGATTTCGATTCCCTCGACGGTCGGCATGCGCTCGTTCCACACCTGCGGCTTCACGCTGCTGGGCTGCGCGGTGCCGGCGTGCGTGCCGACGAACTTGAACGCCGGCCCCTCGCCGGCCATGACGACGCGCGCGCCGGCTTCGCCCGTGACGGACGCGGCCCCGGTCTTCGCCAAGTCAATCGTGATGGACTTGGTGACGCGGAACGTGCCGCGCGGGAACCGAAGCGCGCCGGCGTCCGCGGCGCTCTGAACGGCCGCGGTGTCGTCGGCAGTGCCATCGCCCTTCGCGCCGTGGTCGCGCACGGTGCCGGCCGGCTTTGCTGCCGGCGGCGCAGGCGGTTGCGTGCGCGCCCCGAGCGCGAGCGCACCAACGGTTCCAACGGCAACGAGTGCGAACAACAGACAGACCCGGCGCGACATGAGCGGCACTCCAGAGGGGAACGCCGCGAGGATACCAGACGATCGGTCCCGAAGAAAGCGAGCGGCGCGGCGTCAGCCCGCCGGTAGCTACACAACTGAGATGCGCTGAACGTATCTGAGTTGTGCGGCTACCGGCGGGCTGACGCCGCGCCGCTCGCGCGCTCTTACTTCTTCTCCTTCACCACCCAGTAGTGCAGGACGTAGTCGTCGCCGTCCTTGCCCTTCACGGTAACGCTCTTGTCCGGCTTCCAGTCGCCAAGTTTGAAGCGGTGCGACACGACGCGCGTGCCGGGCTTCAGCAGTTTCTGCAGCACCGGGGCCATGCGCGCGCCGAGGTCGTCGCCGATGTAGATGAGCACGACGCTCGCTTCCGAACAAATCGCCATGTCCTTCTCGTTGAGGATGTCGCCCTCGCGCACGTCGATGCGATCCGCGACGCCCTCTTCTTTGGCCTTCTCCTTCGCGACCTTCACCATCTTCGGGTCGATGTCGATGCCGATACCCTTCTTCGCGCCGAGTAACTTCACAGGGCGGATCATCATAATCGCGTCGCCGCAGCCCGGGTCGAAGATGATGTCGTTCTTCGTGACCTTCGCGAGCTTCGCCATCTCGTCCACGATGTCGTCCGGCGTGGGCACCCAGCGCACGACGATCTTGTCGAGCTTCTTGTCCTCGGTGCTCAGGTCGAGCTTCACCGCGTCGCCGGCCTTGACCTTTACCTCGCGGGGCCGGGTGATCTTGGTGTAGTTGTTCGGCTCGATGAGCGCCTCGACCTTGAACGTGTACTCCTTGCCGGCCTCGAGCGCGGGCGTGGTGAACGTCCACGTCCCGTCCGCGCCCTTGATCTCGACCCCGTCCACCTTCACGACGGTGTCGCGGTGGCCCGTGCCCGGGGCCTTGATGGTGATCGTGGCCGCCTTCTTTTCCTGTCCGCACGCGACGCCGACTATGGCGGCGACGACGAACCCGACGCACAACGCGCGCATTGGTGAGACCTCTTTGTGGGAGACAGGCTGGAAGCCTGTCCTACGAAGATGATATTGCGCCCCAGTTCACGGCGTCCTTATCAATGGCCGGCAGTTCGTAGGGCATGGCTTCGAGGTACTTGGGTGCGGCCCCGGTGTTGAACACCACCACCTTCTCATCCGGCGCGATCTCGCGGGCAGCGACCATGCGCTCCAGCACGTCGAAGCACACCGCGGTTTCCGGGCACACGCTGATGCCCTCCGCGGCGCTCGCGCGCGTCATCCACGTGGCGATGCTCGCCTCGCGCCCCACGACGGCTTTGCCGCCGCTGGCGCGGATCGCATCGAGAATCATGAAGTCGCCCACCGCGACCGGCACGCGCAGCCCGCTGGCGACCGTGCGCGCGTTGGGGAACAGCTCCGCGAACCGCTCGCCCTTGTCGTAGGCCGTGACGATGGGCGCGCACCCTTCGGCTTGGCAGGAGATGAGGCGGGGCATTTTTGGTGAACCCGGAGCGTGAGCGACGGGGTGCGGCGTGTCACCCCGTCGCTCACGCTCCGGGTTCGCCAGCCACCCCAGCTCCTTCAGCTCGTGGAACGCCTTCCACATGCCGATCAGCCCGGTGCCGCCGCCGGTCGGGTAGAAGATCGTGCCCGGCAGTTCCCAACCCCCTTGTGAGGGTGAACCTCCCGCAGGTTCCCCCTGCGACCCCCTCCCGCACTGCTCCGCCAGCTCAAGCCCCATCGTCTTCTTGCCCTCGATCCGGTACGGCTCCTTCAGCGTGGACAGGTCGAACCAGCCCATGCGCTCCGCGCCGTCCTTCACGATCTTGCCGCAGTCGTTGATGAGGCCGTTCACGCGAAACGCCTTCGCACCGTAGAGCGCGGCCTCGAACTGGCACACGGCGGGCGTGTCGTGCGGCATGAACACGAAGCACTCGATGCCCGCGCGCGCGGCGTACGCGGCGGCGGCCCCGCCCGCGTTCCCGGCCGTCGGTAGCGCGACCCGCTTCACCCCCAGCCACTTCGCCATGCTCACCGCCGCGGCCATTCCGCGGCTCTTGAAGCTGCCCGTCGGCAGTTGCGATTCGTCCTTCACGTACAGTTGCGACAGGCCGAGTTGCTTGCCGAGGCGCGGGCAGTGCAGCAGCGGGGTCATGCCCTCGCCGAGCGTGACCGGCTCCACGTCGAGCGGCAGCGGCAGCAGTTCGCGGTAGCGCCACAGCGACGGCGCGCGCTTCGCGACGTCGGCCGGCGTGACCGCGGCCCTGATCTTGTCGAGGTGGTAGCGAACCCAGATGGGGCGTCCCTTGTGGAGGTTGGCGAGTTGGCCGAACGGCAGCCGCGCGCCGTCGATGGCACCTTCGAGGTGCGAAACGTAGTGGTTCATCACGCTGTTGTAGTTGAGAATCGACAGAAGAAGATTAGACTCGTTGCGCAATAGCGATCGATGGCCTATTCATAGGGTTATGACGAATTACGAGAAATTGCGTCGGAAGCCGTTGTTGTTCCGCATGTTCACGGGGCTC
>Ga0194132_10004670_pt1 | contig 23110 bp, 19 predicted proteins | sample TA2KigOf80mmetaG_FD_148612 | JGI IMG/M metagenome (GOLD analysis project Ga0194132, IMG submission 148612) | Freshwater microbial communities from Lake Tanganyika, Tanzania - TA2015054 Kigoma Offshore 80m | ecosystem: Environmental > Aquatic > Freshwater > Lake | place: Tanzania: Lake... | reverse complement strand
CAATGGAATCTGTCGCCGATCCGTGTCCATCAGCGGTTACGACCGCGTTTTCATCGACTGGGCCAGCACGCGGCGAAGCGCCTTCGCCGACTTGAAACGCAACGCGGGCCGATCGACCAGGGCGGCGTCGATCACCGCGGCGAGGGCGGCCGGGATTGTCTTATCCCGTTTACGAATCGGCACGGCATCTTGTTGCAACACCGTCTGCCAGCGGTCCTTGTCCTTGGAGAAGTCGCGCGCGTAGTGCAGCGTCAGCATGTAATAGAGCATCGCCGCCGCCGCCCAGACATCGACCTCCGGCTTGGCGTCGCGATACTGAATCACCTGTTGTCTCGGCATGACCGCCGGCGTCCCCGCGACATCGCCCGCCATCGACAACCCGCTCATCCCCGCCAGATCGAACGCCTTCGCCAGCCCATAGTCGCCGATCTTGGCCAACAGCTTCTTCTCGCCCGACTTGACAAGAAAGACATTGGCCGGCTTCAGATCGCGATGCACCAGGCCGAGCGCCGTTGCCAACGTTGCCGTCCGCGAGCTTGGCCGACATTTGTACTTGATGCGCATACTCCAGGCCGCGCAGGATTTGCTGCGTCAGCGCCACCGCCTTGGCGACGCCGAGTTTGCCTCGTTGCTTCAGCAGGTCCACAACGCTGCCACCGTCGCAGTATTCCTGCGTGAAAAAGAAGATGCCCTCGGAACAGCCGAAGTAGAAGAGCCGAACGACGTGCAGATCATCGAGCCCGCGCATGGTGTCCGCTTCGCGCAGAAAAAAGTTGCGATCGTGCGGACTGGACGCGGCCGCCGGCAGCATGACCTTGAGCGCTCTTCGATCGCCGGTCTCGACTGGGCGAGGCCGAAGTCGGCGAGGTGGACGCGCCATTTGTCGTCGACCATGACGTTGGCCGGCTTGACGTCGCGATGGACGATGCCGACCGAGTGGGCGTAGTGCAAGGCCTCGGCGAGATCGTGAACGATCTGCACAGCCTGGCGCAGGTCGAGGCGTTTCTTGGCGATGGCGTCGTCGAGCGTGAGGGATGTGGGGAGCGGGGACGCTTCTCCCTCACCCCCGGCCCCTCTCCCGGAGGGAGAGGGGAGGGCGGGGCCTTGGATGAACTGGGACGCGAGATAGTGATACGTGCCGTCGAAGCCGGCGGCGAAGACGGGGACGATGTGCGGATGACGCAGCTGGGCGGCGGCTCTCGCCTCGCGCTCGAAGCGTTGCCGGGCTTTTGGCGAACCGAGCGTGTGAGCGTGCGGGACCTTGACGGCGACCCAGCGTTCGAGCTTGGCGTCGTAGCCAAGGAAGACCTGGCCGAACGCGCCTTCGCCGAGCAGGGCGCGAATGGCGAAGCCGCCGATCTCGGTAGGCAGCGCGCCCTCACCCCCGGCCCCTTTCCCCGGCGGAGAGGGGAGACTGGCTTGCGGCGGCGAGGCTTGGCCGTCGACCGTGGCGGCGGCGAGCTTGGGGCCGTGCGTTTCGCGGGCGGCCTCGGCATCGCTCGGCGGCGCGGCGGTGAAGTTCTTGCTGCAGCTCTTGCAACGCAGCATCCGCCCCAGCAAATGCTTCGGCGCCGACAGCGTCTTCTGACAATGCGGACATTGCAGTTGAATCGGCATGGACGAGCCCTCGATTGATGTGCAATTATGTTCGCGTTTTTTCGAGCGAATTGCAAGGATTTTCTCAAGCATTTCTAACCACGGATTCACTGAGAGCAGAGAGAAATCGCAGAGATCTGATTTTCTCTGTGCTCGCTGTGGCTCCGTGGTTAGAACTCAATGCCCTGCTTCGACAAGGAGGACGCCGGGTTTCACCACGATCGACTTGAGGCGTAATCGGGCGGCGACGGCGTACTTGGCGCAGCCGAGTTCCAGGTCGGCCAGGAAGCGGTCGCCGACAACGCGGACCCAGTTCTCGTGCTTGGCGATGTCCTCGACGACTTTAAGCACCGCGCTCTTGAAGATGTTGCCCGGCACCCCCATCGCGCTGAACGAGATCAGCCTGGCGGCGGCGTGGCCGGCCTCGACGGTGATCTCCCAGATCGTTTCGAAGCTGACGGAAATGAAGTAGGGATAACTGCCGGTGACGTGAACGCCGTCCTCGGCAAGCTTGATGCGCAGGTCGTCGATCTCAACGTCCTTGGGCATGTACTTGCGCGCGAGATCGTTGAGATCCTGTTCGGTGAGCGAGAGTTTCAACGAGTGCAATTCCATCGCGCGGACATCTCCATGAACTGAACGACGCGGGACACGAAGGACACGGGGAGCGAATAAACGCAGAGGACGCGGAGATTCGCAGAGAAATGCGAAAAGAGTGGCGGAATTCGTAATTCACTTTGACTCGTCAGGGAAGGCCTCGTGAATCCTAACTCCCTCTCCACCCTCGCAGTGTTCTCAACGCACTCTGCGTTAACACCCTCCCCGTGTTCCCCGTGTCCCCCGTGGTTCAATCATCTTAGGCATTGGCGATCATGGCGAGGAAGCGGCGGTAGGGTTCATCCCAGCGGTCGTGCTGGCTCGGTTCGTAGACGCGGACCTCGAATGAACGGCGAACGATGGCGCGGCCGTCGGCGAGCGAGCCGATGAGACCGAGCCCGAGCGCTTGCACCAGGACGTTGCCGATGGCGGTCGCCTCGACGGGGCCGGCGACGACAGTGCGGTTGCAAGCGTCGGCGGCGAGTTGGCAGAGCAGCGTGTTCTGGCAGCCGCCTCCGACGATGTGGATCGTCTCGAGCTTCTTGCCCGCCAATTCTTCCAGGCGTTCAAGCACCCAGCGATAGCGCAAGGCCAGGCTCTCCAGGGCGCAGCGGACGACCTCGCCTGGCTCCTGCGGCGCGGGCTGGCCGGTCTTCTTGCAAAACTCGGCGATGGCGCTCGGCATGCTCGCGGGCAGCATGAACGATGTGTCATCCGGGTTGACGATGCTGACGAACGGCGTCGACGCCTCGGCCATCTTCATCAGCGCTGCATAATCGTAGGTCACGCCGCCGCGTTCCCAGGCGCGCCGGCATTCTTGGACGAGCCAAAGGCCCATGATGTTCTTGAGAAGACGGATCGTGCCGTCGATTCCGCCTTCATTCGTGAAGTTGACGCGCAGAGTCGCGTTATCGGTCTTGGGCGTCTTGGTCTCGATGCCCATGAGTGACCAGGTGCCGGAACTGATGTATGCCCAGGCGTCGCCCTGCGCGGGTACGGCGGCGACGGCGGCGGCAGTGTCGTGCGTCGCCGGCGCGATGACCGGAATCGACGCCGCCCCCGCCTGCGCCGCCACGCTGGGACGCAGCGGACCGAGCACTGTGCCGGGCTGAATCAGTGTGCCGAAGATGCGTTCGGGAATGCCGAAGGCGCGGATCAGATCACGGGCCCAGGTTCGCGTCACTGGATTGATAAGCTGGCTCGTGGACGCGTCGGTGTATTCGTTGGCTTTGATGCCGGTCATCCAGTAATGGAACAGGTCCGGAATCATCAGCAAGGTGTCGGCGACCTCCAGAAGCGGCGAGCGGTCGCGCATCAAGGCGAGCAGTTGGAACAAGCTGTTGAATCGCATGAACTGGATGCCGGTCTGGCGAAAGATCTCCGCCCGGCTAACCTTGGCGAAGGCGGCGTCCATGATCGTTTCGGTGTGCGGATCGCGATAGTGGCGCGGGTTGCCCAGGAGCGTGCCGTCTTTGCCCAGAAACGCGAAGTCGACGCCCCACGTATCGACGCCGACCGACGCCAGCGGCCCATGCTCGGCATGCGCCTTGTGCAGCGTTGCCAGCATCTCGCGCCAGAGACCGAGCACGTCCCAGTGCAGCGTATCGAGCGTGGCGACGGCGCCATTGGGAAAGCGATGAACGACATCGAGCCCGAGGCGTTCGCCGTCGAACGAGCCGATGAGCCCGCGGCCCGATTCGGCGCCGAGGTCGATGGCCAGGATTTTTCTTGTACTCATGATGCGCTCGAGAAGGGGAGAAAGGGTGATGGGGAGAAGACTGTCCGTCTCCCTTTCTCCCTATCTCCCCTTCTCCCGATCTCCCTCTCTCACTTCTTGCCGGCCGCGATCTTGGGAATCGCCCTCACGATCTCGGCGATGGCCGCGTCGTTGAGTTCGCCGACGCGGTAGGCGAAGTTGGCGACGACCTTTTGCTTCACCGAGAGGATCACCGTCACGTCAGTGTCCTTGGCGATCAGATAGGCGGGCGGGCCGACGGTGTCCTCGAAGACGGCACAGGCGACGTTGCTGATCGCGTGTTGCTGAGCCCACTTGACGATCACCGGATCGAGCTTCGTCTGATCGTCGGCGAGGAACGTGACCCACGAGCGCAGTTCGGCGGCTTTGTGCTCTTTGACGGCGGAGTCGAAGCGCTTGACGAGCATGCCGAGCGGCTCGCTTGGCGTTCGGGCGAAAACGACGATGATGGGCCGATCGGCCGCCTCGCAAATATAGCAGTGCTGCGTGCCGCGTTCCTTGCCGACGCAGACCAGCGCGGAATACGGTCCGGGACGTTGGCTCGGCTGCGGCCCCGATTTGCACGGGTCGGCGGTGAGGCCGGTTGTCAGAATGACAAAGGCAGTAATACTTGCGTACATGGTGGCCCCATTGGAGCACGCCGGGCCAGCAAGCGCCAGGCTCAAACACCTGCTGGCGCTGCGTGCTCGACATACATCCTTTTGCTCAGTTCGTTCCTTTCGCCCCATTCGATGCGCTGGCGACACTGCCTTGGCGCTGCAAATACTCCAATTCTGCCTGAATCAATCCGGCGTCGGCTTTGCGCCAGCAGCGTTGGGCGAGCCCGGCGAAACGGGCGGCCTCCTCGGAGCGTCCCTGGCGCTCGCAGACGACGTACATGCCGAGCGCGCCGCGCACCGAGCCGGCGTCGTGCGCCAGCGCTTCGAGAAACGCCTCTTCGGCGATCGCGAGCCGATTGGCACGCAACGCGCCGAGGCCCCAGTATTCCATGTAATAGGCGCCGTGGCCCCATGCGTGTCGGCCGTAATCGTCTTTCGTCTTCTCCACGGTTTTTGCGAGCAGCTTGCAGCCCGCGTCGCCGTCGCCGGTAGCGCACATGAGCAATCCTTGCGCGGTCCACAGCCGCAATTCCTGCTCGCGGTTCGTGCGATTCGTTGCAAAAAGCTCTTGAAGGACATGCACCTCGGGCCGAGCACGCTCGGCTTCGCCTTTGTTGAGATAGACCAGCGCACGCAGATAGCTCGTGAGCCCTTTGTCACGTGGGTTGGCGTTCGCCTGCTTGAGCGCTTCCTCCCAGTCACGCTCGGCCAATGCCAGACGGAACCAGTGGTTGCGCTGCGTGTATTTGTAGCTTTCGCATTTCTTGCGGATGACGTGGGCTTCTTTGAAGCGGCCATCGTGAATCAGCGATTGCATCAGTGTTTCGAGGTGGTGCGAGAACTGCCAATCGTCGTTGGGCGGCACGTTGAGCAGCTTGTGATACGCTTCTTCCAGTTCGATCGCTTTGGCCGAGCGGTCGGTCGTCTTCTCCCATTTGCCGATGCGCATGGCGAGATGGGCTTGCATATGAAATGCATGCGGGATTCCGGGCGACGAGGCGACATAGCCCTCGGCGTGAGGCCAGCCGAGTGCGGGCCGACGGATGTTCTCGTAATGATGCACGAGTTCGTGGTGCGCGCCGGGATGCTGAGGATTGACGCGCAACAGCGCTTTGTAAAACGGGACACCGGCATTCGGCCCGTCGGCGACCTGGGCTCGGGCGAACCAGCCTTCTTCGTCGTCATCATGAAGCGTCAATAGTTCATCGAGTGTCTTGACGGCTTCCTTGCGCCGATCTTCCTGCTTGATCGTTTCGATCAGGCCTTTTTCTTGTAGCCGGGCTTTGATGAGCCGTTGTTCGCGCTCGTTGGTGTGGCTCATGAGGTTTTGCGCTTTCTTGAGCGGCGGCGCGTAAGGTGAACGACCCCAACGCTCGCACGCTTTGCTCAAGCCCCACCAGGCCATCGCGCACTCCGGATCGGCCCGTGCAGCCATCTCGAACGAGCGTGCCGATTCGAGCCAAACGTAGGAGTAATAGAACGCCAAGCCCTGATCGAAATAGGCCTGACATTCCGGCGACGATGTGCTGACGCGATACTTAAGCACGCATACGTTCGGCATCAGCTTGCCCAGCGGCAGCTTGGTATGGGGCAACTTGTTGTCGTCTTTCGCTTCTACCTTGGGCGGATCCGGTTTCTTTTCCGCGACCTTCTTCGTCTCGGCCCCGGCATGCGGAAGGAACAGCGCGAAACAGAACACGAGGAGCATTGGCTGTTTCATGATGAGATTTCCGATCGGCGCGGTGGGAATGCTACACGTTCATTGTCGCGGATTAGGCCGAAGATGCAACCGCTTTTTGCGAAGTCTATGCTGCGGGCAGCGGTCCGGCTCCTTCCGCTGTAGAGGAGTTAGGCACAACGGGCGACTCGGCGGGCGGCGGCTCTTCCTCGACGAGGCGCGACGCGAGCCAACCCATGGCCCCGGCCCCGGCCATCCCGCCGATAATATCGGTCAAAAAGTTCGTGGTGAGCAAGAACTGGCTCATGCAAACCCAGACGGTCAGGAGAGCCGCGCTCACGACGTATGCCGAACGAAGCCAGTTGCGGTCCATGAGTGGCCAAAGCGCAACGCCGATCAGGATGACACCAAGCATGAACAAAAAGACACTACGTGAGGGGTAGCTCCCCGTCATGTCCTCCGAACCGACGATGTTGATCGCGTCGCTAGGTCGGGCGCGCGGCACCAGTCGCCGGATCGCTTCGATGAGTCCAACCGACGCACCGAAAATGATTGCTGACACAATGGCCGACAGCACTTTCTTGCGCATGAAAAACAGCACAACCGCAATCAGAAGCAGGACACACACGCCGACGTAACCGCTTACATGGTAAGCAGGTTGCACAAGATCGATGAAAAAGGGGTACTTCTTGCTTTGGTATTCGAAATGCGAATAAACGCCCACATCCAGGTTCTCGATCACGTCCATCGCGACGGCTACTCCTTGCTGCAAATATGGTTTCGCGCACAGCCCAAGCGAAACATTTGACATCGAGGCGTGTTTAAGATTATACTAATATGGTCGGCCACTTTGCGTGAACGTCAGTATGTCACGCTTGCCGACGTCAATATTCAAGGGTTGGTTTCGCTTCCCCGAATTGTCATATCTGAGGGAAGCCTATGCCGACCTATAGCGCGGGCTGCTCCCCAAAAGGCCCGGCAGCGGAGCCAAGGGACGGGTCGAGCCGTCCAAGTGCCGTGAAAGCCGCCTTGGTGCAGGGACGCGAGTAAAACGCAGCCGCCCGCTCGACAACACGATTGGCCGCCTAAGTGCGATGCCGAGGAGCGCATGTCGAATAGTGCCCATGGAAAATCCGAAGCCCCTTTGCGACTCGTTTCGGACGAAGAAGCCGCAGTCTTCCCGGAAGGTGCGCCCGCGACCGATGAAACGCCGACCGTCATTTCCAAGACAAAGCCGATTGTCAGCCCGTCAAACCAGGACAAGATCATCGACTTGGGGCAGAACCCGAACACGCCGGAAGCGATTGTGGCCGGCATTCGTGGCCGACGGCTCGCACACTTTGAGTTGATCGAACCGATCGGCGTCGGCGGCATGGCCGCCGTCATCCGGGCCCGCGACACGCAGCTGGATCGTTTCGTGGCGCTGAAGATCTTGCCGCCCGAAATGGCGCACCACAAAGGCAACGTCGAACGCTTCCATCAAGAAGCCAAGGCGGCGGCGAAACTCGATCACGCCAACATCGCCCGCGTCTTCTTTTGCGGCGAAGATCAAGGGCTGCACTTCATCGCCTTCGAATTTGTCGAAGGCATGAACCTTCGGACGATTCTCGAACAGCGCGGCCGACTCCCCGTCGCCGAGGCGGTGCGCTACATCCTACAGATCGCCTCGGGCCTCGAGCATGCGGCCAGTCGAGGCGTTGTCCATCGCGACGTGAAGCCGTCGAACATCATCATCACGCCGCACGGACAGGCCAAGCTGGTCGATATGGGTTTGGCCCGAAACATGGAACGGAAGGGCCAGCGCGATTTGACGCAATCGGGCGTCACGCTCGGCACCTTCGACTACATCTCGCCGGAGCAGGCCCTGGAGCCTCGCGAGGCCGATACACGCAGCGACATTTATTCGCTTGGATGCACGTTCTATCATCTGCTGACAGGTTGTCCGCCGGTGCCGGACGGGACACCGGCGAAGAAGCTCGATTACCATCAACATCATGCCCCCGTCGATCCGCGCCAGATGAATCCGGACATTCCCGATGAGATCGTGGCAATTCTGAGCAAGATGATGGAGAAGGATCCCGACGCTCGCTATCAACGGCCGATTCATCTGGTTCATCACCTGATGCAGACGGCGCAAAAGGTGGGGGCCGCCGACGATGCGCCGGAGGGCATGTTGTTCGTCGATGCGCCGCTGCCTACGCCGCCGCAATCGCGACCGGTTTTGATCGTCGGCTTGGCGCTGGCGGCGCTGGCGGCGGTCGTGTTGATATTGTCGTTTGCGCCCGATCCGGCGCCGCGTCAGCCGGCCAAGACGAACGGCCCTACGGACGAAAAATCGCAGCCGGTCGCTCGCACGAATGTGTCCAATGGAACCCCGAACATCGCCAAGCCAAAAGAGCCGACCGCCCACGATCGCCCGGTCGTAGTCACCGAGTTCAAGGACCTCCAGGACCTCTTGAGCGATCCCCCCGCCGGCGATGCGAAAGCACATATCGGCGACTACATCCCACAGGAAAACACTGGGCTCGTCTTCAAAGGAGGTGCGGACCAGCGGCTGACTTTGGAAAGCGATCTGGATAACTTTCGCACGATTGCGTTTCGCCATAAAGACAGCGGATCGCAGGTCGGAATTTCGCTGGAGGGGGGCCAAGAAGTCGTATTTAGACGGGTCCGGTTCAAAATCGATGCCGACAGCACGCCGACGAAGGCCGCAGCCGCCGTCGCGATTCGCGGCGTCAAATCAGTTCGGTTCGTACAATGCTTGTTCGTTCAAAACTTCCTGCAATCGGTGCAAATTATCGGCAAGCAGCGCGTGCCGCTCGCGTCGGTCTTGATCGAAGGCTCGGCCGATGGAGACGATCAAAAACCCACCGTGAGCTTCAGCGATTGCTATTTCGACGGCAACACCCAATCCGGCGGCCAAGTCGCTGTCGCCGTTAATGGCGCCGCCAACGTTATTGTGAAAAACTGTGCCTTTCGGCCACATAATGCGTTCTTCAGTCTGCGCGCGAAGTGCACGGTCGAAAATACCAATTTGAGCGTGCAGAATTGCGTTGGTCTTGTCGAGAGCGGCCCGGCTTTTCGCCTGCACGCGGACGCCTCGGCGGCCGTCAACGTGCGCGACACTGTCTTCACTCGTCCAACAGGCACCCTGCCCGTGAAGGACGGATTCAACGAGCAGCCAGGATTGATCTTTCTTGCCGGCAGTGGGCTACTCAAGTATTCCGGGCAGGACAATCTGTATCACAATCTCAACGCGCTTATCGAATTGAAACGGTCTGCGTTCATCGCAAAAATGCCGGATTTTCGCGCCTTTGTGAGGAAGAATGGAGGCGAGGATATTGGGTCTGAGACATTGCCGGAGACCAAATCGCCACTGCAAAATGCCAGTCGGCTCGGCAGAATTGAAGATCCTTTGGCGTTTCAACTCACGGAGCAGTATCACCGCAAAGTCGGCTTGCTTTCCACCTGGATCGGCAAGCTCGAAGACCCGCCGGCGCTTGTGAAGAAGACCGCCCCTCGGGAAAAAATCGTCGACCCCGACGACGAGACCTCGCGGACGCTGGAAGGCGCCCTTGCGGACGCCGTCAACGGCGATGTCATCTACATCAAGCATCGCGAGAAATCGCGCGAGGTCGCCGTCGCGCCCGTGACGTTGAAGCCGAACGTTTCTGTCACGCTCAAGCCGTATGCCGGTCACTACCCGATCCTGGTCTTCAACGACCCCAAAGAACTGGATGCTGCTCTTTTCAAAGTTCAAAGGTCCAGCCTGTTGATCGAAGACATGAACATCCTGGTCGATCCGGTTCCTAAGTACCGGTCGCGGTCGATCGTTCAAATGGGAGAGTCGGCCCACCTCGCCTTCAAACACTGCACGTTCTCTTTGCGCGCCAGCGACGACAACGTGGATCTCAGCGTCGTGTCGTTCTTGGAGATCGACAAGATGGCCAAGATGGAAGGGCCGTCCCCAGCAGCCTCACGCGTCGAGTTCACCGATTGCTTCGTCCGCGGCAAAGGCGATCTCATCAGCCTCAACGGTTGCCGCAAACTAAGCGTCAAGGTGAAGAACTCCGTCATCGCACTGAATGGATCGCTTCTGGACATTCATGCTAACAGCAAGCCGATGCCGATGAGCGAAGGCGTGACTTGGGAGATGGACCGCTCGTCGATATTCACTAGTGAGTCGCTTTTTAGGCTGCGTGCCGAGGATCCCGATACGGTGTTGACGACAACGCATGCCGCAATTCGCGATTGCTTGTTGACATCGCTTGTGCCCGAGCGTCCCATCGTGGAGATGCCGATCGACGAAAACTTCAAGAAATGCCTGAAGTGGGACTGTTCGCACAACTTCTACGCCAATTTCGACAAAGACAAGCTAAAGGACTGGAAGAACGAGTTCTCGGAGCTTCGCTCGGAGTACGAGAAATTGACGATCTCCGCCAAGCTTGCCGACCTGTGGGACATGCCCCCCGCGGCGTTACGGCCCACCGATGCCGAGCAACTGGACCGAATCAGCGATTTCGGCCGACCCGAAAACGCCGATCCCTTGTTGCTGCCGATGCGCGTTCCCGAAGAACCCTCTCCCGAACCTCAATGATGCTCAGTCAGCCGTAGCCGTCCTTGCTCGGTGGTTGCGCGCGGCACTCGCACGTTCACTCCGGCGCTCTCCACGGCTGATCGACGACCGGCAAGCTGATCGTCCCTGTCTTCGGCGACGCGATCGGCACGATCGCTTTCGACAACACATACCAGCAGAAAAAACAGTGGTTCGACGTCGCAGCCGGCAACGCTCCCGGATCGCGCTCCAAGATTTCATCGCGGATCGCCGTCAGGCCTTCGCGAAAAACCTTGCCGACGTACGGATGCGCTCGGCCTTGCTGAATGACCTGCTCGACCGAGTCGCGATAGATGTTGCCGATCGTGAGTTGATCGAGGTCGGACGCGAAGCCGCAGCATGGCTTGACGTCGCCGCGCGGATTGACGATGAGCGCCTGGCCCGGGCCTTCGCAGTAATCCTCCTCGAACCAGTTGCCATCCCAGTCGGCGCCGAGCCTCTCGGCTCGTTCGACGGGAGCCAGGTGATTCCAGTTAAGGGTCATCGTCAGATCGGGCGACACCAAGAGATACCGGTGGAGCAAGTCCGACCATTCGACGACCGCATCCAGAGCTTGCGCGAGCTTGTGCACAGGCTCGAGGCCGACATGTGGATCGCGGCTGGCGTAGGCGAGAGAGAGGATGTTGTCGCGCTCGAAGACTTGGCGCGCGGTTTTGCAGAACGTGACGAGATCCTCGGTGCGGATGCCATGGAACTTATCGACGCCCAGGCCGATCTTGCCCGTGAAACCCGCATTTTTCAAATCCGCGAGGATTCGTCGAAGGGAGCGTTCGTTTTGGAACCAGACGCCGTTCGTGACGATTTTGTCGAATTGAAAGCCGAACTGTGCCGCACGTTCGGTCAAAGCGATCACGAACTCCGGATAGAGAAAGGGCTCGCCGCCGGTGAACCCGAGCAGCCGGATGCCGTGGCGCCGTGCGTCTTCGAGGAAGCGGACTGCGGTGGGGATGTCGAGCCGATCGGTCCATTCGATCGGCACGCAGCAATGGGCGCAGCTCAGGTTGCATTGGTAGGTGCCGGCAAACGAGAGGTAGTTGGGACGAAAGGTGCGCGTCCGGCGTTTGACCGGCCGGCAGTTCTCGCGCTCGAACGGGACACGATGATTCATTCTGTCATCGTATCACGACGCGAGCGTGCAACAACCGATGCCAATACCGAGCAATCAAACTTGCCGAGCGGCTCGGCCATCGCGCCGTGAGTCAGCCCTCGCAGTTCTTGCGATAAACGGTGACGGGGCCACTCACCAAGTGGACGTAAGGGCCGACCGCTTGTCCTTGAAGACGGGAATGCTCTCCATGCACAGTATTGTCATGGCCGACTCCAACTCATCGCGGACTCGGCACAGCGCGAGCGAACTGCCCCACGGACGCAGCCAGCGGTAGAAGTCCGTCAGCATCGCCACCGCGGCCGACGACATGCGGCGAATGTTCTTCAGATCCAAAAGCACGCGGAGATTGGCCTTGTTCAGATTGTCGCAAAGTTCCTTCTTGATGAAAGCGATTTCCGACTCGTCAATCATCATGGCATCGTGAAAGCGAACGACCGTGACGCCATGGTCCGTGCTGATACGGAGCCGCCCTTTGACTTCGCCCTTCATGGCGTTGAGTTGGTTGAATATCGACTGCGCCGCCGACGAGGCCGACTTGTATTTGTCGGAGAGGAAATCCTCGTCCTCTTCGGTGTCGGGCTGAATATCCAGGCACTGCATGGCCCATTCCTCGAGATCCCTTTGCGAAACGGCATGTTCGCGGAATTGAACCATGAACTCCAGAGTGCCGATGGAGATGCGATCGCCGGAGTGGAGCGGCCATTCAGCGCCGGGCGCGATCGCGGTGCCGTTGACGAGCGTGAGCACGCCGCTGTCCATATCGCGCACAAAAACTTTGCGCGTGCGGGTGACGAGCGCGCATTGCTTGGGGGGCAAGCTGCGCTTGCGCATCTGGCACATCTTGTCCGAACCGATGATGAAGAGATCGGCCGTGATGGGGATCGGCATGCCGAGCTTGCTCCCCTTCGCGACGATCAAATAGAACTTCATCCCACTACTCCCCGCGACCAAGGCGCGGGCGATTGATGCGTTATGGAGTGGGCCTCCTGCACCTGGGGCGACGGTGTCTGGGCGAAACCAACGAGGTTCGTCACTCGCCCATCATGCTCTCGCTTAGCTTGGCGAGTGCCTCGCTCTCGATCTGGCGGACGCGTTCGCGCGTCAAGCCGAGCGATTCGCCAATTTCTTTGAGCGTCTTGGGCTCCTCGCCTTCGATCAAACCAAACCGCATGCGCAACACGGTCGCTTCACGTGGGTCCATCTTCTCTAACAATTCTAGCACATGCTTCAGGTCGTCGGCTTCGACCATTTCCAAATCGGGCGATCGGGAGTTCCCGTCCATCACCATCTCGTCGAGCGACCATCCGGCTTCGGGCTGATCGGTTTGCGGGGCGGCGTTGTAGACGCGAATCGCCTTCTTGATGATCGCCAGCTTCTTCTTGGGCAGATTCAATCCCGTGGCCACCTCTTCATGCGTGGGGGGCCGGCCCAACAAATCCTGCAGCCGAGCTGTCTCCCGCCGCCATTTCGCGAGCAACTCGACCATGTAAGCCGGAATGCGGATGGTCTTGGCCGTATTGACGAGGGCCCGCTTGATGGATTGTTTGATCCAGTAGCTGGCGTAGGTGCTGAAGCGCGTGTTCATGCTCGGGTCGAAGCCTTCGACGGCGCGTAACAGCCCGAGATTGCCTTCTTCGATGAGGTCTTGCAGAGCGAGTCCTTTGCCGGTGTAGCTGCGAGCGATGTTGACGACGAGTCGCAAATTGGCGCGGACCATGCGGTCGCGGGCTTCGCTATCGCCTTCTTCGATCTTGCGAGCGAGCTGCTTCTCCTCCTCGGCGCTGAGCAGAGGGGTTTCATTGATCTCGCGCAGGTACGTCTCCAGCGGCGACTGGACGGAGAGTCCGCGCTGTCGTCGTGGTCGAGTCATGGGGTGATTCCAAGGCAAAAACCGAGATCGTGTTGCGTGTTGTCCGACGTTCCCTTGCCGACTGCCAACTCCCATTGTAGGCCGATCGATTGCCGTGAGCAATTCGCAAATCTTGCGTATCTTGCCCGGTTTGCCAGACCGTTCACAATTCGAAATCGATGGCCAATGGTGCGACCCGCTTCCTGCGTGCCGCGAGTACCAGAGGTCATTACCTATCACATCGCCGACTTCTGACCTCTGGCTCTTCCGCCTGCGTCTCCGACGCAAAGCGCTCGGGGGTCGGTGTACCCCGTGTTTCTGTATCGACCTAACGAGAAAACCATCTGCATGTTTGCGAAGCCGAGTTGACAAATGCGCGAAAGGGCTGCCGTCTCACTCTGTGTAACGCGCATTATCATAGAAAAACCCTGTCCCGTCAGGACAGTTACGATTGCTACCGCCCGCACAGGTGGACCGCGCCTTTACGAGCCGGAAGCGTCAGCGACGGTCCTCGCACAAGCCGTCGCTGACGCTTCCGGCTCGTAAGGCATATCTCGTCCGGAGATACTCATGCACGACACGGTTCGCGCCCTGCTTCATCACATCGTCGATTACGCGGGGCTTTTCCCGCCGGCCAAGCTGCCGCTCGACGTGGCGTTGCGGCAATACCTCGAGCACAAGAAGCAATCGCCTTTCGCCTGGATGCTCGGACGCTTCGTGTGCCCGGCAGTACGGCTTGCCGACCTGGCCACGCTTGCAAAGAGCCACGCTGACGCATCGCTCTTGTGCGTCTCGGTTCTGGGAACGCCGGTGTCTGATGTAGCTCATGCCGGCGACCAGTGCAAAACCGACATGCAGGCCATCGCCGCCTTTCGCGAGGCATGGGGCGACCAAGGCGTTATTGATCAGTATGAGGTGGTGACGCCGACATCCCGGGGCATCGCGCCGGTGCCTGGCATATCCGTGTTCCTGGAATCGCCGAGGACACCGACCTGGCGAGACGACGTCACACGGTTGCTGTCGGAAGGATCGTCCGGATTGAAATTGCGTTCCGGCGGCGCCGCGGCGGACGCGTTTCCAGCCGGTGCCGACATCGCCTTCTTTATCCATCGCTGTCGAGCCGGCAAGCGCCCCTGGAAAGCGACCGCCGGCTTGCATCATCCACGCCGATTCTTCGACAAAACGCTCAACCTTTGGCACCACGGCTTCCTCAACGTCTTCGGCGCCGGCGTCCTGGCGTTCCATCATCCGCTCAGTGAGGCCGACATCGCCTCGATTTTGGCCGATCGCGCCGGGGACCACTTCCGTTTCGAGACCGATCGGCTCGCGTGGAAATCATGGTCATGCAGCACCCAGCAAATCGCCGACGCCCGGGCCCACTTCGCCACGAGCTTCGGCAGTTGCAGCTTCGACGAACCGTGCGAAGACTTACTGGCGATGGGATTGTTGAATCGCGCATGAAAAAAGGCTGACACGCACTCACGAACCAACCAGCGAGAAGTGCGTGTCAGCCGACCGACCAAACCACCTGACATCCGGACCGGATGGGGAATCAAACTCAGGTCGGGTGTCAGGTCTTCACTTCGATCCGTCTTGGCTCGGCTTCCGGCAAGCGAGGCAGGTGCAACTCGAGGACGCCGTTGCGATAATTCGCTTCGATTCGATTGACATCGGTGCCGAACGGCAGCGCGAATCGATATTCATGGCGTTCCAATCTTCGAGGTTCCTTTTCCTCTTTCTTCTCCGGATGCTCAGCCCGGACCACGAACACATTGCCTTCGACGCGGAGTTCAAGCTCGGACGCTTCAAAGCCGGGAAGGTCCACACGCATCACGACCTCGTTTTCCCTCTCTTCAAATACCCAGTCGTGACCGGCTTCCTCGGCGAAGTCCCACTCCTCCGCGAAATGCTGCAGCAACCGTTCCATCTCTTCGCGAAACTCGGCGAACGGGCTGCCTCGGAACAGCATGTTCCGCTCGGGGAACATCATGCTCCTTTCCGGGCGACGGCGAATGAGCGATAACATAGGTCACCTCTCTTTCCCGACGATCCTGGCAGTTTCGCTCGGGTTGTTGACAAGCCGAGCGAGACTGCCACAGGTGCAACCGCGAAAACACAGGTGCGCTAAGAACGCGAAAAAACCGCATGCCTCGCAAGGCTAACTAACGGCAGGTTTGGCGTGTACGCTCTTGTGTTTTCGCATCCCCCTTTCCATCCGATAGGAGACCCATTCCGCAAGTAATGAGGTGCAAACGTTGTGCCGACGGTACGAAAGATGGCGACTTGCCTCAAGTCGCGGTTTGCCATGAGGTTGGCGAAATCGTCGCGAAAGCACGGCCGCGAATCCGTTTGCGAATGTGCCGATGCGTGACAGCGAGTGCGCCCAAGTGGAGCGCCGGCGCGACGATTTCTTGGCCCGCACGCTTTCACGCTTCTTTGCCCGTGGCCAGCGGCGCCGTCGACTCCAGCACCGGGGCCTTGATCTGGATATGCTTGTTCTCCGGCAAACTGACAAACCACTCCAGTGTTCGCCGGATGCCTTCGATGATGTTAACCTGCGGCTTCCAGCCCAACTGGGTGCGGGCCTTTTGCGTTGAATACTGCGTCGATCGGCCGATCAGGTAGACGGCTCGGCGCGTGATCGTCGGCGGCGAGCTGCTGAAGATGATCGTCTTCCAGAGCTCATTCAAGAACGCCCACTGCAATGCCAACCAGTAGGGCACATGGCTCGTCACGCGCGGCAACGACAGGGCGTCGGTCAGCGCGTTGAGCAGATCAACTTGCTTGACCTCGCCTTCGCTGCAGATGTTGTACGCCTGCCCTTTCGCGTCCGGATGATTCGCCGCCAGGATGATGCCCGCGGCTACATCGCCGGCGTAGATGATGTTGAGATAGTTCTGCCCGTCGCCGATGATCGGGGCTCGCTGTGCCAACAGGGCCGGGATGACGCGCGGGATCGTGATGCGATCACGCGGGCCATACAGCCAGCTTGGCCGAACGATCGTCGCGTCGGCGTAGTCGCGCACGATGTTCTCGGAGATCAACTTGGCTTGCGGATAGTAGTCCCACATCCAGAAGTTTTGGCCCAGCGGCGTCGCTTCCGTGATGCGTTCATCGGGGCCGACCGACGGATGACCATAAACAGAAATTGAGCTGACATGCAAGAGTCTCTGCACACCGGCCGACTTGCAGGCGTTGACCACATTGGTCGTGGACGTGACCGCTTCCTTCTCGAACTCGGACCACGGGCCCCAATCGCTGACCTTGGCGGCCGCGTTGTAGACGATAGTCGCGCCATCGGCGGCGCGTTTGACGGCTTCGGGGTCGTGCAAGTCCCCTTCGACGATTTCCACGCCCTGGCTCTGCAGAAACGCCAGATCACGGCCTGCCCGAACCAGGACGCGAACGGTTTCACCGCCGAGCCGAAGCTGCTCGACGATATGGCTGCCGAGCTGCCCAGTGGCGCCGGTGACGAGACTGATTTTGGCGGTTGACATGTAACGGCTGGGAAGATTGTAAGGATATCGCGGCGCGGGCTACTGCTGTTAACGTAGGCGAGCGGGGTCGTTTTTTCCAGCAGAGGTGAGATAATAACTCCTACGGCCGCTTGCGGCTTAGCGCTCGCGCGTCGCCATGCGAATGCTAAGCCGCAAGCGGCAGACATTTTGGCATCGGTGTAATTTCATGTGCGGCATCGCTGGCATCATCGACCTTTCCGGCACTCGGCAAATCCCGCCTGGCATCCTGCAACGCATGGCCGACGCCATCGTTCATCGCGGCCCCGATGAGGACGGCTATCTTGAAGAGCCCGGTATCGGACTCGCCAATCGCCGGCTCAGCATCGTTGGACTCCACGACGGCAAGCAGCCGATCTGGAACGAAGACCGCTCCGTCGTCACCGTCTTCAACGGCGAGTTCTTCAACTACCCCGAGGCCAAGGCGCATCTCGAATCGAAGGGGCACGTCTTCCGCACGCACTGCGACACCGAGGTCATTCCGCACCTCTGGGAAGATCACCAGGAAGGCATGCTCGAGCATCTCAAGGGTCAGTTCGGCCTGGCGGTTTGGGATCGCAAACGCCAGATCGTCGTTCTGGCGCGCGATCGCTTCGGCATCTGCCCGCTCTTTTTTTCGATCCAGGGCGACTGGCTGCTCTTCGGGTCCGAGATCAAGGCGATATTGGCGTCGGGCATGGTCGAGGCGAAGGCCGACCTGCGCGGCATCGATCAAGCGTTTAACTTCTTCGCCGTCCCCGGTCCCGCGACGTGTTTCGCGGGCGTGACCTGCTTGCAGCCAGGGCAATACCTGCGCATCCCGCTCGGCGAGGCACGCCGGGGCAATAGCCGGGCGACGCCGGAACGCAAGTGGTATTGGCGCATTGATTTTCCTGACTGGGGCCACGAAGATCCCGAAACGGATGCGACCAAGCTGGTCGACGAGTTCGAGCGTGTCATGCTCGGCGCCGTCGAACGCCGACTCCGCGCCGATGTCCCGGTAGTCTCATATCTGTCCGGCGGCATCGATTCGAGCATCGTCGTGGCGATGGCGGCCAAGATCCGCGGGCAGAGCATCCCGACGTTCACGATTCAAATCATGGATCCGAAGCTCGATGAAACCGACCAGGCAGCGGTCGTGTCGAAGTTCATCGGCTCGACGCCGGTCGTCGTGCAAGTCGGCGACAGCGAGGTGCTCGAAAGTTATCCGGAACTGACACGCGCGGCTGAGGCGCCGGTGATCGACACATCGTGCACCGCGTTGTTGCGGCTTGCGCGGGCGGTGCATCAGAACGGCTACAAGGTCGCGCTCACCGGCGAAGGCTCGGACGAATGGCTCGCCGGCTACCCGTGGTTCAAGGTCCACAAGCTGCTGGGCATGCTCGACTGGATGCCCGGCATCACGCCCAGCTATTGGCTGCGCCGCATGGCCATGTGGTTCGCCGGCTCGCCGCCCGGCTCGGTCGCAGCGATGGACAAGACCTACGAAACGCTGCGAACTTACACGGCGTTTCAGGACATCTACGGCGTCATGGGCGCTTCCCGTTTGCGCTTCTATGCGCCGGAGACGCTGGAGAAGCTTGCCGACTATTCACCGTACCTCGAACTCGAGCCCGACCTCGATCGCATGGAGCGCTGGCATCCGCTCAATCGTGCCTTCTTCTACTCGGGCCGCATTCATCTGGGCGGGCATCTGCTCTCGCTCAAGGGCGATCGCGTGGCCATGAACTCCTCCGTCGAAACGCGCTATCCGTTTCTCGACGAGGAGGTCTTCAACTTCCTGGCCCGCATTCATCCGAGCTGGAAGATGCACCGCTTCACCGACAAGTACATCCTGCGGCTCTTGTGCGAACGCTATTTGCCGCACGAAGTCGCCTGGCGGCCCAAGGGGATGTTTCGCGCGCCGCTGGATAGCTTCTTCGATCACGAAGTACCGGCGTTCGTCGATCAGCTTCTCAGCGACGAATCGCTCAAGAAGACTGGCTACTTCAACATCGAAGCCGTCAAGTACTGGCGTGACCTGTCCAAAAACGATCAACTCGGACGCTTCAAGAAGGCGCCGGTCGAACTGGGTCTGGTCGCCGTCGTCGCCACGCAGCTTTGGCATCACCAGTTCATCGACGGCAGCCTGGCTGAGATATCGAGCCATGCCTCGACGTATCGCCCTCAGCCGGCGCTGGCCGCATCATAGCAGCCGCGATAAGATTCCCACGTGTCATCGTTTACAAGCTGTTTCACAACCGGGCGTAGCGTGGACTTTAGTCCACGCCGCCACGGAAGAACGCGTGGACTGAAGTCCACGTTACGGTTTTGAAACAGCTTCTTAGCCGCTCGCTTTTGCGAGCGCGATCTCAGGAGTATCACCATGAAGATAGTCGCCGCCCTGACTTGCAGCCTCGCACTCCTCGTCGGTTTGAGTTCCGTCCAGGCCGGCGACGGCATCGTGCTCGACGGCCTCACCTCGAAGCTGCCTGAAGGCTGGAAAATGCAGAAGCCGAGTAACAATCTGCGCAAGTACCAGGCCATGATTCCGAAAGTCGATGGCGACAAGGAAGACGCTGAGCTCGCCGTCTTCTCCTTCGGCGCCAGCGGCGTGGACGAGAACGTCAAACGCTGGAAGATGCAGTTCATCGCGCCGGAAGGCAAGACGATCGAGGAAAGCTCAAAGGTCGAGAAATTCAAGATCGGCTCGGTGGCCGACGTCGTCGTGCTCGATATCTGGGGTACCTTCAAATACCGTTTCCCGCCGAACGATCCGCGCGCCGAGGAAAAGCGCAAGGAGAACTTCCGCCGCTTCAACGTCATGTTCATGACCGACAAGAGCACGTACTTCCTGACGCTGACCGGCCCGGCGCGAACGATGGACAAGAACAAGGCCGCGTTCGATAGTTGGATCAAGGGGTTCAAATGATCGGCCGTTTACGTTTAGCGCTTGCATGGCGCCATGCGAGCGCTAAACGACAAGCGGCAGTTACAACACGCCATATTTGCGAAACACCTCCGTCGCCTTCATGCCGCCTTTGATCGCGTCGCGCACTTCGTTTTCCGCATGCACTTTGGCCCACGCGGCCTGAACCATCTCCTTTTCAATCGCGCTCGGCACGACAACGATACCGTCTTCGTCCGCGATGACCAAGTCACCGGGTGTGAAGCGTACGCCATCGATCTCTACCGGTACATCGAGATCGATGACGCGCTGGCGATCCTTGCTGTCGTAGATGCACGTGCCGCGGGCATAGACGGAGAACTGCATTTCGCGAATCTTCGTGACATCGCGGATAGCGCCGTCAATGATGGCGCCGACACAGCCGCGGTTACGCGCGGCCGTTGTTAACAATTCGCCCCAAATGCCGGAGCGCATCGATCCACACGCCGCCGCAATCAGCACATCGTCCGGCTTGCAGCTATCGACCGCTGCAAGTTCCAGTTCGTACGGCTTCGGATCGCCGTGCGCCATATCGGCCCAGAGCGTCGTCTTGCACCGGCCCACCAGCGTTCCCGCAACCGTCATCGGCTTCAGCGCGACACGTGGCGATTGATGCGGATACCCGGCCGCATCGAGCACGTCGCAAACGACGGCCGCGTACAGCGATTGCCGCATCATGTCGAGGGTGATGAGAGAGGGAATGGGTGGCATGATCAGCCCTTCGTCGTTTGGGGGACGTTTCTAACGTGCCGACGGGTGTGGCACGTTGGAATCGTGCTACAGGCGCGTTGTTATTTGAGCGCTTCGCGGACGATTGGTGCGAGCAGCCTGACGATCTCACGATGGCCGGTCGCGTTGGGGTGGCATTGATCGGTCGTCCAGGCGCCGACGTCCGTGCCGTCCGCGTTCGCTTTGGTCCAATGCGCGAAGTGATCGACGAGAGGCGTGTTCGTCTCTCTCGCAACCTCACGACATACCTTGACGTAAGCTTCCAGCTTGACGTTCGGATGCTCGCCGATGCCGTTCGCCTTGGCCTTGTCGCCCCAGCGGGGCGGCGTCATGAGGATCGGCGTCGTCCCGACTTTGCGAAACTCCTTAACCAGCGTCGTCAAGTTCTTACGATATTCGTCGGCGGTGATGCGCGGCTCTTTGGCGCCGACGTCGACGTAGCTGTCGTTGGTGCCGTACATGATCGTGACGATCTTCGGCTTGTACTTTGCGACCTCGGCAAGGCGTTTGATCGCCTGATCGGTGCGCTGCCCGCCGACGCCCAGATTGAGGACGACCGTGGCAACGCCGTCCTTACTCAACGTTTTGTGAAGTTGCGCCGGGAACGTCTGCGTTGCCTTCACGCCCGCACGTTCGCCGCGGGTGATCGAATCGCCGAGGGCCACGATGCGCGGCACGGTGTCGCCCGAGAGGAATGTGAACAAAATCGTGACTAAAAGGCCCATTCCAGGATCCTCTATCCTTGTTTTGCGTCAATCGGGCGTAGCGCGGGCGCTAAGCGAAGAGGGATCATGGTGCACCAGTTCGTCCAGGTGTGCTTGCACCGACTCGGCGAGGGCTTCGAGATTGTAGCCCCCTTCCAGGCAACTGACGAGGCGGCCGTGGCAATGCGTGTCGGCGACGGCAAGCAGGGTTTTCGTCATGTCCGTGAAGTCTTCCGATTCCAATCCGAGCGAGCCGATGGGATCGCGCTTGTGAGCGTCGAAGCCTGCGCTGAGGATGATCAAGTCGGGCTTCATGCGGTCGGCGGCTTTCTCGATCGCGTAACGAAACGCCGCCGCGTAATCGGGTCGGGAGGTTCCATGCGAGATCGGCACATTGACGGTGAAGCCAAGACCGGGTCCCGTCCCCGTTTCATCGGCGTTTCCGGACCCAGGATAGAAACCGTGGCCGAAGCGATGGATGCTGAGGAAGTACACGGTCGGGTCAGCCCAGAAGATGTCTTGCGTGCCGTTGCCGTGGTGCACGTCCCAATCGACGATGAGAATGCGATCCAGACCGAACGTTTTGCGGGCATGATGGGCGGCGAGAGCGACGTTGTTGAAAAGGCAAAAACCCATACTGCGGGTCGGCGTGGCGTGGTGCCCGGGCGGACGAACCAAGCACAGGGCGGTGCGATCGACGCCGCGGAGCACCTGATCGACCGCGGCAGTGCAAGCCCCGGCGGCGGCGAGGGCGACGCGGTACGAATCCGCACACACCAGTGTGTCCGCTTCTAGCCACCCGCCCCCCGCCTCGGCCAAACGCCGAGCATTGGCAACGACCTCCGGCACGTGAATCTCGCTCACGGCCTCGGCCGGCAATGGTGTGTACGCGCCTTTCGCACACATGGCGACCAGGCCGGCGTTTTCCAGGCGATTCTGGATAACAACGAGCCGTTCCGCTTTTTCCGGATGCCGCCCCGTGTCGTGCCGCTGAAAGAGTGGATCGCTGAACAGAATGGTCATAACCGATTCCTACGGTACGGAAGTTGCGTATAGTGATGATATCCGAACCCCAGTGTGCCATTTTGCAACATTGAGGTTCTTGCATTTGGCTCGGCAACGATGTAGTATGATACATGCCATTTTGCAATGATTGCACCTAGTGCACTGTCTTCGATCCATTGATGGATCGACGTAGGGTGCGTGAAACGCACCGCCAAGCGGAGCGGTGCGTTTCACGCACCCTGCATCCATCAATCCATGGAAGCCAAAGCACTGGTGCACTGTCTTCGATCCATTGATGGATCGACGTAGGGTGCGTGAAACGCACCGCCAAGCGGAGCGGTGCGTTTCACGCACCCTGCATCCATCAATCCATGGAAGCCAGAACACTAGGGCGTGTGGACAATAGCTGGGAGAAATCGGGTGGTTAGGTTACAGCAACAGCACCGTGATCGCC